>SMUZ01065285.1_pt1 | contig 11223 bp, 11 predicted proteins | sample 2456421 | NCBI WGS metagenome assembly SMUZ01 (sample SAMN11095932, study PRJNA526329) | marine sediment metagenome | biome: Marine sediment; feature: Surficial sediment; material: Deep marine sediment; isolation source: Hadal surficial sediment | place: Pacific Ocean | collected 2014-11 | depth... | reverse complement strand
CTACTTTCCCGACATTGCTGCTTGGCGGCTTGTTCTGGGAGAGGTCCAAGTCGGACCAAAGGGGCCGAGGGAGGCGTATCGAGTGGTGCAGAAAACTCTGAAGCGACTCCGAAACCGAATTTCGCACCTCGCGCTAGAGGACATCGTCATGGCAAAGCCTGATGCGCCAGTGATTCAGCTGTTACGCCAAGTAGTCGCGACTGGTCCAGGCATCAGCGGTATTCGTTTCACTAGTAATGTGATAAACGGCACGCTCATCGAAGACGCCTATATCTATCGACTGAAAAAGCCAGCCTAACAATGGTTTGCAGCGGACACCGGCACGGTGTCACTCGGCCGGCGCCGCTGAAATCAGACGCTAGACCAGGAAGGTCCACATGACCTGGGACGAGCGATTGGTCTCCGAGCGCTTTCCCCGCTCGTCGACGTACCATCCCGAATGGGTCGTCGCCAGCGGCGGGGCGAACGCGCTGTGGCTCACCGAGTGGATCGGCGAGGCACTCGACTTGCGGACCGGCATGCGGGTGTTGGATCTCGGGTGCGGGCTGGCGATGTCGTCGGTCTTCCTCCGCCGCGAAGTCGGGGTGCAGGTCTGGGCCACCGACTTGTGGTTCAGTGCCTCGGACAACCTTCAGCGGGTACGGGATGCCGGCGTCGACGATGGCGTGTTTCCGATCCACGCGGACGCGCGGTCGCTGCCGTTCGCCACCGAGTTTTTCGACGCGGTCGTGTGCATCGATTCGTTCGTCTACTACGGGACGGATGACCTGTATCTGAGCTACCGCACTCGCTGCCTGAAGCCGGGTGGCGTGCTGGGAGTCGCCGGAGCAGGATTGATGCGGGAGATCGAAGGTCCGGTTCCGGACCATCTACGCGGGTGGTGGGAGCCAAGCATGTGCTGCCTGCATTCGGCGGCGTGGTGGCGGCGGCACTGGGAGCGGACCGGCATTCTGGACATCGACCTGGCCGACACCCTTCCCGATGGGTGGCGTTTGTGGCACGACTGGCAGACGATGGTCGCACCCGACAACGCGGCGGAGATCCAGGCACTGGAGGCGGATCGGGGCAGCTATCTCGGCTACGTTCGCGTCGTCGGCCGTCGCCGGGCCGAGGCGCGGCTGGACGAGCCGATCGTGTCCATTCCCAGTGAGTATGCGAAGAAGCCGTTGCTCCGCAGCTCAGAGTAACGTCTACCCGATGTGACGAACGACCACCCCGTCCCTCTCCCAGAGGGAGCAGGAGAAGCCGGAAGCGGGCCTGACGGCCTTTGCTACCGAGGATGTCGGGCTGGAAGATCGTTGCTATTGGGCGGTCAGCTCGTCGTAGACGTCCTGGATTCGAACTGGCGCCAGGGGCCAGCCGAGGTCGGCTATGTCGACGCGGGACGCGATATTGTCACGCGTCGCCCCAGCCTCGATCTGTCCACGCACACGGTCGACCACGGTCTCGAGTTTGTTTCTGAACGTCCTGACGTCGTCCTTGGTCAGGATGGGCCCGTGCCCCGGTATCACCGTGTCGAAATCTAGCTCGAGCAGGGCGTTCAATGTGGCCGGCCACTCGGTGGCGCTGCCGCCGTTGCCGAAGTCCCAGAACGGCGCCAGCGTGCTGCCATCCAGCCGGTCCCCGAAGATGAACAGATCGCCGGTGTGGACGGTTCGCAGATCGGGAAAGTAGACCACCGCGTCTCCGTTCGTGTGTCCCCGTCCGAAATGACGGGCCTGTACTTCGACGCCGCCCAGGAACACCGCCGCCTCGTCGGCGAAGATCACGCGGGGCGCGCCGGTCTGGTTGTTGCGCACGATGTTCGCGCGCGCGTTCTTGTGCGCGATCACCTCAGCATCGCTCATGAAGTCGGCGTTGCTGCCGGCGTGGTCGGAGTGGTGGTGGGTGTTGAGGACGTAGCGAATCGGCTGGTCGGTGACGCTGCGGACCTGGGCGGCGATGAAGTCGTAGCTGTACAGATACTTGTCGTCGACGATGATGACACCGTCATCGGTGACCCGCACCGCCACGTTCCCGCCCGACATGTTGCCATCGAACCCGGGAATCACATAGAGGCCGTCCTTCACCTCGCGAATCTGTAGCCGGGCCTCCTGTTCGGGTGTGAAGGTGGGTGGTTGCCGTTGTCCGGCGGCGACGACCAGGATAGCCCCGAGCATAACGACGGCGGTGAGCGAACCGAGCCTCTGTAGTGTGCGCATGGGTGCCTCCTGAAGGATGAGCACATCATATCGAGTCGGGCTCTCCCCCGGATGGATCACCCGAGTGTGGTCATTCTACACCTAGTAATACACAGTCGTGTATGATGTGGTGTATGCGAACCAACATCGTCCTGAACGACGACCTGGTCCGGGAAGCGATGCAGTACTCGACAGCCCGCACGCGCCGCGCCCTCGTGGAGGAGGCGCTGGCGACGTATGTGGCGGTGAAGGCCGAGGAACGCCGGCGCGCGACCTATCGGGAGCGGCTGCGTAGCCTGGAGACCCGGCTCAGAGACGTGCGTCTCCGCGAGCGACCTGCCGACCTGCTTCGCGCGGACCGGGAGCGAGCGTGAAGACCTACGTGCTCGATACCAGCGTGGCGGCCGCCTGGTATTTGCCCGAGCGGTTTGCCGTTGCGGCACGTCGGTGGCAGAAGCGGTTGGTCGAGAATCGGGTGCGGCTGCTGGTGCCATCGCTGCACTTCTGGGAGCTCGGACACGTGCTGAGGACCTATGTGCGCCGCGGGGAGCTGGAGTCTGGGCTTGCCCAGGAGGTGTTCGCGTTGCACCTGGACGCGCCGTTGGAGGTGGCTGAGCCCGAGCGCTCGGAGGTATTGACGACCGCGCTCGAGATGGATGCCACCATGTACGATGCGGTATTCATCGCGCTCGCGCGTGGGCAGGGCGTACCGCTCCTTACCGCCGAGCGGAAGACAACCCCGTGGGTCGTCCGTTTGGGCAAGCTGGTCGAACCGGTTCGCGGGTGAGCTAGCCGCCAACGATGGCGACGCCCCAGGGACGTTCGCCCGCGGGGATGGTGGCGATGACCCTCAGCGTGTCCGTGTCGATCACGGAGACGTCGTTGGACGGCCCGTTGGCGGTGTAGAGAAAACGCCCGTCGGCGGTCAGGGCGAGGCCCCAGGGACGCGCGCCGACGTCGACCGAGCTCACCACCTCGCCGCTCCCGGCGTCGATGACGGCCACCGTCCCGCCGCGCCCAGTGGTCACGTAGACCCGGGCACCATCGGGCGAAACGACGACGCCCATCGGGCGGACGTTCTCGCCCCGCAGCTCGATCGTGTCGATGACCGAGTGGGTGCTGGTGTCGACCACCGACACGGTCCCGCCGTTCTCGGCGGTGACATAGGCGCGGGTGCTATCTGGAGAGAAGGCGGACGCGCGTGGCCGGGCGCCCACGTCGAACACCGCCACGACCTCGAGGGCAGCGGTGTCGATGACCGAGACCTGGCTGTCGTTCTCGGATGTCACGTAGACGAAGCGGCCGTCGGGGCTGATGGACACGCCTTCCGGCTCATCCCCGACTTGCAGCTGGGCGACGATCTCCCCGCTGGTGATCTCGACGACGCTCGCCAGCGCGGCGTCTTCGTTGGCCGCGAAGATCCGTGTGCCGTCGGGGCTGACCGCGAGCTGCTCGGGGTCGGTGCCGGCATCGAGCACACGCACGACGCGCGCTTCCGCCAGGTCGACGATGCCGATGCCATCGGCCGACCGGTCCGGCGGAGGCAGGCTGTCCTCGTCCACACCGGGTGGTGCCGGTGGCGACCCGCTGAGCGCGACGAACAGCCGGTTCCCCTCGGGTCCGACCTTGATGCCGCGGGGCCGCTTGCCGAGCGGGATCGTGGCCAGCACCTCGTGGGTGCCGCCGGCGATCACGGTGAGATCCCCCGAGCCTTCGTTGGTGACGTAGACACGGTAAGGTGGGGCGGTCACCGATGGCACGGCCTCGGCGACCGCTGCAACGTCGTTCACGGCCGGTTCCGGTCCGCCTCCACAGGCGGTCAGCCACATCAACGCGGCGGCGAGTGCGACGCAATAGCTCCGTCTCATGACGGGTCTCCTGACGACTGGCTCTGTTGGGCGTTCGGGGCTTCTCCGGAGGGCGGTGCTGACGGTGGTGCGCCCGCCGCGAGCGCCTGGGTCGCCACCTCCATCACGACGCGGCTGTAGGCGCCGGGGTCCGGCAGGGTGCCCCCCTCGGCCAGGATCGCCTGCCCGTGAAGCAGGCGCGCGTAGGTGTCGAGCTCTGGCGTCTTGGCGTCTGCCGCATGGATTGTGCGGAGCCGCTCGATAAACGGGTGGTCCGGGTTGATCTCGAGGATCCGCTTGGTCTTCGGCGGCGCCTGGCCCATCCGGCGCATCATCTCCTCGAGTTGTGGGCTCATGTCGTCGGCGTCGCCGACGAGACAGGCGGGGCTGCTCGTCAGGCGGCCGGAGAGGCGCACATCCTTGATGTCATCCTGCAGGTGCGTCCGCAGCGTCTGGAGCAGTCCGTCGAATCGGCTGGGGTCGCCCGTGTCGGTGGTGGTGCTGTCCGCCTTGTCCTCGTCCTTCCCGAGGTCGATCTCCCCCTGGCTGACCGAGACGAACCGCGTGTCCTTGTAGGACAGGTCACCCTGGAGCCAGAACTCGTCGACCGGGTCGGCGAAGAACAGCACCTCGATGTTCCGGCGGATGAACGATTCGAGGTGGGGCGAGTTGCGGACCGCGTCGAGCGACGCGCCACCCAGATAGTAGATGTGCTTCTGGTCGTCTCCCATCCGCGCCACGTAGTCGCCCAGCGAGGTTAGTCCCTTGGCGCGACTCGACTCCGAGAGCATGAGATCCAGCAGCCGGTCGCGGAACTCGTCGGCCGCGGCGAGCCCCTCCTTCAGCACCGCGCCGAACTCCGCCCACAGGGTGCGCATGGCATCCGGCGTGTCCTTCTTGAGGCGCTCTATCGCGTCGAGCGTCTTCTTGATCGCGAACGTCCGGATTGCCTTGACCTGCCGGTCGTGCTGCAGCATCTCGCGCGAGACGTTGAGCGTCAGGTCCTCGCAGTCGATGACGCCCTTGAGGAACCGCAGCCATTCCGGCAGCAGTGCCTTCCAGTCGTCCATGACGTGGACGCGTTTGACGTAGAGCTGCACCCCCTTCGTGATCCGGTCGCGGTGATACAGGTCGAACGGGGCCTTGGCGGGGATGAACAGGAGAATGCGGGCGTTGAACGTCCCCTCCATGCCGGCCGAAATCGTGGCAAGCGGGTCCTGCCAATCGTGCGAGAGGTGCCGGTAGAACTCGTGATATTCCTTGTCGGACACCTCGCTGCGCGACCGCGTCCAGATCGCCTTCATCGAGTTCAGTGTCTCGTCCTCGATGACGGTCTTCGGCAGCATCCCCTTGACCGGCGTGCCGGTGTTGTCGAGCACCGGCTCCTGCCGCTCGACCCGCATCCGGATCGGGTGCGCGACGAAGTCGGAGTGCTTCTTGATGGTCTCCTTCAGCAGCCAGGTGTCGGTGTAGTCCCCGAGCCCGTCCTCTTCGTCCACCGGCTTGAGGTGCAGCAGCACCGTGGTGCCGGCCTGGGGCCGGTCCGCGTCGTCGAGCGTATAGGTGCCGTCGCCGGTCGATTCCCAGCGCACGGCGGTGTCGGTGCCGGCGCGTCGGGTGGTCAACGTGACCCGATCGGCCACCATGAAGGTGGAGTAGAAGCCGACGCCGAACTCGCCGATCAGGTCGGCGCTGGCGGCGGCGCCGCCTGCACCGCCGGCGGTCTGTTTCGTCTTCAGGGCGGCGAGAAACTCCCGGCTGCCGGAGCGGGCGATGGTGCCGATGTCGCGTATGACCTCCTCGCGGCTCATCCCGATGCCGTTGTCGGAGATCGCGAGTGTCCGAGCGTTCGTGTCGACCTCGAGGCGGATCTCCAGCTCGCCAGCAGGCATCAGGTCCGAGGTGGTCAGACCTTCCAGCCGTATGCGGTCCAGGGCGTCCGAGCTGTTCGAGACGAGCTCGCGCAGGAAGACGTCCTTCTGAGAATAGAGCGAGTGGACCATCAGGTTCAGCAGCTCTTGAACCTCGGCCGTGAAAGAGTGTTTTTCCGTACTCATCGTAATCAGTCGGGGCTACGCCCCGAACCCTACGCGGGCGCTTCGCGGGGACCCCCAAGGCCCCACTCCGTGCCCGCGAGCCGCGCACGTGCGCGGCGTTGGTGCCACGGTTACCGGCGGTCTCGAATCAAGCGTCGGCTAGCAGGGCTCCTACGGCTGGGGCGCGACGACCACCCACTGCTACGTATTCATGAACACTGCAGGCGTTTTCCGCACCGTACACGACGCCGCAGGGTAGTGTGGGTGATTGGGCAGATGGTGTCAATCGTCCCGGAGGCGAGCTGAATCGGCCCCCGGAGCGCGACGGCGAGTTCCTTGACACGGCCGCCGCGAGCCGTTACTAATCAGCCCGTGGTGAAAGCCCCGCTGCATTCGACCGGCGCTGCATCCCGCCTGCCGGCGTTGTTCCTCGGTCACATATTGCCGGTATGCTCCCTCGTCACGCCTTGTCAGTCAGGCGCATCGCCGCTCTCGGTGCAACGCGGGGATTCACGACGGGCTGATATGGCCTGCACTGTGTAGCACGTCCCGTCGTGTCGGGCGGTGCCGGGCGTTCCGGCGAGGAAAGGGCACAGAGGATGAATCGACCGAGCGTGGTCGGCGGCGTGATGCTGCTGGCTCTGGCCGCCACCCCCGCCGCAGCGCAGGCGCCATGGGCACAGTTTCGCGGCGCGAACGCGGGCGACGTCGGCGACAACCCCGCCCTGCCGGAGACCTGGAGCGAGACCGAGAACGTCGTCTGGTCGATCGACGTGCCGGGGCTCGCCTGGAGCTCGCCGGTGGTCTGGGACGACCACATCTTCATCACGTCGGCGATCAGCGCTGGCGATGAGCCGGACCCGATTCCGGGGCTCTACGACCCGGGGGACGACAACGGCTCCAGGCGGTCGGCGCAGCATCACCGGTGGGTGGTCTACGACATCGACTTCGACACCGGCGCGGTCCGGTGGGAGCGCGAGTTGCACGGCGCTACGCCCACAATCGCCAGGCACATCAAAAACAGCTTCGCGTCGGAGACCCCGGTCACCGACGGCCGCCGCGTCTATGTCTACTTCGGCACCGCCGGTGTCGTCGCGGCGCTGAACATGAGCGGCGAGACCGTCTGGCTCACCGAGCTGGGTGCCTACGAGACCACCGGGGGCTTCGGCTCGGCGGCGTCGCCGACCCTGCACGAGGATCGGATCTATGTCGTCAACGACAACGTGCGGCAGTCGTTCATGGTGGCGCTCGACAAGCACACCGGCGAGGAGATCTGGCGGGTCGAGCGGCAGGAGCGCGGTCAGAACTGGGCGACGCCGTTCGTCTGGGAGAACGTGGTACGCACCGAGATCGTGACCGCGGGCACCCAGGGCGTCCGCTCGTATGACCTGGACGGCACCCTGCTGTGGGAGATCCATGGCATGTCGGGGCTGACGATTCCGACGCCGTTCGCCAAGCACGGGCTGCTCTACATCAGCTCGGGGTATCCGGGCGGCGGGCTGCGCCCCGTCTATGCCATCAAGCCTGGTGCGTCGGGCGACATCTCGCTCTGGTCGCCGGACGACATGCGGACCGGCTTGTCGTCCGGCTTCCCCGGCACCCGCGTCTCGTCCGAGGACGTGGCCTGGGCCTACCCGCTGCTCGGGACCTACAACACGTCGGCGCTGGTGTATGGCGACCACTACTACACGCTGCTCGACCGAGGCTTTCTCGTGGCACATGATGCCAGGACCGGCGAGGAGGTCTATAGCCGGCAGCGTTTGGAGATCGGGAACGGGTTCACCGCGTCGCCTTGGGCCTACAACGACAAGATCTTTCTGCTGAGCGAAGACGGGGAGACGTTCGTCGTGCAGGCGGGCCCCGAGTTCAAGATTCTCCACAAGAACCCGTTGAACGAGATGACACTGGCCACACCGGCAATCGTGCGGGGCAGCCTGATTCTGCGGACGCAATCGAAGCTCTACCGCATTGCGGAGGGGGGACAGCCGTGAGGAGCACACAGATGACGAGGAGCCCCGGCGTCTCGGTGGTGACCGGTCTCGCCCTGCTGGTCTGCGTGCCGCTGATCGGCGTCCTGGCCCCGACCGCGTCGGCGCAGACCGTCACGCTCGAGCCGGTGGGCGTGATCCCCGGCCCGGCCGAGCACGTCCGGGTGCAGGGCGACTTCGTCTATGTCTCCCATCACACCACCTTCACCGTCTGGGACGTGTCGAACCCGGCGGCGCCCAGGCAGATGGGGTCGACCGAGTTCCCGGAAGAGATCTGGGGGTTCCGCGTCCGGGGCGACCGGGCCTACGTGGGGGCGAACTTCTTCGGCGTCGGCATTCTCGACCTCTCCGACCCGGCGGCGCCGACGCTGCTCGGCTCGCACAAGACGCTGGGTCAGACCAAGATCGGCGCCGTCTACGAGAACCGTGTTGTGCTGATTGACCACATGGAAGGCATGGTGATGGTCGACGCCTCGGACGAGACGGCCCCGACCGCCGCCGGCTCGTTCTTCCTCGACGGCTATGCCCGTGACGTCGTCACCTCCGGCAAGATGGCCTACGCGACCGATTCCCCGACCGGGCTCTACGTGTTCGATCTGTCGGTGCCGGGGCCGCCGGAGCCGGTCGGCATTCTGCACGCCCCCGCGTCGCCGCGATTCATCGAGGTGCAGCGTGAGGTGGGAGAGCCATCGGGCATCCTGGCCGGCGCGGGCGCGGGTCAGCTCCAGATTTACGACGCCTCGAACCCGGCCATGCCGGTCAAGGCGGCGACCTTCGAGACGCCGGGCCGTGCGTCGCGCGTGGCGATGGCCGGGTCGCTCGTCTTTGTCGCCGACGCGCAGGCCGGCATCACCATCGTGGACATCTCGACGCCGTCGGCGCCCACAGCGGCCGGTCGCTTCCAGACCGACGCCCCCGCGCGTGACATCGCCGCGACCGACACGCACGTCTTCGTCGTCGTCGGCGCGGGCGAGCGACAAGAGGGACGTACCGAAGTCCAGATCCTCCGCCGCGCAATGTAGGCTCGTACGCGCTCATCATGTCGTACGTCGCGGCGAGTTGTCAGATCCGCCGCTGCCCTTCGACGAGCTCGAGAACAAGCGCCATGATGTCGCCCGAGTCTTCGAGACCGTAGATGCTGCCGATGTTGGGGTGGTTCAGCGAGGCAAGGACCTTCGCCTCACGCTTGAAGCGGGCGAGCCGGTTGGGGTCGGCCGTGAACGCCTCGGGGACCACTGTGAGCGCGACGTCTCGGTCGAGCTTGGTGTCGCGGGCGCGGTAAACCTTCCCCATCCCGCCGGTGCCCAGGTGGCCGGTGACATCGTACAACCCGGTCTGCATTCCTGGCTCGAGCGACATCTCGTGATTCAGGCGGGTGATTTCATACACGCCCACGCGATCCCCGGCGTTCAATGTTCCTCCTGACTCCTCACCGAAGCGCTCTGATTCCAGCCGCTCGGGATCACCCGAGGGACGGGTGTCTGGCGCGTGCGCTAGACTGATGCTGAGCGGGGGCGCTTAGCAGCCTGTCATCGGGAGGAGCTGCCCGCCGCATGCCGCCTGTCGAAGAACGTCTCGCCTGTCTGGAGGGCCGGGTGGAAGAACACGGCCGCGGAATGGCCGGCCTCGGGGACGCGGTCACCCAATTCACCCACCGCATGGATGGACTCGACCTGAAGATCGGCCGTTTCCGCGAGGAGCTCGTGGGTCGAATCGACGCCGTCGACCTGAAAATCGACCGGTTCCGCGAGGAGCTCGCGGGCCGCATCGACGCGGCCGAACAGAAGCTCGCAGGTCGCATCGACGGCCTGGACCAGAAGCTCTCCCGCCACTTTCTGTGGCTGGTCGGCATGCAGGTGACGGTGCTGCTCGCCGTCGTCGGAGCGTTGTTGCGCGGCTGAGGACGGCGTGTGGCCGAGTTGCGGACATGGCTCTCACACCACTTCAGCGAGACGTCTCCCGTCTCCTAGCCGCGGGACGACGCGCACGTCGGTCAGGCCGTGCTGACACCCGATGCGCGGTTGTTCACGGGCGGGACGGCCGCCCTCGACGAGGCGCTCGCCAATGAATGCCTCATGGGTCATCCCGGCCGGAGTGGTGGGGCACTACCTCAGGTGAAGGGGTACGCCCGAGCAACGCGCCGCCGGGGCATCGGTGGAAGCGCTCGATACCGTCTTGGCTCCAGAGCGGCTGGGCACCGACGTCGTCGAGATCTGCGATGTCCCGCCGTACCGCCGACACCCTTTACCGGCCTGCCGCCGCCCGGCCGAGCTGGATGGTCTCGGCCGTGTCGTCCCCCATCTGCAGCAGCAGGCCCAGGTATCCCTGTTCGACCCGGTGAATCATGTTGGCGCGGTTCGCCGTCATCATGCTGGGTATGCCGACACTGGTGGCGTGACCCAGGACCACTTCGGCCGCGGCCTCGCCGGCGTCACGGTCGCCACCCAGGGCGCCGGACAGACTGCCGATCCCGCAGGACAGTACGCTGTACCCCGGTGTCTCGGCGATCGCCTGGGCGGCCTCGAGCGCACCGGGGTCCTCGATCATCAGCATGGCGATGATGCGGCCGTCCGGATTCGACGGCGACCAGACGTCCGCCCCGGCTTCGTGGAAGAAGCGTACGGCGACCCGCGCCTCCTCGGGACTGCGGATGTGCGGCAGCACGATGCCATCGGCGCCTCGGGTCAGGGCGTCATGCACCCGCGATCTGGCCGCCTGCTCGCCGTCTCGCTCGATGGGCGGGATACGGACCAGCAGCGTCGGCCGGTCCTCGGCGCTCACCCGCGCGAGACCCGCCACGAGGGTGTCGACCGCCGCCGCGTCGTACGCCCCCTCGAGGTTGAGGAAGAGATAGTCGAGCAGCGGGTCCCGCCCGAGTCGTTCGGCGCCGTCGATGGTGTAGTGCGGTGGGCGCCGGTTGCCGTCCGCGTCCCGTCGCGGCTGCTCGCTGGGCACGAAGACCCCGAACGCCGCGAGGCCACGGGTCCAGACGTCGATCAGTGGAGTGGCGGCCTGACGGGCGGCTCTCGGGGGAGCGGTGCACGCGACACCCGTGAGCCAGGCGAGGGCCAGCACGGCGAGTATCCTAGGCATGTGCGCTGGTCGTCGATTCTAATGCTCTGTCTCTGAGGTTCGCTACATAATTCCAGGACGGGGGGCCGACCCTCGTGTG
>SMUZ01063178.1_pt1 | contig 11233 bp, 8 predicted proteins | sample 2456421 | NCBI WGS metagenome assembly SMUZ01 (sample SAMN11095932, study PRJNA526329) | marine sediment metagenome | biome: Marine sediment; feature: Surficial sediment; material: Deep marine sediment; isolation source: Hadal surficial sediment | place: Pacific Ocean | collected 2014-11 | depth 0-1... | reverse complement strand
TATTCTTTTCACGTATATCCATTGTTGGTGCTTCTAAGCCTTTTCGGTTTCGCTCATATGGCAATCGGTAGCGCTCGAATAAAAGAGCTGGCAGAACACTGGGCCCCTCCGGCCTTCCTTTGTTTGTTCTTCCTGAGTTCAGACTTCGCCATCGACCACATGGTACATATAGACTCTTATGACGCGAACTTTCGCGTCGGATACAGCGGCATTCGGGCGAGACATTATTATCAACGATTTGATGTTGAATCACCCGCAGATTTCGTAAATCAGCATGCTGACCCGTCGGACTCGGTCATTACAGCAAGTGTCGTCGTTACTCGATACCTCCAAATGGACAGTTTCGTCTATCTGAATAGGGTCGACGAACGTTATTCGGGGCAGGCATGCGATTTCGGTAATATGGAACGGTGGACTGGACTGCCTCTATTGAGCGACGTCGAAGACATTGAAGCGCTGGCTGAAACAAAATCCGATTCTCGTTTGTGGCTCATTGCAGACCACTATGCGATGAAAAGCACTTTGTCGCATGAGTACCTCACCGGACAAGCTGGATATGAACAAGTTTTCGTTTCGCCGGACGAAAAGTTCAAAGTTTATCTTCGATCAATGCACGAGTAGCCAGAGTCATAGACTTACTCGATCGTTTTCAAAACTATCGTTTCACGATGATGCTCCCCCAAGTTTACTGGCGTGAAGGCCAACAAACCTGGCGGGGAATCGCCTTGAGCAAATTGAATTGTCCCCCACATGTTCAACTCACCTTTTGGCCAAGATAGAAGGCGCCGTGGTGGCTTATTATCGGATATTTGCCAGATCTCGGAATATTGGCTACTAGGATACTCAGCCTCAACCCATTCCACCGCCGTTGAAAAGTAGAATCTGCCATTTACATTATCGCGCGCACTAAAATAGAACGGATTTCTCGCCGTCAGCACAACCTCTTTGTCACCTGTATCCCAATTCCACTTGACTACATCATTCCATTGACCTGGACTATCGGTGCCCCAGTAAATGAATTCGGTGGAAAATTGCATGCTTACAACTCTCCAATCCTGGCTTCCTCCACCCAGATGCTTGAAACTGATACCCTGATCAGACGAATAACGGATGGTGCTTTCATGATCAGCGTCACCCGTGGTTAGCCAAAGTAAATTGCGGTACGGGTCGAAGCTAACGCTGTGAATATGGCGTATCTCTGACCTGTGAAATTCCTGGCATACCTTCCACGTTTCTCCTTGATCATGGCTACAGTACAATTTTATGACAATATCCGGTTTTTCCGGTTTGTTTACAATATATTCGCCGACGAAAACGTTGGCCTCTCCGTCGTGCGCCAAACCTTGAGGAAGCAGTGACCCGTCTTTCCAACTATAAGTATTTTCCAAGCGGACGACTTCTCCTTCTTTAAGCACACCTTGAAAAATACCGCCGTAAGTGGCGATCATGGTTCCATTCTCAAGTATTGTGACTGCGCTGATACCGGTTTTTTTCTTTAGTTTGAAAACCGTTTTCAGGGTTCCAATTCGGTGTCGCAGATTCCTTAAAATACCGCCTTGTCTTTTTCCGATTGTTGCGACCTTTTCCCAAGTCAATCCCATATCGCGACTACGATAAACGGATGTTCTTCTTGACGCATATACATTGCCATCGTGCCAAAAATGGACGTTTAGGTCGGAAGTTCTACTTAACTCACCCGTAATGCCATCATATCCATTGAACATTTGTCCCCTGGGATGTTCTGGCAATATCTCGTAGGTCAAAAACCCAAGAAACACCAGGACGACGAGTGCAACAAACCACTTTATTCCATACATAACTCTTTTCTCTTGCGCGGCATAATCGACAGAAGCGACTGAAACGCTTCATAACAAAGACAAGCGATTGACAGTGAGCGTCAACAGGTTTTCTGACTCATTATCTAGCGGGCGTTGTGGATTGTCGGGGATTCTTCGTACCTCGTTTGGTCGAGGTAGCCTACATATTGATTGTCTTTTCTATCCGATACTCTTTAGTTTGTCTTGCGCGCGTAAAAATGATCAGTTCCCCTAACAGACCTATCGCAAATAATTGGACACCCAAGACAATGAATAACACGCCGAGCAGAAATGCCGGCCGATCGGCGAGGGCCGTATCTCCCAGTAGTCGCTGAATAACGAGGTAGAGCGTTATGAATCCGCCGATCGCAGCCACTATAGACCCTATAAAACCGAAGAATCGCAGTGGCTTCTGCGTAAACTTGATCAAAAAGAAAACAGTTACGATGTCGAGCGCCCTACGGGCATAGATACCAGGAGGATAATATTTTGGTCTCGAATCCCGCCTACTTGAGGCGACCTCGACCTCTAATACCCGGAAACCTGCTCGCGACGCCAGTAACGGCATGAAACGATGCTGGTCACCGTAGCTCCTTATTTCCTCGAAGACCTGTCGCCGCAGCACGCGAGCACCACAACCCAAATCTCTAAAGGGCATACCGGTCAATTTACTGACAGTTGAGTTGAACAGGCGCCTTTGGATCTTCGTGGCCTTCGATGCTTCGTTATCTAGCCGAACTGCCAAAACAACATCAGCGTTTGATGAAGCGCGTATAAGGTCGGGAATATCCGATGACGCCAATTGAAAGAACGAAGGCAGCGTCAGCACCAAGTCAGCCTTGGATGAGTCAAAACCAGCAGTCATTGCAGTAGCTGGCCCAAAATATTTTGCAAGCTGAATGATAATTATAGGCTCTCCCGACTTCTGCAGGTTTTCAAGTGTGGCCGAGGCGTCTGAAAAATGACCGTCCAGCACATAGATAAATTCATATGTCGTGACTGCTTCAGCGACAGCTGACTTATACTCCCAGTATAACTCTTCAACGTCATCCAACCGCTCGCTAACGGGGATGACGATAGAAAGCTCAACTTCGTCCGTCATTTGGTTCTCCACACACTTTGCCATACCTATTCGTAATCGAGATGCTCCGATCTACTCGGAGCTTTGATAATTGCCGTATCTTTATAGAGCTGTTCCAGCGGCAAACCTTCCGACAAATACACTAGCTCTCCTAACAACCCAGTCCCAAGCAAAAAAATCGCAACCGCTCCAAAGAGGACGCCGCACCCCGCGATCACTACCGAAAATCCAGATGAGTACGACGTTACCTCAATTACGCTAGCACCGAGCATTAAAAAAGAGGCAAGCATAAATGGAGCGCTCAAAAGAGCAAACCAGTAAAAAGGACGAGAAGCAAAGGAAATTAGAGTCTTGATAGTCAGTAAATCGATTAAGACCTTAAAGGTGCGCGATAAGCCGTACTTTGAAACTCCAAACTGTCGAGCTCTATGGTGAACTTTGACCTCGGCGATACGCGCTCCGGAAATCGATGCCATCGCCGGGATAAAACGGTGCATCTCAGAATACAATGGAATTTTCTTAATTACTTCAGGTCGGTACGCCTTTAGCGAACAGCCATTGTCCTTTATTGGGATGCCAGTGACCTTGCCAATTAGCCAATTGGCGATTTTCGATGGAATCTTGCGCGTGATCAGTTTGTCCTGACGATTATGACGCCATCCAACGACGATATCGTATCCCTCCTCAATTTTTCCTAGTAACAATGGTATGTCGGCGGGATCGTTCTGCAGATCTCCATCCATGGTTATCAATACACTCCCAAGGGCCATATCGATGCCTGCGCTCATTGCTGGAGTCTGACCGTAGTTCTTACGAAACTTTATTACCTTGATGCGCGCGTCCTTCTCCGCGAGTTCCGCCGCAACTCGAAAAGTTCCGTCCGTGCTTCCGTCGTCGACGAGCAAGATCTCATATCCCGAATTCAAATTATCGAGTGCAACTCTGATCGCGTGACAGAGAGGCTCAACACTTTCTTCCTCATTGAACAAAGGAACAATGATCGATATTTCCGGCTTAATACCTACCTGCAATTCGCCCATATCGATTCGTCCTTTATACATATGCAATCAAAGTCCGGTCGCAGTCCGCAGGTTGCAAACAGATTGGGTTACATAACTTGTGAACCCGCTTCTGCCGCAACTACAGCGAACACACATGGAATGTTGGAGTCCGGAATTATATACAGATTTTGCCATATTCCTAGCGTGTTTTTCGCTGCAGAGTACAATTTCATTGCTGTAGTAAAGATTCGGTCATCCCATTCTTAGGCTAATGAATTAGCGGCTGATAGTGTAAACTCAGTTTCGAATGTACTCCGTTTATCAGGACGCAAAGTAAGATGCTATGCCCTCTGAGCCGACTCTAATGACATCGAAAGATTCTGAAATCCGTAAAGAGCAAGGTATCAGAGTGTTCGTGGACGCACATGTGCACATTCATGATTGCTTTGGTCTTCAAGAATTTTTCGACGCCGCGGCAAGAAATTTTGCGTTTCTCTCGTCGAATGCGGCATCGACGACATTTCACAGGTATGTTTTGTGTTTGACAGAAACAAATAGAGCTAACAAGTTCGAAGAACTTTCGAGACAAGCAGACGACAACTCAGAAGATATGAGAACGGATGAGTCGATCTGGAGTTTCAAACATGGCGGCAGCCACACGTGTCTGATCGCGGCTCATCCAGTTCTTGGCCAAATCGAAATTGTTGCTGGTCGCCAAATCGTGACAAAAGAGAAACTGGAGATTCTGGCACTGGGCTTGGTCGAGACATTGGAGGACGGGCTGGCAGCGTCGGATGTGGTCAAATTGGTAATTAAGTCAGGTGCAATACCTGTTTTGCCGTGGGGATTCGGGAAGTGGCTCGGCCGCAGACGTCGTGCTGTAAGAAACCTTATTGACGAATTTGGCGATGGTAGGTTGTATCTTGGCGACAACAGTGGGCGGCCGGCATTTATGGCTGATCCGGCAGAATTCGCATTGGCCAGGCGGTTAGGCATGAGGGTACTGCCGGGCACCGATCCGCTGCCATTTACGTCGGAATGCGACAAAGCAGGATCTTTCGGTTTCTACGTTGACGGTGTGGCAGATAGCGAAGATGTCTGGACCGGGCTACGAACCATGTTGCAACAAGGAAACGGCGATCTGCATTACTACGGATCTCTGGAATCGCCGCTTCGCTTCTTGCGTAATCAGGTCGCTATGCAATATGTCACGCGTGTAGCCAATCGCCGGGAAGCAATCTGATGCGCTACCTCGTGATTGCGCCACAGCCTTTTTTTACACCAAGAGGAACACCCTTTAGCGTTTACTACAGAACTCTTGTGCTGTCGGAGTTGGATGCAGAAATTGATCTGTTGACCTACGGCGAGGGCAGAGATCCAGATATTCCGAACGTACGTATTTATCGTGGCCCCAGATTTGCGTGGCTCGGACATGTCAAGACCGGGCCGTCAATGCTCAAGCTTTTTCTGGATATGTTTATCGCCGCTCGTACCGTTGGGCTTTTGATCCGGCACCGATACGATGTGGTCCATGCTCATGAAGAGGCGGTATTCTTCTGTCGATTCTTGAAACCGATTTTCAGATTTAAGCTCGTTTACGACATGCACTCAAGTCTTGCGCAGCAGCTCACAAATTTCAATTACACGGAGTCACGGTTTATCCACTACATCTTTAAGAAACTTGAAGCCAGTTCCATTAATGCCGCAGACGCTGTCATAACGATCTGTCCGGACTTGGCTGATTACGTCAGCGAAATCGTCACGGACCCGAGCAAGCACTTTCTAATTGAGAATTCTATTTTCGAGCCCGTAAAGCTGAAGGGTGACGAGTCCCGTAGGGAGGTTCAGGAGTCCTCCAACGGTGCCACCGACCTGCCAGTTGACCGCTATTGTTTCGTGTATGCCGGAACCCTTGAATCGTATCAGGGCATCGACCTGTTAATTCGGTCATTTGGAAACGTAATTCGGCGACGGCCCGACTCGTTCCTTCTTATTGTTGGTGGTACGGCCCCACAGGTCGAGAAATATAGACGCCTGGCGCAGGAAGAGGGACTCGAGAATCATTGTCTGTTCACTGGCACTGTTCCGCAGCGGCTGGCGCATCTGTACATGCGATCGGCGAGCGCGCTGCTGTCACCCCGCACGGAGGGAACGAATACGCCGCTTAAGATCTATCAACAGCTCGCGAGTGGCATTCCTTTGGTAGCGACCAACATCTTTTCCCATACGCAGGTTTTGAACGATGACGTGGCGTTCCTGGCGGGCCCGGAACCTGAAGCATTCGGCGCGGCGATGATCGCAGCAATGTCAGACGACAGTGCTGCAAAATTGAAGGCAGAAAATGCGATTCGTTTATATGAAAAGGAATATTCCAGGGAGTCCTATGTAAAGAAATTGACCACGATATTGAATGGTCTTCGTTGATGTGCGGAATAGCCGGCGTGGCACGTCTCTCCAGAGGTTCACGCGTCACTCAGGAGCAACTGGAACGCATGTGTTCTGTGATTCGCCACAGAGGACCGGATGACGATGGCATTGGCATCACAGGCAATGTCGGTATGGGAATGCGACGGCTGTCAATTATCGACGTGGCCGGCAGCAAACAACCCATTTTCAATGAAGACAGGAGTGTACGAACCGTATTCAACGGTGAGATATACAACTACAGGGAGCTGCGAAAAGAGCTAAGCATCGAAGGGCATACGTTCCGCACCTCCGGCGATACGGAGACAATTGTCCATGCGTACGAGGAATACGGCTTAGATTTTCCGAATCACCTCAACGGCATGTTTGCGATCGCGCTGCACGATTCCAAGGCGAAAACATTGCATCTTGTCCGGGACCACCTGGGCATCAAGCCACTCTATTATATGCTCACCAAGGACTTTCTGGTCTGGGGCTCCGAGGTCAAGGTGCTTCTCGCCAGTGGTTTGTTCAGGCCGGAGCTAAAGGTGGATGCAGTAAATCAGTTCCTGACCTGGGAGTATGTGCCAGGTGCCGACACCCTGATGCAGGGCGTGCACAAGCTCAAGCCCGGCGAGATGCTGAGTCTCGATCTAGCCACGGGGCGCTCAAGCCTGGTTGAGTACTGGGACATTCCGGAAACCCCGGGCACGACGCGCAGCGACGCGGAATGGACAGATGAAGTCGAGCACAAGATTGTCGAAAGTGTTCGGGCTCAGATGGTCAGCGACGTTCCGCTGGGAGCGTTTCTGTCCGGCGGCGTGGATTCCTCAATCGTCGCGTCCGCAATGGGCCGTGCTCAAACATTCAGTATTGGCTTCGATGACCCGTCCTACAACGAACTGAGTTATTCGAAAGAGGTCGCTGATCACCTCGGGCTTGATCACGTAACCGAAGTCATTCGGCCGCACGTCGTCGATCTTTTCGACTCCCTGATGTTTCACCTGGACGATCCAATAGGCGACTTTTCGATATTTCCGACTTTTCTGGTTTCCAGATTGGCACGTGAGCATGTCACCGTTGCCTTGAGTGGCGACGGTGCTGACGAATTGTTCGGCGGATACGAGACCTACATTGCGAATGCCATGGCGCGGCGCTATGGGGCGATTCCGGCCGCAGTGCGCAAAGGATTGATCGAGCCGGCAGTTAAATGGCTGCGGCCCCGGGCGGCCAAGAAGGGCCTGATAAACAAGGCGAAACGATTCATTGAGGGCGCGGCTCTGTCGCCTGAGCTGGAACACTGCCGATGGCGTAAGTTTCTCGATGCGAAAACGCGGGATGCACTGTTTACAACTGACGCATTGCATGACCTGCAAACGCCGTCGGACGCACACATCGTCGACCTCTTCGAGCGCGCAGGGGATCGAACTGATTTGGATCGGAGTCTCTACGTCGACGTGAAGAGCTATCTGAGCGACAATATATTGACCAAAGTTGATCGGATGTCGATGGCCGTATCGCTGGAAGCGCGAGTTCCATATCTGGACAAGGACCTTGTTGAGCTGGCGTTTCGCGTACCGGATAAGCTAAAGGTCCACAAGAGGACCACCAAGGTCATGTTGAAGGAAATTGCGGCGCGTCATGTTCCGGCTAATTGTGTCTACCGCCCAAAGGAGGGATTCAGTATCCCAATTAAGAACTTTCTGGCAACTCAATTTCGTCCATTGATGGATGAGCTTCTGGACAGCACACGTATAAGGAACGCTGGCCTGTTCAATCCACAGGCCATCGAGGCATTGAAGCAACAACATCTTTCCGGTCACGCCAATCACAGTCATGTGCTTTGGTCATTGATTGTTTTTGAGGCTTGGCAAGACAAGTGGCTAAACGTCGTCGCAGGTCAAAGGATATAGACCATGAATAAGGTGCTGGTAACAGGCGCGACCGGATTCACGGGTGGCAAAGTAGCAGAACGCTTAGTGCAGGATGGTCACGATGTCGTTGCGTTCGTGCGCTCCAACAGCGACACAAAAAAACTGCATGAGCTTGGTGTCGAATGTCGAACTGTCGATATTCGGGATGCAAATGACGTCAGCAGGAATTTTACCGACGTAAAAAAGGTTTTTCATATTGCGGCCGCCTATCGGTCCGAACATGCAGATCACGGAGAGTTCCGTGCTGTAAACGTCGATGCAACAAGGAATCTGCTTAATGCCGCACAAGAGGCTGTCGTAGAGAGGTTTGTGCACTGTTCCACGGTTGGCGTTCAGGGGGAAATTGAAGACCCACCGGCGTCTGAGGATTACAGATTTAAGCCGGGGGATCACTACCAGCAATCTAAACTTGACGGCGAACTACTAGCGCTTGATTACTTTCGATCCGGTCTTCCGGTCTCCGTAGTGCGGCCAGTTGGTATCTATGGGCCTGGAGACACGCGTTTTCTCAAACTTTTCCGGCCGATACAACGCGGGCGCTTTGTAATGATTGGGAAAGGAGATGTTCTTTACCACATGACGTACATAGATGACTTGGTGGAAGGATTTATTCTGGCAGGAGAGCGACCCGAAGCTCTTGGCGAGGTATTTACTATCGGCGGGCCTGAATACACGACTATTCGTGAATTGGTTGATGCCATTGCCAATGTACTTGGACGGCGTCCGCCACGATTGAGAGTTCCTTTTCAACCTGTATATTGGGCATCGGTCGTATGCGATTACTTGTGTCGTGCGGTAAATATTAGCCCGCCACTGTACCCGCGCCGTGTGGAGTTTTTTGAGCTCGATCGTGCCTTTTCCACGGAGAAGGCGCAGCAGTTGCTCGGTTATCGTCCCAAAACCGGCCTGCCTGAAGGCCTTGCTCGCACCGCTGCCTGGTATAAAGACGAGGGTTTGATCTGAATGGCTTCAATTACACGGAATTTGGATCAGGTCTGCCGGGAAGCTTACGACCTAATCATCATCGGCGGCGGTATTTATGGCTCGATGTCGTTGCTCGAAGCGTCGAGAGCCGGGCTAAAAGCTATACTGCTGGAGAAAAATGACTTTGGGTGGCAGACGAGTTTCAACAGTCTTCGAATTATCCACGGTGGCCTAAGGTATTTGCAAACTATGCACTTTTCCCGACTTTATGAGTCGGTCACCGAACGAAGCTGGTTTCTAAGAAGTTTTCCGGATCTCGTCAGGCCGCTACCGTGCTTGATGCCGCTTTACCGGAATCTAACGAAAAATCGTCTGACACTCCGCGCTGCGCTACGTCTGAATGACTGGTTAACGCGAAACAGAAACGAAGGGTTACCGCCAGAATTTCAAATTCCAGACGGCCAGATAATTGGTGCGGCAGAAACATCGCGGTTGTTTCCGTTGGCTCGCTCAAACGGCTTACGAGGTGGAGCGCTGTGGTACGACGCTGTAATGCCGGATTCCAACAGATTGCTTATGGAGGTGCTCCGCTGGTCGGCCTGCGCTGGGGGGACTTCGGTCAACTACGTTGAGGCTACTGAATTGCTACGGTCTGATGGAATGGTCAGAGGTGTAATCGCGAAAGATGTTCTGACAGGTAGTGACCATGAAATAGAAGCACCTCTTGTTGTCAATGCCGCGGGTCCGGAATGTCGCGCAGTCGCGCAGCGGTTTTCCGAAGATGAACCAACGCTTTTCCGGCCGTCGTTGGCTTGGAATGTATTGCTTGACCGGGCACCACTGTCCGATGGTGCGGTGGCCGTACAAGCACCGACAGGAAATTCACAAATGTACTTTGCTCATTCACTTGGCGGACGTTTGTTCGTTGGCACAGGACATTCACCTGTCCATGACAATACGGTTTCTGGTCCCACAGAGGACGGTGTGAGTGCAATGCTTGCTGATATCAATCGGGCGATTCCGGGACTAGATGCGCAGCAGGCGGACATCAAGCGTATTTTTTGGGGTCTGCTGCCTGCAAGAAGACCGGGTTCCGTCGAGTTAGCGAGCGACACTGTTATTCTTGATCATGGTCAGAAAGGTGGGCCAAAAGGATTATTCAGCGTATCTGGCGTGAAATTTACAACTGCAAGAAGTGCGGCACGCCGCCTGGTTTCGTCAATGACAGGAATGGTCACGGGTTCTGATAATGCTGGTTTACCTGATCGGCCGACGCCCGCCAAATATGATCTGCACCCTGATAAATGCGGTGAGCGTGCTGAGAGAATCCGCAGAGCGAGAGAAATTATTGACAATGAGGCGCCGAATTCACTGGTGGACCTGCTGATTCGTCGCTGCAATTTGGTTGGTGATCCGGATACTGCGTTGAGCATCGCACCGGATTGCTGTTCCGCTTTCGACTGGAGTGCGGACGAGTCTATTTCCCAAATCGCAGATCTAGCGGAGTTTCTTAAGGCCGAGTGGCGGCCAATGCCGAACTAACCGATGCAGATGACGAAAAAAACACTCAAAGACAGCCTGTTCTCATCATCTGCATTTCGTGGCCTGACCAGCATTGCACTTATTATTGTAGTGCTTTGGAATATGGATGGTGTCGAGCTGATATCTGCGTTTTCGACAGTATCGGCAGCCGGCTTCATGATTGTTGTCTTGATCGATCTGCTGCTTCGGCTTTTGTCTGCGTATCGTTGGCACGTGCTGTTCGTTGCGTTACATAAGTCCTCCCCAATCATGGAGATAATCAGAATCTCGTTTATCGCAGGCTTTCTCGGGCAGGCCATGCCTGGTGTGATCGGGGTTGAGGCGTTGCGTATACACGGGTTGGCTAAAGCGTGCGCCGATGCGCCCGCTGCCTTTGCGTCGGTCGTTGCGGACCGGTTGTTTGGACTTCTTAGTTTGGTTCTCGTAATTTTTGCAGGGTTGATGGTCGGGCCCGATGAGTTGCAGAAAATGGTTCTCGTGCCTGCGGTAGTGTCGCTGTTGATGTTAGTCGTGACCGTGTTCCTGCTGATG
>SMUZ01034177.1_pt1 | contig 11241 bp, 11 predicted proteins | sample 2456421 | NCBI WGS metagenome assembly SMUZ01 (sample SAMN11095932, study PRJNA526329) | marine sediment metagenome | biome: Marine sediment; feature: Surficial sediment; material: Deep marine sediment; isolation source: Hadal surficial sediment | place: Pacific Ocean | collected 2014-11 | depth... | reverse complement strand
CGTGGGGCTCAGATCTGATTTATGGAGTAGTGCAGCTACCAGGGATCGCTCCGCTGCACGTCTGCCCGCATTGGACGTTGCTGAAAAACGCTTGCGCGCCGCCGGAACAATCCAGTGTTCCGGTAAAGGTTACAAGTCGGTCGCCGATGGAACTGCGATCTCTAATCCGCACTATGGAACCCACCTCATTGTGGATGTTGCCCTGAAGCGCAACGTCGTCACCGACCCTGAATGAGCTCAATCCGGCCGCTTCGATCTCGCCGTTGACGTCGGCGTTATTTAACTGGACGAGCCCGCCGTTAAAGATTTCGATGGCCAGTGGTCCGAAATCGTTTGTAAAGCAGCCGGTCCCGGTGCCCGGATCGCAACCTCGCTCGATGATGACGTCTCTGCCATTCGGATCCGCGGGGTGACCGGGCTCTCTCGGAAGGGTTCCGGGGACACAATACGTAATTCATACGTCTTGATAAATAATTAGAGTTTCCTCAAAAACTTAGCAATCAGGTTGGCGCTGCATTTTCAACCCGAACTATGCCAGACATTCTGAAGCACGCGTCGAATAATAGATATCTGGGTAATCCGGCACCGTGCCTGGGGCTGACAAGGCTCCTTTACCCAGGGGGTAAAAAAGACCTTCAGCAGAATGATCAGATTCATCACCAGGAAGATGCTGTTGGGACAGGCACTGGATGTGTCTGCCCGCTTCGCCCGGATATAATTGAGCCGATACCCGTTCTTACCTCGACCGAATTTCCCTTCAATCGGAATGCGCTGCAATACTCTTCCTGGCGCGGTGGCTTCAGCTGTTTCAACTCCTCCTGGTTGGCTTCGGTGACTTTACCTGGCCGCTCCGAGGGTTTACCCGCAAATTTAATCCCAAGTCGACTGAAATATCTTCGATTCTCCCGCATCCGATAAATCATATCTCCCAGTACCGACTCTGGATAATAGCCAGTACGTTCATAGTAAGCCGCCACCTGGCTTTCCAGATCAAGTCCTTCATGCAACGCTTCCCAACGCAAGTGATCCACCCGGGCCAGTCCCGCATCGTTCAAACTGACACTGAGCTTTGATCCGAATTCGACTGACTTTGTTGACCTTGCCGCGCACGATCGGGCGCACATAGGGCTGGCCGATGCTGACGATACGATCATCACAGCGCTGGCTCTTGTTGCGATACATCTCCCACTGCTGCGCATAGAGATACGGGATCACCCAATAACGGCGTAGTAGCCAGTTCGGTAACGGTAATCGCGACCCCTGCGGCCAATAGACCAGTAATGTCCCGATATGCCCCGGGTTACTGCGTAAATACTGGAGTTGTTGCCTGATCCCTCGGCGTAATGACTTTCGGCCTGGCCTTCTTTGCTTAACGATCGACAGATACGCTTAACGTGCCTGCTGGCGATAGCTGCGAGGCTTCTTCGTCAATGCCGATTTGGCGTAAAGCCGATCAATGATTTGCTCGCTGAACTCGCGGGCCTCGTTGAGCAGGCTAAGGTCGGTAGGATAACGAATCGCCTGTTCGGCAACGGTAGCGTCCAGTATCAGCTTACCCTTGTGCGTCGGCTTCTTTTCCGGATCGGATTTTTCAGTCCTGGAGGGTGGCGGGTCCGTATCGTCCGGATCATCTGATCGCGATGCTTTAGACTTTGACCGTTCCCGTTCTACTGCATCAACCACAACATCATGAAAAACTTCAAATACCTCTTGCCCCATGCGTTTGCGAATTTCTACAAACAGCGAGAGAACAAATGGGACTTGAATCTGATACCCCGGTAATCCGACAAGGTACTGCAAGTACGGATTTTAGAGTGGAAAGCTGATTTATTGTGCACTATTATGCCCGTAATTCTTAATTTATCATATATAAATCAATGAGTTATTATTTTTGAGCAGACTCTAGTCAGTGCTGACACTGATTTAATACCACCAATCCTATCAGTACGAAGCTATTTTCCAGATAAGACTGCTATCGTTATCGCTCCACCCAAAAGAAAAGGTCGATGTCGATCTATGAACCCTGTTTACGAAATCCCAATTAAATCCCAATTAGTAAGATTAGGAAAAATCTACTGCCTGAAACCGTACTTGATAGTGGTGGGTCAGCTGTATTCACTAGGCCAGTGGAATATGATCCGCCTGATGATCAATAGCCCTACTAATTTGTGCTACAACACAAGTCGAGGAAATACGGGTTGATCTGGCCGATATACTGGGTTCAATCCCCTTCGCGCAATCAATAAGTAGCGACGAGTTTAACCCAGGGGACTTAAGCGAATTTGTTCATCGCTAACACTCAGTGCTGACTGGCCGTGTAAAAAATTGAGTAGTTTCTCTCCGGCCAGGCTGAAACGCCAACCCTGAGAAAGCCGACTGTTCTTCCTGTCGGTAATCAGGCTGTCGATATCCTTGCGAGTGGCTAGTGTCGCCACCGCAATCTGGTTGTCTTCTGCAATTATTCGGCATAATGCCATTAAACAGTCACCTAATGCCTGTTGAGGTGTTGAGAGTGATTGTTTTACATCATGCTGGGGCCATTTCGATGTTGGGGTATCCTGGGCTGTAGCGACTATCTGTAAAATCCTGTTGCCATGTTTTTCGATAAACTTCTCGTTAACATCGCGGATCGAATCCAGATCAATAACTTTCGAAGGCTTAAGACGAGCAATTTCGATTATTAGATCGTCTTTTACGACCCAGCGTCGTGGCAGGTTTATTTGTTGTGCCATTTGTTCTCGCCACTTACATAGATGGCGGGCTATTTGTAATTCAACGCCCCTCAGTTTTTGCACGCCTTTTAGGCGCCTCCATAAATCCGCAGTTTCTATTTGATAGTTCGAAGCCGATGTCATCGCGAGGAGGTCTTTTTCTATCCAGGCGTAACGTTTTTTATCGTCCAGTTCAGTTTTCAGGGTTTGGTATACGGGTAGCAAATAACGCACATCATCCATTGCGTAATTGATTTCATCCTCTGCCAGTGGCCGACGACTCCAGTTAGCACGCGTATGTTTTTTTTCGAGTTTTATCCCGGTAATCTGGTTGACCAGATCGGCATAGCCAATCTGATGATCGTAACCGAGCACCGCAGCAGCTAGCTGGGTATCGAATATTGGTTGCGGCATACAGGAGAATCGTTGGAATAAAATTTCCAGGTCCTGGCTGGGCGAATGAAACACCTTGATCAGCTCCCGGTTTTGCATCAGGGCGATGAATGGGTCAAAATTGTCTATGGTGAGTGGATCTATGCAAGCCATGTGTTTTTCGCTTGCGATCTGGATCAGCGCGAGTACGGCATAGTAAGTTTTTTCCCGCACGAATTCGGTGTCGATCGCGCAGTATCCAGCATTATTAATTTTGCCACAAAATTCGGCCAGTTGCGCGCTCGAATCAATGTACTGATAATCCATCTAGGGGAACCTCTGATCAATTCATGAATGAACGCGTTGCGCCCAAAACGACCAATTTCTGCGTTGTGAAACTTAGCAATAGCCTTGCTATTACTTGCGTTCCACGCCTTGAACTTGATCATTTTGAATCACAACCCGATTCACCCAGAATTAATCAGAGGTTCCTTAGTTTATGTTCGCCTTACGCCGTATATCACGCAATACAACGAACACCCATGGCCAGATCAGCATGCCGATAAAAGGAGCGCTAAAAAATGCCAATAGCGGGGGCGGTCTACCCATTATACCCTCGACCCAGACAATGATGACCTGGCTGATAACTAGTAGCCCAAATACATAAATGGCCTGTTGTACCAACGACATTACCCGAATTCTCTGGTGAAAAATCTGGTTTATATAGATGATAATGACGAGTGCGAGCGCATGCTGGCCAAGCAGAGTTCCCTGCGAAGTGTCGACGACGATGCCGATAAAGAAGGCAATCCAGGGGCCAACCCGCCGGGGTAAAGCCATGTTCCAGTAGATCAGTATCAGCGCCACCCAGTTTGGGCGGTAGATTTGTACCGGGTCGGGTAATGGCAAAATCATCAGGATCAGGCCAACTAGCAAACTCAGAAAAATTACAAAATAACGCAGATTCAGCACGTTTATTTATTCTGCTGTACAGATATCGTAAATATCATTCCGCGGCCAGGCCGTTATTTGACTTTACAACCAGTACCTCGCGACTACTATCGAGACGTGCCAGTGGTTTTGCGAGTACCGAAACAAATCCATGAGTCAGGTCTTTGGTTATCGAGATTACCGTAGCGACCGGATAATCCGCAGGAAAGCGTCCACCGAGTCCCGATGTAACCAATTGGTCATTGACCTTAATATCGGCAGTTGCTGGCAGGTAACGTAATTCTAACTGATCAACACTGCCATTACCGAAGGCAACCGAGCGGGTGCCGCTGCGGATAAATTGCACCGGAATAGCATGTTCCGGATCGGAAATCAGTATTGTCGTTGCGGTATATTGATTGACGTGTATCACCTGTCCCATGACGCCAAAATCATCGATCACCGCGAGCCCCAGCTCAACACCGTCGAATGTCCCCTTGTTGATTTCAATTAACTGGCGATAGGGGCTTTGATCGACCGAGAGCAGCTCTGCAACGATTACCTGGTCCGCGAGTTTACGCGATGATCCGAGCATATTTCGCAACCGGGTGTTTTCTGCCTTTAATACCTGCATTTTTTGCAGTCGCGCATTGAGAATTCGACCCTTGGCTTTAAGCGCTGAAATTTCATTCAGTAACTCGATATGCGAGCTAAGCCATTCATTAGCCCAACTTCCGGTGATTGCCGGGAGACTGACCAGATAACGTATCGGGGATAGCACCAGGGAAATATTCGAACGCACCACTTCGAGATGATTAAATCGCTGATCGACGAACATCAACGCGATACACAAACCCACTAAAAACAGTGTTCGAATTGAAGTGCCTTGCTCACGGTAATGCAGTTGGTTCATAAACGAGCAATAGTGTCAGACTTAAGCGTCATAATTGGCCAACACGCTACCCGATCGGCAGACAACAGGATGTCGAATGTGTCGACAGGTAATTTTATTCAATGGCGAGGAAATCCAGTCCATGTTCGTCGATCATTTCCAGAACCCGACCACCTCCACGTGCCACACAGGTGAGCGGATCTTCGGCAATTATCACAGGCAAGCCGGTCTCTTCCATAATCAGGCGATCCAGATCACGTAGCAGTGCGCCACCGCCGGTGAGAACGATACCGCGTTCGGCAATGTCTGAACCCAGTTCGGGTGGAGTCTGCTCGAGAGCATTTTTCACTGAACTGACAATTCCATAAAGAGGATCCTGTAGCGCCTCGAGAATTTCATTGCTATTCAAGGTGAAACTGCGTGGTACGCCTTCGGATAAATTTCGACCCTTGACTTCGATCTCGCGCAAATCCTTGCCCGGGTAGGCAGCCCCGACTTCAATCTTGATTTTTTCCGCGGTGGCGTCGCCAATCAAAATGCCGTAATTGCGGCGCACATAATTAATGATTGCATCGTCAAATTTATCGCCACCGATCCGTACCGAAGCCGAGTACACGATACCGTTGAGCGATATTACCGCGACTTCAGAGGTGCCACCGCCGACGTCGAGTACCATCGAGCCCTGCGGTTCATCGACTGGCATGCCCGCACCGATCGCCGCCGCCATGGGTTCTTCGATGAGATAAACCTTGCGCGCCCCGGCACCCATTGCAGATTCGCGAATTGCGCGGCGCTCTACCTGGGTTGCGCCACAGGGTACGCAAATCAGCACGCGGGGGCTGGGCCGAAAAAAATGGTTTTCGTGTACCTTGCGAATAAAATATTGCAGCATTTTTTCGGTGTAGGTGAAATCGGCAATTACACCGTCTTTCATCGGACGCATGGCATTAATATGTTCCGGCGTCCTGCCGAGCATTTTTTTCGCTTCGGTACCGACAGCTTCAATCGACTTCGGCCCGCCGGGTCCGCGATCCTGGCGGATGGCGACGACTGACGGTTCATTCAGGACTATGCCCTGACCTCTTGAATAAATAAGCGTATTTGCGGTACCTAAATCGATGGATAAATCGTTGGATAACAAACCCCGAATAGCTGAAAACATGCGTTGGTTTTAACCTGAATAATTAAGTGTAATGCGTGCGCGATTGCACGAAATTCCTTGATTGGGCGCAAATATGACCCAGACCGACGTACTCTAGCAATGGGCGGTCAATTGGGCAAGGAAGAAAGCACCAATATACAGGCATTTCGGTTAAACTAAATGTGAAATTATGCTAAGTTTGCGGGCTTTTCAACTGCAACGCCGGGAATATCCTGAAATGACTCTGAAAAATGAAGATGTGCGAAATATTGCGCAGCTTGCACGCCTGCAGATTGACGACTCTACGATCGAGCAATTAACTTCAGATTTATCCAATATCCTGGCGCTGGCTGAGCAGATGAAAGCGGTGGATACGACGAATGTCATTCCGATGGCGCATCCGATGGATGCAATCCAACGCCTGCGGGATGATGAAGTCACCGAGACCGATCAGCGCGACAAATTCCAGGGCATTGCCCCCGATGTTGAAAACGGTTTTTACCGTGTTCCCAAAGTCATCGAGTAAAGCTGATGATGGCTATAACAATTAAGCAGATTCAGCGGGGCCTCGCGCAAAAGAAATTTTCCAGCGTCGAAATTACGCAGCAATTTCTCGATCGAATCGATTCACATAACTCCACTATCAATTGTTTTATTACAGTAACTGGTGAGCTCGCTTTACAGCAGGCAAAATCCGCCGATTTGGTGATTGCCAAGGGCGAGGCCAGGGCGCTAACTGGCATTCCGATCGCGCACAAGGATATCTTTTGTACCGATGGTATCAAGACCTCCTGCGCATCCAGAATGCTGGATAATTTTATTGCGCCCTACGATGCAACAATAATAGAGAAGTTCAAGCTGGGCGGGGCGGTGATGTTGGGTAAAACCAATATGGACGAATTCGCGATGGGATCATCGAATGAAAACAGTTATTACGGTCCAGTCGCTAATCCCTGGGATATGGAGCGGGTTCCCGGTGGTTCGTCTGGAGGCTCGGCCGCCGCTGTCGCGGCTTCGCTGGCACCCGCTGCTACCGGAACCGATACCGGCGGATCAATCCGACAACCTGCAGCGCTTTGTGGTATTTCGGGCATTAAACCGACTTATGGTCGGGTTTCGCGCTATGGCATGATTGCTTTCGGATCGAGTCTTGACCAGGGCGGGCCGTTGGCACGCAGTGCCGAGGACTGTGCCATCTTGCTGCAAACCATGGCGGGGTTTGATCCGCGTGACTCCACTTCGATCGACCGGGCCGTTCCAGACTATAGCGAGCAGTTGAATGCCGATATCAAGGGTCTAAAAATAGGATTACCGAAGGAATTGTTCGCCGAGGGTCTTGATGCTGATATCGCGAAGGTGATCGAAACAGCGATACAGGAGTATCGCAGACTCGGTGCCGAAGTAGTTGATATCCAGTTGCCGAACTCAAACCTGGCAATTCCAGTGTACTACGTAGTCGCCCCGGCCGAGTGCTCGTCGAATCTGTCGCGTTTTGACGGCGTGCGTTTCGGCCATCGCTGTGATAATCCTAATGATCTTGAAGACCTTTACAAGCGTTCGCGGGCCGAAGGATTTGGCGACGAGGTCAAGCGTCGCATTATGATTGGCACCTATGTTTTGTCTGCCGGCTATTATGATGCTTATTATTTGAAAGCCCAGCAACTCAGGCGCCTGATAAAACAGGATTACGAAAAAGCCTTCGAACAGGTCGACGTCATACTTTGTCCGGTTACCCCCGAAGTTGCGTTTAAGCAGGGAGCTAAAACCGATGATCCGGTGAGCATGTATTTACAGGACATTTATACGCTGTCACTGAATCTGGCCGGTCTGCCCGGCATGTCCATTCCGGCCGGTTTTTCGCAGCAGTTACCCGTCGGCATGCAATTGATCGGCAACTATTTCGACGAATCACGTCTGCTCAATGTGGCGCACCAGTTCCAGCAAGTCACGGACTGGCATTTGAAGGCACCGGAGGTGGGATAATGGCAGGCTGGGAAGCGGTCATTGGGCTCGAGATTCATGCCCAACTCGCGACTTCGAGTAAAATTTTCTCGGGGGCTTCAACCGCATTTGGCGCGGAACCCAATACCCAGGCCTGCACGGTTGACCTTGGGTTCCCCGGGGTATTGCCAGTACTTAACACAGAAGTTGTCAATATGGCAGTCAAATTCGGTGTTGCTATTGGCGCCGAAATACCGCCCATATCAGTATTCGCGCGCAAAAACTATTTTTATCCCGACCTGCCCAAAGGCTATCAAATCTCACAGTTTGAATTACCCATCGTAGGCAAGGGCCAATTAAGCATCAGTCCCGAGAAGGGTGTTAGCAAGATAATCGGCATTACCCGGGCTCACCTTGAAGAGGATGCGGGCAAGTCGGTACACGATGAGTTTCCCGATCAAACCGGTATCGACCTGAACCGTGCGGGCACACCCCTGTTAGAAATCGTGTCTGATCCCGATATGTCCAGTGCAAAGGAGGCGGTGGCCTACGCACGAAAGATTCACACACTGGTACAGTACCTCGAAATCTGTGATGGCAATATGCAGGAGGGTTCGTTTCGCTGTGATGCGAATGTCTCGGTTCGACCGGTAGGACAGGAAGAACTGGGCACGCGAGCCGAATTGAAAAATATTAATTCATTTCGCTTTCTCGAACGCGCCATCAACTATGAAATTGAACGGCAGATTAATCTGATCGAGGATGGTGGCAAAGTGGTTCAGGAGACTCGGTTGTACGACGCCGACAAAAATGAAACACGCTCGATGCGCAGTAAGGAAGAGGCCAACGACTATCGATATTTTCCCGACCCTGATCTGTTGCCGGTTCAAGTCACCGAAGCCGATATCAAGCGTATTAAAGCCACCCTACCCGAGCTACCCGAGCAAAAACGCATGCGCTATATTGAAGATTTTGAGTTATCAGACTATAACGCCGAACAACTCAGCGCCAGCCGGAAAACTGCAGGATACTTTGAACAGGCTGTGGCGGATGACCAGAATCTAGCAGGCCCACTAGCAAACTGGATACTTGGAGACCTTGCGGGCGCACTCAACCGGACCGATATTGAAATTCAACAGTCTCCGGTAACCCCCGGGATGTTGGTGGAACTGTTACGGCGAATTGCCGATAACACAATTTCCGGTAGGATTGCCAAACAGGTGTTCGAGGCGATGTGGCGGGGCGAAGGAATGGCCGATGACATCATCAAGGCTGGTGGACTGGAACAAATTACCGATAGCAGTGCTATCGATAGCCTGATTGATGCGGTGATATCAGAAAATCCTGACCAGGTTGAACAGTTTCGCGCAGGCAAGGAAAAGGTACTGGGATTTTTTGTCGGGCAGGTTATGAAACGATCAAAGGGTCAGGCCAACCCGGGGCAGGTTAACCAGTTGTTACGCACGAAACTAAAGGATACCTCTTAAAATGCACTTTTTTCACGGTAGCTGCGTCACCGATTTTTGCTCCTGCAAAATCGGCATACAGTACTTCCTGTACATAAATATCGTACTCAAATCCTCGTGTATTATTCATACACTCCGGTTTTCCGTGCGATATTTCCTGACTCACGCGAAAAAATCACTATTTTACGAGGCATCCTTAAGTAGAATTAAAGTTTAGAGATGAAAGATTAGAATTATATAGCGTCAGGTCTCACTAAATACTAGTAGGCGCCTAGATGAATTCATGTTGACAATTAAACGCACCTGCACCAATAAAATTATTACCCGCGCCCTCAGGCTGGACGGGGAACCGCTGGTTGCCATATTGCGTCAGGGCGCGGAAGATTGTGAGCCCCGTTCTGATCTGCAGCAATTACAGGATCTGCTGGACGAATATTCGGATGCAATGATCGTTTACAATCAGCATCAAGATGCAATCAAACTGATAGAACTCATAAAAGTACCGCCCACACAGGTTTTTATCGAGATAAGGCAGGACACCAAGGGTGTGCTCGGACTGCACGCGATTCGTAATACTGGTCACCGACAGGAGACATTGGAGCTGAATTATCAGTGAACGCCTGCCTGTCGGTCGGACAGGGCACACACACGGAGATACCATGCAAAAAGTATTGCTCGTCACTGGCGCCAGCCGTGGTATCGGTGCAGAAACAGCGCGTCTCGCTGCGCGGTCGGGTTACGCGGTCTGTATCAATTTTCACCATAGTGAGTCCGAAGCGAATGAGTTACTCGACTCCTTGCTGGAATCGGGTGCGACCGCGATTGCGGTGCGGGCCGATATAAGCGATGAGTCCGATGTGCGCCAGTTATTTGAGACTATCGACAATCAGCTGGGGCGGCTCTCGGCCCTGGTTAATAATGCCGGTATTCTTGAGCAACAGTCCAGTTTCGAAGGTATTTCCCTGCATCGACTGCAACGTATTTTCCGTACCAATGTCGAAGGAAGTTTCTTGTGTAGCCAACAGGCGATCAGGCGCATGTCGACTAAATACGGCGGTGAGGGCGGGTCTATTGTCAATCTCTCCTCGCGTGCAGCTGTACTCGGTGCGCCGCACGAATACATCGATTATGCGGCCTCCAAGGGCGCGATCGACGCGATGACGATCGGCCTCTCGAAGGAACTCGGCGAACAGGGTATTCGGGTGAACGCGGTTCGGCCGGGTTTGATCTATACCGAGATGCATGCCAGTGGCGGTGAGGCCGGGCGGGTTGACCGCCTCAAGTCCGGCGTACCGATGCAACGCGGCGGATTGGCACTCGAAGTCGCCAGGGCAATCATGTGGCTGATATCGGAGGACGCGTCTTATACGACCGGCAGTTTTGTAGAGGTATCCGGGGGACGCTGACTAACTATGGCTGAAACAGTTCATTTAATCTGACAGTAGTTTGTCCAGTTCCTTGCGGACTCCCGAGTAGTAGCTGTTCCAGATAAACATCTTTGGTGTACGAAATTCCTTAAAATCCGCTTCGATATAATCTTCCTCTTCTAACACCATTTTTTCGGCTACATTGTCGTAGTATAAAAAACCAGGTGTTTTATCGAGACTGTACCGGGATCGTAGGTCGCTCGCGGTATTCTTATCGGGCTTGCCTTTTTCGGCGACCTGGACCTGGGCGAAGGACAATCTGGATTGATAATGCGGAGTTATGTATTTAATTAATGTTGCCAGGCGTTGTGAATCGCTGTCAATATCCGAATAAAAAAATACCATCAGGGGGTTTGTTCTT
>SMUZ01000252.1_pt1 | contig 11263 bp, 5 predicted proteins | sample 2456421 | NCBI WGS metagenome assembly SMUZ01 (sample SAMN11095932, study PRJNA526329) | marine sediment metagenome | biome: Marine sediment; feature: Surficial sediment; material: Deep marine sediment; isolation source: Hadal surficial sediment | place: Pacific Ocean | collected 2014-11 | depth 0-1... | reverse complement strand
GAACACATTAAACAGCGCGATCAGAAGGGGCATCTGCAAAATCATCGGGATACATCCGCCGAGCGGATTCACCCCATATTCCTTATAAAGCTTCATCACCTCCTGCTGCTTCTTCTGCGCATTATCTTTATATTTTTCATTTAACTCCTGCATAATCGGCTGCAGAGCCTGCATCTCTTTCATTGACTTGTAGCTCTTTTTGGTCAAGGGGAACAACATAACTTTTATTAGTATGGAGAAGATCACGATGACCCAGCCATAATTCGGGATGAAGCTGTGCAGCAACCTAAAGCTCCACAAAATAAATTTTCCGAAGGGTCGAAAAATCGACGGGCCTAGGTCTACAATTTGCTCTAACTCGAAACCATAGCCTTTTATGATATCATAATCCAGGGGTCCCAAATACAGAGTGTAGCTGTCCGTCTTCGATTGCCTTTCGTCAAAAGGCATTTTCAAATCAAAACCATATTTTTTCCACGGCGCTTCTTCGTTCGGTATTTCAACCAGTTCACCAAAAAACCTCACGCCCTGACCCTTAACCCCTTGCGGCACCGCAGCGACGGTAAAATATTTTGTTCTGATAGCTACCCAGTCCGTCGGATAATCCAACTGCTTTTGCTCAAACCTTTCACCAACGTTAAAGTCTTCTTTGTCCCCTTGCAGCACAAAAGCCTTCGCGTTTTGCATGTCGGATTTTAAGTCGGGCTCTGTCGATTCAACCCCTGACCGCCAGGTGAGGTAGTAAGAAAACCCATCGATTAAGTCGCCCACGTTTCTTAGATCGACTTTCATCGAAACATCATAACGGTCCTGGTAAAAAGTAAATGTTTTCTTAATTTGCCTATACTCATCAAGATCTAAAACAAACTCGAGAACATCGGATTGCTTTCTCTCGTTCAGCCTGATCCGCTTTTTGTCCACCGAAAACAGAAATAGACTCGTATCTAAGGTGTCTTCCTCTGTTGGCAGCAAGATCCCGAGGTTTCCTTGTCCGTCGCCACCGATCAGTTCGACGAATGAGCCATCCTCGCGCAGATACTTTTTTAGAACAAAAGACTTGATACTTGCGCCGCGAGTCGAAAAGACCGCTGTATATAAATTCGTTTCAACGGTGACATCGTCGCCGTCACCGGCCCGGGCTAAAAGTGCACTGTACTTAGAGTCCGGATCTTGGGGTGTCTCTTCTCGATTTTCCTGTTTTTCGATTTGTGAGGAGACGACAGGAGTCCTCTTCTCCTGGGTATCTTTTGGCGACTGGGTTGGGGATTCCATCCTCTCTGATTGCTGTTCCACTGGAACCGGTTTTGACTGCGGCAAAAACCGCTTTTGGTAAAAATCCGTTTGGAGAACAATCAGGATTAACCCGATTATTAAAAAGGCCATGATTGTCTTTTTATCAAATTCCATATTTTTTTAGATAACCTTATTTTACCGGATCATACCCGCCGGAGTGAAATGGGTGGCATTTGGCTAAACGTACAAAACCTTTCCAGGCACCCTTAAATAAACCGAACTTCTCGATTGACTGTAATGTATATTCAGAACAAGACGGATAAAAACGACAAGAGGATGGAAAGAGGGGAGAAACAAATAATTGGTATATTTTTATTGCGGCAATGCCAGGATACTTCATCTTCAATTGGTCGTTTTCATTTTTTTTAAAAGCACGGCGAACTCCTTGCTCAGTAATTCAAATTTGGTTCGCTCAATTCCGGGCCTCGCTTGGAGAATGATGTGCTCTTTTCCCGGCAGGTGCTTTTGATTTAACCTTACGATTTCTCGCAACCTTCTTTTGGCAAGATTCCTTTTAACAGCGCCTCTAATTTTTCTGGAAACAGTGAACGCAAACTTACTCTCTGTGGCGCTTTTCGTCAGCAACAAGAAATGCTTGGAGCTTACCCTGCGACCGCTCTTGAAAATCTCGTTGAATTCGTTTTTTCCTCTAAGGATTCTCCGTTTATCTAAACGGAACTCATTCATGAAAATAATACTAAGTGATTGATTTACCTATCACTTACGGTCAAGCTTTTTCTGCCCTTTGCTCGACGTGACCTTAGAACCGCACGCCCGGATTTCGTTTTCATTCTTTCCCTAAACCCGTGTTTATTAACCTTCTTACGCTTGGATGGCTGAAATGTTCTTTTCATTTTTAAATCTTAATAAATGTCTAATGATGGCTTGGTTTCTACAAAAACTTCCAAACATATTAATTTTTTAGGTTAAAGTCAAGCTAATTTTAGGCTTGCGGATTGCCTCAAACACCGTACTTTTTTCGCTTGACATTAAGGCCCTTTTTGCTAAATTTCAATCACCCTACCTGCCGGCTATGTCACTATTATAAGTTGTTGATAAGTATAAATTGTTTACATTTCATTGTTGAAACCGTGTCTTCTTTTTAGAACTTTTTTTTCTTTTTTGTGTTTTATTTTGTTCAGAAGGCGGTCGTAAATCAATTAATTTTTGCTTGCAAAGTCGCCCTTAGCCGGGTTGTGAATATCTTGTGGATAACCTGGTTTGTTGATAGGGTCTGTTGGGAGATGGGGATGTAAACTTAACCGGTTACCCATATAAATAAATAACTTTTGTTTCATCAACTTTTAAAAGAGGGTTGGTCAAATGTCTCTTTCTCACTCAGCCGCCTGGGATCAGTTTTTGGGTTTAATTAAGGATAGCATCGGTTCTCAGAGTTTTACAACTTGGTTTAAACCTATTCATCCGGTAAAACTCGAAGAAAAAAATCTACTTGTAGAGGTTCCAAACCATTTTTTCTGTGAGTGGATTGAGGGCCACTACAACGTTTTGATGAATCAGGCTTTACTGCAGGTCCTGGGAGAAAATGCAAAATTATCCTACACTGTCGCAAACGGTGCGGATGACGAGGTCATTCCAATTCCATCCATTAATGGAAACCGGGTTGATCAAAATTACAAAAAAAGTAACTTAATGGAACGGTATACTTTTGCAAACTTTGTTGAGGGAGCAAACAATGATTTTGCAAGAGCCGCGGCAATGGCCGTAGCCGAGTCGCCCGGAAAAACTACTTTTAATCCATTTGTTGTTTATGGAGGTGTCGGCCTTGGAAAAACTCACCTGATTCAAGCAATTGGAAATTTAGCTCTCAGGGAGGGTAAAATTCAACGTGTTTTGTATGTTGATAGCCAAAAATTTACTATTGAATTTATAAATTCTATCCAGACAAATAAAACCACTGAGTTCAGTTCCATTTATCGAAACGTTGATCTGTTAATAGTAGATGATATTCAGTTTTTTATAAATAAAGAGAGAACTCAGGAAGAATTTTTTCATACTTTTAATGATCTTTATAATTCTGGCAAACAAATTGTCCTTTCTTCAGACCGGCCGCCGAAAGAACTAAATGGAATTGAAGAAAGATTACTTTCAAGATTTCAATGGGGATTAGTGACGGACATTCACCCCCCGGACCTCGAAACCAGAATTGCCATTCTTCAACAAAAAGCAGACGAAAACGGGGTCAATCTTTCCGGAGATATAATTGAGTATATCGCCACAAATGTGACAACCAATATTCGTGAGCTTGAAGGCTCTCTATTCCGACTGTTGGCTTATTCTTCAATAAACAGTCAAGACATTACTTTCGATGTTGCAAAAAATGTTTTGAAAAATTTGGGGTCGGGAAAAAGTAAGATTATCAAAATTGAAGACATTCAAACAATCGTGAGCGATCATTTTGATTTACCCGAGGATATGCTGCGGGCTAAAACGCGAAAGAAAGAAATAGCTTATGCTCGTCAACTGGCAATGTACCTTTCAAAAAAGATGACAAAGAGTTCTTTAAAGACAATCGGTCTGCATTTCGGAGGCAGGGATCACAGCACGGTCATCCACGCCATTCAAACGATTGAAAAAGAAACCCAAAAAGATGATAAAATGAGAGAAGATTTAAACTATATAAAAAGGAAAGTTGAAATGGCTGGAGTTTAGTTTTTTTTACCTTTTTTAAATGTTAATAAAGTGACAAATAAATTTGATAACCTGTGGATAAAAAGTTGAATAACCTTAAAAAAAAGCGTCTTAATTTAATTTTTAAATTTTTGTCCCCTTTATTAACAGAAAAATAACATTTTATTCACATTAAGTTTTGTTAATGCTAATTTTTTTTGTTGTTGTTAACTTTAATTTTACATATTCTTATTATAAAGTTATCAACATATCCACACCCTCTACTATTATAATTAATAAAATATCTTGAAAAAGATTAATTATTTTATTATATTTTTAGTGAATAACTTCGAGGCTCTTTATGAAATTTAAAGTCAATAAAAAAACGTTTTATCAAGCTATTCAAAACATAATTGGCGTCGTGCCGATTAAAACCACCATCCCGATTTTAGGCAATATACTTCTCGATTTACAAGGCAATGAGTTAAGTTTAACCGGCACAGATCTCGAGGTTTCTATTTCAACCAGGATAGAAGTTCAAGGTGAATCCGATGGCGCCGTGGCCGTTCCCGCAAAAATACTTTTTGAAATTGTTCGCGAACTTCCTGAGATTCCAATGGAATTTGTCTGCTACGAAGATTATAAAATTGTCCTGAACACCGAAAAAGGATTTTACAAATTGTCCGGAGAATCCAAAGACGACTTTCCAAAAATTTCTGTAGAGCAAAGTCAAGGTTCTTTTTCGATCGACTCAGAGAAACTAGACGGTATGATCAACAAAACGATTTTTGCTGTTTCAACGGATGAATTAAGGACGACTTTGATGGGCGTTTATCTCAAGATAATGCCGGATGAATTACGGATGGTCGCGACAGACGGTCACCGTTTGGTGAAGATCATCGATAAGAATTTTTCATCAGATTTAGAGCAGGAAGCAATCATCCCAACCAAGGCCTTGAATTTATTATCCAAAAATTTAAACGGCACCAAAGAGATTAAAATTAATATAAGCGAAGACCATATAATTTTCGAGTTGGATAAGACGATTATTTTCAGCAAAGGAATCGACGGTCAGTTTCCAAACTACGAACGAGTGATCCCTGCAGATAATGACAAAGAGCTTACCATCAACAGAGAACAGCTAAGTTCATCGGTTCGGCGAGTTGCGATTTTTTCAAACTCAATTACTCATCAAATCCGATTTTCCATGACGAAAGGAAATGTCAAAATTAAGTCTGAGGACATCGAATTCGGCGGTGAAGCAGAGGAAACGATAGATGCTGATTATAATTACGATGATCTCGATGTTGGGTATAATGCAAATTATTTATTGGATATTTTGCGACATTTAGATACGGATGAAATAATTTTAAAAGTTAAAGATCAAATCAGCGCCGGAATTATTTATCCAATTAATCAAAAAGAAAATGAAGATATTTTGATGCTGCTCATGCCCATTCGTTTGAACGAAGATTAGAAATATTTTGGAATGCATCTTGAAAAACTATCGATTGTTAATTTTAGAAATTATACAGAAACGCAAGCAGTTTTTTCACCGGATTTAAACTTAATTTACGGGCTGAATGCGCAAGGTAAAACGAATTTTTTAGAAGCTATTTATCTTGTCTGTTTGGGTAGAAGTTTTCGGGTGGCGAAGAATCAGGAATTGGTGAAAAAAAACAGCTCGTTTTTTACAATCGAAGGCAGTTTGACTTTAGACAACCAAATTAAGAAGAAAGCAGTTTTAAGATACATAAAGGATGGAAAAAAAGAGATAAGTATTGACCGAAAGAAGTTAACAAAACACTCCAAAATTTTTGGCCAATTTCCGATAGTCGTCATGGCGCCGGATGAATTAAAAATAACCTCTGGCGCTCCGTCGGAGCGCCGCCGATTTATAGATATTTTTTTATCCCAGGTCAGCCTTTCTTACCTCATTAATCTTCAGGAATACAACAGAATTATTAAACAGCGAAACAGAATTTTGCAACAGATTCGCGACGGGCAAGGTGTGTCGGAGATGTCGATGCAGCCGTGGACGCAGAGATTGGTTGAGGTAGGCTGTGAAATCATAAATTCGCGAAACAAATTTATTCATGAGTTTTCCGAAAAGCTGCAATCTATCTATAAAAAGTACACGGAATCTCAGGACACTTTAAAGATATTCATAGAATCAACAGTGACCATCCAGAGAGAAATTTGTGAGACAGAAGATTTTTATAATGCTCTAGGTTCAGTTAAAAAGAAGGAAAGAATTTTAGGGACGACTCTGGTTGGTCCGCACCGGGATGATTTAATTTTTCAAATCAACGGAATGGATTTAAGAAAATACGGATCTAGGGGCGAGCATAAATCCGTGCTGGTTGCATTGAAAATAGCTGAATTTAGATACTTGAAAATTAAGCAGGACGAAACACCGATCATGCTGCTGGATGATTGCTATTCCGAGCTGGATAATTTAAGAGAAGAAAAAGTTTTTAATTCTCTAAATGATTTGGGTCAGATTTTTATGACCAGCCCTAAAGAAAGCATCTTTGAGAATCAAAGGGGACAAATCGAAAAATTTTCAAATGTCTCTGAATTTTACATAGAGAGCGGGAATATTGAGTACAAGAACAACTAAAAAACCAAAAATGCTTGGCCACTCTATTACCAAGCTACTTAGAAACATGGGAATTGAGGAGAAGGTTAAAGAACACCAGGCCATTAACGAATGGAGCCAAATTGTTGGTGAAAATGTCAGCAAGGTTACTAAAGCTCAAAACGTGGTCAACGGCATTTTGTTTGTCAAAGTAAAAAACAGTTCATGGCGAAACGAGTTGATTTATATGCGGCAGGAAATTCTTATAAAATTAGACAAAACCGTTGGCAGGGGGATCATTAAGGAAGTTCGGTTTATTTAAAAGGTGAATTAAAAATGGCTGAAGAGAAAAAGCAAGAAACAAAGAGCCAGGAGAAGTATACCGCAGAACAGATTCAGGTGCTCAAGGGCCTTGAGGCTGTCCGAAAACGCCCGGCGATGTATATTGGCGACATTTCCACGCGTGGTTTGAATCATTTGGTTTATGAGGTAGTTGACAACAGCATCGACGAGGTTATGGCGGGATATTGCAGCACAATTAAAGTGACTCTGAACAAAGATGGCAGCGTCACAGTGGCCGACGATGGTCGTGGAATTCCAGTCGATATTCATCCGACGGAAAAACGGCCGGCCCTCGAGGTGGTCATGACCGTTTTGCACGCCGGCGGTAAATTCGATAAAAGCAGCTACAAAGTTTCGGGTGGACTTCACGGCGTTGGTGTTTCGGTCGTGAATGCGCTGTCTGAATGGTGTGAAGTCGAAGTCTGCCGAGATGGCCAGATCTATTTTCAAAGATACAAAATCGGAATTCCGGAGACAGATGTGGAAGTTATCGGCAAATGTAAAGCCACCGGAACCAAAACGACATTCTTTCCCGACAAAAGCATTTTCCAAAAAGCGGAACTGAGCTTTGATATCCTCGCAGAGCGCATGCGCGAGCTGGCCTTTTTAAACAAGGGTCTGGAAATTAACATTTCTGATGAGGACTCGGGCAAGAAGCATACGTTTATGTATGAGGGCGGCCTTACTGAATTTATCGATTATTTAAATGAAAACCGTACGCCCCTGCATAAAAAACCAATTTTAGTGAGCGGCGAAAGAGATGATGTCTCCGTTGAAATTGCCATCCAATACAATGACTCTTATATCGAAAACATTTTCTCTTATGTAAATGATATTAACACAATCGAAGGGGGAACTCATTTAGTCGGATTTAAGGCCGCACTCACTCGTACTTTAAACAACTACGCGCAGAAAAACAATTTATTAAAAAAAGAGGATTTTACCTTTACGGGTGAGGATGTTCGAGAAGGGTTGACCGCGGTGATTAGCGCAAAAGTGATGGAACCGCAATTCGAAGGCCAGACCAAAACCAAACTGGGTAACAGCGAAGTTAAGGGCGTGGTAGAATCCATTTTTGGTGATAAGCTTGCTACTTTTTTAGAAGAGAATCCGCCTGTTGGCAAGAAGATAATAGAGAAATCGTTAACCGCAGCCCGGTCCCGGGAAGCTGCGCGCAAAGCCCGGGAGCTCACCCGCAGAAAGAGCGCCCTCGACGGCGGATCGCTGCCCGGAAAGTTAGCCGACTGCTCAATTCAGGATCCGGCCCAGTGTGAAGTTTTCCTCGTTGAGGGCGATTCGGCGGGCGGCTCGGCAAAGCAGGGGCGGGATAGGCGCTTTCAGGCCATCTTGCCGCTAAAAGGCAAAATTATCAACGTTGAGAAGGCCCGCATCGACAAGATTCTTTCTAATGATGAAATCCGTACGATTATCTCAGCGCTGGGCACCGGAATCGGCGCTGAGGATTTCGACCCGGACAAACTACGCTATCATAAAATAATCATTATGACGGATGCCGATGTCGACGGATCTCATATTCGCACTCTTCTGCTAACTTTCTTTTTTCGCTACATGCGCAGCCTTATTGACAGGGGGCATGTTTATATTGCCCAGCCGCCACTGTATAAAATAAAGAAAGGTAAAGAAGAACACTATGTTTATGATGACGAAGAGAGAGACCTTATCCTGAAACGAATGGGGACCAACGGCGCTACGATCCAGCGCTATAAGGGTCTTGGTGAGATGAACCCGGACCAGTTATGGCAGACAACGATGGATCCGGAGCAGCGAACCAATTTACAAGTGACCATCGAAGAGGTAATAACGGCGGATCATATCTTCTCAACGTTGATGGGGGAGAATGTGGAGCCGCGCCGAAAATTTATCGAAGAGAACGCACAGTATGTGAAGAATTTGGATGTTTAAAAGTGTTTGCGTGTTTGTGTTTTCAGGTGTTAAAGTTTGGTGTATGAGTGGAGAAAGTTAAAGAAGATATATTAGATTATATTTGTCTTCTTTCAAATAGTTTAGCAAGGACGACGGATGCGAATGATAGACCGAGATGTAAGTGATCCTCTAGCTGAAACAGTTTGCTGCCTGATATAGAGGAAGATATATCAGTTGCCAAGGTGATGGCAGGCGTCGATTGGAACTTTACCGAAGCAAGTAATAAGTTGAAATGACAAACGATCTTTTCTTCATATTGACAATTCCTGTCGTTGCTCTTCTTTGGTTTTTAATTGGAAAATCATATAATTTCCTTTCCTCCATTATAGCCCGAAGGATCGAGATAAAAGAGACCCCCGGGGGTTAAATTCGCCGCAATTGTTAAATGTGTTTTCTGCAGAAACGATAACCGGTGCCGAAGTCGAATTCAGTGACGAGTATTTACCGGAAAAAAGAAAAACCATACTTGTTTTAAGGCTTACTTTGATTTCACTGTACGCCACTTTTATAATCTATTTTTTGAGTAATTAGGGAGCAAAAATAAAATATGAACCAACGAGACCGAGTCGTTCCTGTTTTAATAGAAACGGAGATGCAGAATTCATACCTCGATTATTCGATGTCGGTGATCGTGTCGAGAGCGCTTCCGGATGTTCGGGACGGATTGAAACCGGTGCACCGGCGGGTGCTCTACGGAATGTCCGAGCTCGGTTTGCGCCCGGGCTCAGCTTACAAGAAAAGCGCCAGAATCGTGGGCGAAGTTTTGGGAAAATACCACCCCCACGGCGACACAGCGGTTTATGACAGCATGGTTCGTATGGTTCAGGATTTTTCCCTGCGTTATCCCTTGGTAGACGGACAGGGCAATTTCGGTTCCGTTGACGGCGATTCCCCCGCGGCAATGCGGTACACGGAAGCGCGCATGGCAAGGATCGCCCAGGAAGTCCTGCGCGATTTAGACAAAGAGACGGTCGACTTTGTTCCGAACTTCGATGAGACTCTAAAAGAACCGACGGTCATGCCCTCGGTGCTTCCTAATTTGCTGGTCAATGGTTCTTCGGGAATTGCGGTCGGCATGGCTACTAATATCCCGCCGCACAATTTAAGGGAGGTAATTGACGCGCTGGTGGCCCTGATTGCCAAACCGGATTTGCCGGTCGAGTCTTTGATGGCTCACATTAAAGGCCCGGACTTCCCGACCGCAGGGATTATTTATGGCGACGTCGGAATCGACGAGGCCTACCGGACCGGCCGTGGCCGGGTTGTGATACGCGCACGCGCCAACATTGAAATCGCCAAAAACGACCGCGAAAATATTATCGTCAGCGAGCTTCCCTATCAAGTCAACAAAGCCAGGTTGATGGAAAAAATCGCTGAGCTGGTTCGGGAACGTAAAATCGAGGGCATTTCCGACATTCGCGATGAATCCGACCGGGACGGCATGCGCATGTTCATCGAGTTGAAACGGGACGCACCGGCGGAAATTATTCTCAACCAGCTTTTTAAGCACACGCAGATGCAAACTACTTTTGGGGTGAATCTGCTGGCCCTGGTTAAAGGCGCTCCGAGGGTTCTTAATCTCAAAGAAATGCTTGTGTATTTTATCGAATTTCGTCACGAGGTCGTGGTCAGGCGTACGCAATTCGAGCTTAAAAAAGCGGAAAAACGCGCCCACATTCTTGAAGGGCTGAAGATTTGCCTCGATAACATTGATAAAATAGTCGAGTTAATTAAGAAATCCAAAAACCCCGAAGCCGCCAAAGAGGGGTTAATGAAAGAGTTCAAACTTTCCGAGATCCAGGCCCAGGCGATTTTAGATATGCGCCTGCAGAGGCTGACCGGTCTTGAGCGGAAAAAAATTGAAGATGAATACCTTGAGGTTATCAAAGTCATGGAGCAGCTGAAATCTCTGCTCGCCAGCAAAGAGAAGAGGATGCAGTTGATCGAGGAAGAGCTGCTCGAAATCAAGGAAAAATATGGGGACGACAGGAGAACGGAAATCATCCGGGTAACCGAGGAATTCTCCATCGAGGACATGATCGCCGAAGAAGATATGGTGATCACGATTTCTCATGCCGGTTTTATAAAAAGAATTGCGGTTACTACTTATCGCCAACAATTACGCGGCGGCCGGGGTATGACCGCCGCCTCAACCCGCGAGGAAGATTTTGTCGAGCATCTGTTTATTGCTTCCACGCACCAGTATATGCTCTTTTTCACCACCAAGGGCCGGTGTCACTGGCTGAAAGTCCACGAGATTCCACAAGCCGGACGCGCAACCAAGGGCCGGGCTATTGTGAATTTGCTGCAACTCTCCAAAGACGAGGGCATAGCCGCTTTCATTTCCATCAAGGAATTTGACCCGGGGTTATTTCTGGTCATGGCGACCAAGCTTTGCATCGTGAAAAAGACTTCGCTGGCGGCATACAGCAAGCCGCGCAAAGGCGGAATTAACGCCATCGGTATCAGGGAAGG
>SMUZ01056909.1_pt1 | contig 11268 bp, 20 predicted proteins | sample 2456421 | NCBI WGS metagenome assembly SMUZ01 (sample SAMN11095932, study PRJNA526329) | marine sediment metagenome | biome: Marine sediment; feature: Surficial sediment; material: Deep marine sediment; isolation source: Hadal surficial sediment | place: Pacific Ocean | collected 2014-11 | depth... | reverse complement strand
CGTATTTTAACGAAACTAAATCCATCTTTCACTCTTTTTTTCAACTACACCGTCTCAACCTTAACAAGATGGCTGACCTTTTTTATCATACCTTGAATTTGAGGCGTATCGTTATGAATGACCGAGCGATGCAACTTTCCCAATCCCAGAGCCTCGATAGTCCGCTTTTGTCTAAAATGGCGCCCGATAACGCTTCTAAATTGAGTAATCTTGAGTTGCTTTTTTGCCATTTTTCTATGAGCCTATACGGTTACTTTATTAAAAACTTCATCTATGGTCAACCCCCGTTGACGCGCGATCACAGACACTTCCATCAATTCCGATAAAGCTTTCATTGTTGCTTTTACGATGTTGTGAGGATTAGCGGAGCCAAGAGACTTCGTTAAAATATTCTGGATTCCAACCGATTCCACGATTGCTCTGATTGCGCCTCCGGCAATAACTCCGGTTCCAGGTGATGCAGGCTTGAGAAAAACCTTGCCTGCCCCAAATTTACCATTTATAGTGTGGGGAATCGTTCCATTTACAAGTGGCACTCGAATCAAACTTTTCTTAGCATTCTCAGAACCCTTTGCTATCGCGTCAATAACTTGATTTGCCTTTCCCAAGCCGGTTCCAACATGCCCATTACCGTCGCCTACAACCACAATGGCATTAAAACTAAAACGCCGGCCACCCTTCACAACCTTAGCAACACGATTGACCTGAATGACACGTTCTTTTAAGTCCATTTCGCCAGGGTTAATCTTTGCCGCTCTTTTATTCAATTAGTTTCTCCAAAGTATTAAAATTTCAGTCCATTTTCACGGGCACCCTCTGCAACCGCTCTGACCCTACCGTGATATAAGTACCCACCCCGATCAAACACAACCGTTTCGACTTTTAGCGCCTTCGCCTTGTCAGCAATCGCTTTGCCAACCAGTTTGGCACCTTCGACCTTACCTTTGGTCTTAGAAACCTGGTCCTTAAGCGCAGGAGTAAGCGTAGAAACTCCGGCCAATGTTCGATTGGCGACATCGTCGATCAGTTGCGCGTAAATATTACTCGCGCTACGAAAAACAGCCAACCGAGGTTTTTCGCTCGTTCCGGAAACAACTTTGTGAATTCGCTTCTTTTTTCGCAGCCTTCGAAAAGTTTTGATTTTATTCTTATCTGGCATCGGGGGTCCCTTGAATTTGAAATCTCAGTTACGCAGCCGTCTTTCCAGCTTTTCTTCGGATATATTCATCGACATACTTGATCCCCTTGCCTTTGTAAGGTTCCGGGGGTCGGAAAGAACGAATTTTTGCGGCCACCTGGCCAACCAACTGCTTATCGATGCCACGCACACTTATACTGGTTGGATCGGCGACCAATATTTCAATACCTTCTGGAGGTAAAAAAATAATTTGATGTGAATATCCGAGCTGTAAAGTTAGACGGTCATTGCTCATTTCAGCCTTGTAGCCAACACCCACTATCTCGAGTTTTTTCTCGAAACCTTTTGTGACCCCTTCAACCATGTTGGTCAAAAGACTTCGGTAAAGCCCGTGCAATGATTTATAATACTTGCTGTCATTTGGACGTAAAACAGTTAGCTGTCCGTCCTTTATTTCTAATTTGATTTCCGGGTTTACCGCACCGGAGAGCTTCCCCTTTGGTCCGGCTACTTCAACCGTGCCGTTGCTAATTTTTACTTCGACCCCTTCGGGAAGCCCAATCGGCTTTTTTCCAACTCTTGACACTGATTTCTCCTACGCTTCAGAATCTACCAAACGTGACACACAACTTCACCGCCAACATTCAACTTCTTTGCATCGCGATCAGAAATCACTCCCCGTGGAGTTGAGAGAATCGCAATGCCCAGATTGTTGTAAACCCGCGGTATTTCTTTACTGCTCACATATTGCCTTAAACCCGGCGTGCTGATTCTCTTAAGACCTCGAATCACGCTGTCTCCGTTTGTATCGTATTTTAAATAGATACGGATATACCCGCTTTTTTTGTCATCAATGAGTAAATAATCTTTAATATACCCATAATTTTTGAGAATTCTCGTCAACTCTTTCTTCATATTCGACGCTGGTATGTCCACTTTATGATGCTTTGCATTTTTAGCATTTCTTATTCGGGTCAAATAATCCGCAACAGTATCCGTCATACTCATATTACGATATCCTCAATTTCTACCAACTCGCCTTTGTAACCCCGGGAATTTTTCCCTCTAAGGCCAACTGGCGAAAACAAATTCTACATAATCCAAATTTTCGCAGATATGCCCGCGGTCGTCCACATTTCGAACACCGATTATATTTCCGCACTTGGAACTTAGGCTCTCTTTTCTGCTTCGCAATTAAAGATTTTTTTGCCAAGGATTCACCTTTTAATTATCTTGTGATTCGCTTTGTTTTCTAAACGGCATCCCGAAAGCGGCTAAAAGTTCATAAGCTTCTTCATCGCTTTGCGCGGACGTTACAATCGTTATATCCATTCCGCGAACACGATCAATCTTATCGTAATCTATTTCCGGGAAAATAATTTGTTCCTTGATACCAAGCGTATAGTTTCCCCGACCATCAAAAGAGCGGTCTGAAAGTCCCCTGAAATCTCTAATTCTGGGTATATCGATATTGATCAACCTATCGATGAATTCGTACATTCGCCAGCGCCTCAAAGTGACTTTACAACCGATCTTATTACCCTCTCTGATTTTAAAGTTGGAGATAGCCTTTTTCGCTTTTGTAATTAACGGTTTTTGACCGGAGATAACTTGCAAATCCTCACTCGATTTGTCTATAAGTTTGGAATCTTGTATAGCCTCGCCAACACCAAGATTCACAACTATCTTCTCAAACCTCGGGACTTGCATCACATTCTGATAACTGAAACGTTTCATCAGTTTCGGCACAATATTCTTTTTATATTCAACAATTAACCTTGGCTCGTATTTCGCCATTTCAACTCAGTTCCTTTTATTGTACAGGTTGTCAGGCCGATTCCTGAATCATCTCACTGCAGTTCCTACAAACTCTCGCTTTTCTCCGTGAATTCTTTCCTTCTTTCCCCAGGAAATCCCTTTTAATACGGGTCGGAGTATTGCATTTAGGGCAGATGACCATCACATTTGAAACATTGACAGGCGCTTCCTTTTTGACAATACCACCCTGAGGCATTTTGTTTGAAGGGCGCATATGGCGTTTAATAAAATTAATGCCCTCAACGATGACCCTGTTTTGAGTAGCAAAAACCTTCAAAACCTTGCCCTTCTTACCGCGATATTCACCCGACAGCACTAATACTTGATCATTCCGTCTAACGTGCATCAAATTTCTCCACTGATATTTCTATAAAACCTCTGGTGCCAGAGAAACAATTTTCATAAATTGCCTGTCTCTAAGTTCACGGGCAACCGGCCCGAAAATCCTCGTACCCCTTGGTTCATTTTGATCATTGATTAAAACCGCGGCATTTTCATCAAACCGGATATAAGAACCATCAGACCTGCGAATCTCTTTTTTGGTTCGCACGATGACAGCTTTACTGACTTCACCTTTTTTTACAGCGCTGCCAGGTATTGCAGACTTTACCGAAACTATAATAGAATCACCCACATGCGCATATTTTCTTTTGGTTCCCCCGGGAACCATAATGCACATGACCTTTTTAGCACCTGTGTTGTCTGCGACATTCAATCTTGTATATTGCTGAACCATTTTCTCCTCACCAATCGGGTAGTTTATTTGGCTTTTTCGATTACTTCAACAAGACGCCATCTTTTCAACTTGCTTAACGGCCGGGTCTCCACGATCTTGACCGTATCTCCAACCTGACACTGATTCTCTTCATCATGCGCCATAAACTTGGATGTCTTCCTGAAATATTTTCCATACAACGGATGTTTTATTAAACGCTCGACAGACACTACAACACTCTTGTCCATTTTATTCGAAACGACACTGCCAATCTTTGATTTTCTACGACCACGCTCTTCCATCTGTATCCAATCTTATTTTGATTTTTCTTCTTTAGCCTGCTCTTTATCCATTGCCGATTCTTTCGTGGCCCGGATACCTAATTCGTACTCATGTAAGACTGTTTTTAAGCGGGCGATATCTTTTCGAACCTCGCTCAATCGCTTGGGATTATCCAATTGATGCATCGCATGTTGAAAGCGAAGATTGTACAATTCGTCCAATGAATCAGTTAACCGTAAATCGGTTTCGTCCTTTGTTAACTCTTTTACTTCTTGCATTTTCATCGTCTATTCACCAAAGTCCGTCTGACTTACAAAACGAGTATTAAACGGTAACTTATGAGCCGCCAACCTGAGCGCCTCCTTGGCCACCTCTTCTGGGACACCACTCAACTCAAACAAAACTCTGCCTGGCTTAACTACGGCCACCCAGTATTCGGGAGAACCCTTACCCTTACCCATCCTGGTTTCAGCAGGTTTCTGGGTTACAGGTTTATCGGGAAAAATTCGAATCCAAACCTTGCCGCCTCTTTTAATATAACGAGTCATTGCAATACGTGCAGCTTCGATTTGCCGCGATGTAACCCACGCAGGCGCCATTGATTTCAAGCCATACTCCCCGAAAGAAATTCTGGAACCCCGAACGGCTTTGCCCTTCATCCGACCACGTTGCTGCTTACGAAACTTTACCCGTTTTGGCATTAACATAAATTCATCTCCCTAACGACCTATCACTTCGCCTTTACAAATCCAAACCTTCACGCCGATCGCGCCATGAGGCGTTCTGGCCGTTAAACTAGCGTAGTCGATATCAGCACGCAAAGTATGAAGAGGAATACGACCATCTCGGGCGTGTACGCGTCTTGCCATTTCAGCCCCGCCCAACCTGCCGGCACAAGTAACCCTTACACCCTCAGCCCCCATACGCATCGTACTCATGACAGCCTTCTTCATTGCTCTTTTAAAAGGAATCTTCGCCTCCAATTGCCGAGCAACATTTTCAGCCACCAAATAGGCATCCAATTCCGGCTTCTTAATCTCATTTACATTTAATTGAACATCCTTTTTTGTAAGGCGTTGCAACTCTTCCTTTAATTTATCTACCTCAGAGCCTTTTCTCCCGATCACAATCCCGGGTCTCGCCGTATGAATCGACAAGGTAACCACCTGTGGTGTTCTTTCGATACTAATTTTTGAAATACCGGCGTTTTGCAATCGACTGCGAATATACTTGCGTAGCATTAAATCTTCTTCAAGTTTTGCTGCAAACCCACGCTCATCATACCAATTGGATTCCCAATCTCGAATGATTCCCAGACGTATTCCAATCGGGTGAGTTTTTTGTCCCAAGTTACCTCCGCTCTTTTATTTTTTCAGGTGAGTCGTCCATTGCCGCAACCACAATTGTGATGTGGCAACTGGGTCGTTTTATACGCATGGCCCGCCCCATGGAAGCTGCTCTGAATCTCTTCAACGAAAAACCCTGGTCAACATACGCCTCCTTAACCATTAAACTTTCCGGGTCGATATTGGAGGCCTCTTCACGGGTCAACATATTAGCAACAGCAGATCTTAAAGTTTTCTCAATCGGTTGAGCGGCAGCTTTGTGAGTGTAATGCAAGACATTCAACGCTTTGTCCACTCCCACTCCGCGGATCAAGTCAATCACTCGTCTAGCTTTTCGAGGAGACATTCTTACATATTTTGCAACTGCACGTGCTTCCATACTTTGCCTACCTAATTTTCGATGACCGTTCAGCAGATCTTCCGCCATGCCCCCTGAACGTGCGGGTCGGCGAAAACTCACCGAGCTTATGACCTACCATATTTTCAGAAATAAATACCGGGATAAACTTATTGCCATTATGAATCGCTATGGTGTGCCCTACAAATTCCGGCGTAATCGTTGAGCGTCTAGCCCAAGTCTTGATCACCTTTTTCTGATTTGATTTATTCATAAGCTGAATACGCTTTTGAAGCTTCTCGTCAATATAAGGACCTTTTTTTACTGAGCGCGGCATATTCTTAACCTACTTTTTCTTTCGTTTTGTAACGATATAATCATCAGATTTCTTTTTTTTGCGAGTCTTTCCACCCTTGGCAGGTTTCCCCCATGGTGAACACGGATGCCTGCCACCCGAACTTTTTCCTTCACCGCCTCCCATCGGGTGATCAACCGGATTCATCACCACACCTCTAACATGAGGCCTCCTCCCCAACCATCGAGACCTGCCCGCCTTACCAATAGAAATGTTTTCATGATCAACGTTCCCGACTTGGCCGATCGTCGCCCGACACTCCTGCCTGACCATCCTAACTTCACCGGAAGGTAGTTTCAACTGGGCATACGAACCCTCTTTTGCAACCAACTGCGCATACGTTCCAGCACCCCGAGCCAACTGTCCGCCCTTGCCGGCGATCATCTCAATATTATGCACCAGAGTTCCCAATGGGATATTCTTCAAAGACAAAGAGTTACCGACTCGAATCTCAGCTTTGTCACCGGACATCAACTCATCGCCGACCTTCAAACCCAAAGAGGCAACGATATAACGTTTTTCACCATCCCGGTAGTTTAATAGCGCAATATTTGACGACCTATTCGGGTCGTACTCAATCGAGGCGACCACAGCAGGTATGCCATCCTTTGCCCGCTTGAAATCAATAATTCTATAAGCGCGTTTATGCCCGCCACCACGAAACCTCAATGTCACGTGCCCGTGGTTATTGCGACCACCTGTTTTACGAATAGGCCGCAAAAGAGATTTCTCAGGTTTGCTCTGTGTAATCTCCTTAAAATCAAGGACAGAACGTTGCCTAAGTCCCGGTGTTGTCGGTTTATAAGTTTTAATTCCCATTTGCGACGACCCTTACTGCTCCTGAAATAAATCTATTTTGTAACCCTCTTTCAAGGTAACAATGGCCTTTTTCCAATCGGACCGCTTGCCATGAGTCAGTCCCTGGCGACTATTCATTCGCTTCATTTTGCCCTTCACGTTCAAAGTGTGAACTTTCTCCACCAAAACACTAAACTTGCCTTCGATAGCTTTTTTTATTTCAATTTTGTTGGCTTCAGAAACCACATGAAATCCGTACTTCTGAGCGTCTTCTTGCATTTGAAGCATCTTTTCGGTTAGAACGGGCTTAATCAAAATCGCGTCGAGAGATTTCATTCTTTTGTTGCTCCTGCAAGTTTATCCACCGCGCTTTGCTGAATAAGAACTATGTCACATTTCAACAAATCATAAGTCGACTCGGTTCTCGCAACCCTAATTTCTAATTTTGGAATATTCCTACCAGCTAATAAAACATCTGCATCATAATTAGACAAAAGCAGCAAGATTTTCTGCTTATCCAAACCCAGAGACTTCAGAATTGAGAAGACTTCCTTGGTTTTGGGCTGCTTCAACTTAAAATCTTCGATTATCTTAATTTTATCATTTTTTGCCTTGTCTGAAAAAGCGGACTTCCGAGCCAGAGATTTCACTTTCCCGGGAAGCTTCATACGATAATCACGAGGATGGGGTCCAAAAGCCCGACCTCCGCCAACCCACAATGGGGACCGAATCGTCCCCGCTCGCGCTGCACCGCGACCCTTCTGCTTAAAGGGCTTCCTCCCACCACCACTTACCATGCTTCGCGTCTTTGTTGAGGCAGTACCTTGCCTGGCATTTGCGTTTTGAGCCTTGACGGTTAGATAGACGGCATTCTCATTCGGGTCAACACCAAAAATATCATCAGGAAGCTTTACCTTTGCTCCCGAAGAATCACCATTTTGCTTTAAGACTTCCAGTTCCATATCCAAAACTCACTTCCTAATTAACAGCAACCCGCTATTCGGGCCAGGCACAGGACCCTTAATCATGAGAATATTTTTCTCAACGTCAATCTTGATAATTTTTTTCTTTTTTAAAGTAACCTTTCGATTACCCATTCGACCCCCCATCCGAACCCCCTTAAAAACACGCGCAGGATACGCCGATTGGCCAATAGAACCTGGCGCCCGAAGGCGATCGCTCTGCCCATGAGTTTTTGGCCCACCCTTGAATCCGTGCCTTTTTACAACGCCCTGAAACCCCTTGCCCTTCGAAAACCCGGTAACCATAACACCCTCCCCTTCCTCAAAAATTTCAACCGTAACGCTATCCCCAAGCTTCAATTTATTGGTCTCAGCAAAACCCTTGACTTCCTTCACCACTTTTTTAGGCTTAACGCCTGCTTTCGCAAAATGCTTCAGCTCGGCTTTTGAAGTGTTCTTCTCTTTCTTGTCCAGAAAACCGATTTGAACCGCATCATATCCATCCGTTTTCTCGGTTTTTATTTGGGTCACCGAACACGGCCCAGCGACGACAACGGTAACGGGAACCGATTTGCCGGCATCATCAAATACCCTCGTCATGCCAATTTTTCTACCGATTATTCCAACCATGCTTATTTAAATATCCTTAAATTTCGTCAAACCTTGATCTCAACATCAACGCCTGCGGGGAGCTCTAATTTCATCAATGCATCAACTGTCTTGGGCGTGGAATTTAGAATATCTATCAAACGCTTGTGAATACGAGTCTCAAATTGCTCTCTGGATTTCTTGTCGACATGAGGCGAGCGAAGCACGGTATAAAGAGAACGTTTTATGGGCAAAGGCACGGGGCCCGAGATTGCAGCGCCTGTGGCCTTAGCGGTCTTGATTATCTTATCTGTAGACTTGTCGATCAATCTATGATCGTAGGCTTTTAACTTTATCCTGATTTTTTGACCAACCACTTAAATTCGCTCCATTTAATTGTTATTCACTTCTTACTCAACGATGTCGGCAACAACTCCGGCACCCACTGTTCGGCCACCTTCACGAATGGCGAAACGGAGTCCCTTCTCCATAGCAATCGGTGAAATCAACTCGACCTCCACATTCACGTTATCACCAGGCATCACCATTTCAACGCCTTCGTCTAAATTAAGAATCCCCGTCACATCCGTAGTTCTGAAATAGAATTGCGGACGATAGCCAGGGAAAAATGGTGTGTGACGTCCACCCTCTTCTTTTTTTAGTACGTAGATCTCGCCCTTAAACTTGGTATGCGGCGTAATCGAACCCGGCGCCGCGACAACCATACCTCTGTCAAGCTGTTCTTTATCGACACCCCGAAGCAGTAAACCAACATTATCGCCGGCCTCACCGTAATCCAATAATTTTCGAAACATCTCTACACCGGTCACAACGCTCTTAATTTTAGCACCCAGGCCTATGATTTCAACGTCATCGCCAGTCTTAATTTTACCCCGGTCGATCCTGCCGGTACCAACCGTCCCCCGGCCAGTAATACTAAACACATCTTCTACCGGCATAAGGAAAGGCTTGTCAATTTCGCGAGTTGGGGTTGGAATATAATCATCAACAGCCTGCATCAGCTCCAAAATTGACGCAGTTTTCGTTTCATCATCAGGACTCGTTAACGCCTCAAGAGCGCTGCCTTTGATAATCGGAATGTCGTCGCCGGGAAATTCATACTGGCTAAGCAATTCCCGTAATTCAAGCTCTACTAATTCAAGTAATTCAGGGTCATCCACCTGGTCAACTTTATTTAAAAATACAACGATGTAGGGGACACCAACCTGGAGAGCAAGCAAGATATGCTCACGTGTTTGCGGCATCGGACCGTCAGCAGCGCTAACCACAAGAATAGCGCCATCCATTTGAGCCGCACCGGTAATCATATTTTTAACGTAATCAGCATGACCGGGACAGTCGACATGAGCATAGTGACGACTTTCCGTTTCATACTCAACGTGCGCGGTTGCAATGGTTATCCCTCGAGCCTTTTCCTCAGGAGCATTGTCGATTGCATCAAACGCTAGGTAGTCCGCTAAACCTTTTTTATTCAAAGTCAAAGTAATCGCAGATGTCAACGTCGTCTTACCATGATCAACATGTCCAATTGTACCCACATTAACGTGTGGTTTAGTTCGTTCAAATTTCTGCTTGGCCATGATCTTACCTCCAGATTTGTCTAATTCTCACTACTCGATAAAATTTAAACTTCAGACTTAATTTGATAAGCTCTATCATTAGGTCGCATTTACACTTTCTACCACTTTCTCAGAAATCGCCTTCGGCGCTATATCATACTTCGCAAACTGTAGCGTAAAAATAGCCCGTCCTTGTGTTAATGACCGTAAACTGGTTGCATAGCCGAACATCTCACTCAAAGGCGCCGATGCCGATATAACCTGAGCATCTTTACGAGGAAAGATACCGCGGATTTTGCCGCGGCGGCCATTCAAATCCCCCATCACTTCGCCCATGTAGTCTTCAGGCACGACAACCTCAACATCCATAATCGGTTCCATCAGAACCGGGCCAGCTTTAGAAACAGCATTCTTCAAAGCCATAGACCCCGCAACCTTGAATGCCATTTCAGAAGAATCAACATCGTGATAGGAGCCATCCAACAACGTGGCTTTTACATTCACCAGCGGATAACCCGCGACAACACCGTTCGTCAGCGCTCCCTTAATACCCTGCTCAACAGCGCGTATATACTCTCTCGGAATAGTGCCACCAACAATCTTATCAACAAATTCAAATCCAACACCCGGTTCAGCAGGCTCAACCTCAATAACAACGTGCCCATACTGCCCCCTGCCACCACTTTGACGTATAAACTTGCCTTCCGCTTGAATCTTTTTGGTTATAGCTTCCTTGTACGCGACTTGAGGCCTGCCAACATTTGCACCAACCTTGAACTCACGCAACAAACGATCAACCAATATCTCAAGATGCAACTCACCCATCCCATAAATCACGGTCTGGTTCGTTTCTTCATCGGTTTTTATTTTGAAGGTCGGATCCTCTTCAGCCAATTTACCCAAAGATATTCCGAGCTTCTCGTGATCAGCCTTCGTTTTCGGCTCAATCGCAACGGCAATAACCGGCTCCGGGAAGTTCATAGACTCAAGGACAATCGGACTGCCTTCAACAGCTAGCGTATCACCGGTTTTAGTATATTTAAACCCAACCGCAGCAACAATACCTCCGGTCTGCACCTCTTTAATATCCTCTCTCTTATCTGCGCTCATCAACAGAATCCGCGCCAACCGCTCCCGCTTCTTCGCGGTTACGTTGTAAACGTACGATCCCGCCTGAATCGTACCCGAATAAACCCGAAAATAGGTAAGCCTGCCAACGTAGGGATCCGTCATAATCTTAAAGGCAAGAGCGGAGAAAGGTTCATCATTGGCTGGTTTTCTGGAAATTTCTTTTTCTGTTTTAGGATGGTATCCGATAATCTCGGGAGTATCCACCGGCGAAGGTAAAT
>SMUZ01088731.1_pt1 | contig 11283 bp, 10 predicted proteins | sample 2456421 | NCBI WGS metagenome assembly SMUZ01 (sample SAMN11095932, study PRJNA526329) | marine sediment metagenome | biome: Marine sediment; feature: Surficial sediment; material: Deep marine sediment; isolation source: Hadal surficial sediment | place: Pacific Ocean | collected 2014-11 | depth... | reverse complement strand
CGAGTTCTCGAAGGGCGCCGTCAACGGTCACGCTACGGTTTTGAAGACGCTGAATCTGTATTTCGAGTTGTATTAACTCGTCCTCTGCGAGCGCCGCGGCCCGGGTTTCGACCGCCGTTCCTTCCTCCGAGGCGCTTGAGTCCTCCTGCCTGAACTCGGCGATAGTCCCCTCCAGCAGCCGGACTGCCGACGACCGTTGCTCGACGACGGCCTCGAGGGCCGCTAGCTCCTGAGCCAACTCCGACGTCGCCGCACCGCTGCTGGCCTGTGCATACAACGCCAATAACGACTCGAGCGTCGCCGCAGCGACACGCGGATCCGGATCCTCGACGGAGACCGAGAAGATCACAGAGACGAGACTCGGGTCACCCGCGGTCCCATCGACGAGCGATACTCCGGTCACGCTGGCAACGGCTCGATCGCGAAGTACGGCAGCACGGACCGCAGGCGTAACGGTCGCCTGCGTGCCCGCAGACGATGTAGCTCCTGCGAGGATCCCGTCCACGTCGAGTCGCTGGAGCACCTCGGCGTGCCTCGCCGCGACGCGTTCCCGCGCGTAGCGCGTCAGCGCTGCGCTATCTACGTCCGTTCCGACAACCGGCTCATCGATCGACAGCGTGGCAGTCGCACGGTAGTTCGGCTGAACTCGCTGGACGACTACGGCCGTCAGTGTCGCGATGACTAGTGCCGTCGCGAGTAGCCAACGGAACCGTCGACGCAAGACGATGAGGCACCGCGCGATCAAAGCTAACCCTCGACGGCGACCGGGACAGCGATCAGATATCGCGAACGAACCCAGCCGACCGCCCGAGTCGAGCCGGCTCCGTTGGCATAGGAGATATAAGACCATCCTTGCGAATCGCTGATTACCTCAACGCGGTCACCGAACTGGAGAGAGCCCACCACCGCGGCGTCGACGCTACCCGAGCCGCGAACGTTCAAACCCGCCGGCATCACCACCCGGATCGCATTAGCCGGCGTCTCCGCCTGCCCGGCGAATCGCGTGAGGCTCAGGCCGTTGGGACGAATGCCCTGATACACGCCTTCACTGCGCATTCTGGCGCGGACGACGTCCAAGTTACCGTTCGCGGCCTCGTAATACATCGGTGAGAGGCGTACCGCTTCGCTGAGGAGCTGTTCCGCGTCCGCAAGATCACCGTTCTGCAGGGCAAGATAGCCCACATCGTTGTACGCAGTCGCTTTATCCGTCGCCCGGCTTAGGATATTCACCGCATCCGCATACCAACCTTGCCGTGCGTAGACGACCCCGAGATTCGACCACGCGGGCGCATAGTCCGTACGAAGCCCTGTCGCTCGATAGAAATCGCGTGCCGCCTGCTCGAGATCGCCGGACAGATAGTGCGAGTAACCGACGTTGTTCAGAATCATCGGCGAGGTCGAATTGATGGCCATCGCGGTCTGATAATGCTCGATCGCGGCTGCGTGGTCGTTGTCGCGGTCCGCCAGGATGCCGAGCGCGTTATGCGACCGCCAGCGCTGCGGGTCGAGCGTTACTGCCGCAACGAGGTGATCGCGCGCTTGATCCATTGCCTGCAACGCCATCAGCTCGAGCCCAGCGCCTTCTTGCCCACCGGCATGCTCCGGATCCAGCGCAACGACACTGAGATAAGCCCTTAGGGCCTGCTCGGTCCTTCCGATGTGGGTACAGATGGCTCCAACTCGAAACCAAACCTCGGGGTCCGGCGTCTCTTGAGCGCTGATCGCGAGAAGGTAATGCGTCAGCGCCGACTCGTAATCTCGACGGCGTGCCGCGTTGTCACCTGCCAGCACCGGATCGTCCGTGATGGCAAACCCGTCGGTACCGGCCGACGACGGTGTCGTCGCGCAGGCGGATAAGCCTAGCGCAATGAGGGCGAGACTCGCGAAGCATAGTGAATGTTTGGTCTTGTGTTTCAACGGCTGACCTACCCGAGACTGCCGAATACCTGAATGAGCCCGATGACGGCCGGGCCGATTGCGATGACGAAGAAGCCAGGGAACATAAAGAAAATGAGAGGGAAGATGAGCTTGGTGGCCATCTTCGCGGCTTCTTCTTCGGCTCTCTGGGTACGCATGTCGCGAAATTCCTCAGAGTAGACACGTAGAGACTCGGCGACGCTGGTACCGAAACGCAGTGTCTGCACAAGCAGGCTCACGAGGCCCTTGATGTCGTCGAGACCCGTTCTATTGGCTAGGTTCTTGAGCGCGACGACCCTGTCGACACCGGCGCGAATCTCCGCGTTAACGAGCGCCAGCTCCGTCGCGAGCTCGGGGTGGCTCACCGTCAACTCATCGGCGACACGCTGAATAGCCTGCGACATCCCCAGACCCGCTTCGACGCACACGACGAGCATGTCCAGCGCGTCCGGGAAGCCCTGGCGCAGCTTCTTCAACCGTTTTTCCAGCAGGCGGTCCAATACCATGCTCGGAATGCCCAATCCGGCTGCACTCATGACTAACGCACCAACGAGTTCACGCCCCGAACTTAGCTGCGGGAACCAGCGGGCACTAAACAAGAAGAGCACCGGCAATACAATCGCCGCCACTATCTTGATCGAGTAGTAGGTCTGAATCGCGGTCGGCGAACGAAACCCGGCATGAACCATTCGGGCGGAGATCTTGCTTCGATCGATTTCTTTCTGCGGCAGGATGTACCGAGACACCGGTCCCATCATCGTATTGATGAAGACCAGCGTCCGGCCTTTCTCCGCAGCTTTGGTCGTCTGCCGAGTGCTACCCAGCCGCCGCCGAATCGGATCGGTTGCTGCAAGAAAAATATACCCGAGCCCAAGACCGAACACGACGAACGTACCGGCCACCACGAAGATGACGACAACCCGCAGTGCCTCCGGATCGGCTATCAGAGCATCAAGAACTGTGATTATGCGATCCATACTGAACCCCTAGGCCTCGACACGAATGATGCGGCGAATAAAGAAGACACCGATCGCTGCCCAAACGACGGCGAACGCTACTACTCGCCGACCGAAGGGATCTTCGAACAACATCGGCAGATAATCCGGACTGGACGTCATCATGGCGGCGACCAGGAACAGAGGCACGAGCGCCAATATCCAGGCCGACATCCGTCCCTCGGCGGAAAGCGTGCGGATTCGACGCTGAAACCGAAAACGCCCGCGTATGACCTTGGCGATCTGCTCCAGAATCTCCGCGAGATTACCACCGCTCTCCTTTTGCACGAGTATTGCGGTGACCAGAGCCATTACGGTGACGCTGGGCACTCTTGCCAGCAATCCCAGCATGGCTCTGCGCACGTCGCTGCCGTAGTTGATGTCCGCGAATGTCTGGCTGAATTCCCCGGCTATCGGATCTTCCATATCCTCCGCTACCAATCTGAGCGTAGCGTTGAAAGGATGACCCGCCATCAGCGCGCGGCGCATGACGTCGACCGCATCCGGAAGCTGTTCCTCGAAGTTGGAGAACCTTTGGGAACGATCGCGAGAGATCTTCACGAACGGCAGCCACAGACCGATCACGCCGGCGCTGAGCGCCGCTATCGGCATACGCGTTAATGTCCAGGTCACGATCGCAGCCGCGATACCGATCAAGACAGCGAGCAACACGAGCCGGTAAGCCAGTATCTGATGCCCGCCCTGCTCGATAACGCATCGCAGCGACGTCAGCGCCGGTATCGCTTCCAGTTGCCGCTCTAACGGCGACAGCTTGCGCAGATATCGCTCTCGCAACAGCGATGCAACACTGTCTTCCGAAGAGGCTTCCTCGATCTCCTCGACACGTCTCTTGAGCCGTTTTCTCGCCTGGCGCGTGTCGCCGAACGCAGGGATGATCATCCCCTGCGACAACAGAAAGACGGCAGCGAACACCAGGCCGATATAGATCAGTACATTGTCTTCCAGCATGGGCTTACTCCTTTACGTCCATCCAGCTCGGCTCAAAGCTCTCGACCGGTATCTCAATACCCTTACGAGCCAGTTTCTTATGGAAGGACGGAATCACGCCCGTCGCACGTAAGCTTCCGAGTACATTCCCTTCCGCATCCAGTCCCTGGCGCTCGAAGGTGAACAGCTCGGACATCGTAATGATGTCTCCTTCCATGCCGTCAATCTCCTGAAGACTGGTCAGCTGGCGGTGTCCATCTTCTTGGCGTTCAATTTGAACGACGACGTCGATCGCGGAAGAAATCTGAGCACGCAAGGTCTTCATAGGAAAATTGATGCCGGTCATCGAGACCATCGTTTCGACGCGACTGAGCGCATCTCGCGCAGAATTAGCATGGATCGTGGTCAGCGAACCGTCGTGGCCCGTGTTCATGGCCTGCAGCATATCGAGTGCCTCGGCGCCGCGAACCTCGCCGACGATGATGCGCTCCGGCCGCATACGTAGACTGTTCTTGACCAGATCTCTCGCCGTTATCTCACCTTTATTCTCGATATTCGGCGGCCGAGTCTCGAGGCGCACGACATGGGGCTGTTGCAACTGCAGCTCCGCGGAGTCCTCGATGGTTACGATGCGTTCATCGACCGGAATAAACCCGGAGAGAACGTTCAGCATTGTCGTCTTTCCGGAACCCGTACCACCGGAGACGAGTACGTTTAGCCGTCCAACGACTATCGCTTCAAGAACGACTGCGATCTCCTTGGTGACCGAACCGAACTCAATCAGTTTCTCCATCGTTAACATGTCCGCAGAGAAGCGACGAATCGACAGCGTCGGGCCGTCGAGTGCCAGCGGCGGAATGATGGCGTTCACTCGGGACCCATCCTTCAGGCGGGCATCGACCATAGGGGAAGACTCATCGATTCTACGGCCGACCCCTGAGACGATACGGTCGATGATATTCATCAAATGCCGATCGTCTTTAAAAGTTACGTCGGTGAGTTCGAGCTTGCCGCGGCGCTCAACATAGATCTGTTTAGGTCCGTTGACCAAGATATCCGAGATGGTCGAGTCTTTAAGCAGCAATTCCAGCGGACCAAGGCCCAGGACCTCATCTTCGATGCGCTGTATGACGCGAGTCCGTTGGTCGGCGTTCAACAGCGCGGATTCATCCTGCATGAGCCGTTGACAGATGTCTCGGATCTGTTTTCGAGCCTCGAGTCCCTCCATGCTGCCGATCAGAGAGAGATCCATGACCGTGAGCAGCTTAGAGTGGATCCGCTCTTTCCACTCACTCTCCAGCTTCGACAGCGCGGTATCGGAATCCGCCGACATACTGATATCACTCGCACCGGCGCGACCAGGTGTCGCGTTCGTTGGGCGCGCGGGTCTCTCTTCGATTACTGAAGCCATATCCTCTCTCTATCCGGCCATACCACGCAGCCTTGTAATGAAAGTCTTGGAAGTAGTGACCGTGCGCCCATCGACGAGCTCTTCCAGACGCAAAAGAGCCTTAGTCACGGACGACCTGCGCGCCTGGTCGTATATCGGCACACCAATGTTGACGCTCTCGGCGACGGCCTGAAAATCGTTCGGCACCAGTATGGGCGTTTTACCGTGTAGCGCTTGCTCGATATCCGTAAGCTGGACGGAAGCATTCTTCAAGTAGCGATTCACGATGATCGTGAGACGATCTGCCGGAATCGCAAGCTCCTTCGTCAGGATGTCATACATACGGACCGCGTCGTGTAAACCCGGCACGGACTGCTGCATGACCAGGACGATCTTATCTGCGTGCTCCAGCGTGAGCGCGCCGAACTGATCGATCTGCCTGGGCAGATCGACGATAACGCGCTCATAATTTCCAGAGAGCAGAGCGAGTACGCTCTCGAACCCATCCAGCATGAGCTCCTGATGAAAATCGACGCCGACATTCAGCGCAGCCAAGACCGATAGTCCGGACTCGTGTTTTGTCATGTAGGCCTCGATCGCAATTTCGTCGAGATCACTGGCGACATCCAGCGCCTCGAGGAGGCCGCGTTTCGGCTTGAGATCGAGATACTGCGGCAAATTACCGAATCGAAGATCGAGGTCCACGAGTACGGTCCGCCGGTTTGAGATCACCGTAAGAAGATGCGCGACATTAGCCGCGAGGAATGTGGCCCCGGAGCCACCCTTTACGTTGATGAACGCAGTGAGTGCAGTCAGTGCGTTCTTCCTTGACGGCTTGGATTCGGTCGCCAACCGCATCACTGTGGCTAGAAGATCCTCCTCGACGATAGGCTCAGAGAGGAAGTCCCGTGCCCCGGCTTGCATCGCGGCGCGCATGATCTGCGGGTCGCTGCCATCGCCGATGACGATGAGCGGCGGACGTTCGTCGAGCGTATAGCGGCCAAGCGCTTCGAACTCCTCCCTCGAGTCGGGGCCGATTTGCAACAACAAAAGGTCCGGAAAAGTTACGACACCCTTCAGGGGATCGGACGAGCCGTTTCTGATAATGTGCGTCTGAACTTCAAGATCGCTGGCATCGCTAAGACAGTCGCGCAGTCGAGTCGCAGCGTCCTCGGAGTGGCTGACTATCAAGACTTGAAGTCTACTCGGCATGATGATTTCCCTGTGCTGTTGTCATCATCAACATGGGGAAAATCCTCCGGGCCATACGCCGAGACTCTCTGCCGGTATCGCCGTGGCAAAATTCGGCGTTGTAAAAGTTCGCGTGAACAGCGGAATGATCAGCTGATGCGTGAATCCTGCTATCGAGACACGGACGAATTGAATGAAACCAAAGCTACCTACCGGGTCGCCAAGGACGTTGCCGCCCTGATCCAGGTACTCGACGACCACGTTACCCGTCGTCAGTCCTGGCACCAGGCTGCTAGCTGCTCCGCCGCCGGACGGGTTGAACACCGTGATCTCCGCGATCGCCGGATCGTTGAGCTGGCAGACGGCGGCGACGCGTGCGCCGCGTCGGGTCGCTTCGTTCAACGCATTAAAGACGAAGAACACACGCGCGATCTCGATAACACCAAATAATAAGACCATTACGACGAGCCCGACGATAGCTACTTCGACTGTCGTTGTTCCTTGTTGCCGTCGCATCTTACAAGGCCCTCATTGTGATGGCCGCCTGCAGGTTGTAGCCGTTCGTCGCGGTATTCCCGCCGTAGAAGAACCCGGGTACGAAAACAAAGATCGACGCATACGGATAGATGACGGAGAGAGCCACATTGCCGGCGCCGACGTTGGTCACCGTCACGGCGCCAGTAGTCAACCCTGGAAGGATCGCGCTCCCGGTGCCGGCGGTATTGCCATACACGACGAGATTCTGTGCCTGGGCCATCACGGTACCGTTAATACTGACGACGCCGGTAGAGCCCACCAACGCGTTTGCCGCAACGTAACGAACCCCGTCACGAACAGACTTGGTCAGCGTGTTGTACTGCAGGAACGCGCGTCCGAACTCCGCTGTCGCCATGATCAATATCAGCCAGATTGGCAAGACGATGATGAACTCGATAATCGCGACACCCTTGCTCCGGAAGAGTATGTTGTTTGCACTGTATCTCTTCATGCCTGTGCCCTAGGACGCCGGAGCAGTCTCATCCTTGTAAAGTTGAATGATGTAAGGTCCGGGGCCGGTGATCGGGGCCGGGCCTGGCCGGCCCGTTATCGGACAACCATCGCCGATGAACTGGCCGTAGACTTGGGACTCGTTCCCCTTTTGCACGGCGGGCTGTAACAGGTAATAACAGAGGAACCCAAGAATCGGCACGTCACCCTGGCCGTTCGTCGTACCGGAGCAGTCGCCGATCGGTACCGCGAGTATGCGGCGGTTGAACACGCCGGTGCCGTTGTCCTCGACCGGATAATAGTCGTAGCTATGGGTTGTGATCGCGGCCTGGTAGTCCGAGAAGTTGTGGAAAGTGTATTCGTCCGGGTTCTCGGGCAGCGCCGCGTTGTCATAGCAAATCTTATCGCTGCCATCTCCGCCGACTGGAGGGCAATCTTCGTAGGTCAACGGCGGCGTCGGCGCCCCGACGACGACATCCGGCGGATATTCCGATTCCGTGCCGTTCATCGGCCCGGAGTAGATGCCAAAGCGCGTGTTGAGGCCCTGGACGACCGGACCGACCGTATTACCCGGCTCCGTAGGAATCGTCTCACCCGACGTCAGACAACCCGCGTAGTTTCCGGCCATGGCCTCGCGCACGTCCGCCCCACCTTGACCGCCACCCAGCCTGATCAGTTGGAAATTGCCTGGCCCGACCTCGAAACTGTTCGTTGAGGATTTCATCACATCGGCCTCACCCATCGTATAGCCGTAGTACTCCGTCGCAGGCAGGCTGGGCGTGCCGCACATCATCATCGGCGCGATATTGCAGGCGGTACCGATCGTCGGGCTCGGGCCCGCCACGGCTGACGCACCGACGACCAACTCGTTGACCCCCATGACTGGAATGAACCAGCCCGGTAACCTCAAGTTCGTGGCGGTCACGTTCACATACCTCGCGGGCGTCGTACCCGGCACGAATGGATGCAGCGTGGTCGAGAATTGAACCGAAACCGTGAGCTGACCGCCCGAGTAGGAAGACGCGATCTCGGCATTGCCCGTTCCCAACGCATTGGTCAAGAACATGGCCAATGCTTCCGCCGTCGCGAGTACCGTGTCGTCGGTCTGGTCCAGGGTCTTGGCCGCACTCAACGCTGCCGCGTCTACCGTATTCTGCAGGCGCGTCTTGTTCAGCATGCCGTGGGCGCCGTCGAGCGCCAGACCCACCATGCCAAGTACGGCTACTAGCGCGATCGTAAAGATCACGGCTACGATACCTCGTTGTCTACGAGGGGTAGAGCGAAGCATCTTCGATCCCTGCGACTGTCTCATGTCATCCACCTCATGACTGGCCCAGGCCCAGTTATTGGCCCGTGCTGATCAGAACCGTCTGACCGCTTGAATCCGCTTCCGGAGGAGCATATTCGCGATAGCCTTCGAGAACGGCCTCAAGCCGCTGCCCGTCTCCCGTCTGCACTGGCGCATTCTCGACGGCCACGAAGACTGTCTGGCTGCGAACCATCTGCCGAACCGAGTCGCCGAACTCGGACTCTAAGGTGGGATAGGCTGAACATCCGCTGAGTAGCGTCAGGATCGATCCGATGAGCAGTGTCGTCGTTAGTCGTGATTTCATGTTCGTTCTCGCTAGTTAATCCAACTGATGTCCAAAGGTGGCCTCGCTCGTTCCAGCCGCGCTACGCCCTGGGCTTGCACCGCTCGCACGTCCTTCGAGCCTGCCCAATAGATAGAACTCGGCATCGCCGGGATTGACGAAACCGTCCGTGGGCAAACGGATATTCTCAGGAGCGATGGGCTTGGCTAGATGCGGCGTCGCCATGATCACGAGCTCCGTTTCACCGGCCCGATAGGCCTGGCTCCGAAACAAGGCGCCGAGCACGGGAATCGACCCGAGGCCTGGAAACTTCTCGATCGAGGATTGGAGGCGACTGTCGATCAGACCGGCCAGAGCCATGGTCTGCCCCTCCCTCAGTTCTACCGTGGAGCTGACTTTTCGCTGGCCGAACTCCAAGGCTTCCGGATCTCGGTTAACGATCTCGAGCACCTCGGCCTCGATCGTTAAGTTGATCAAGCCTGATCCGAGCACGATCGGAGTGAACCTCACACTGACGCCGAAGTCCTTGAACTCCGTATTGACGTCCCCAAAACCGTTAGACGTCCGTACGGCGATCTGTCCGCCGGAGTTGAAGTAGGCTTGCTTGCCCGTCAGTGTCGTTAGGGTGGGCTCGGCCAGTATCTTCGACAGACCGTTCGTTTTCGCAACATCTAAGGCCAGATTGAACAGCGAGTCTGCATCGAGAAAGCTCGCGAACAGACCCTGGTTACCGATTACCATGTCAGCTGGCGCGAACGCGTCGATAGCCGGGCCCCAAGGAGCGATGCTACCGAATACCGGTCCCACGTCAGCGTCCGGGAAGTGCGCACCGCCGTTGACGCCACCGTAGTTCCACTCGCCGCCGAGATGAAAACTGTTGAACTGCGCGTTCAAACGCCTGAGTTCCGCACGATTGATTTCAGCGATCACGATCTCCAGAATGACCTGTTGAACGCCGCCGACCTGCATCAGGTTGATGATCTCGCCAGCCGTTTGGTCCTCGCCGCCGCTCTGGCTTTCCTGCTCGAACTGCTGGGCGTCGACGGCAGTGGCGACCTGGGCGAGGTAGGTGTCTGCAATCAGCATCGCCGCATTCATGCTGATGATGCTAGAGACTTCACCCGCAAGTACAATCGAGCGCTGCGCCGCGTAAACCTCGATCGGCTCATTCGGCAACAACTCGAAGAGTTTCTCCTTTAAGGATTCGAGATCGTGCGTGACCTCGACGTTGACGGCACCGATGAGTCGGTCCTCGCTGTCCCAGAGCAGCACGTTGGTCGTACCCAGGTCCTGGCCGAGCACATAGAGCTGAGTGGCGCGCAGAATTAGAATGTCCGCGATATCCGGGCTACCGACCGAGATCCGTGCAGCTGGAGTATCGAGGCGTAGCACCCGCGACTTAAACAGCGGGACCACTAACTGGCTACCACCGCTGATTACGTCTGACGAGGCTACAAAGTCCTGAGTTCTGCTCACAGAGCCCAGTGTCAACCCGGCCGCCAACAGAATGAGGCTGCCGAGTCGTGTGCTGGTGTGCAGTCTTATTCGCATCGTTTCGTTTCCTTATCGTTTGAACTGCTCGCTGTCTCTAACTCAACAATTGAGAGCCTATCTAGGCCGGTACGCCTAACTCTGCGGCCTGACTCTCTCCACCCTGGTACCGCGGATGATCGTGATCGGCACGTCGCTGCGCGCCGGCGCCCGCGGAGCCGTTCTAACAGCACGCCTGGGCGGCGCCGGCGGCGGGAGTATCTCCGCAAGCTCATGTCTATCCCCGGGATTGCGCAAGGTCAGCTGGATCGTTCCCTCTTCTTTCGCCTTGACTAAAGTTTCGGATTGCGCGGGCGTCATCTCCAAGGTCACGGCTCGGACGATCACCGGGTCGTTGTCCTGAGTAGCGGCGGTCTGGTCGACGGCCAATACCTTCAGATTTTTGAGAATGGTTTCCGTGTTCGCTCTCCTCGTTCTCGTGTCCATCCGGGTCGCGAGTACATCGACGCGGTTTCCCGGCAACAAGAATCCCGCCACGCCGACGACATCGTCAACCCTGATCGTGACTGCACGCATCGACTCGGAAACGAGCGCGGCCAGCGTGCTACCCGTCTCATGCGCGGCGAATCGATCCCTCATCAAGAATTCGCCGCTCAGGATATTTGCAGTCGCTACCATGCCCTGAACGTCCTCCCGCTCCCGAAACGATCGCGGCGGAGCAGTGCCTGCCGGAAGAGTCAAAATTTTCAGATGCCTCCCCGCCACTTTCGTG
>SMUZ01014080.1_pt1 | contig 11288 bp, 10 predicted proteins | sample 2456421 | NCBI WGS metagenome assembly SMUZ01 (sample SAMN11095932, study PRJNA526329) | marine sediment metagenome | biome: Marine sediment; feature: Surficial sediment; material: Deep marine sediment; isolation source: Hadal surficial sediment | place: Pacific Ocean | collected 2014-11 | depth... | reverse complement strand
ATGTCGGTCAACATCGGACTCTTGCTGGAGTCGCCAGCTCGAATCCTGATAATTGTCGCGCTTCTGATGCTCACAAAAGCGGTAATCCTCGTTCCGATCGCACGCAAATTCGGAATTTGCGATTCGCGTTCGTCCTGGAGTCTGGCCGCGGCTATGTCGCAAGGCGGTGAATTCGCGTTTGTACTGTTCGGAATTGCAGCACGTGATCGATTATTGCCAGCCGGCCTGATCGATGAATTGATTCTTGCCGTTGCTGTATCAATGTTGCTCACACCGTTCGCCTATCTCGCCGCCGAACATTTTAGCAAAAAAATGTCTGTAGACGATGAGCCCGAGTACGACGAAATGGAAGGCTCGCACAACGAGGTGATCATCGCGGGTTTTGGCCGCGTTGGTCAGATCGTTGCCCGGCTGTTACGCGTCGCCGACAGGCCCTTCACGGCGCTCGAAATCGATTCGTCGCAGGTTGATGTCGTGCGCCGATACGGCAATACGGTCCACTACGGGGACGCATCGAGACTCGACATACTGCGTGCTGCTGGCGCCGAGCACGCAAGGATTTTCGTGCTCGCGATTGACGATATCGAAGCATCGATGCGAACGGCTGAAGCCGTCGTGCGTGAATTTCCACACCTCAAAATTATCGCGCGAGCACGAAATCGCCGCCATGCCTATAATCTGATGGACCTTGGCATCGAGCACATCTTCCGCGAGACGCTGCAGTCGAGCCTCGCGATGTCGGAAACAGTTCTGGGATCGCTCGGGCTTAGCGACACTGACACAAAAAGGCTGACCTCGTCATTTCGAGAGCGGGACGAACGTCTGTTGCTCGAGCAACATGCGATTCACCATTCGGAAGAACAGCTTATTCAGTCTGCAAAGGATACAGCTGAGGAGCTCGACTCATTACTTCGCGACGACACGCGTAGCTAGTGGGACAGTCATTCATCATCATCCCATATTCTGAGCTTGCTCTTGTCAACCTGCTCCCATTGCTGTTCACTCTTGCGTATGTTTTGCACAACTTTCGCAATGACATACACGATAACTGCCGTAACGATCAACAATATGGGAAGCAGTCCTTCCGGCATTGGGCGATTTCTGTCGGTTATCGAGTAATCAGAGCTTAACATCGACTAGAACCGATATTATCGGCTAGAGCCGATATCCGCCCGGCGCACAAATGACCAGTCTGTTACCCGATAAGTCTGTATGGCGACGAAGCGTCGATTTTTTTCGATTGTCGCTGCGCGATGACGACGTCGACTATACGACCGGACCGATCGGTCGTGCACTGGGTCTGCTGGCGATTCCAATGATGCTGGAAATGTCGATGGAGTCGGTATTTGCGGTCGTCGACATCGCGTTTGTGTCCCGGCTCGGCACTGACGCGATCGCGGCAGTCGGTATTACCGAGGCGCTCGTCACAGTGCTCTACGCTGTTGCCGTCGGCCTCGGAATGGGCGTCACTGCCATGGTGTCGCGTCGTATCGGCGCGAAACAAACCGATGCCGCGGCCAGCGTCACGGGCCAGGCAATATGGATCGGTGCGGTGCTCTCAATCGTAATCGGTGCTGCCGGTGTCATGTATGCGGAAGAGATGCTCGTGATGATGGGCGCGTCTGACAGCGTCGTGGCAACCGGCACCGGATTTACTTCCGTATTGCTCGGCGGGTCGGCCAGCATCCTGTACCTGTTCTTACTGAACGCGGCGTTTCGCGGCGCGGGCGACGCGGCCGTCGCCCTTCGATCGCTGTGGCTCGCCAATGGCCTGAATATCATCCTCGACCCCTGCCTGATCTTCGGCCTCGGTCCATTTCCCGAAATGGGCGTCACCGGTGCGGCGGTCGCGACAACAATCGGGCGTGGCACAGGCGTTTTGTATCAGCTCTGGTACCTTTTCGACGGGCGGGGTCGGCTCGAATTTCAATTTCGCCATTTGCGCGTCATTCCCTCGCTGATTTCACGAGTGCTGCGCATCTCGGTCGGTGGCGTTGGCCAATTCCTCGTAGCGACGTCGAGCTGGATCGTCATCATGCGCATTGTCGCGCTGTATGGCAGTTCCGCGATCGCCGCCTATACGATCGCTTTGCGCATGCTCGAGTTTGTCTGGCTGCCTGCCTGGGGACTCGGTAATGCGGCCGCAACCCTGGTCGGGCAAAATCTCGGCGCCGGGCAAGCGCTGCGGGCCGAGCGTTCCGCCTGGCTCGCCGCCAGGTACAACGCGATATTCATGAGCGTCGCCGGCGTATTTTTAATTGCGCTGGCGCCCTGGATCACCGAATTGTTTACCAATGAACCCGAAGTGCTGTCCTACGGCACGACTTGCCTGCGCATTCTCGGACTCGGTTTCCCGATGTATGCGATCGGCATGATCATTACGCAGGCACTTAATGGCGCGGGTGATACCGTGACACCGACAGTAATCAACCTGATCTGTTTCTGGATGCTGCAGATTCCACTCAGCTATTGGCTTGCCACGACGGTAGAGCTCGGACCGAATGGTGTGTTTCTCGCCATGGTTATTTCCGAGACCCTGCTGACAGTGCTCAGCGTCATAGTATTTCGTCGCGGCAATTGGAAGCACCAGCAAGCCTGACGTTGCCACACGAGTTTGAGTACTATGCCTCCAAGCATCCAATCGGAGAACATTGATGACTGACCTGTCACGACTGGCCGACATGGCCGAAATTCTCGGCGCTTTGGTCGTCATCGGCGGCCTGATTTTCGCCATACTGCAGATGCGGAACATACGCCAGCAGCGGCGCGAACTGGCGGCTATCGAGCTGTTTCGTTTCTTCGGCAACGCGGAATTCAACCGGGCTTACGAAAAGATCATGAAAATGCCGAACGGTCTGAGTACCGCCGAGATCGAGGCCAGGCATCCGGACCACGAACATTATGCGATGTTGATTTGCACGACGATGGAGAATATCGGCGTAATGACTTTTCAACGCATCGTGCCTTATCTTGTGGTCAATAATTTGATCGGCTCAAGCACCGGACTGCTGTGGCAAAAACTCGAACAATGGGTTTTCGACCTGCGCGAGGAGCTGGGCAGCCCCGGATGCGTTCGAATGGTTCCAGTGGCTGGCGGAGCGACTCGACGAGAATCGGGATCCGAACGAGAAGCCGGCGTTCAAGGCGTACAAGTCGTGGAAGCCCATGCGAATCGCGACTGACATCTGATCCTGCCCTGAACCTCCAAAACGTGATCTGCTACGATCATTCGCATTCACAAATCACTATTCTTGATGAATGACGACTGGAATCACTAACATCGGCCCGGCCGCAATTTTTTTCACGATCGCTGGCGCCCTGCTGCTTACGCTGATTTTCCGTTCGACGGCCAGTCACATCGTGGGGCTGGTCACAAGCAGGATCGGCACGTTGCGAATCCGGCGTGCACTCCGCCGACGCAGTCCAGACGTGCTGCACGACTTCATTCTTCCCGGTGCCTATGGCGGCCTGACCAAGATTGACCACGCGATCCTGACTGCAGGCGGCATTCTCTGTATTCAGACCAAACATTACAACGGCATTGTATTCGGCAGTGAGGACGAGGCTCAGTGGACGAATGTCGACGGTACGATTCGACGACGCTTTCTGAACCCTTTGATTCAGAACGAGGGCCGTACGCGCGCGTTACAAAATGTTGTGCCCAATGTCCCGGTTGCCAACTTGATCGTATTTACGGGCAATGTCGAATTCCCGACGCCACCGCCGAAAAACGTCATCCGCGTTTCGCAGGTGGACGGCTATATTGCGAAATTCATTTTCGGCCCCAGCAAGATCAAGGATTGGCACGCCGTCTGGCTCACCGTCAATTCTGCGGCGCTGACTGATGAAGCAAGCCGCAAGGACCTGCAAGCGCAAATCGCGTAACCGGGCAATGCCTGCCCTGAATTAGCCATTGCTTTATACTCAGCCAGTTCTTTCACTCTGAAGGATCGGCAATCGATGGGAAGCTTTGACTGGTACCAGTGGCTGGCTGAACGGCCACCTGAAGAACTGATCTCGTCGCCGCTTGGTGTACTCGCTGTACTTATTTTTGTTGCAGCCTTCTTTTTCATGCTTGAGCAGACGACTAAGGCGAAATTATTTACGTACATCCCACCGCTGCTGTTTATTTACGCGACCCCGGTTTTTCTCAACAACTTTGGCGTCATACCCAGCAAGTCTCCGGTGTACTCAGGCTTGAGCGCTTTCGCGCTGCCCGCCTTCATCGTACTCATGCTGATCAAAGTCAATGTGCCGGCCGTTATTCGCGTCATGGGCAAGGGCGTGCTGGTGATGCTCATGGGCACGGCGGGTGTCATCGTCGGCGCCGTTGTCGCCTACTTCATCGTGCATGGCTCTTTGTCAGAAGACGCGTGGAAAGGTTACGGCGCATTGGCTGGCAGCTGGATTGGCGGCACGGCGAACATGGCGGCAACGGCCGAAATGCTCGGCACTTCGGATGAACAGTTCGGTCTCGCGATCATTGCCGACAACGTCGTGTACATAGTCTGGTTGCCATTGCTGTTGATGTCGCGTGATTACGCGGACAAATTCAACCGCTGGGCGCGAGTGCCGGAGGACCGAATCAGGAGCATGGACTTGGCAGCCGAGGCTCACGTCGAAACGGACCGCGCGCCGACGATGCCACAGTATCTATTCATTGGCGCAATCGCGATCGGCGTCACCTGGATTGCAACGGCAATAGCGCCCAACATCGCGCAATGGCTTGCCGGAGTTAACTCGAGCTTCGAAACCGCTTTTTCGGCGACCACGGTTCGAATATTGCTGGTTACTACGATCGCACTCTTGTTGTCTACGACACCAGTATCCAAGCTGCCGAACACCACGGCACTTGGCACCGCGCTGATTTACATCTTCGTTGCCGGCATGGGCGCGCGAGCATCATTGTCGGGCCTGACCGAGGCGCCCATGTTTGTATTGGGTGCTTTTATCTGGATTTTTATCCACGGTTTGTTCTGCGTTGCAGGCGCGTGGATTTTTCGGGTCGACATTCACAGTGTTGCGATCGCGTCCGCCGCCAACATCGGAGCGGCAGCATCAGCGCCCATCGTCGCGGCTCATCATCGACCCAATCTCGTGCCGGCTTCAATTCTGATGGCATTGCTGGGCTATGCAATGGGCAATTATCTCGCACCACTCACCGCGCATCTTGCACGCGCGGCCGCCGGGCAGTAATTTGCAACGGTGCAAGTGGGTTGCCCGGAACGTTGATGGTACTGTTATCCCATGCTGACAATTAGCCGCGATCGGATCACAAATTGGGCGATACGAACCGCAACGACGATTGCGGCGCTGATCATTGTCGGCTCGGCACTGATAGCGTGGTTGCTACACGACCGTCCAATATTATCCGCGATAGAGTGGCCTGCTTACCCGGAGTTTGAAGCCGGTGCCGACGCGGTTACCGTCACCTGGCTCGGCGTGACCACATTGCTTTTCGACGACGGTGACACACAAGTCTTGATTGACGGGTTTTTTTCGCGACCATCGCTCGCCGATATCGTCTTTGGCGTGAGTGTCCAAAGCAACGCCGCGCACATCAATTACATTATTGACGAGTATCAGTTAAGCAGACTGGCCGCCATTATCCCGGTTCATTCGCATTTCGATCACGCCATGGACATAGGTGCCATTGCGAACCGCAGCAGCGCATCGATTCTCGGGTCAGTCACAACCGCGCAAATCGCCCGCGGCGCCGGTGTGCCCGCTGACCAGATTGTCGTCGCCGAAAGCGGCGCTGAATACCGGTTTGGAAAATTCACGGTCACTCTGATTGCTTCCCAACACGCGCCGCTTGGTTGGGGCGGCTCGACGCCCTACGGCGGCACCGTCGACGAGCCACTCGAATTGCCGGCTCCGGTCAGTGCCTGGCGCGAGGGCAAGAGTTATTCGATTGTCATTGCTCATCCGCAAGGCACGACGCTTGTGCAAGGTAGCGCCGGTTTCGTCGTGGGCGCAGTGGACTACGTCGAGGCCGACGTTGTCATGCTCGGCGTCGGGGGTCTCGAGAGTCTCGGGCGTGAGTACGCCGAACAATACTGGCTGGCACTTGTCACCTCGACGGGTGCGAAACGCATACTGCCAATCCACTTCGACGATTTCACACGCCCATTTGGAACGATCGAACTCGGTCCCCGGATACTCGACAATTTTGTCGATACCGCCGGCTGGCTCGATGAAATTCGTGCAACCTGGGATACTGACGCCAGGCTGCATCTATTTGAATTCGGCAAACGGATCGTGCTTTATCCGCCCACAACGCCTGACGCCTGACGCCGGTCGGTCTCGTTCGTTAGTTCGGCGAGCGTCATGCGCCCCGCGACCAACGATTCCTTGGCGGACCTGCGGAGGTTTTTAACGCGGTACTCAACTCGCAAAGCGTCGCTGCGGTTGCCGATACGCTCCTGGTACTCAAGCTGCAGGGGGCCCCTACCGCGCAGATACTTTGCGCCACGTGAGTCCGTTTCGTGCTCCTTTATTCGTCGGGCGACATCAATGGCAATGCCCGTATACAGGCTGCCATCGGCGCAACGAATAATATAGAGATTGTAATCGCATTTCGTCACGCATTGCCGCCGGACAGCGTATCTCCAAGTACGCGAAAGGCGCCGCGCTCGATACTCGTGCCATTTTCGGGTGTATCCGCAAACGTTAATACGATTTTAGTTGCACCGCCTAGCTCTTCGGCGGGCTCATGCAGCGTTAGAGTGAGGGTATTGCCCATCAGCGCCGCCTCACTTATCAAATTGTGGCCGCCAAACTGATGCTCGTTGATTTCGATGTACATCGACTCATCGAAGTTCTCTTCGATCGTCCGCATCAGGAGCAGATAATCGTTGATGTCGCCTTCGGGCGTTGTACGCGCGAAGAACAGCATCGTCGCATTGTCACGAACATCGAAGGCCACTGTATCGTAATGACGGCTGTCGAACATCGATTTACCCTGGCCGGAGATTACGACACTCAGTCTACGCCATTGTGGCGCCTGGCGTCATACCATCCGGCTGCTTGCCGCATTCCAAGGTGTGGGGTACCGTCGGAACCCCATGCTGCAACTGAATATCAACGGCGCACTTTACGACATTGATGTCGATCCAGCGACGCCTCTGCTTTGGGTCATTCGGGACTACGCCGGCCTGACTGGCACCAAGTACGGCTGCGGCATGGCGCTTTGTGGCGCCTGCACGGTGCATCTGAACGGAGCGCCAATCCGATCTTGCGTGACTCCAGCTGCGGCCGCAGTCGGGCGCAGAATTACGACGATTGAGGGCATCAGTCAGGGTCTCGACGGACTGCATCCCGTGCAACAAGCCTGGATTGACGAGCAGGTACCTCAATGTGGCTACTGTCAGTCCGGTCAGATCATGTCTGCAGCAGCACTGCTCGAGCGTAACTCCACGCCAACGGATGCCGACATCGATACTGCAATGTCAGGGAATATTTGTCGCTGCGGCACCTACCCAAGGATTCGCAAGGGCATCAAGCGCGCGGCCATGGTAATCAATGCGCTCGCGGAGGATGCGGTGTCCGATGGCTAGGCTCCATCGACGTGCATTTATCAGAATGGGTATTGCCGCCAGCGGTGTCGTAGTGTTTGGCGCGGCGATTCGACGCGGTGATCGAGCTGCCGCAGTCAGAAACCTCGTGGCATCGGACGACGAATCGCTTTTTGATGCCTGGCTCAAGATATCGCCCGACAACACCGTGACGGCGATCATCCCACACGCCGAAATGGGTCAGGGCGTGCACACATCGCTGGCGATGATGCTCGCCGACGAACTCGATGCCGACTGGGCTAGCGTAACAATGCAGGAAGCACCCGCCCACAGCGAGTATGCGAACTACGCGCTCGCTCGCGGCTACACGCTCGGGGACACCGAATTTCCGGCCTGGCTGGTCGACTCGGTCAATGGACTCTTTTTTCAGGCAACGCGGGTCGCGGCGATCCAGATAACAGGCGGCAGTCTGTCGGTCAGATCAACCGGGCAGATTGCAATGCGCACCATTGGCGCCGCCACGCGGTGTGTTTTGCTGCAGGCCGCAGCCAAACAAATGCAGGTTCCTGTTGGGGGACTCGTTGCGAAGGACAGCGTGATAACGCATCCGGCTACCGCGCGCACCGCAACCTATGCGGAATTAGCGCCTGCGGCAGCGAAGATGAATATTCCCGACAAACCGACGCTCAAAGACAGGTCCGCATTTCGCATCATGGGGACCTCACCACCGCGAATTGATGTGCCTGCCAAGATCGATGGCAGTGCCAAATTTGGTATCGATGCCGTGCTGCCGAATATGAAATATGCCGCGATCAGAGCTGCGCCGGTGTTCGGTGGCAAAGTGCTGTCCGTTGATGAAAGCTCAATACAAGACCTGCCGGGCGTCCGCAAGGTCATCTCGCTTGGCAATGCGGTCGCAGTGGTCGCCGATGGCTATTGGCAGGCCCGCCAGGCACTTCTGCAATTGAAGATTGAATTCAGTGACAACGGCAATGGCCATGATCAGTCCGGGATTTTTGAGAAATTTGCCAGGGACATGGACCGAACCGCGAGCACGCACAGTGAGAAAATTGATTTCCTTTCCGGCAATGCATCGCGAGCATTGACCAGGGCAGAAACTACTGTCACCGCAGAATACCGGGTGCCGTTTCTTGCGCATGCAACCATGGAGCCGATGAATTGCACGGCCTGGGTTCACGATAGCAAGTGTGAACTCTGGCTGGGATGCCAGGATCCGCTCCGTTTCGCAAGAAAAACAGCCCGAGCAATCGGCTTCGACAACGACGATGTCATCGTGCACAACCAGTATCTTGGTGGCGGCTTCGGCCGTCGGTGGCAGTCCGACTTTGCGGAACAAGCGGCGCATATTGCGGCCCAGGTACATTACCCGGTGAAGCTGATCTGGTCACGTGAAGAAGATATGCAGCACGATCATTACCGGCAGGCCTGTATCAGTCGGTTCCAGGGCGGTCTCGATAATGACGGTAACGCGACCGCCTGGCAAAACCAGTACGTCAACAAAAACGAACCGAGAAGAGCGACTCGTATCCCGTACGCGATCGAAAACCAACGCATCGTGCACACCGTGAGCAAGACCCGCGTGCCATGGGGAATCTGGCGCAGCGTCGATCATTCTTTGCACGCTTTTTTTACCGAGTCATTTATCGACGAACTCGCGAATGCGGCGGGTCGAGATGGCTACGAGTACCGCCGGAACCTGTTGGCAGACGCGCCACGATTTCAGGCGGTGCTTGATCTTGCTGCTCGAAAAGCTGCTTGGGGAAGCCAATTGCCACAAGGTTTCGGCCGTGGAATATCGATTCACAAGTCCTTTGGTACAATAGTGTCACAGGTGGTTGAGGTCGAAATTCGGGACGGCAATCCCAGGGTGCACCGCGTCGTATGTGCGGTCGACGCCGGCTTCGCTATCCATCCGGACGGCCTCATCGCACAGATGGAAAGTGGTATTGCGTATGGCTTGACGGCTGCGTTGCACGGCGAGATCTCGATTCGCCGCGGCGCCGTCGAGCAATCCAACTTTCACGACTACCCAATTCTGCGCATGAACGAGGCACCGACTATCGAAACCCACATCATCAACAGCGGCAACTCGTTGGGCGGTGGGGGCGAACCTGGCACACCGCCAATCGCGCCGGCCGTAACCAACGCCATTTTCAACGCCACGGGGATCCGCATTCGTGAGCTGCCAATACTCAAGCAAGATCTTAGCTTGCGAAGAACATGAACCTGGCACGTAACACAAACACTATCGCCCTGATACTTGCGTCGGTCGCTGCGATGATCGCTGTCTTCCTGTTCGTTGCGCCGGTTCCACAAGACCTTGCCTACCACAACTTTAGTGATACGCGCATGCTGTTCGGCATCGACAACTTCTGGAATGTCGCGTCCAATCTGCCGTTCCTGCTGGTCGGTGTAGCCGGCCTTTATTATATTAATCGACATAGTGACGCAGTTTGTGTGTCGGGGCTGGAAACCGCCTACCGCGTGTTTTTCGTCGGCATCTTATTGACGGCGTTCGGCTCAAGCTACTATCACCTCGCACCGGGCAATAACGCGCTAGTCTGGGATCGCCTGCCAATGACGATTGGGTTCGCCGGCCTTTTTTCGATCATCGTCGGCGAATTCGTATCGGTAAGGGCCGCACGGCGCTTGCTGCTGCCCCTGCTCGTCGTCGGACTTGCGTCCGTCGAATATTGGGCGTGGACCGAGGCCCGCGGCGCCGGCGATCTACGACCTTATGCGATCGTTCAGTTCCTGCCGATGTTGCTGATTCCGGTAATCCTGTTGAGCTACCGTCCTGTGACAGGTACAGCTCGTTATTTCTGGTGGATGTTTGCCTTCTATTTCATAGCCAAATTGTTTGAGCAGTTCGATGCCGCGATCTACGGGGTCGGGCAACTCATTAGCGGTCATTCGCTCAAACACGTTGCCGCCGCGCTTACGCCAGCCGCGTTTTTGTACGCGTTGACATTGCGCCGGCACGACGGAATAGGAACCTGACATTGAGCATGACCGAGTACACGGGGTAGCTGTTATTGCGCTTCTATTGGCTTCCGTTCCCTGGTGAAAGCGGCGATGCCTGTTTACGCAGGTAACTGGCGACGGTAACATGCGGCGCCGACCAATCAGGTCGCAGGCACTTCTTATTAACGAGGCAGTACACCCATGACACAGGCACAACGCATCGATGGCAAGGCGATGGCCGCAGGCCTGTCCGCGAAAATCAGCGAGGAGACCAAAGCACTGCTGAGTAAACACGGCCTCACGCCAGGCCTCGCGGTCGTAATTGTCGGGGAAGATCCGGCAAGCCGGGTTTACGTTCGCAATAAGAAGCGGACGGCGGAGGCCTGCGGATTTCACTCCGTGCAGCATACGCTCTCTGAGGACTCCTCCCAGGATAGCGTGCTCAAGCTCGTCGACGAGCTTAACGGCGACGACGGCATTCACGGCATTCTTGTGCAGCTGCCGCTACCTGCGCATATCGACGAGCAAGCGGTTACCCAGGCGATTTCGCCCGCCAAAGACGTCGATGGATTTCATTTCGTCAACATCGGCAAGTTAAGCTCGGGCAATACCGCAGACGCATTTGTTCCATGCACTCCGGCAGGCTGCATGCTCATGATCGAGGCACATCTTGGTGCTGACCTGTCGGGACTAAACGCGGTGGTCATTGGTCGCTCCAACATCGTCGGCAAACCGGTGGCCAGCCTGCTACTGAAGGCCAATGCTACGGTTACCGTCACGCATAGT
>SMUZ01007011.1_pt1 | contig 11292 bp, 16 predicted proteins | sample 2456421 | NCBI WGS metagenome assembly SMUZ01 (sample SAMN11095932, study PRJNA526329) | marine sediment metagenome | biome: Marine sediment; feature: Surficial sediment; material: Deep marine sediment; isolation source: Hadal surficial sediment | place: Pacific Ocean | collected 2014-11 | depth... | reverse complement strand
TCAATCTCCTCTTTTAGCACATATCAACGACGATTCAGCAATGTGGGCAAAAATGTGGAGTAAGCAGGTTCAGTTAGGATGTATTCCATATTACATGTTTGTCGTTAGAGATACTGGTGCTCAACACTACTTTGGAGTTCCTCTAGTAAAGGCATACGAAATTTTCAGAAAAGCATATTCTTCAGTAAGTGGGTTGGCAAGAACTGTTCGTGGACCTAGTATGTCTGCAACTCCAGGAAAAGTACACGTTATTGGCACTGCAACTCTAAATGATCAGAAGGTAATTGTTTTGAGATTTTTGCAGGGCAGAAACCCTGACTGGGTACAAATTCCATTTTTTGCAAAATATGATGAGAATGCAATTTGGTTAGACGATCTAAAACCTGCACTTACTGAAAAATTCTTCTTTGATGAAGAAATGAAAAATTACAAAACAACTAATCCATTTGACGATTATCCAGAATCTTAGAATTTATCATGGTGTAATAACTTACAAGTATAGGAATTATGAAAAATTAACCTAGTTGATGTAAATATGGTAGAAAGCAATTATGATATTCTAGGAATCGTGGAAGGTTCAACTAAGAAAGAAACTCGAAATGCATTTAGACGATTAGCATTGCAATTTCATTCAGATCGTGGTGGGGAAAATGAACAATTCATAAAAATAAAACAAGCATATGAAGATCTCAAAATTGGTAAAAAATATCCTGATACAGACATTGAAAAAATAAGAAACTCTAGAGTGTTTTCTGGTGATACTGAAGCTGAAGTTAGAAGAAAGAATCAGATTCTAGGTCAGCAACTATCAAAAGAAATGAAAGCTGCTGAAGAATGGGCAGCAGCCTTGAATAGATCAAACTTGACTGCAACAAGATTATTTGGATCAAAAACTCTTGGAGAAATTGAGCTAGAAAGAAAAGCAAATGGCGTTCTATCAATTAAAGGAAATTTTATGGCTGGAAATCTAACATATGATGGCTCAATAATTATGCAAGGAAGTATAACTAGTCCCTCATGGACACAAGAATTTAGAACAAACATACATCTGACTAAAGGGAATTTCAAATTTGTTAATCCCTTAGAAACTAAATACAAAATTGAGAATGGTGCTAGAATTATTGCAGATAATGGAGATATTATAATAGGAAATGTCTTGGTAGAAAATATAGAGTTGAAGATCCAGAGGGAAGGGTTGGCATTTTTAAGATTCAAGAATACAAAACATACATTTCAGCCCCAAATGGAAAAATTATTGCTGAAAATGCAGTTAACACTGTTCTACTTGATGCTGATACAATAATTATTCTTAATATTGAAGATGATGTAACACTTTCTGCACGTGAAATTTTATTTTATGGAGGAAAATTCACCCATGATTCTGTAATTGAATTGAAACAAGGTGGCTCAATACGATTTTTTGAAAACTTTTCAATTCAAGGATTAAGTGGCGATGCAATAATCAAACTTGAAAATGGTAAAAAAATTCAATTATTCGATCTAAAAACCAAAAAAATCAAAGATTTAGCTGATGAATTTGTACCTAACAAGGAGATCTATGAGAAAAATGCTACCATGGTTGGATATGGATTTACAATTACATATGAGATGTTAGATAACCTTTCAAAGAAATCAAACAAAAAACAAAAAAGTGGTTGGACATCAAAATTTAGAAAACCTAAAAAATATTCTGGCCGAAGCAAACCTGATGTTGTAAAAATCTAAAATAATAAAAAGAAATGAAAAAATGATTGAACTAATCTAATCGATTAATTCGGTCCAACCTTTAACGAAGACTGAGTCCTTGTATAGTGGAACTGGTTGTCCAACAGTAAAGTCCATTGGTCTCATCCAAAAGATTGCTTTTGTTGGGCATACACCTATGCATGCACCATCTGTGATACATCTTTCTGGATAAAATACAAATGCTTTACCTCTTTTCCAGCCTTCAACTGGTTTTACTCTAAGGACATCTGGACCAAGAGTTGTACAGATTTCTACACATAGTGCACAACCTATACACATCTGTTCACTGATGTCTGGAAGTATTGCTACTGGCATTATGAAAAATTTTATGATTTTTGGCTTAATATAACTTGCCTCAAAAATGTCTCTTATAACGCCGTTTCACTTATTGATCGCAAAAAAATCAAAATCAATGCTTTTCTTGTTCTATTTTGAATATCTTTGAACTTGCACCCATATCTTCAAGAGTACTTATGACTAAATTATTTTCAATTTTTTTAAGTAAATAAATTCCTGTTTTTTTTGATTTTATGATCTGTTTTCCTCCTGGTGATAATATCCATCCATTATCTTCTTTCTTTCTTGCCATTGCAGTTATAACAACAGATGAACTTGTTTTTCTTCCAACAGATGAGAGTAACATAATACATGAATTGATGAATCTAGCAGATTCAAGATCATCAAACATATTGTAAACTCCATTGAATGAATCAATTATAACTAGGAATCTCTTCTTTGATACTTTAGTTATGATTTCTGATAATTTTTCTTTCCAACTTGCTTTATTAGGATGAAAAATTATTACATTGTTTTTTTTCTGAATCATTCCAGATTCAACATATCCAGTGTAAAGTAAATCCATATCTACAAAAATTATTGGACTTTCGCTGGAGTTGATTAGTCTATTAAGAAATTCTGCTTTATGAAAAGGGTCTGAACATAACACAATGCTTGGAATGTTCTTCCCAAATTCATTTTGAATATGTGTTAAACTATTATCTAAAATCTGCTCAGGACTTTTATTCAACACCACTTTAGCATTTTACAGATATAATAATGAATTTAGCATCAAAAGATATTTCAAGTGATTTTCCTAATTCAGGCAAAATCTATCTAAACAATGCATCAGTCTCTCTAATGCCTTCTCAGAGCATTGAAGCCATGAAAGAGTTTCTAATCTCATACAATTCAATTGGACCAGATTCTAAGGATTCAGAAACATTTGTTAGTGAAAAAATACGTAACGTAAGAAAAATAATTGCAAAAATTATCTCCTGTCAACCTGATGAAGTTGTTCTTACTCAAAGTACTACTGATGGGATCAATATTGTAGCAAATGGCCTCTCTTTTGATGCTAGTTCTAACATAATAATTCGTGGAATGACACATGAACATCATTCAAACTTTTATCCTTGGATTAAATTGAAAGAAAAAATTTCAATAAAAAATCTTCCTATAGATAAAAACGGTTTTTTCAAATTAGATGATCTAGAATCCTATATTGATGTTAACACAAAACTAGTAACTCTTAGTCATGCTCTGTATAACACTGGTTCAATATTGCCTGTAGAAGAAATTGGAAATATTCTTCAAGATAGAGTTCCATTCTTTATTGATAGTGCACAAACTGTAGGATGTCTAGGTGACATTGATGTATCTAAGATTAAATGTAATTTCATGTCATTTAATGGCTCCAAATGGCTTTGTGGTCCAATGGGAACTGGCTTGTTTTACTGTAATAGAAAATCAAGTGAATTATTAGAACCAATGACAATTGGTGGTGAATCTGCAATAATTTATGATGATACAAATCTTGTTTTTAAAGAACTACCAGACAAATTTCAAACTGGTTTTAGAAATTATGTAGGAATAGTTGGATTAGAATCATCTATTATCTACTTGCTAAACTTTGGGTTGAAAAATATTCATGAAAAAAACCAAAACCTGTCAAATCTTTTTAGAGAAGAATTATCAAAAATCCCAAATGTTATTTTGTATGGACCAGAAGATCCAAATGATAGAACCAGTATTGTATCTTTTAACATCGATGGTTTTGATTCACAAGAAGTAGTTGATAAACTTGAAAAACAAAATATTATTTTGGCAGTAAGAGAAATTATGGAAAAAAAGATAATACGAGCATCTCCTCACTTTTTTAACACAGAATATGAAATGCTTCAGGTTATTGATGCAATAAAGAAGCTATAGGTTTTCCTGCTCTTCTATTACCATCATAGTCAATGTTGACTGAACTTTGCTGATTTTTCTGACTTTGTTAGTGATAATTGCACGTAGTTTTTCACTATCATCCGAAGACAACTTCAAAACAATGTCGTATACTCCATATACACCTTGAACCTCAAATGTGATATCTTCTTCAGCAAGAATCTGTTTTACTTCATTAATGATAGACTCGTCTGATCCTAAATCAGAATTTAATAGAACATATGCAGTAGGCACAAGAAATTTTTTACCAAACAGTAATTTAATCTTTCATAGTTCAAAAACTGATTAATTACCATTACGGTTTATTGGTATGAAACCAATAGATCTAACACTAACAATATCAAAATCCATTCCAATCTTTCCCGGTTCTCCAAAACCTCAATTCATTCTTTGGTCTGATCTTAAGGAGGATGGGTATAATCTTGAACTATTATTCTTAAGTTCACACACTGGAACACATCTTGATGCACCATATCATTTTGTAAAAAATGGTCTTAAAATCCACCAAATTCTACTTGATAGACTCATAGGAAAAGCTACACTAATCAAACTCCAAAAAACTAAGAATATTGCAATTACCAAATTAGATATTACTACATTTGAAAAAAGGAATGGAAAGATTCCTAATTACTCATCTGTCTTCTTCTTTACTGGATGGCAAAAAAATTTGAAAAAAGATAACTACTTCACAGAAAATCCGGGATTGACTATATCAGCAGCCAAATATCTTGCATCAAAAAAGATCAACCTAGTTGGAATAGATTCTCCAAGTATAGATCTCGGAAAAGATGAATCATTTAGCGTTCATCACATTTTGTCAAAAAATAATATTTTGATTGTAGAGAATCTAGTAAACTTGAACAAAATTTCATCAAAGGAATTTAATTTTACAATTCTTCCACTAAAGCTCAAAGATGCTACAGGTTCTCCTGTAAGAGCAATAGCATCATAATTTACTCACATACAGTTCCGTAATGCTAAAAATATAGAAAATATCAATACTTTACATGAGTAAACCTGGAAATATCTGGAGAAAGGTTCATGGCAAAATTACAAAAAAACCAACTAACTTCTCTTGGCTAATTGAAAAAAAATTAGCTGGTTCTGGAATGCCAACAAGTTCAGATGAATTTGATTGGGTTCTAAACCAAGGAGTCAAATCAATTGTAACTATGACTGAGAATGCTCTACCGGATAACTGGGTAAAAGATATTGATTATCTACATGTACCAACTACTGATCTTAGCGCACCTGATATGGATAAAATAGATTTAGCAGTAGATTTTATCCATGAACAAATCAAAAACGATCAAGCTGTAATGGTTCATTGTGCTGCTGGAATGGGAAGAGCAGGAACAATTCTTGCATGCTACTTTGTAAAATACAAAAAATTTTCAACAGATGAAGCAATTAAAAAAATTAGAGATGAAAGACCAGGCTCTATTCAATCTGAAATACAAGAGCTAGCTATCGGTTTTTACGAAAAACATGTAAGAAATTAGTTAGACGAATTCTGAAACTAGTTTTCCATCAACAACCTTAATCTTCAGAATCTTGTTATCTCGAAAGATCAAAGTTAATCCGCCTTCCGAATCAGGATCTTCTATCTTTACAATTTCTACCATTCTGATTTGATCATATTTTCCCATTCATATTCACCTATTCTGGGATTGATACAGTATCAATTTTTCCATCAACTACTTTTATGAACAAAAATCTGTTATCTTTAATAATAAAGGTAATTCCGCCTTCCTTATCAGGTTCTTCCACTTCAAGTATTGGTTGTCCTAACAGACCATCGTATTTTGCCATATTGATTCAATTAAAAAGTTCCTTATATCCTAATTGATTATAATCTCAATCTCGCTAGAATTATTTTTGATACTTCCTGGTTCTGTATAGTCATGCTTTTGCCATGATGCAAATGCTTCAGCCCCAATCTTGTGTTTACCTTTTCCTAAATCTGATGCTTTGAATACAAATTTTTCATTAAAGTCAAATAATTCTTGTCTTACCTCCTCTTCTGAAAGTCTGATAAATGGCTCAAAGTTTTTGGCAATCTGAACCCAGATTCTTTTGTCTTTATTTGGATTGACCAGTTTTGGATTTCTTGTCCAAAAGATCGATGCTTTTCTGTAGGTTTTAACAGTTCTACCTAATTCCTTCTTTCTGAATCCACCTGATGTCAATTTTACGCCATATTTCATCTTGAATCCAACATCATTATTGTTGTATGCTTTTGTCCAATTTGTCTCATTGAACGTATCTCTAATGTCCCCCTCAATTACAAACTGGACGTTAATCTCAATATTATCATCAGATGAGTACTCATCCTTTAATTTTATCAATTGAATCTCTGAAATTTTGCTTTCTGTCATCTATTCGCTCATAATGATTTATATCCACAATAAGTTCTTTTTCCGAATACATGCATGCTCAAGTGATCAGTTTAGAACCTAAGGAAGTCAGCATTTCAATTACAGATACTGATATAGGAATTTTATACATTATTCAACTTGAGCTACTAAAGGAATCAAATATCGATTTTGCAGGTGTTATCATAAAGCATCCTCTTACCAACGAAATCTGGATGAGAATCACTTCTAAAACAAAACCATTAGGAGAGATGAAAAAAGCTGCCGATTCAGCAATAAAAATGGCAGAAGAGTTCAAACAATTATTTAATTCTAAAATTAAGGTAAATTAGATTGAAGTTTTGCCCCAAATGTGAGGTTAAACTAAAAAAAAGTAATTTAGGACTTCAATGTTCGAAATGTGGTTATACTGAAGGACAAGAAGTAAAGCAAACAAAAAAAACTGTTGGTGAAAAAGAACCCGATTTTTCCCTTCTTGCTTTTGAAGGAAATGAAGGAGAAGAATCATATTCAACAATCAAAATGGACTGTACAAAATGTGGACATGATGAAGCAGTTTGGTGGATGTTTCAAACTAGAAGTGCTGATGAACCTACAACTAGATTTTATCGTTGTTCAAAATGCAAATACACTTGGCGTGATTACTCATAACATTTAACTGGAACTTAAAATCAAGAAGGTTGATTTGACTTTTGCAGCAAAAACAAGCGGTTCAGATGATCTAAAAGCAATAATCTCTGCAATATCTACACTTGTTGAAGAAGCGACTTTTGTTGCAACAGCAGAAGGAATTACTTTTAGAGGAATGGATCCTTCACATGTTGCTCTTATTGATATATCATGGCCTAATTCTGCATTTGAAAAATATGAGTGTGATAGTGATATTAAATTTGGAGTACGAATAGATGAATTTTCAAAACTGATCAAAAGAGCAGATAAAAAAGATAGTATAGAGATTAGTATTTCTGATCAAAATATGTTACTTGTAACAGTTGGAAAAAATAAAAAATACAAAATGCGTTTAATTGAAAGTTCTGCAACTGATACTCCACTACCAAAAATCCCCTATGCTTCAAAAATTACTTTGTCTTCTTCAAAGTTTGACAAAATTCTTGGTGATGTACAGGTTGTATCTGACTATCTAACAATTCATACATCTGATTCAAAAGCAGATTTTTCAGGTAAAGGTGACTCTGGTGAAGTTGTAATTGATCTTGATAAAGATGATGAAGATATTGAAGAAATTTCTTCAAAAGAAGACAGTACTGGAACTTACAGTCTTGAATATCTTAATCCAGTGATAAAAGCTGTAGGAAATACTGCAGGCTTGATTACATGTGAATTTTCAAGCGCAAAACCTCTTAGAATTGAATTCAAAGTCGCAAATATTGGTAGAATTCACTTTTACTTGGCTCCACGCGTGGAAAGTTAAAGCATTTAAAGATTAACTAATTCAGGTATTTTGAAATGAGACTCGTTATAAAATATGGTGGAACATCAATTTCTACTGCAAAAGATATTCAAGCTGTAGCTAAACACATTAACACATTATCAAAAAAATATCAGATTCTAGTTGTTTGTTCTGCAACAAGTAAAACTACTGATGATCTTATAGAAATATCTGAGTCTATAAAGAAAGAAAACAAATCAAAAGCTGAACGACTTGCATCAAAAATTATCAATAGACATAAACAATTAGCAAAACAAACAATCAAAAAATCTAATGTACGAAAGAAATTGCTAGAAAAATTAGATCAAGACTTTACAGAACTTCTTGCATTAATTGATGGAATGATATTACTAGGTGAAGTTACACCCAGATCAATGGATTATCTAATTTCACTTGGTGAAAGATTGTCAATAAAATTAGTTTCATCAGCAATTAATGATTCAGGTAAAAAATCAATTCCTCTTACTGGCAAAGAAGTAGGAATTGTAACTGATTCTAAGTTTGGTGAATCTAAACCACTTTTGGATACAACTAGACTGAGAGTATCAAAGACAGTGGATACTTTGTTCTTACAGAAAACAATCCCTGTTGTAGGGGGATTTGCAGGTGCAGATCAACATGGACATGTAACCACATTTGGCAGAGGAGGCTCTGATTATTCTGCAACAATTATTGGTTCTTGTATTAAAGCAGACGAGATTTGGTTGATGAGCGATGTAGATGGACTTATGACAGCAGATCCAAAAATTGTCAAAAATGCAAAATTACTCAAAGAAGTATCATACGTAGAAGCAATTGAAATGGCTCTGTTTGGTGCAAAACAGATACATCCACGAACATTTGAGCCTCTACTCACAAAGAAAATCCCAATGAAAATTAGGAATTCCTTCAATGTAAAAAATGAAGGAACCACAGTAACTGCATCTACTTCTTTATCCGCTAAAAATACTGTAAAATGTGTAAGTAATGTTCAAAATAATGGGTTAATCGACATTCGAGGTGTTAGTATGGTTGGAACCCCAGGAACTGCAGCAAAAATATTTGCAACACTGGCAAAAGCTGAAATCAATGTAATGATGATCTCCCAAAATCCTTCGGAGTCAAGTATTACAATTGTAGTAAAGAATACTGATCTTGATAAAGCAGTCAGTACATTAGAAATAGAACTATTAGGAAAAATTATCAAAAAGTTAGAAGTCACTACAGATGTATCTATTATTGCATTAATTGGTTCAGGTATGCGAGGAACTGTTGGTATTGCTTCAAAAGTTTTTGGGGCAATTGAGAAAAACAAAGTTAACGTATCTATGATTACTCAAGGTTCATCTGAGCTTAATCTTGCATTTGTTGTAAAAAATTCTGATACGAATACAGCAGTACGTGCTCTACATGATGCGTTTGCACTTGATAAAATTCATTAAGAAAAAATCATTTAAGGGAATAAACTAATCAAATTCATTGAACAAATTAATTGCTATTTTGATTGTTGGAATTTTTGTAGCTAGTATCATTTCTGTTTCTTCAATATCTGATCAATTTGTTGATGCAGGTTCTAGAAAAAAAATTCACTTTACTCAAACTATCACATCCTCTCAAGATCCAGGACAAGGACATCAAAATCATCAATTGGCACTAATTCTATCACCAAATGAAGGAACTCTTTATGATGGTTCTATGACATTTACGTCAAGTGAGACTGTTCAGATAGTTGTTTTACACGAAATTAGCTCTCAAGAGGCAAAAGGCCAACCTACCTGGACTGTTGATGGAAATACTGTTTATGGCTTATCCCTAATTGATTTAGAGGAAAAATCAGGTTCTTTTGAGTTTACAGGAGCTGCACTTGCATTACATTCTTCTAATTCAAAAGAATTCACTGTAACTGTAAGCGTTGATGGTTGGATACGGGGACAACCTATTGAAGTAATTATGCAAAAAATTGAATTTGAAAAAGAAGACCCATCATTATTACTTTCAAGAACAAATGTTCCAGCTACAATTCCAATGCACAAAGGAATCTATGAGGGAAATCAAATTCTCTACATTATAACTGATGGCAGTGATGAGAATTATGCAAAAATTCTCTCCGAAAAACAAGGATGGAATGTTGAACTTGCTCTAGCTATTGCAGATGTGCCAGAAGATGCTCTTCAAAAATTATTTATTTTTAAAAATGGGATTAAAGGTGATGGAATTTATGGATTCCAAGATGAATTATTTTCTAGTACTCCATCACAAGAGTCAGAATATAGCGCATTAAATTCTGTAATTGAAGTTACATGGAAAATAGGTCAAAAAGAAAAAATATTTGAATCTGTAGCTGATGTAATTGCTGCTGAAGAAGGTGGTAGGATTAAATTTAATGAAACAGGAATTGTTCTTAACACTCCTCAAATCATCTGGCCTGATGGACAGATGATGGTACGTTCTGACAAAGAAATTACAGATGAAATGCCATATGGTGGGGGTCAGATAATTGAAATTAATGAGGAAGAATTGAATGTAACCTTTGTAGCTCATAGAGGTTGGGGACCTAATGGAATAACCGTTTACTATATTGTTACTGATGCTACTCCATCAGGACCTGCAGAAACAATGGGGGTTGTCTCATCTCCTACTTCTGCAAATCTATTAACTCATTATGGAGCAGTTGATCTTTTCCAATTTAAAAATGGAATTAAAGGCTCTGGTCCACTAGGATTCCAACCAGGAATTGCTGGTGCAGCTCTTGGTGATACAAATTACAGCCCAATGTGGCGAATTTATCTAGTTGAATGGAATGATGCAGAATCAGCAAAAATTCTAGAAACAAAATCAGATATTGACTCATTTCGTGCCGATGACTTGATAACTGTAAGCATTGCACGACCAACCAATGCTGATCATATAGTTAATTGCCCGTTTATCGATCCATTCCAATAAAAATTTCCCTAAACGGATAAATTACTTGACAAAAGATTTGTTGTAAAATTGACTGGTAAACTCTACATTGTTGGTGTTGGTCCCGGCAACCATGACCACATGACATTTCGAGCAAAAGAAGTAATTGTTGAAAGTGATACAATTGTTGGATATGAAACTTATGTGAATTTAGTTCAAGATCTAATTGAAGGTAAAACAGTTTATCGTTATGCAATGACACAAGAAGTTGAAAGAGCTCATCAATGTATTGATCTTGCAAAATCAGGAAAAATTGTTTCTCTTGTATCAAGTGGAGATCCTGGAATTTATGGAATGGCTGGTCTAATTTATGAAACACTTGCTGAATCTGGTTGGAATCCTAAAGATGGCCTACAAGTTGAGATCGTTCCAGGTGTGTCAGCACTAAATTCTTGTGCATCAATAATTGGTTCACCATTGATGACTGATTTTGCAGTTGTTAGTATGAGTGATCTGTTAGTTCCATGGGAAATTATTCAAAAAAGAGTTGAAGCTGCAGCACAAGGTGATTTTGTAATTGTTATTTACAATCCATCTAGTAAAAAAAGAATTCAT
>SMUZ01006982.1_pt1 | contig 11304 bp, 15 predicted proteins | sample 2456421 | NCBI WGS metagenome assembly SMUZ01 (sample SAMN11095932, study PRJNA526329) | marine sediment metagenome | biome: Marine sediment; feature: Surficial sediment; material: Deep marine sediment; isolation source: Hadal surficial sediment | place: Pacific Ocean | collected 2014-11 | depth... | reverse complement strand
TCTGTGATTTGCAGATTAAACTTGATGAAAAGTCAGTCAAGAAGAATAATTTCTGGTTTCATGAGAAATGTTTTGAAAAAAGTCCCATTGCAGAAACAGAAGTTTCTCAAAAGATTAAACCATCACCAAAAGCAGTAAGACAACATGTCATAATTAAATCAAAGTCATTACTTCCTCAAATGGTATTTTCAGGAGGGTTATTAGTATCACTTGTTGGAACCACTTATTTTTTAGCTGGAGATTGGATAGCTGCTATAGTAGGTATTTGGGGTAGTGTAGTATACTTTGCAATATTTGAATCACGTATTATTCCAAAGAAAAAACTAGATGCATATATTGTAAAAACAGGAATACCAGGATTTGATTCAACATTATCAGTTGGTCTTAAAAAGAATAGTTCGGTTGTAGTCTCAGGTCCTCCAGGTAGTGGCAAGACAACATTTGGTTTGCAATTTATTTATTCTGGTGCAAAAGAGTTTGATGAGCCAGGTGTTTACATTTCTTTGTCTCAGAGCATTGATGAGATAAAAAAGGACTGCAGAACATTTGGATGGGACATTGATAACTTGGTTGCAAAAGAAAAAATCCTGATGATTGACTTGAGGCCATTTAAGATTAAGGATGAAGTAATTGGAAGAGATGATTCGCTTTATCGCGGAGAGGAGATACCATTTATGCATTTGACGAAATTTATTCTAAACAGTATCAAGAAGATAAAGGCAAAAAGAATTGTAATTGACTCTATTTCGATCCTTGGAATGCAGTATTTGGATAAGTTCTACATGAGGCAAGGACTGCTGGGGATGATTCAGTCACTTGAGAACTATAATGTAACATCGCTTTTGATTTCAGAGTTTTCAGAAAACAGCGAGATTCCACTAGAATGGTTTGTAACATCAGGAATAATTCAGCTAGACAATCAAATCATTGACAAGAAGATGAGACGAACAATCAAGATTACAAAATTGCGTGGAATAGAGCACAGTGAACAGGTTCATTCATTAGAATTAGGAAGTAATGGTCTGTATGTGTTTGACTAGGATTCAGAAGATTTTATTTCATCTAGTTTCTTTGTGACAGCTTTGGTTACTTCTTCTTCTAGTTTTGTTTGCTCTTCTTGAAGCTCTTTTTTCATGCGTTTTTCCCAGTAATCTGTGACCAATGAATTCACTTTATATTCAGATCGGTTAGAAATAAGTTCTTCGAAAATTTTGAGGCTAGGAAATCATTTTCGAAGAACTGCATTTGTGTTCATTAATTGCAACACACATGTGAGATTACTCATCTTGAATCTTTACTGAAAAATACGCCTCTAAGAAATCGTCCATCAGTATTAAATACAAATTTTTCAAGACAAAACACCTAACACATTCCATGGGATTAGATGAGAGATCATCAAAATCCCATGAATTGTTTTTAGATACCAAAAATTTCATAAATTCATTTGTTGTAATGTATATCATGCAAGAAACAATTGAATCCTTGTTAAAGAACGGACAAACATCGCTGAATCTTGGAAATCCAAAAGATGCAATGGTATTTTATGATAAAGTTCTTGCACAAAACTCACAACAAATTGAGGCATTGTTAAAAAAGGGTCACATCTTGGGAAAACTTGCAAGATACGAGCAAGCAATCATCTATTATGACAATGTTTTATCACAGGACATTGGAAATATTTTGGCATTACTCAACAAAGGTTTGGCGCAACATTGCATTGGAGAATATAATGCTGCAATAGAGTGTTTTGATAGGGTTTTGTTAGTAAAGCCAAAAAATACTACTGCACTTTACAACAAGGCCTCATCACTAGTGAAATCAAATAGAATCAAAGAAGGACTAAAAATTTTATCGGATGTCATTATAATCGATTTTTCATATAATGCTAAAGCTAGATTTGATATTGATTTTGAAGAGATAAGGAAATTAAATGAATTTAAAGAAATTATAAACAAATAATTTTGTAATTTTAAAATCTATATGTTGATTGATTAATTTCAATTTCTGAAAACTCTTAATTCGTAGAATTATGATAATTCTTCAAAGGAATTTTTATAACAATTTGGGTTTGCTTTGAGTTGGTCTTCCACAATTTTTTTTGAAAATTTATGTACTGTGATCATATGTTTTGGAATATCATCACATTTTTTTTACAGGTTCTGCACAAGTACTTCATATCTCATTCCCAGAATATTCTATTTTTAATCTTTGTCAATAAACTCACTCACATTTGGTGGGTCTGGAGCTAATCCTTTTCTCTTTCTAATATCAGATATTGCTGCTTGAAACAATGATTTTGGAACCTCAGTCCATGCCTTAAATGATGTATTCCATGTTGCACGTCCTGCAGTCTGGCCTCTCATCGCTTCAGATAAAGTAAATGTTTCAGAAGCTGGAATCTCACCTATAATGATACTTGCTGCACCTTTTTGTGACATATCAAGGACTTTGCCACGTTTGCCAGTAATGACAGTTGAAACGTTTCCAACCAAGTCAGTTGGAACACGAACCTCAATAGCTAAAGTTGGCTCTAAAACGGTAGTGCCTGCAGTTAACAATGCACCCATACATGCTCTACGAGAGGCAGGACCTAGTTGGGATAGACCTCTATGTGCAGTATCTTCGTGTGGAACAAAGTGAGTAAAGATAAACTTACAACCCCTCATCTGTTCTCTGCAGAGAGGACCCTCTTTCATTACATCCTCAAAACCAGTGTTAATAGAATCAGTTGACTCTTGGACAAACTGGACACCTTTTGTTCCGTTAATCAAAATATTTCCACGTGAATCAAGTTTCATAATTCTCTTAATTGTGTCAGTATTCCATCCTGCACCTTTTAGTAATTCTGCAACTACCTTCTTGTCTTTCATGTCACTGATTTCACCAGTTAGAAGCATTTGTGCAATCTCTGGCTCTAGCGGCTCTACTTTCATGAAGATCTTATTATGTCTGTTAGGAGACTTTGCCATAATTGGCTTGCATGTGCCAGTTACAGTCTCTCTGTAGTTAATCAAAGGCTCAGATGTAATAATCTCTAACTTGGTATCTTGGATACGATGGACGGCAACATCAAGATGCAATACGCCCATTCCTGATATAATAGTCTCACCGCTTTCCTGATCAATTTTCACGATTAGGTTAGGATCTTCAATTGTAAGTTGTCTGAGTATATCTACTAGTTTAGGCAGATCTTTGGGATGTTTTGGCTCAATTGCAATTTGAACTACGGGTTCTGAAACATATTTCACTCCTTCAAACATTTGGATATCTTTGATAGAAGATAGAGTATTTCCGGCTCTACATTCAGTTAATCCCAATAATGCGGGTATGTTTCCCGCTCCAAGTTCTCCTACTTGTTCTCTTTGATTCCCCATGAAAAAGTTTACAGATTGAATTCTTCCTTCTCTTTTCTGATCAATTATGTTAATAGTTTGCCCATCTTTGATTGTACCAGAAAATAATCTGCCTATTGCAACAGGCCCTGCTGCAGCATCTAATACCATGTTTACAACCATCATAATTGTAGGACCGTCATCACTGCAAGCAAGTAATGCCTTTCCAATATCAGAATCCAAATCTCCTTTCCAAATTTTTGGGATTCTGTATTTGACTGCCTCAGGTGGTGATGGATGATGTTTTACAACCATACCAAGTATGGCCTCAGCCAAAGGAGCTTTTTCTACAAGTTCTGAAACTTTATCATTTTCATATGCATCAATGACATCTTTGAATGTAAGTCCTTTCTCCTTCATCAAGTCAACGTTGATTGCCCATCTGTCCTTTGCAGAACCAAATGTAACGCTTGAATCCTGAATTGACACTTTCCATTTTTCTTTGTATTCAGGTTCTCCATATGTTTCAATTAGTTGGTTAAAGTTAAAAACAACATCGGCTAGTTGTTGCTGCATCTTCTCAGGAGTCAATCGGAGTTCTTTGATGAGTCTGTCGACTTTGTTGATAAACAAAACTGGTTTTACTCTCTCTTCAAGTGCCATCCTAGTTACAGTCTCAGTTTGGGTCATAATGCCTTCTACTGCATCACATACTACAACTGCACCGTCAATTGCCCTGAGGCTACGAATTACCCTTCCACTAAAGTCTACATGTCCAGGAGTATCAATCATGTTAATGACATATTCTTTGTCTTTTTGAGTAAAGTGTAAAGTAACATTTGCCTGATAAATTGTGATTCCTCTTGATTGCTCCTCTTTATCAAAGTCCATTGCTAATGCCTTACCTACAGTAGATGGAGCAATAATTCCAGAGTATGCCAATAGACTATCACTCATGGTAGTCTTTCCGTGATCAACGTGAGCAATTACACCAAAATTACGGATTTGATCCTTGTTCTTGATAATTTTAAGAACCTCAGCAGTTGACTTGTATTTTACCATATTCGCAAACCCTGATAATCAGCTATTAAATCTTAGCGTTACAAAAGATCAATAGATCATTTGGTTGCTAACATTACGAATTTTTTTTGCTGTAACAAAATGGCAATCTTTTTTCCTTTTCTTTTTTGCCTCAAAAAGTACAAGAAACTGAGAGAAGAATGTACAGTATACCATCTGAGACATTTTCGCTGATGGTACATTAGGATGAATTACATTAATACCAATTTTTTTGAGATTTCTTCCAAGCATTTTGTTGTGAGCATTTTTTTCCTCAAAGATTATGACAGTATCACCTTTCTGAGCTGAAAATAACTCCAAATGAGAGAACTGTTCTATTTTAGAATAGTGAGCATCGTAACCCAGAATCTCATAAAACTTTGCAGCACAGTACATTGTCAATGGAAATGTAAACAAATTTCCAAGAATAAAGATTCTTTTTGATACTTTGACTTTTTTTGCATCGGTTTTTGCTTTTGAAAATAGTTCAGAGTTTTTTGGAATTGATATTTTCTTTACCAAAGAGATGCATGTCAAAGCACTTTCCAAAAATGAGATACTTCCGGCAGTAAAGACAGCATTGTTTGGAGCAGTAAGAAGAATAGTTTCACCAGAGGCCTTTGCCAGTCTGCTTTTAGGCTTTGATGTAATGGCAGTGGTTCTTTTTGCAATCTTTGCAACCTTGATATTTGTAATTGTGTTTCCAGATATCGAGACAAAATAGACATGTTTTGATTTGACCAATTGTTTGTTCTTGTACAGTTCTAATGGATCCATTGCCTTTACCATTCCACCTGAAAATGATTCAGCGAGCATTGAAGAGGCAAAAGAATCACCACTTCCTGAAAAGATAGCATCTTTTTGCTGATTGTAAGATAGTGGTTTTTGTTTTCTAAATGATTTTAAAAAATCCAATTCAAGTTCAATGTCTTTTTCATATGCCTCAATAGTATTCATAATATCAAATGATTTTAGACATATATTAGAAAAACGATTAGGACAGGTTTTGGTTTTTATTACGACCATTCAGCAAACAGTCATGGAAATTTCTGTAGGACACACTCCTGATTCAGATGATGCATTCATGTTTTATGGAATGTTTACAGACAAAGTGCCATCTCTGGACTTCAAAGTAAATCATGTAATTGAAGACATTGAGAAGCTAAACCGCAAGGCAACTGATCCGCAGCTTGACGTTACTGCAGTTTCAGTTCATGCATGTGCATACATTCCAGGATACACAATTTTGAGAAGCGGTGGAAGTTTTGGAATCGGTTATGGCCCCATAGTTACTGCAAAACAACAGATGTCAATTGACGAGATAAAAAAATGTAAAATTGCAATTCCAGGAAAGATGACATCAGCATTTTTATTGCTCCAATTGATGATTGGCAAATTTGAGTTTGTTGAGATGAATTTCAATGACATTCCTAAAGCTGTCAAAAGTGGTAAGGTGGATGCAGGACTTGTAATTCATGAAACCCAGCTATCATACGAGCAAGAAGGAAATGTCAAGATTTTTGATGTTGGGGAATGGTGGGACAAGACAACAAACGGACTGCCAGTACCGCTGGGAATCAACGTAATGAAATCAGAGCTGGGCATGGAGACAATCTGCAAATTTGACAAGCATCTTCAGGCATCAATAGAGTTTGGGTTAGAGCATCCAGAAGATGCACTAGAATATGCGATGCAATATTCTAGAGGAAAGCCACGTGATTTGATTAAAAAGTTTGTGAAGATGTATGTAAACGAGATAACTGTCAATATGGGAGATTCTGGGGAGGAATCAATTAGAAAGCTCTTTGAGATGGCAAAAGAAAAGAATCTGGTTCCAGACTTTGAACTAAGTATTGCCACCAAGTAATTATAGAACAAAAAAATTTTACAAATCATGGGAGATGGAATTGGTGGCCCTGTAATGGGAATTCTAACAAACAATGCTTTTCAGTTAGTTGTAAGCCATGTAAGAAAAGACAACAAAGAAGAATATGGGAAAACTGAGAAGATAATTATTGCAAAGATAGACAATCCGGAAGATCCACAATATTCAGAAACCACGCGAGAGCAGTTAGAACGTGTACTAAAGGGAAAGTTTGTATCATGCAATGTCCAATATAGAGATTCAAAAACTGATGCGCTTGTTTGCAATATCTTTGTTCAAAAACCTCCTGAAGGATTCTAGGCTCTTTTTGTTTTCCAAAAAAATCATGTTCTAACATAGAATTTTTACTAACCTAAAAAGACTGTTTTTGAAATCTCAGAGATTTTATTAAATCACACATGAATTTTAAGATTCTAAATAGAAAATACATTTGGTTCTTATTATGGGAAAACTGCCCGGAACCATGTCAGAAGAACGAAAAATGTATCCAATCAAATGTTCTGATTGTGGAACCGATGCAGAGGTACCTTTTGAACCAGCAGCAGACAGACCAGTATATTGCAAAGAATGTTTAACAAAACATAGATCTGGACCAAGATCTTAAGCTAAATTTGTTTAGAATTTATTAATCTAAATATTTTTTCTTCTTTTTTTAATTCTTACTATTCACAAAAAATAATTCAAAACTCTGAGAGTTAAAAATTTAGAAATATAAGAAAACTATAGAAAAGACATGGATAATGAACTGAAAAAAACTATCTCAATAAAGATAAAAAAATTAGATATGTTTCCAAACCACTTTTTTGGAATTGCTGAGATAAACAGAGAAAACTACAAGATTAACATTCAAGGTCAGAGTGTGTTTAGAGAAAAATTAATCAAACTGCCAATAAAATTTAAAGATGAAAAGGCACTATTACGCCTAAGTGGTATTAATGATACGTTTTTTGAAGATATTGTAAAATACGAAGGGGAATCAGAATGGATAGAAATTGATTCGGATGGAATTTTGTATTATTTAGCAGATCACCAAGACCAAATTAATACCATAGATATTCTAAGTAGATTCTAAATTCTTGTTGTGTTGTTAAAACAGTAACATCAAAATTATCATTTTGATATTTGCACTGCTTTTAATCCCTTGTATCGATTTCTTATGGTAACTTCTGTAACACCTGCAGCTTCTGCAAGGTCTCGTTGAGTGATAGATACTCCATTTTGAACACATGACAAATATAATGCAGTTGCTGCAAGACCCATTGGATCCTTCCCAGCTGATTCTTTACGTTCTTGTGCCTCTTTGAGCACTTTGATTGCATATCGTTTTGTTTTTTCTGAAATCTCTAGTTTGCTTGAAATTCGCGCAATACATTGAATTGAATCTACAACAGGCATCTTTAGCTCTAATTCATGATGCAATAATCTATAACATCTCGCAATATCTTTTCGTTTAACATTAGCAGCATCAGCAACATCTTTTAGTGTTCTAGGTGTTTCAGTGTCTCTGCAGGCAGCATAAAGGGATGCAGCAATCATTGCAGAAATGGATCTTCCACGAACTAATTTTTTCTCCAATGCCTTTCTGTAAAGATAAGCCGCTTTTTCGAGAACATTTGCAGAAATTGCAACCTTGTCTTTTAGCTTATTTAATTCACTGAGTGCTTGTCTCAAATTTCTATCAACAGGTTGGTGGACTTGACTTCTACTGTCCCAAGTTCTGAGTCTTTCAATGGTGCTTTTCATAGAGGCTGTTAGTGGTTTTCCAGTTGCGTCTCTATTTTGAGGATTGATAACTGTAGATAGCCCCATATCATGTATCGTAAGTGATGACGGTGCACCAGTTCTTGCTGGATCTGAACCTCCATCTTTTTGAAATGATCTCCATTCTGGACCAGATGATTCTACTTTTTCAGAAATCACAAAACCACACTTTTCACAAAATTGTTCTCCTGTATCTTCATCAGTCAATAAAGAGTTTTTTCCACAACGTTGACAAGTAGAATTTGATTTGAAAGTTACCATCTAAACTACCTTATACAAGTGTCCTTTTTAATGAAATTTCAATTGTAGAAATATTTCTGTTTTTTCGATCAGTTGACACAAGAGATTCTGAAGCTATTTTAATATCTCCGATCATAAATGTGGGATTGGTTTTACGTAGTACAATTTGCTCTAGATCCACAGTAGTTTCTATACTGAATTCTCTGGCTTTAATTGTGATTATAGGCATAATTGCTAATTGAATTATTACAGTGGTTAGACAAGTCATCAATGGTTTTTTCCCAATGAATATAGTTTCACTGATTCCATTTGACATGCAAAATTTACCCCTTATCGCTAATTTAAACCGAGTATTATGCCATCTAATTTACTCATCAAAAACATGAAAATAGATAATATATGATGAAATCCAAATAGTCTCAGAATTGATACTTGTTGATAAAAAAATGCTGATAGGAGGTCTTGTAATGATGATTGTAGGAATAATATTCACTATAAACATCAGTGCTACAATGCCAGCAGGTAAAGTAGGAATGACTGAAGATGAGATACTTGACTTGATGATAGCACAACAAGAAACCCAAGATTACAACACACTATCTGGAATTCTAATTGGAGTTGGATTTTTGTTAGTACTGGTTAGTTTTGGTGCCAGAAGAAGAATGGGTAGTGCAAAAAAAGAAGAAAAAAAACCCACAGAATGATTCAAACCTTTTAATCTCAAATCAAATCATTGATACTATTGATACAGGCTGAAATTAGTGTATATCCCATGGCAACAAGAACTACCAGTGCCAGTTTTTACATTGCAAAGGCAATAGAGTCAATCCAAAATACAGAAAATCTAAGATACGAAATCAATTCAATGGGGACAGTTTTAGAATCAGATAGCATTGATGTAATCTACAAGGCATCAAAGACGATGATGGAAACAGTTCACAATCTAGGAATTGACAGAGTTGAAGTTATAATCAAAGTTGATTCAAGAAGAGACAAACATGTCAAGATGGAAGAAAAACTGGAGTCTATCAAAAAATATTTAAATAAATAAATACATGTTGTAATGCAAAAATTACTCAGATCATATTTTTGGAAAAGTAGTCTCAAAAAAAATTTCTATAGTCCCATATTGGAATTAACCCAGTCAACTATAATCATGATATTTTTGATGTTACCAAACTCTTCTCCTTCAAGACTCACAAACAGAAGATGATTATTTGGGAGAGGTACTGTAATTCTCTTTATTTTATCATATGCAACAATTGCGTATTTTCCTTTTCCAATCTTTGCTGAGAGTTTATCACGTTCTTTCCAAGATTCAATAGATCTCTTCAATGATTCCTTGGTTTCATCCATACTGAGATAGCTAGTGGTGTTATCGCGAATACTATTCCATAGAATATTTCCGTCATGATCACAAATAATTGCAATCCTTGAACTAGGAATTTCACCTAAAATCATGTTAAGGAGTTTTTCTTCAGGTTCACTAACACTTTGTGCCATAGATATTACTATTTGAATATCGTAAATAAACATAATCTTGATGTTTGATTTTCTTTAGAATTATTTGAAAATTTTAAATATTTTTAACGAATTTCAGGAAAGCGAATTTCTAAAACTAGAACTGCTTTAGGATTTCAAAGTGAGTGCTTCTTTGAGCTGGAGTTCGTCCAATCTCTTTTACCATTGTTGCGAGTTCTTCAACAGACGATGCAGTTGGCTTTCCTGCAGCACGATAAATCTCTTCAGAAAATGCAGTCCCAACCAAGTCACTTCCACCATTTGATAATGCAACTTGCGCCAATTTTTTGCCATATGCTACCCAGTAAACTGAGATGTTGTTTAGCACATTTGCAAGCATAAGTCTTGATAATTCAATTATTCGCAAATCATACACAGATGAGCATTCATTATTTACCAGATGTTCTTGTTCAAGTTCAGTGTTATCTAGACTGAACTTCAATGGAATCATAGTGATAAAGCCATGGGTCTTTTTTTGTAGTTCACGAATCTTTATGAGATGATCAATGATATGTTCTGGCTTTTCTATGTGTCCGTAAAGCATTGTAACGTTGCTTTTAATTCCCATGTTGTGTGCCTCTTCAATCACATCAAGCCATTCTTGTCCTGAACATTTTCCTCTAACAATCTTGTTTCGGATTTCAGGATGAAATAGTTCTGCACCCCCACCTGGCATGGAATCAAGCCCAGCATCTTTTAGACGAGATAAAATTTCTTTTGTAGAATTTTTTGTTAGTTTTGATAAATAGAAGATCTCAGCTGCAGTCAGTGCTTTGATGTTAAGTTGTGGGTGATTCTTTTTGATGACTTTCATCATGTCCTCATAGTATTCTAGTGGAAGTTTTGGATGGAATCCTCCAACTATGTGAACTTCGGTTGCTCCCATCTGTTTTGCAATTCCAACTCTTTGTTCGATTTCTTGTGGAGTTAGTGTGTATGCATCATCTGCTCCATCTTTTCGATAAAATGCACACATCTGACAGCTAGCTGCACAGATGTTTGTGTAATTCATATAGTATGATGCAGCAAAAGTAACAGTATCACCAACTAGTTTTTTTCTTGTAACGTCTGCAACAGCACCTAGCAGATGCAGATTGTCATAATTCATCAGTTCAAGACCATCTTTGTAGGATAGTTCTTCTCCTGCAATTGCTCGATCTAAGGCCTGAGAATCGCTAACTAGTTGTTCTAGCATATTGTATTGTTTATGCATCATGATATATTCCTTATAGTCTCAAGAAATAAGTAGCCTATCATACTATTACTATCATGGTACTTCCTCTAGTTGATGAGCACAAGCCAAAATGCTACTTGTGCCATGAAGGCTTTGAGAACATAGAAAAACTCAGAGATCATCAAAATACTGAACATAAAGACTTGTTTGAATCAAATGAGAAGCAGATTAACCGAGAGCCAGCACCTGGCGATGTTACGGTGTTTTAATTTTATTTGCGTTAATTGATTTTAGTAATTCTTGAGCAACTTCCTTTGAGATGCTTGCTAAAT
>SMUZ01050595.1_pt1 | contig 11306 bp, 7 predicted proteins | sample 2456421 | NCBI WGS metagenome assembly SMUZ01 (sample SAMN11095932, study PRJNA526329) | marine sediment metagenome | biome: Marine sediment; feature: Surficial sediment; material: Deep marine sediment; isolation source: Hadal surficial sediment | place: Pacific Ocean | collected 2014-11 | depth 0-1... | reverse complement strand
TGCAGAAGCGGAACTTGCACGGACTTTGCGAAGATCAGCGGCAGGGTCTACATCGACACGGCCAACGCCTCCAACGAACCTGGGAGCCTATTCGTCTCGGCATCCGATGCGGCATTCTGCCAACGCTATTACGAAGACGAATTCGGCAATATTCAAACAGTGACCGTCGACACCTCATCCACTATCACGACCGCGAACGGTGACTACGAATACTTCGACTACAACTGCTACGTAGGCGGTGGTTGGCGTGGCAACATTGGTCTGCTGCTTGAAGGTGGCATGGGCCAGCGAGACAAGACTTGTGTGGGAGATCCGGTGAACGCCAACGGCTGGAATCTTCCGACTATCGTCGCCCGACGCGCCTACCGTGGCATGTTGTACAAACAGGACACCAGCACACAAAGCGGCAAAGAGGAGTACACGGACCAGTACGGAGATACGAGAATCCGCTATTACTCGATTGGCATCCGGGACGCTGCAGAACTCCCCGGATACTCCGGGACGCAGCACGACTTCGTGTTTACCGAGCTCACGCCGAGACAGACCGACGGTTACTATTGCCTCTCCGAGGGTGTGCTTGTGAGGACAGATGCCAACGTTAGTGGTACGGACGGTGACCTTTTCTCAGGCAATGAAGATGATTTCGTCTGCCTGAACGATAACTTGACGGATGCTTTCGACAGCGACGAGTTCGGGGTTGACGCCGCCTGCCCGTTCGACCCCACCGACCCGCCCGTAGGTGTGCATATGATTACCGGCGAGGTCGCTATCGCGGGCACGATAGACGAAGATCAATCCGTCGAGCAAACTACCATCAATACCTCGGACGGCGAAGGTAACTGCCTGCTTGCTGGTTTTAATCATGATGATGGTAGCTGGCGCGCTGGGTACGCGTGCACCGTTTATGACTGGGGCAATACTTGGTCAGGGCACATCATCCTGGATACGGACTTGCAGGAGATTTCGTGTTCAAATACGACAATCGGCTTCTCCAATCTTTCCTCAGACAGCTCGGGTAATGACTTTGCGTGTTCGGCTGGCGAAGATTTGTCTGAACCCGATGGGTATGCGATCTTCAGTGGCACCGTGCAGGGGACCAGGAAGCTGACCGGCGCTGCGATCAGCGACGGTGGCGCCTGTACGGTGGCAGCAGACGGACTGAGTTACACTTGCACCACCGAGCCATTCAATTCGGTCTGGAGCGTGAGCATCGCGTTCACGAAAAACGGCGGCGTCTGGTGCACCGATGGGCTCGACGGCACTTCCGGCATCGCCACCTTCCTTGACTTCGAGCCGGGTGAGTACACCTACGCTATCAACATCGTCAGGAACTCCAACCGGTGTAATCTATAAGGTCGAACAGTGAAGATCCGTGGATATACCCTTATTGAGGTTTTGATTGTGATAGTGATCGTTGCCATCCTGGTAACGATCGCTTATCCCTTCTACGCTAATTTCGTCAACTCCGCCCGGCGGGTAGATGCGATGGCTGCGATCGCTGGATTGGGCCTGGCGCAGGAGCAACTGCGGGCAAGCTGTCCGTTTTATGGGCAAAACCTGGGTAACGCCAACGTATGCGGAGCGGATGCTGCCAACACCACGGTCAATTACGACGCCCTGAGTTCCGAGGGCTTTTATATACTGTCGATAGTCGCCAACAGCGCAACCGGTAACGGCTACACCGTCTCAGCAGACCCCCAGAACGCCCAGGCGGGAGATAGCGAATGTGATCCAATGACCGTCACCATCGACGCTGCCAACCCGAGGGGGATGCGTGGACCAGACGGCTGTTGGGATTGATGTACTGACCGTTGGCTGGATCGAGATTCCGCCACCGCTAACAAGGCGCGCGCGGGAGTATTTGGTGCGCAGTCAATGCCGTCAGAGGCCCGGACACCACCGGGGTCCGGTGGTATGCTTCGTCGGCGGGATAGGACAACCGAAGGTTGACCATGGTGGAGTCGCGAGCACCGGACACTCAAGGGGGGCCGCCGGGCCTCGAGCAGTCCTTACGCCCGACCATTCTGGTGGTCGATGACGACTCGATGATTCGCACGCTCGTGCGCGAGTGCCTCGCCGAACTCAGACCCGAAATGGTGCTGGAAGCCGGTAGTGGCATGGCCGCCCAGGCGTTCCTCAGTGACCACGCGATCGACATCGTGATCACCGACGTGCTCATGCCCGAGATGGACGGGCGCACGCTGATGAGATGGGCGAAGGAGCATTGCCCTCGACCACTCTGGATTGTCTTGTCGGGCCTTGAGACTTTCGATGCCGCCATCGACGCTCTGCAGCTCGGCGCATTCGATTTCCTGACCAAACCGTTCGAGATTCGCCGCTTACAGGTGTCCGTGCGCAACGCTATGGACCAGATCGAGCTCAAGCGGGACCGGGAGCGCCTGTATGTTCAGCTCGAGCACAGCAACCTGATGCTGGCCGAGAAGGTTCACCAGCTCGAAGGGCTCTGCCACATGCTGGAGGATCAGGCTGAGGTCATACATGGCGATCTGGAGCGAGCCGAGGTGATTCAGCGGGCGCTGTTGCCCAAGGCACCGCCAAAGCTCGAAGGGTGGTGTTTGGACACGCTTTATCGTGCGGGCAACAACGTCGGCGGTGACGTTTACGACGTGGTGGCGCTGGACGACCGCTACGTGGCTCTGGTCATTGCGGACGCCGCCGGTCATGGTGTCGCGGCGGCGATGCTGTCCGTGCTCTTCAAGCACCATCTCAAGATGTGGGACGATGAAGCTGGTACCCCCATGGCGCCGAAGGCGGTGCTCGCTGCGCTGAACACGGAGCTCTTCGCTGACCTGTCCTCCCCGGGTTTGTTCATCACCGCCGCTTACGCATTGCTCGACACTCGCACGGGGTATCTCCGCCTGGCGTCGGCTGGACACCCGCCCGGTATCTGGACGCGACCGAACGGCGAGGTGAAACAGCTGGAACGCTCGGGTCCGGCATTGGGGCTCGAGACGAATCCGCGCTATCGTGAAACAAGCGTCGATCTCGAGGTTGGCGATCGTTTGCTGTTATATACCGACGGTGTGCTCGAAGGCGGCGATAGCGCGCCGACCCATGATGACCTGGGCGCTGCGCTCAAATCCGGTGGCTCTGACCGCGCCAGCATCCTGAACGAGCTGTATGCCGCCGCGACGCGGGATGCCAACGTCGATCGAGACGACATCACTATGATTCTGCTCGAACGCTGTGAGGGGATCAGCCATTACGATGATGCCCAGCCGGTGCGCAGCCACGAACCGATCGTGCCGACGAACCAGCTGAAGGTGCAGCAGGGATCGACGAACGGCATCGGCTACCTCAGCATTTCGGGCTCAGGGACGTGGATGCGTAGCCAGGCGTTTTACGATGCGGCTTTGGAGATGCTGAACAAATACGATGTGCTCACCATCGATCTGGGCGCGTGCGAGCACCTGGACAGCACGTTCCTCGGCACGGTGCATGAAATCGTCATGGCCCGACCCGAAGCAGTTCGGCTGCAGCGTGTGCAACCTTCTATTCGGTCGCTGTTCGAGGAGCTCAGCATGCAAGGCGTGCTCGCACACACCAGCATCACGACCACTCCGTTGCCAGAGGAAATGCGACCGGTGACGCGGGCCGGTGACGAGTTCGAACAGCAGCGGCGTGTACTTCGGGCGCACGAAGTGCTTGCCAGCTTGAGTGACGAAAACCGTGAGCAGTTCGCTCTGGTGGTCGACTCCCTGCGTGAAGAGCTCGGCGTGGAAGCGCGTTAGCGGTCCGAACTCGCCATACACCTGCGAAGGCTTGCGAGCGGTAAGTTAACGCTCGCATTGATTCTCAGCGTGTTTAAGACAACAGAAGATATTGCCAGCGAGAAGCCTGCACGTTTTGGGTGTTTGGCTTGTCGACGGTTCCGTGAGACCCTAGCTTGACAGGTGGGGAACCATAACGTTTGGAGTGTATGCATTGGCGAAAGAGGAGAATGAGATGTCAGATGCCCAACCCCCGCAGTTGGCAGATAATGCGGCATACATAAGCGCCTCAGAGCGCGCGCAAGCAGGCAAACCACCGTCGCGCTCCAGTGCGCTGGGTGTGGTCGCCGAATCTCGCTTTCCGGGTGCAAAGAGTCGCAGCGAAATGGTGCAGGGTATCCTCGCGCAGGATCGTGATCTCGTCGCCGGTAACTTCGGCACGGTGTATTACAAACCGGTAACTATCTGCGGTGTGGACTTGAAGCTGGAACCCTTGCAGCCGAGCATCGGCACGGTTGTTCATGGTATCGATCTCGCGACTGACCTCAATAACCCGGAGATGGTCGCCTTCCTGCGCGAGCTATGGCTGGAGCGGCGGGTGATTATGTTCCGTCACCAGGGGCACCTTTCCAGAGAACAGATGGTCGAATTCGCGCAACATTTTGGCGAGGTGGGTGCGCGGTATGGCGAGCGGCAGCATGTGCCTAATTCTCCTCAGGATCTGAGCCATAAAATCGACGTTCCCGGGATCCCGGATATGCTGGTGTTGACTTCAGACGAGGCGGTGCCCGGTGCGGCGTCAAACTGGCATAGCGACGCGACCTGGCAGGTACGTCCACCGATGGCTTCTGTCCTCATGTGTCGTGAAGCTCCACCAATTGGCGGGGACACATGCTTCTGCGATTGCTACAGCATGTGGGAAGGCTTGTCACTAAAGACGAAGGAGCGAGTCGAGCATCTCACCGCGGTGCACATGGGTGCAGTAATACACCAGATGGATGGTAAAACGCCCGTGTCAACACATCCGGTTGCGCGCACTCATCCGGAGACTGGCCGCACAGCGTTGTACGTGCAGCAAGGTTTTGTACGCGGTTTTGCGGAGGAGCACAACATCCCGGAAGATGAAGAGAAGGCGCTTCTGCTGGAGATGAAACTGCAGGAAGGGCGTCCGGAGTACACCTGCCGCTTCCGTTGGGAGGAAGGCTCCGTTGCCATGTGGGACAATCGGGCGGTGTTGCACAGCGCGAGTGGAGATTTCTGGCCCCACCGCAGGCTGATGGAGCGCCTGACTATTCTTGATCACGACGTTTCGCGAAGAACACCTTTCTACACGCCTCAGCCGGTGTAACAAAGCTGGAAACACAATGACAGAGGTCGCGTTAATCGTTGGTGGAGGTCCGGGGGTGAGCGCCAGTTGCGCCAGGCTGTTTGCACAAAACGGCATGAGCGTGGCGATCGCTGCTCGAAATCCGGGTAAACCAGTACTCACGCAGTTGGTGGAAGAACACGCAGTGAGCGTTTATGAATGTGACGCCGCCGAGCCTGATTCCGTGACCAGGCTTTTTCAGACCGTCAGCGAAGACCTAGGAAGCCCTAAGCTTGTGGTCCACAACATTGACGGAAGAACTCAGCACATCTTTCGCAAAGAGATCACCGCAGCAGACCCGGAACTGGTACTCGACACGATAAAAAACTCTGCATACAGCGCCTTTCTAGTTGGACAACAGGCGGCGCTATCAATGCTGGCGAATAGCCCGGACGAGCAAGGTCATCGCGGCACAATCATCTTCACCAATGCGAGCGCGGCGTTTAAGGGTTATCCGAAGAGTGGCGCATTTGCCATCGCCTCGCACGGCAAATCAGGCTTGGCCCAGAGCATGGCAAGAGAGCTCATGCCGCAAGGCATTCACGTTGCCCACGTGCCAATCGACGCAGCCATCGGGTGGACCCAGGAAGACGGTACGCGCTCGCATCGATTGGCGGGAACGACGGTCGACGACAACATGGCGGATCCGGACCAGATCGCACAGACTTACCTTTATCTCCACAGGCAACATCGCTCTACCTGGGTTTTTGAAGTCGTGCTGCGGCCGTGGGTAGAGAACTGGTAACTCGCAATGCTTAGAGATTAACCAACATGACACAGGCACATTTCGGCGTAACACTTCCCCAGATCAAACGGCCCTGGGTAGCGGCAGCGGACGCCGCGCGTGGTTTTGAGTCACTGGGATTCGATTCGCTCTGGGTGTGTGATCACCTCTACGGTCCGCAGTCACCGCAACTACCGATTCTGGAAGCCTGGTCCATGGTGTCAGCAGTTGCGGCAATTACCGAACGCGTAGAGATCGGGACTCTCGTGACTCCAGCGGGAATGCGTAATGCTGCGCAACTCGGCAAGATAATCGCCACGGTAGACAACATTGCCGGAGGGCGAATAATCGCTGGATTTGGCGCAGGTTGGATGTCCCGTGAATTTACCGATTTTGATGTGCCATTTCTATCGATAGGAGAACGACTGACCCAATTGGCTGAAACAGTTGCGCTGCTGAAGCGGATGTGGAGCGATGAGGAAGAGGTCTCCTTTAACGGCAAGTTTGTGACCGCCAACAACGTCGTATGCCAACCGAAACCGCCCCGCCAGGTGCCGATTCTCATTGGCGGTGGAGGTGAGCGAGTCACCCTCAAGCTGGTAGCCCGGGAAGCGAACATCTGGAACAATCTGGCCGGTCAGCAAGCAGACCTTGCGCACAAGGTTGATGTACTGAAGAGGCATTGTGATGATGTTGGGCGCGACTTCGGCGAAATCACCGTGAGTCAGCAGTGCCTTGTTACCATCGCCAGGGACGCAGCCGTTGCTGGCCCGATGGCAGATCAGGCGCAGAGAATCTTTGCTGGTCACATGGGTAATCCAAAAGGTCCGATGGCGATCACAGGTACTCCAGATCAGTGTTGTGAAGCCGTTCAGAAGCACATCGACCTGGGTTGCACGATGTTTGTCATGGAGTTCTTTGGCAAAGACACCCAGGAGCCTGCACAGTTGTTTGCAGAAGAAGTCGTGCCACAGTTTAGCGCTGCGAGTTCTCTGCCAGGTTCGTAACCCCGTCGAACGTTTTGTCAGGGACCTGCGCGGGCACCAGATCCTCGAGGGAACCAGCCAGATCATGCGAATGGTGATCGGCCGCAAACTGATCTCGTAAGCTGCACTCGCCGGACCTCGCGTTTCGGTCAACGGCGTGGGGTATTTCGGACACACTGACTCTCGGCGTAACTCGTTGAGAAAACCGAATCGGGTCTTGTGAGTTGGTGCAGCTGTCAATACATTAGACCCCGGAGTAAAAGTGAATTTGAGAGTAGATCCATGCCGATCCGAATAGACCCGACTAGTGGTCTAAAAATCTTCAACACGCGCGCCTCCAAGGCGACTGAAAAAATTGCCGGACAGGGCTACGCACTCGTCTCAGACGAGTCGCTGAAGACGCTTCCGCCACCTCCCCCGGGGGCCGTGTTCAACGCTGAGGAACAAGCAAAGTATCGCGAGTTCAAAGAGGCGAGAAGGGGAGCCGCTGATTACATGGCCATGGAAGGCGAGTTCGGCAAATACCTCGAAGATGTGTACTCAACGGACCCGGTGCCAAGAGCGGCGCTAACCGACGAGTGTGAAATTCTTGTGGTTGGCGCGGGCTTTGCCGGTCTTTTGCTGTGGTACAAGCTTCGTGAAGCGGGATTTTATGACGTGCGATTTTGCGAGAAAGGCGGCGATGTTGGGGGCACATGGTATTGGAATCGATATCCGGGAATAGCCTGTGATGTCGAGTCCTACAGCTATCTCCCATTACTCGAGGAGATGGACTACATACCGACCATGAAATTCGCGGGGGGATTTGAAATCATGGAGTACTGCCAGAATATGGCGGAGAAATTTGATTTCTACGACCACTGCCTCTTCCATACGACTGTTGAAAAGACCCAGTGGGATGAAACGACTGGACGATGGACAGTTATGACAGATCGTGGCGACAAAATGCGCGCAAGGTTCGTGATCCTCGCCAACGGCATACTGACGACGCCGAAATTGGCGAGAATCGAAGGGATGGAAACCTTCAAGGGTGACGCATTCCACACATCCCGGTGGAACTACAACGTCGATTTGAAGGGAAAAACGGTGGGTATCATCGGCACGGGCGCGACAGCGGTCCAGGTTGTTCCGGAGCTTGCCAAGATTGTGAAAGAACTTTATGTCTTTCAACGTACCCCTTCCTCCATTGACGTGCGTGATCAGCGCGAGACTACTCCGGAGGAGGTTGCAACTTGGTCCCGGGAACCCGGTTGGGCTAAAGCCAGACGAGCAAGGTTCGCAAGAATTTCCGCGGGTCGGACCGCGATGAAGGCGAACGACGACTATTTATCGGGCAAGGTTGCAGATTTCAAAGTGCGTAAAAAGCACGCGAGAGAACTGTCGCCGGAGGAGTTGATCCAGAAGCAACTAGGCACCAATTTTCGCATCATGGAACAAATTCGTGCGCGGGTCGACGCCATCGTCGAGGATCCAAAAACTGCGGCAGCGCTGAAACCATACTACCCCTATGGCTGCAAACGACCTACGTTTCACGATGAGTATCTACCAGCGTTTAACAAACCTCATGTAACGCTCGTTGATACCGCGCCTCGAGGAGTAGCCAAAATAAACGAGAATGGCGTTGTGTATGAAGGGAAAGAATATCCTCTGGATGTGCTGATTTACGCAACAGGATTTCAGTGGATGGCCACATCGACGTTCAACATGATCGTTGGTCGGGACGGGCAGTCCCTGCAACAGAAGTGGCAATCGGAAGGAACAAAAACGTTTCTTGGCCTTCACAGCAACGGGTTTCCAAATTTGTTTATCGTGTCAGGTCCCCAGGGTGGTGGCGGAAGCTTTAATTTCACCAATGCTATCGAGGAGCATGGCAACTACATTGTATGGATGCTGAAAACGATGCGAGATCGGGGTGCCGGCGTTGTCGATATCAAGAAAGAACCAGAGCAGGAATATGCGGAACACTGTCGCATTGTTGATATAAACACTCGTCCCTTGCGGGATTGTATTTCTTATTACAATGGGCATGGAGAGGCGGAGCCTGGAAGCCTGGCGTATTATGGTGGAGGCCGATGGCACAAATACCGCGTCGCAGCGCAAAAGACACTTGATCCCTACGTGTTTGACCCTGCGCCCGATAGCTCGGAGGGAGCAACCAAGTAATTATTGTGTTGCGACGAATGTAGTCGTTGATCAACTCAATATTTTTCTGAACCCCCATGGCATGGGGATGAATCAACAGGACTGCGGCAAATGCCGATTTAGCTTCGACGTGTTGGTTTTGTGCCAGATACACAAGACCGAGACCAGATAGTGCGCCAAAGTGGCGAGGTTCCAGTTCCAAGGTCTTTTTTATATCCCTCGCAGATGCAGCGTATTCCCCGAAAAAGTAATACAGAGTCGCACGCTTATTCCAGCCCTCTGCAAAATTCGGAGCCTCTTCAACAAGTTCGTTGAATATTGAGAGAGCCTTCTGGGGATTGTTATCCATCGCAACAATGCCTTCGGCCATGCGCCGTTGTGTTTCTTTATTGTCGTGTTGGTACCAAATCTCCCAAATTTTACTTTCGACGTTATTCGCAACTTCTGGGCTATCGGTTTGCTGAATGATGAGGAACAGTTCATCCAGGCGAGAATCATTTTGATCGGCACTGGTTACTCCTGCCGGAAGCAGAATCAAAAGGCTGGCGGTCAGGCATACTTTGGTAATTGTCATTAGTTCACCCAGTCATAGATAACCACGCAGCGCACTTCGATACTTCGGCGGTCGGGGGCATCTGATGGCGTGTCCGGATCAACAAATGCGCTGTGAAAACTAAACGTGCAAGGTGCCTGGTCGTCGTTGGCATCACCCACGCGCCCCATGGAACGAGCGAGCGGTCCGGCTGAATCCCACTGTTTAATCAACAGCGCCTCATCGTGAGTCATCCCCGGGTAATAATACATGGCGTGGCGAGTTGAATGCTTGGCAAAATAGTTTTCACCGATGCGGTTGGGATAGTGGATTTCAAAAACCACGAGATCTTCCGGCATTACTGACTGGCTGTCACACAACGCGAGTGGATGGGTGGCTACGGGTTCTGTCTCAATATTCCGCCAGACATTAATGAAAGCGAATCGGCCTCCATCGGCTAGTGCGTGGCTTGCATCGTGTAACGAGATCAGGCTCTCTCCTGCATCTAACACCCCTAACAAGGTATCGTTGCCGCTCGGTGGTTTCGCCAGCTGGTTCAATCGCTCAGGTGCAGCTCGCAGCGTGTAATCCCCATGCACCAAATGCGCTGGTCCTTGCACGTTCTGTCCGCCTGTTATCCTTTGCTTGTTCTTTTTTCCGCTAGCTGAACGGACGTTGTGATCGAAAGCGTAGGCGCGTGCCCCCGTCACCTGTGCAACAAGAGTGGCACATTGGCCGTAGTAAACCTCGACCACTTGCGCATGATCGGTAAAGTCGAGTGACTTATCCGGAAGTGGGTGCAAGAGAAGTTCAAAACCGTTCTTGTCGCAAGTTGGCCGAGTATCGCTGTGCATCGTGCGCGCGTTACGTACCGTCATAGTGTGTGCTTCGAGATCGATCCCGTCGCTGTGGGCGGTGTTGCCGTCGGGATCTCTACGGATCATCACTTGCCCGTTGCGCAACAAGGAAGACTCTGTAGAGGCGGACATGTAGTTGAACAACCCTTCACAGGATTCGGCGCCGAGACCGTTGAAGTTGGTATTCACTTATCGCCTCCCGAATAGGCTTGTAAAGCCTTGCAGCCAACGCTGAGCGATAATAGTAGCAAACCATGGTTCCTCACATCGATACCAGCGGCCTGATCGTGCCTCTGCCGCACGTGGACGCAAACGGATGGGAGTTGAATCCCACGAGAACAAGCAGATCTGCTCTGACTCAAGCTTCATATAATCTCACCAACTGATTGACAAACACGCGGTACAACCCTATGACAAAGGGGGGGAAATACATTTGCTGGTTGGCATCGGAATTGACATCCAATATTAGGAAGCGAATATGCTGAAATTACACTTTGCGCCGAATTCGCGCGCGGGCCGGATTGTCTGGTTGCTCGAGGAACTCGGGTTGCCTCATGAGATTAATAAGATGGCCTTTCATCCAAAAGATCTAAAGTCCGATGAACATCGCGCAAGACATCCGCTGGGTCGCGTGCCCGTTCTCGAAGATGGTGAGGTGAGCATCTATGAGTCTGGTGCAATTGTTGAATACGTTTTGGAGCGTCACAAAAACGATGGTCTCAAGCCGGCAGTGGAATCTGCACAGTACCCGGAATATCTACAGTGGTTCCACTATTGTGAGGGCATGGTTATGCCGCCCGTTAACACCATTGTGGTGCAAACCGTGTTGTTGCCGCCCGAGCGCCGAGACGAAACCACGCTTGGTCAAGCGCAGCGTTTGTTAACCAAGGCATTGAGACCGGTAGACGAAGCACTTGATGGAAAGGATTACCTTATCGGCAACTTCTCAGCGGCGGATATCATGTTGG
>SMUZ01053551.1_pt1 | contig 11308 bp, 9 predicted proteins | sample 2456421 | NCBI WGS metagenome assembly SMUZ01 (sample SAMN11095932, study PRJNA526329) | marine sediment metagenome | biome: Marine sediment; feature: Surficial sediment; material: Deep marine sediment; isolation source: Hadal surficial sediment | place: Pacific Ocean | collected 2014-11 | depth 0-1... | reverse complement strand
CCCGGTCGATCCGCTGTTTTAGCGTCTCGCCGACGTAGTGGGCCATCGCAATGAAGACCTGGGCATCGGCGACATCGCCTTCAGGGACCTCCCCCACCTCGTAGATGGTGCAGACGTTCGGGTGGTCGAGCGAGGAGGCCAGCTTCGCCTCCCGTAGGAATCGCTCCTTTGCCTTGGCGTCTCGGGTCAGTTCCGGCGGCAGGAACTTCAGGGCGACGGTCCGGTCGAGCCGGGTGTCGCGCGCCTCGTAGACAACACCCATCCCTCCGGCACCGAGGGGGCCGAGGATCTCGTAGACACCGATTCTGGTCCCTGGACCGAAAGCCATGACGATGCTGTGGCACTGATGTATGAAGCGTCCGATTATAGCGTCCGGACGGTTATGCCACCCTATACTCTGGGCTGTGAAGGTCGAGTCGATCGCGGACCGGCGGCCGCTCGCCGTGGCGCCCCGCAACATGGCCGGTTGTCGCAACAGCCTGGTGCACGGCGACGACACCGTGGACCTCGCCATCGTGCGTGGCGTGGTCGAGCAGCACCTCGACAAGCTACTCGGGTTCGTCTCGGCGGTCAGGACACGGCTCGGCTGACGTCGAGCACGACACTTCTCAAGCACGAGGGAACAGGCGATCGCGACGATCTGGACATCGTGGCGGCGTGTCGCGAGAATGCGCGGCAGGCCAAGAAAGTCGGGGCCTCTGGTCCTGACGGGCTACAATAACGCGATTCAATCGAGGCTCAGCGGTACATCGGCTGACCACCGCGCAACCCGGGAGCGTGAGCGTGACGCAAAATCTGTTCGACCGGCGAAGGGCGACACTGGCCCTCTTCACATGTATCACTGCCGCATGCGGCGGCGGGGGCAGCGGCGTCGCGCCGGCGGTCGAGATGGCAGCCCCGGTGGTGTTGTCACCCGACACCCCGGTCGGTGTGACCGGCGGGCTCGTGCAGGGGGCGCTGTCCCAGACCAACCCGGACATCATCGCGTTCAAGGGCATCCCGTTTGCCGCGCCACCGGTCGGCGATCTCCGCTGGAAGCCTCCAGCGCCGCTGGCCGCCTGGGACGGCGTGCGTGACGCCTCGGCGTTCGGTCATCGGTGCGTCCAGGGTGGGCGCAACGCCACAGACCTGAACGAGGACTGCTTGTTCCTCAACGTCTATGCGCCACTCGACGCCGCGGAACCGCTGCCGGTCATGCTCTGGATTCATGGCGGCGGCTACACGGGAGGCGCCGGGTCGAACGGCATCTACGAGGGCACCAACCTGGCGGCGCGCGGCGTGGTGCTCGTCTCGATCAACTACCGGTTGAACGTCTTCGGGTTCTACGCGCACCCGGCGCTCTCGGCCGAGTCGCCGCACGGCGCCTCCGGTAACTACGGGCTGCTCGACATGGTTGCGTCACTCGAATGGGTCCGCGACAACATCGCGGCGTTCGGCGGCGACCCGAACCGGGTGACGATCTTCGGCGAGTCCGCCGGCGCCGGCGCGGTCATGTCGCTGATGGTCGTGCCACAGGCCGAGGGGCTCTACCATGGCGCCATCGCCGAGAGCGACTGGATCTACGGGTGGGACCGCCCGCTGAGTGGCACCGACTCGGCCGAGGCGCACGGCGTGCAGGTCGCCGAGGCGCTCGAGGTCAGTGACCCCGCCGCGTCACTCGACGAGCTCCGCGCCGCCAGCGCCGAGGACCTGTTCGCCGCGTATCAGAGCGTCGACAGCAGTCCGTTCACACGCCAGGGCACCGCGTGGGCGCCGAACGTCGATGGCTGGGTGATCCCCGACGACCCGGTGCACCTCTACGAGTCCGGGCAGCAACATGATGTGCCGTTGATCGTCGGCATGAACGGCAACGAGGGCTCGATGTTCTCCCGCGGGCTGCGGATCACCGACGTTGCCGCGTTCGAAGCGCACGTCCGGTCGGTCTATCCGGAGCAGGCGGACGCGGGGCTGGCGCTCTACGCCGCCACCGATGACGACGCGGTTCCGGCCGCGGTCGATCATCTGATTCACGACATGTATTTCGCCGGACCGGTGCGGTTGCACGCGCGCACCCACGCGCAGAAGAGCTCGCCGGCCTGGCTCTATCACTTCACGCATGTCCCGCCGACGGCCGGTGGCGAGCGGATGGGCTCGCACCATGCGTCCGAGCTCGGCTACGTGTTCGGCAATCTGAGCAACGGCGACTACACCGACGTCGACCATCGGATCTCGAACACGATGATGGGCTACTGGGTGCAGTTCGCCGCCACCGGCAACCCGAACACCGCGGGGCAGCCCGCGTGGCCCACGTACACCCCGGACACCGACGAATATCTGGAGATCGGCGAGACGGTCGGTACGCACACCGGGCTCCACGTCGGCGCCAGCGAGCTGTTCGACCGGTTCCAGGACAGCCGACGCTCCGGCGAGACTTAGTGGTCCCGGTCATAATGACGGTACGGCACCGAGGGTGGCGAGGCGCCCGGCTGGCCAGGCGCGACGAGGGAGCACATTGGGGGATGTGTGACCGAGGAGCAACGCCGTCCAGGCGGGATGCATCGCCAGCCGAATGCTACCGTAATTATGACCGGGGCCACTTAGGAAGACGGCTAAGCACATGCACACCGGGCACCGTCTAAGGGGTCGACGTGGCGTCGTCCCGGTGTGACGCCGCAGCTCAACAGGACTGGAGGCTTTTCAGATGATCATCCCAACCGCGCGTCTTCGACCCGTCGCCGGCGCGCTGATCGCGCTCGCCCTCATCGTCTTCGGCGTGCCTGGGGCCACGAGCCAGCAGGTGGCGGTGGCACAAAGCCAGATGCTATTTGTCAGCATCGTCGACGCCGACGGTGAGCCGGTCACCGACCTGACCGCCGAGGAGGTGACCGTGCAGTGGGACGGCGAGGCCTGTGAGACGCTCAATCTCGAACCGATCGACTGGCCGGTGCGCGTCACTGTGTTCGTCGACAACGGGGAGGGCGGCCGACAGGCGGTGGGCCAGATGCGGGAGGGCCTGAAGGGCTTCGTGGACGCGATCCCGGACGAGGTGGAAATCGCGATCCTGACCCTCGCTCGCCAGCCTCGCTGGGTCACCCGACACACAGCCGACAGGACGGAGCTGGCCAAGGGCATCGATCTGATCGTACCGGACGCCGGTGCCGCGTCCACCTTCATGGATGCGCTGATCGAAGAGGCGGGGAGACTGCACGACGACGAGGAGCGCCAGTATTTTCCGGTTATCGTGATGGTCGCCAGCGACGGCACCGACGGGAGCAACGGTCTGCAGCGACGGTACGACGAGGCGCTGCAGCGACTGGTCGCCAACTCGGCGACGGTGCACACGCGAATGTTGTCGCATGGGAACGAGGGCGGGCTGGCGGCGCAGGTGGCCGCGAACGTCGGCGAGGTGACGCGCGGCAGCCACGACACGCTGGCCCTGGGCTCCGGGTTCGTCACCCTCCTGCCGGAGCTGGGCCAGGACATCGCCCGGAAGCACCATCTGGTCAGCAACCAGTATCGGGTGACCTACGCGCCGCCGGATGGCGCCTCCGACCAACCGAGCATCTCGATCGGAACCACACGCCCCGGTCTCAACCTGATCCCAACGCTCGACGGGAATGTACCGTAGGGACTGGGCAACGCTCCAACCGCGCCGGGGTGATTGCCGGCTCACGGCGGTGGGCTGTGGGAAGAGGATGACAAGGGCCGCGCCTGCGTGTGCGGGGCATGGCCTGTTTTTCGTGCGTCAACGAGCGCCCATAGCCGAAAGCCAATAGCCCTGAGCCGATGGGCGACACCCGCCGTGGCGCACAGCGCTCCGATCAGTGTCGAGGGAAGAGGTCCGGATTGTCCGTAAACACTCCGGTGGCGCGCAGGTCGTCAAACAGGTAACGGATGTACGCACCGACATCCGCGTACCCCTCCGGTAGCCGGGTGGCGCTCACGGTGTAGGGATGCAGCTCGAGACCGTGGGAGCGAGCCGCATAGCCCAGGGACGGGTCGTCCACGAGCAGTTGAATCGCCGGGCCCACTCCCGTGGCGTAGCTCGCCACGTCGGCGAGTCCCTGTTCGTTGAGCAGCGCCTTCTGGCTCCCGCCGATGAGTTGAATCAGGCGGTAGGTGTCGCCGGCGATGGAGTGGAGCCGCTTCAGACTCTCGGGACTGAACGACTGCACGTAGATCGGGGTGGCCGCCTGCCCCTCGTGCGTATCGAGCCCATTGGCGACGAACACCCGAACCAATTCCTCCTCCATGGTGAAACCCAGGGCCTCATACTCCTCGGGGGCCTTGGTCTCCGGATACATCCCCGCCTTGCCCCTCACCAGGTCAATCGCCTCCTGGAAGGTCGGCACCCGCGCGCCGGCGAACTCCTCGCTGAACCAGGAGCCGGCGTCCAGCATCTTGATCTCCTCAAGCGTGAACTCCGACACGCGCCACACCTGCCGCATCTCGCCACGGATCTCCACCTCGGTTGCGCGGTCCGGAAAAACCTCCTCGACGTTGGTCGTCCGGTTCAAGGTGGTGTCATGGAGACACACCAGCACGCCGTCGCTGGTCAGCTGGAGGTCCTGCTCGACGTAGTCGGCGCCCATCTCGATCGCCAGCGCATAGGCCGCCAGGGTGTGCTCCGGCGCGTAGGCGGAGGCGCCCCGATGCGCGATGTTGACCGGGTCGGCCGCGACCCCGGTAGTCGCCGCCAGTTGCGGCGGCGCGCCCGGTGTCCCGCGCTGCGGCGGCTCGCCGCACGCGACAAAACCCAACGCGACAAGCAACACCACCGAGACGAGGTATGGCGTCTGCTTCAGGCTCATGACGGTCTTCGTAGTGCCCTCTTGAAGGCGGCGTACCGTGATACCGGCGACGTCCGGTTTTGTTCGTCTGGACCCAGACGCAGGCGAAGCCCTCCGTATTCCTCCTGCCTTCTGACTTCTGACTTCTTAGTCCTACATCCCTGCGCGCGCCTTCACATACTCGGCCACCTGCTGATGAGTCGCGAACCACACGTCCCCCGTCGCCTGGATGTGCGCAATCAGCTCCTCGAGGATGATGATCCGGGAGCGGTGACCGATGATGTGGGGGTGGGTGGTCAGCAGAAACATCGTGCCTTCTTCGTAGGCCTTGTCGAACTCATCGAGATAGACCTGCAAAAGCTCGCGGGGCGGCGTGTAGGTGCTCCCGCGGGGGTTCATCAGCGGCGCGTCATCGAGAATCCACTCCACCGGCAGCTCGACCATCCCGGTCGGCTCGCCGTCGGCCAGCAGCTCATAGGGACGATCGTCCGACATCAGCGAGCTGTCATAGAGGAAGCCCAACCCGCGAATGATGCTCAGGGTGTTCGGGCTGAAGTTCCACGAGGGTGCGCGGTAGCCGACCGGCCGCGTGCCGGTCGCCTGCTCCAGGTAGTCGAGCGCCCGACTGACCAGCTCGCGCTCGGTCTCGGCGTCGAGCGCGGTGTTCAGCTCGTGGATCCACCCGTGCACACCGAACTCGTGTCGTCCCGACGCCTGGATGACATCGACCATGTCTGGCGCCAGGATCAGACTGACCGCCGGGATGAAGAACGACGCCGGGATCTCGTGCCGGTCCATCAGGTCGACGACCCGGCGCAGCCCGACCCGCGCGCCATACTCGCCCTGCGACATCGCCCCGATCGACGGGTCCCCCCGTCGGATGGATATCGTGTCGTTGTCGACGTCGAACGACAACATCACCGCGACCCGGGCGCCGTCGGGCCACGAGTCCGGCTGCAAGCTGCGTCCGGCGCGCACACGACCGGCCACCGACCGGAGCTCATCTTCACTGAGATGGAGGCCATACTGCGCAGGATCCTGGGCGCGCACGGAGGTGCCGCCGGCCAGCCCCAGCACCACGATCCCGACGAGACAGCGGCTGCGAGCCTTCGTCCGGGAGACAGCGTTTGGCTGCCGACCTGATTGAGGCGCAGAGTGTCCTTCGCCGACCGCACGCGCGGCTCCTGCCCCGCCTGCGGCGGGCTCACCCAGAGCGAGACCGGCCGAAGATCGTGTCACGGGCAGGCATGGCATGTTCATCATTTTTCTTCCGCCTTCAGGCCTCTGTCCCCATTCTTGGCCCTCACCCTGGCCCTCTCCCAGGGGGGAGTCGCTGGTGATGCACATGCCCGACGAACCCCGGGCGACCCGAAGCCTGAAGCCCGGGTGTCAGTTGGACGACCGGCTCCCGAGGTGCACCACGAACCAATCGACCATCGCGCCGGTGGCCAGCACGGCGTCCTCACCGCGAAAGCCGTGGTCGGCACCCGGAATGATGATCACCTTCGACTCGACGCCCTGCTCCTGGAACGCCGCGTAGATCTCGTGGCTGTTGCTGACGTTTACCAGACCGTCCGAGTCACCGTGAATCAGCAGGGTCGGGGGATCATCCGCGGACACATGCACGATCGGCGAGTAGGCCGGCGCCTCCGACCGATCGAAGTTCAGCGCCGGAAAGCGCCTGTTCGTGATCTCGGGGCTGGCGCCGCGCGCCAGCGGCCGCAGGTCGACCGGCGGATAATAGGCCACCACGGCGGCGACCCGGCTGCTCACCCGCAGGACGGGGTCCTCGGATGACGGGTCCCCGCTGTCGGACGCATTGCCGAGGATGAGCGAGAGATGCCCGCCGGCGCTCCCGCCCCAGACGCCCAGACGTGTCGCGTCCACACCGAGCCGCCGCGCGTTGAGCCGGATATACCGCACCGCACGCCGCACATCGGGCACGATCTCCGGAATCACGAACTTCGGGCTGCTACCGTGCCGCACCGCGAACACGGTGAATCCCTTGTCGAGCAACGGCTGATACCGCCGCTGCGACACCGCGTGCGGACGCCATTGCGAGCGCCAGCCGCCGCTGACCATGTTGAGCACGGCGGCGCCGTTCGCGTTGGCCGGTGTGAACACGTCGAAGGTCAGCGCCATGCCGTACTTGTGGCCGTAGACCACATCCGGCGTGACCGCCACCTCCTGAGCCTGTACTGCCACCGGTCCCACCACCAGCAGCCCGAACAGCGCGACGAACACAATCGTTCTGAGCTTCATCGGTTCCTCCCTCGGGCTTCGCCCCAGCCCAATGGTTTCGGGCCTAAGTGGCCGGGCTGACACCCTGCCGCCGTGCACTCTCCGGCGACCAATGATGGCCGGCGAAACCGTCCGGCTCCTCCTGCCTCCTGCCTGCTGACTTCTACGAGCACCTACCTCGGCATCTTGACCTGCAGCAGCTCGTACATCCTGAGCACCGCCCGCGAATCGACATTCGCCACACGCTGGCCGTAGTGCTCCGTGTGCGCGCTCAGGTCCACGCGGCCCACCGCATCCTCGGCCGACACGCCCTCGGCATGAAGCGCCGTCACCTGCCGGTTCAGATCCCTGAGATACCCCTGCAGGTGATCGATCTGCTCGCGTTCACGGAACGGCAGCCCGTGCCCCGGAACCAAGATGTCGAAATCGAGCGCCCGCAAACGGTCGAGCGACGCCGGCCACTCCTCGACATAGCCGTCGCCCATGTAGGGCAGGCTGCCGGCGCCTGGCCGACCGACGAAAAAATCACCGGTGAACACAATCCGCTCTTCGGGCAGGAACACCAGGGTGTCGCCGCCGGTGTGCCCGCGTCCGGGAAAGTGGAGCTGCACCTCGCGTCCGCCCTTCACCAGCGTCATCGTGTCGCTGTAGGTCACGTTGGGCGGGGTGGGTCGCGTTTCCTGGATCGCGTTCCAGTGAGCCTCCTGGATCCGCAGCTGCGTCTCCATCCGCTGCCGCTCGGCCAAATCCTCCGTCCGACCGAGGCGAGCCTTCAATTGCTCGATCTGATTCGGAATCCCCTCGGTAAACGACCGGTTGGTGCGCTGGGTGAGGACGTCAGTCATCAGCATCGTGCGGACGAAGTCGTGCCCGATAATCTCGACGTCGTCGCCGAAGATCTGGTTCCCGTGCGCATGGTCGAAGTGGTAGTGCGTGTTGAACACATACTTGATCGGCTTGTCGGTCAGGGTCTTGATGGCCTCCACCAACCCACGCGCCGCGGCCGGGCTGACCGACGAGTCGACCAGCATCACGTGGTCGTCGTTGATGATGACCAGGTTGTTGCTCATGACGGTCATCGACCCGGTGCCGATCGCGAAATACACACCGTCGGCGATCTCCTCGAACCGGTGGCTGGGGCTACCGTCGGGGCTCTGGAAAGCGGCACCCCGCGTTTGCCACTGCGTCGAGAAGACGGCGAGCGCGCCGATTACCAGGGTCATCAGAAGTCGCTTCATGAGCTCCTCACTCCGAGAAAAGGTTCGTGAACAGAACGCTCCAGCCCCACCCTCTCCTGCCTGCCCTGAACGGAGCGTGTCGTGACGCTGCCGAAGGGGGAGAGCGGCAGCGTGAGGGCGACGGGCCGGGGGCCCTCAGCGTCAGGCGTCAGCTCGGTCGCTCGGCTCGCCGCGAGCGCGACGATCTCGCGAACCGGGCCCCACGTGCGGGCTGCCGCCACGCGTCCCGCGGGCGCGGGGTGGTGATGCTCCACATACAGATACCCGGTGTAGACACCGGTGCGGTCGGTGCGTTGCTGGTGGTCGCGGATGTGAATCGTGAGCGTCCGTGCCCTCTGGGCCTCATAACAGTTGCCACGACCAGCCGTACCGAGATGCAGATACACCATCCGCTGCTCCGGTGCCCGTCGATACCCCGGCCGGTCATCGGACCCGACATCCGAATAGGCGCCGCCCCGCAGGTCGTCGAGCGGTGTCGGCCGATGGCCGACCGGCCGCCGGTGCCGCCGGTCCCCGAACTCCAGCAGCCGAGCGGTAATCGCGTCCCTCAGACGCGACACCTCGAGACACCCGACGAGCACACACTCGGGATGCTCGTCCTGGCCAGCCACCAGGTGCGAGACCGGCCCGCCCAGCTGACGCTGCAGCTCGAGCACGTCCGGCAGCGGTGCGCCGAAGTAGACCATCCCTTCCGCGCGCTGAATGGCGTAGCAGTCGTTCGGATGCAGGTCCACCACCTCGACCGCACTGTGCTGCGCGGGCAGCACCCAGTGGTAGGTCTCGGGGTCGGGACGCCGCTGTCTCTGGCCCAGCTCGGCGGTGCGGCCCTCCAGGGACGGCGTCACCAGCAGGAACAGGGCCAGAGGGACGCCACCCAGGCCATAGTGAAAGTTCCCGTGCATCCTTGTCACGTCGCGGCCATTCTATCGACTCACAGCCCATCGCGAAAGGGTCGAGTATGATTGCACCTCGGACCCCGGTCAGCCGCCCACGAGGAGTCACGACATGACCAGACGGGCTCACCCACTCTGCTGGATGTTGGCCATGACCGCCCTGCTCGCGGCGCCGGCAACCGCCCAGCAGGGCGCGCCCACCAACGGCGAGTGGCCCACTTACGGCGGGGACCTCGGGAGCACCAAATACTCGCCGCTGGACCAGATCGATGCCACGAACTTCGGCGACCTCGAGATCGCCTGGCGGTGGCAGTCGGCCGACGCGTTCCTGAGCATGTCGACCGCCTCGGGTGGCGAATGGTGGGCCGCGTCGGACGTCATCTTCGAGGCGCTGAACCAGGAGGACCCGGACCGCTGGCGGGATGGCCAGCCGCCTTTCACCAACAATTTCAAGGCGACGCCGCTGATGGTCGGCGGCCGGCTCTTCATCAACATGCCGACCTCGGTCGGCGCGGCGATTGACGCCGCCACCGGCGACACGCTCTGGGTCTACAACCCGAAGACCTACGAAGCCGGCACCACCACGATGACCGCCCGCTGGATCCAGCGTGGCGTCGCGTACTGGAGCGACGGCGAGGCGGAGCGCATCTTCTGGGGCACCAGCAACGGCTATCTGATCTGTGTCGAGGCGGCCAGCGGACGCCCCTGCGCCGACTTCGGCGAGCAGGGCCGCCTCGACCTGATGCGGGACATCCCCCGCGCAGTGCGGGGTGACCGCGACTGGCTGAACGCGCTGCTCTACTCGGTGCAGTCTCCGCCGCTCGTCGTGGGCGACACCGTGATCACCCCGATGTCCATCTCGTCGTACAACATCACGAAAGAAGCTCCGCCGGGCTGGATGCGGGGGTTCGACACACGGTCGGGCCGCACCAGGTGGACGTTCCACACGATTCCGCAGGGGGACGAGTTCGGCAACGACACCTGGGGCGGCGATTCGTGGCGCGTGACCGGCAAGGTCGGCGTCTGGTCGCTGATGAGCGCCGACGCGGAGCTCGGGCTGCTCTTCCTGCCCACGAACACACCGGCGCCCGATTACTACGGCGGGCATCGGCCCGGCGCGAACCTGTTCGCCGAGAGCGTGATCGCGCTGGATATCGAGACCGGCCAGCGAGTCTGGCACTTCCAGGCGGTGCATCACGGGCTCTGGGACTACGACTTCCCGGCGGCGCCGAGCCTGGTGGACATCGAAGTGGACGGACGGCCTATCAAGGCGCTGGCCCAGGTGAGCAAGCAGGGGTTCCTGTATGTGTTCGACCGGGTGACCGGCGAACCGGTCTGGCCGATCGAGGAACGGCCGGTCCCGACCGACACCGACATCGCGGGCGAGCAGGTGTGGCCGACGCAGCCGTTCCCGACCCGACCGGCGCCGTTCGAGTATCAGGGCGCCACGATCGATGACCTGGTCGATTTCACACCCGAGATCCGACAGATGGCGATCGAGGCGGTCGATGGGTTCCGGCTTGGCCCACTCTTCACGCCGCAGAGCCTGAGCGGCACCATTCAGCGACCGAGCACCGGCGGCGGCGCCAACTGGTCTGGCGCCGGGTTCGACCCGGACACCGGTCTCCTGTATGTACCGTCGGTCAACGCCTTCTCGGTCCGCAACTACCGCACCCCGGAACCGGGTGAGGGAGCCACCCTGAACATCATCGAGAACCGCGGGGCCGGCACACGCCAGCCGACCATGCCGCGAGGGTTGCCGCTGTTCAAGCCGCCCTATTCGCGGATGACCGCGATCGATCTCAGCACCGGCGAGCACGCCTGGATGCAGCCGATGGGCACCGGCGAGAGGTTTCGAAATCACGCGCTGCTCCGCGACCTGAACCTGCCGCCACTTGGCGGTGACAGCAGTCGGGCCGGACCGCTGGTGACCAGGACGCTCCTCATCTATGCGCTGACCACCGGTGGGACTGCGGGCGGGCCCCGGCTGGTGGCGCTGGACAAGGCCACCGGCGAGGAGCTGGCGTCGGTCGATCTGCCGCGCGGGGCGATCGGCACCCCGATGACCTATCTGCTCGACGGCCGGCAATACATCGCGCTTACCGTCGGTGGCTCGCCCGTCCCAGAGCTGATCGCGCTGGCGCTGCCTGAGTAAGCCCAAAGGAGT
>SMUZ01011738.1_pt1 | contig 11311 bp, 10 predicted proteins | sample 2456421 | NCBI WGS metagenome assembly SMUZ01 (sample SAMN11095932, study PRJNA526329) | marine sediment metagenome | biome: Marine sediment; feature: Surficial sediment; material: Deep marine sediment; isolation source: Hadal surficial sediment | place: Pacific Ocean | collected 2014-11 | depth... | reverse complement strand
GATTTGCGCAGGTTTTCCAGGCGCTTGAGCTCCTGGGCGGCGAGCTTCAACGCGGACCGGGATTCGGCGAGGCGGGCCCGGCCCTCGGCCACCTGGGCGGCGCGCACCTCCCGTTGCCAGACCAGGCTGTCGGAAACCAGCTCCGCGATGACGTCGCCGACCTTCAGGCGGTCGCCGACCCGGACCTTGATCGAGGCCACCGGCCCCTTGATCCGGGCCGCCACAACGGTGTTCTGGTTCGCCACCAGCCGTCCGAACACCGGCAGGGTCTGTTTCAGGGGTTCCTTCAGCACCGCGTCCACGCCGACCACGGCCGGCGGTTGCTGTGCCGGCGCCGTCGCCGCGGGAAGCGCCACGGCGAGGGCGGCAAGAATCACCGCCGCCAGGCGGCCGGCGACGCCCGCCCGCGGCCTCGCGGGGAACCGGGGACCTTTCACTGGATCGTGCATGTGAGCGCGGGATCGCATCCTTCGTACCAAATGCCGGCAACCCACGTCTTGATTTTTGTAAGGGCCGTCCGCCGGCACACGACGGCGGGACCAGAATAAACTAGACTGGACCGTCTAGTCTAATCTATGATGAATGCGGTGCGGGATCAATAGGCAATCGGTAGGCGTGTGATGGCCCGGAGTTCGACCGCCGCGAAACACCGCGCGGGAAACCGCGCCGCGCGGAGCAAGCGCGAGTCCATTCTGGACGCCGCGACCCGGGTCTTCCTCGACTGCGGGTACGGCGACGCCAGCATGGACGCGGTCGCCCGCGAAGCGGGGGTCGCCAAACAGACGATCTACAGCTATTTCGACGGCAAGGACGCCCTTTTCGAGGCCATCGTCCGCGACAAATGCGACCAGCTGCTCGAGCCCATCGGCATGCCCGAAGCCCGCGACAACGACCCGGAAACGGCGCTGGTCCGCACCGCCCGGCGGTTCCTTGACGTGGTGTTGGCGCCCGAAGGCATGGCGCTTTTCCGTGCCCTGGTGGCGGAGTGCGGCCGCTTCCCGAATCTGGCCGAAGCCTTTTACCGGTCCGGCCCCTTGTTGGCGGCGGGCAACCTGGCCGACTATCTGGCCGAGTTGGACCGCAAGAAAATCCTCAAGGTCGACGATCCCCTACGTGCCGCCCGCCTGTTCTTCGCCTTGCTGCGCGGTGACCTGTATATTCGCCGGCTGCTCGACCTCGATTCCGAGGCGAAGCCGGCCGACGTGGAGCGCGCCGTCGCCGACGCGGTAAGGGTCTTCCTGGCCGCCCACGCCCGGCGGTAACGCCCCGCCGCCGGCGGCAAGGCGGACCGCACGCCGCACCGGCCATGAAATCACGGTTGAACATCGTGACGATTCGGCGAAAATGTCCGTGCGGTCGAACCACGTTGCAAAAAAACCGGATTCCCTGATGAATAATACCCATATGCGCGTACGGCTTATACCGGCGGGAACCCTTGGAGTGTAGCGCCCATGCTGCCTTTTATTGCGCCTTTGTCGTCCCGCCGGGGGATACGCGCCGGTTGCCTGGCGGCGGCCCTGACCATGGCGGGGATCGGCCCGGCGGTGGCGGATTTCATCGGCCACGGGGGCATGGTGCGGGCCCTCGCCGTGTCGCCCGACGGCAGCCGTGTGCTCACCGGCAGCTTCGATTACACCGCACGGCTTTGGGACTTCGTCGATCAGACGGAAGTGGGCGTGCTCGACGCCCACGATGGGCCGGTGAATGCGGTCGCCTTCCTCCCCGACGGCAGGCGGGCTTTGACCGCCGGCAACGACAGGACGGTGATCCTGTGGGACCTGGAGACCGTGAAACCCGTGCGCCGCCTGACCGGTCACAAGGGTCCGATCATGGCTCTGGCGGTCACCGCGGACGGCGCCGTCGCCGCCTCGGCCGCCTGGGACCGTTCGGTGCGGCTGTGGAACCTTTCGACCGGGGCCGCCCTCAGGACCATCGAGCAGCCCGCCCACGTCAACACCCTGGCCTTCCTTCCGGGCGGCAAGATGCTGGTGACCGGGGGCCACGACGGGGTGGTGCGCCTGTGGGACGTGGCCAGCGGGCAACCGCTGGGCAGGATGGAGGGACACACCTTGGCGGTCACCCGGTTGGCGGTGTCCGCGGACGGACGGCGCCTGCTGTCGGCCGGAATCGACAAGACCCTGCGCCTTTGGGATCTGCCCGGGCGCACGGTGATCAGGGTCATGTCCGGGCACGAAAACCAGATCTACGGCATCGCCTTCGCCCCCGACGGGAAGACGGCGCTTTCGGCCGGCCGCGAGGGGTTCCTGGTCCACTGGAACCTGGACACGGGGAAACCGATCCGCTCCATCCCCGCCCACGACGAGATCGTCTGGGCGGTGGCCTTTACGCCGGACGGGCGTTTCGCCCTCACCGCCAGCTCGGACGAAGTCGTGCGCGTGTGGCACTTGGCGACCGGCGACCGCATCGGCATCCCGGACGAGGACACGACGGAGCCCAAGCCGTGGCTGACGAGCAGCCATGCGGGGGCGAAGATGTTCCGCCGGTGCGCCCGCTGCCATTCCCTGTCGGTGGAGGGGCGCAAACGTTCGGGTCCCAGTTTCGCCGGCCTCTTCGGCCGCCGCGTCGGTACCCTTCCCGGCTACAACTACTCCCAGACCCTCAGGGACGCCGATTTCGAATGGAACGACAAGACCCTGTTCACCCTGTTCCACAAGGGGCCGGAGGTGTTCCTGCCGGGGACCAAGATGCCGGCGCAGCGTGTCCCGGACGACGAACAGCTGGGATACCTGATCGACTATCTGCGTGAGATAACGGCGCCCGCGCCCACCGGGGACAAGCCCGCACAATAGGCCGTCGCCCCGCCGCGGGCGGGGAGCGAAGCGGGCGAAAACACGGGTGGCCACCGCCCCGTCTTTCGCGCACAATGCCGCGCCCCGTTCACCATCCCGCCTGCGCCCCGCCATGACCACCTTGCTGTACAGCCATCCCGCCTGCGCCGAGCACGATCCCGGCGCCCACCACCCGGAGAACCCCGCCCGCCTCGAGGCGGTGCTGGCGGCCCTGGACTCGGAAGAGTTCGCCATGCTCGACCGCCGTGAGGCGCCGCAGGCGGACATCGCCGACATCGAGCGCGTGCACGCTCCCCAGTACGTGGCGTCGGTCTTCGACGCGGTCCCCAAATCCGGCCACGTGCATCTCGATCCCGACACCGTTCTGTCGCCGGCCTCCGGCGAGGCGGCGCTGCGGGCGGCGGGCGCGGTCACGGCCGCCGCCGCCGCGGTCATCGGCGGCGAGGCCGACAACGCGTTTTGCGCGGTGCGCCCTCCGGGGCACCATGCCGAGGCCGCCCAGGCCATGGGATTCTGCGTCTTCAACAACGTCGCCGTGGCGGCCGCGCACGCGCGCGCCGTCCACGGGCTCGAAAGGGTCGCGGTCGTCGACTTCGACGTGCACCACGGCAACGGCACCCAGTCCGCCTTCGAACGCGACGCCGGCCTGTTTTACGCCTCCAGCCACCAGTTTCCCTTCTACCCGGGCACCGGCAGCGAGGCCGAGGAAGGGGTGGGCAACATCGTCAACGTGGAGCTTGCGCCGGGCAGCGGCTCGGCCGAGTTCCGCGCCGGGTGGAGCGGGCGCATCGTGCCCCGGCTCAAGGACTTCGCGCCGGAGCTGCTCATCATCTCGGCCGGGTTCGACGCCCATGTCCGCGATCCGCTGGCCCAGATCAGCCTGACCGAGGACGATTACGCGTGGCTGACCCGGGAACTTATGGCCGTGGCCGGGGAATGCTGCGCCGGACGTGTGGTCTCGGCGCTGGAGGGCGGGTATGACCTGGAATCCCTTGCCGCCAGCGCCGCGGCCCACGTGCGCGTGTTGACGGGAAGTTGAACCGGGAGACCGGCCAACCCCTTGCCCTTGCACCGGCGGCTCCGTACACTCGCGGGCCCGATCCGAGGAACGGCCATGGCGGACGACAAACTCCCGCCCGATATCGCGCGATTGAGCTTCGAGGATGCGCTCTCCGAACTGGAGACCATCGTGCGCCAGCTCGAGGACGGCAAGGGCGAGTTGGACCAGGCGATCAAGACCTATGAACGCGGCGCGCAGCTCAAACGCCATTGCGAGGCGAAGCTCCAGGAAGCCCAGATCAAGGTCGAGAAGGTCGTCCTCGGCCCCCAGGGCGCGGTGGGCGTCGAACCCGCGGACGCGGACTGAGGCCCCCGATTGAGCCAGTTCACGGACGCCCTCGCCGAAGACGCGCGCGCCGTGACCGAGACGCTGAACCGTTTACTGTCCACGGAAGACAGCGCCGAAGCCCGCCTCACCGAGGCCATGCGCTACGCCACCCTGAACGGTGGCAAGCGGGTCCGCCCGTTCCTGGTGATGAGCAGCGCGCGCCTGTTCAGCGTTGCCGAATCGTGCGCCCTCAGGGTAGCGGCGGCGGTGGAGATGGTGCATTGCTACTCGCTGGTCCATGACGACCTGCCGGCCATGGACGACGACGAACTCAGGCGCGGCCAGCCCACCTGCCACGTCCGCTTCAATGAGGCCACGGCGATCCTCGCCGGGGACGCCCTCTTGACCAAGGCTTTCCAGGTGCTGGCCGATCCCGACACCCATCCCAACCCCGCCGTGCGCAGCGATCTGGTGGCGGAGCTGGCCCACGCCGCGGGGGACGAGGGCATGGTGGCGGGGCAGATGCTGGACCTGATGGCCGAGGACACCGCGCTCGGCATGTCCGAGGTGACGCGGCTGCAACGGTTGAAGACGGGGATGCTGATCGGGTTTGCCTGCGAATCGGGGGCCATCCTGGGCAAGGCCCCCGAGGCCGCGCGCCATGCCCTGCGCGCCTATGTGCACGACCTGGGCCTGGCCTTTCAGATCGTCGACGACCTTCTCGACGTGGAAGGCGACGAGAAGGAGGTGGGCAAGAAGACGGGCAAGGACCAGGCGGCGGGAAAGGCCACCTTCGTGTCTCTCCTGGGGAGGGACCGCGCCCGCGCCCAGGCCGACATGCTGGCCGGGCAGGCGGCACAACACCTTGAATTATTCGCGGAAAAAGCCAATCATTTAAGGGAACTCGCGCAGTTCGTGGTAAAACGGCGCGCATGAAACGCCGAACGGGGGGCCGGCTCTCCATGCAGGCGTCGCACCTTCGCAAAGGGAGGGGAGATTGACGACCACACACGAGACACCGCTTCTGGATACGGTCGACTACCCCGAGGACACCAGGGATTTCACGGTCGAGCAACTGATTCAACTGGCCGACGAGCTGCGCGCCGAGACGATCAGGGCGGTATCCATCACCGGCGGCCATCTGGGTGCCAGCCTTGGCGTCGTCGAGTTGACGGTGGCGCTCCACCATGTGTTCAAGACGCCCGACGACCGGCTGATCTGGGACGTCGGGCACCAGGCCTATCCCCACAAGATCCTCACCGGCCGGCGCGACCGCATCCATACCCTGCGCCAGGGGGGCGGACTTTACGGGTTCACCAAACGGTCCGAGAGCATCTACGATCCCTTCGGCGCCGCCCACAGCTCGACCTCGATCTCGGCGGCCCTGGGCATGGCCGTGGCGCGGGACCTGAAAGGCGGCAAGAACCACGTCATCGCCGTCATCGGCGACGGCGCCATGAGCGCCGGCATGGCGTACGAGGCCATGAACAACGCCGGGTCCATGGACGCGCGGCTGATCATCATCCTGAACGACAACGATATGTCGATCGCGCCCCCCGTGGGCGCCATGAGCGCCTATCTTTCGCGGCTGATCTCTTCCAAGTCGTTCCGCTCGCTGCGCCATTTCGCCAAGGAAATGAGCAAGAAGTTTCCCCGCCGCCTGGAAGAGGCGGCGCGCCGGGCGGAGGAATACGCCCGCGGCATGGTCACCGGCGGCACGCTGTTCGAGGAACTGGGGATCTACTACGTCGGTCCCATCGACGGCCACAACCTGGAACACCTCCTGCCGGTGCTGAAGAACCTGCGCGACGACACCGAACCGGGGCCCATGCTGTTGCACGTGGTCACCCAGAAGGGTCACGGCTACCCGCCGGCCGAGGAGTCCGCCGACAAGTATCACGGCGTCGGCAAGTTCGACGTGGTGACCGGCAAGCTGCACAAGTCCGCCCCCAAGGCGCCCTCGTACACCAGCGTTTTCGCCAATGCCCTGATCAAGGAGGCCGAAGAGGACGAGAGCATCGTCGCCATCACCGGCGCCATGCCGTCCGGTACCGGCCTCAACAAGTTCGCCGAACGGTTCCCCGAGCGCTGTTTCGATGTGGGCATCGCCGAGCAGCATGCGGTGACCTTTGCCGCCGGCCTCGCCACGGAGGGGCTCAAGCCCTTCGCCGTCATCTATTCCACCTTCCTGCAACGGGCCTACGACCAAGTGGTGCACGACGTCGCCATCCAGGGCCTTCCCGTGCGTTTCGCCATCGACCGCGCCGGGCTGGTGGGCGCCGACGGTCAGACCCACGCCGGGTCCTACGACGTCGCCTATCTCGGTTGCCTGCCCGGCTTCGTGGTCATGGCGGCGGCGGACGAGGCGGAGCTGGTGCACATGGTGGCGACGGCGGTGACCATCGACGACAGGCCGTCGGCCTTCCGCTACCCGCGCGGCGAGGGCACCGGTGTCGAGCTGCCGGAGAAGGGCACGCCCCTCGAGATCGGCAAGGGCCGGGTCCTGCGCGAGGGCTCGACGGTGGCCGTTCTGTCGTTCGGCACCAGGCTTCCCGAGGTCCTCAAGGCGGCCGACACCCTGGCGGCACGGGGCCTTTCCACCACCGTCGCCGACGCCCGTTTCGTCAAACCCCTGGACGGCGATCTGGTGCGCCGGCTGGCCCGGGAGCACGAGGTCCTGATCACCATCGAGGAGGGCGCGGTCGGCGGCTTCGCCGCCGCCGTGTTCCAGTTCCTGGCCATGGAAGGGCTTCTCGACAACGGGCTCAAGGTGCGGCCGATGATTCTGCCCGACCGCTTCATCCTTCACGACAAGCCCGAGCTCCAGTACGAGGACGCGGGTCTCAACGCGCGCCACATCGTGGCCACGGCGCTGACCGCGCTGGGCCGCGCCGAGGAGGCCGCCAAGACTCTGCGCGCCTGAGCCATGGGCAGTCCCGCCGCCATCGACGGTGGCACGACCCCGATGCCGCTCAGGGTGTGCATCGCCGGCGTCACCGGCGCCGTCGGGCGCGCCCTGTTGGCGGCGGTCCTCGCGGCCGACGATCTGACCCTGTCCGGCGCCGTTGCCCGCCGCGCCGCCGGCCGGGATGCCGGGGAAGCCGTCGGTCTGGGCGCCACGGGTGTCACCGTGACCGGGGACCTGGGCGCAGCCCTCGCCGCGCCCACCGACGTGCTCATCGACTACACGGCGCCTGCGGTGGTCAAGGGGCACGTGTTCGAGGCCATCGACCGCGGCGTCGCCGTGGTGGTCGGCACCTCGGGCCTCGCCGCCGCCGATTACGACGAGATCGACTCCCGTGCCCGCGACAAGGGCGTCGGCGTCGTCGCCTCCGGCAACTTCAGCCTGACGGCGGCGCTGCTCCAGCACTTAGCGCTGATCGCCGCCGGCCACCTCGACCACTGGGAGGTCATCGACTACGCCAGGGCGTCGAAGCCCGACGCGCCCAGCGGCACCGGCCGCGAACTGGCGGAGAGACTGGGTGCGGCCAAACGGCCCCTGGCCGGGCACCCGGTGGAGGCGACCGAAGGCGAAAGAGACGCCCGCGGCGCCACCGTCGCCGGCGTTCAGTGCCACTCGCTCAGGCTTCCCGGTTACGCCAGCGGCGTCGAGGTCATCTTCGGCAGGGAGGGCGAGCGGCTGTCCCTTCGCCACGACGCCATCGCCCTCGGTTCGCCCTACGTCGCCGGCACCCTATTGGCGGCGCGCCGGGCGGCGTCGCTGACCGGCCTCGTTCGCGGGCTGGATACGCTCCTGTTCTGAGGCGCCCGCTCTGCGGGGGCGGGGTCGTCTGCTAGACTGGCGGCATGGCCACGGCGGAAAAGAAACGCTTGGATCAGCTGCTCGTCGAGCGCGGTCTCGCCGACAGCCGAAGCCGCGCCCGCGCCCTGATCATGGCCGGGCTGGTCTACAGCGGCACCAGGCGGCTGGACAAAGCCGGGGTGCGCCTCGCCCAGGACGCGCGCCTGGACGTCAGGGGGCGCGGCCACCCGTGGGCGTCCCGGGGCGGCATCAAGCTGGCCCACGGGCTCGATCACTTCCGCATCGATCCGCAAGGGCTGGTGTGCCTGGACGTGGGCGCCTCCACCGGGGGCTTCACGGACGTGCTGCTGAGCCGCGGCGCGGCGCGGGTCTACGCCGTGGACGTGGGCCGCGGCCAGCTCGCCTGGAAACTGCGCGGGGACGAACGGGTCGTGGTGTTGGAACGCACCAACGCCCGCCACCTTACCCGCGATATGGTTCCCGACCCGGTGGCCCTGATCGTCTGCGACGTCAGCTTCATCGGCCTGGAGACGGCGCTGCCGGCGCCCCTGGCCCTGGCGGCGCCGGGGGCCTGGCTGGTGGCCCTCGTCAAGCCCCAGTTCGAGGTCGGCAAGGGCCGAGTCGGCAAGGGCGGGGTGGTGCGCGAGCCGGACCTGCACCGCGGGGTGTGCGGGCGCATCCGCGCATGGCTGGCGGACAGGCCCGGGTGGTGCGTGCTGGGCATTACCGAAAGCCCCGTCACCGGGTCCAGCGGCAACAAGGAATTCCTGATCGCCGGACGCCTCGAGGGCTGATCCGTCCCTCACCCCCCGCACTGGGCCTTGTGGCGCAGCAGGTGGTCGGCGAGCACGCAGGCGACCATGGCCTCGCCGACGGCGACGGCGCGGATGCCCACGCACGGGTCATGGCGGCCCTTGGTGGCGATCTCCACCTCTTGGCCGTGGGTGTCGATGGTCTTCTGGGGAATGGAGACGGAACTGGTGGGCTTGACGACGAAGCGGGCGACGATGTCCTGGCCGGTGGATATGCCGCCGAGAACGCCGCCCGCGTTGTTGGACAGAAACGTCGCCTTGCCGTCGGGGCCGATGCGCATCTCGTCGGAGTTCTCCGGTCCCGAGCGTTCGGCGGCCGCGAAGCCGGCGCCGATCTCGACGCCCTTGACCGCCGGGATACTCATCAGCGCCTTGGCGATGTCGGCGTCCAGCTTGTCCAGGACCGGCGCCCCCAGGCCCGCCGGAACGCCCGCCGCCACCACCTCGATCACCGCGCCCGTGGACGAGCCCGCTTTGCGCACGCCGTCGAGGAAGGTCTCCCATTCCTTCGCCGTTTCCGCGTCGGGGCACCAGAAGGGATTGTTTTCCACCTCCCCCCAGTCCCAGCGCCCGCGGTCGATCCGGTGCGGTCCCATCTGGATGAGGGCGCCGCGGATCGTGACCCCGCCGCCCAGGACCTTGCGGGCGACGGCGCCGGCGGCCACGCGCATGGCGGTTTCGCGGGCGCTGGCCCGCCCGCCGCCCCGGTGGTCGCGAACGCCGTACTTCTGGAGGTAGGTGTAATCCGCGTGCCCGGGGCGGAACTTGTCCTTGATCGCGTCGTAGTCCTTGGACCGGGCGTCCTCGTTGGTGATGATGAGCCCGATGGGCGCGCCGGTGGTGCGGCCTTCGAACACGCCGGCGACGATCTTCACCCGATCGGGTTCGCGGCGCTGGCTGGTGTACCGGGATCCGCCGGGCCGGCGCCGGTCCAGGTGCACCTGGATGTCGTCTTCGGCGAGGGGGATTCGGGGCGGCACGCCGTCGACGACGCAGCCGAGGGCCGCGCCGTGGCTCTCGCCGAAGGTGGTGAACCGGAACAGGTGGCCGAAGGTGTTGCCGGACATGGGAGTCTGATTTCCTCTGCGTGTATCTCTGGCTTTATGGACGGCCGCGGCGCCGGCCCGGGCGGATGTCCGGGAACGCAAACGTCTTCGACGGGGCGCCCTACGCCGTCACACCGTGGTGATATCGGGCGCGTCGACCGCTTTCATGCCGACGATGTGATACCCGCAGTCCACGTAGTGTGTCTCCCCGGTGACTCCGGTGGAGAGATCGCTCAGCAGGTACAGGGCGGCGCCGCCGAGGTCGTCGAGCGTGACATTGCGCCTGAGCGGCGAGTTGTACTCGTTCCACTTGAGGATGTAGCGGAAATCACCGATGCCGGAAGCCGCCAGGGTTTTCATGGGCCCGGCGGAAATCGCATTGACCCGGATGTTCTGCCGGCCCAGGTCCTCGGCCAGGTACCGCACGCTGGCTTCCAGCGCCGCCTTGGCGACGCCCATCACGTTGTAATGCGGCGTCACCCGCCGCGAGCCCACGTAGGTCAGGGTGAGCAGGCTTCCGCCCTCGGTCATCAACGGCACCGCGCGCTGGCACAGCGCGGTAAAGGAATAGCACGAGATGTTCAGGGTCTTGGCAAAGTTGCCGGCGGAGGTGTCGATGTACTTGCCCTTCAATTCTTCCTTGTCCGAATAGGCGATGGCGTGGACGACGAAGTCCAGCCGGCCCCAGCGTTCGCGGAGGGTGTCGAAGACGGTGTCCATGCTGGGCATGTCGGTGACGTCGCAGGGCATTACGATCTCCGATTCCAGCGAATCGGCCAGGGGCGCCACGCGCTTGTGCAACACCTCTCCCTGATACGTAAAGGCGAGTTCGGCGCCGTGGCCGTGCACCGCCTTTGCGATCCCCCAGGCGATGGAACGGTCGTTGGCAACGCCCATGATCAGGCCCCGTTTTCCCGCCATCAGCGGCGCCGGTTGGCTCATCGAATCCTCATGCGGTGGTCAAAAAAATTCGTCCGTTGCCGGACAAGGTGGCGGCATCCTACACGAAACCAGGGAAAGGCAATAGCCGGGCAGGGCCCTGTTCCCGCGCCCCAACCGGTTTTCGCCGGTGGCCTCGAGGAAATTCTCCGTCAACGTGTAGGAGGTATCGGCGCCGCACCCCGGCGCCATGCCTGCGTCATCCGGTCTTCGCCGGCGTTCCGCGGGACGCCGGGGTTGTCGTACCGGCCCGTCGTTCGGGCGGGCCGGCGGACGCGTCAGACAGCCGCGGCCGTGGCCGCGGAACTAAACAGGCGTCCGCCGGAGGCGTTTCCGCCGCGGCGGCGCGTTACTTGGTGATTCGCCAGCTCCCGTCGGGCTGCCGGCACGCGGTGCCATAGGCCTCCTCGGTCCTGCCGCCGACGTTGACCGTGGTCTGATACTCGCGGCAATATTCGCCGGTCGCCTTGTTCGTTCCGTCACGGGTCGGCGTGAAGGTGCCGTAATTCCCGGATTTGGGGTTGTTCCAGGCGATGGTTTCGCCGATCGGTGCCGTGTAGGCCTTTTGCTGGGCCTGTTGCGCGTACAGGCGGTCCGCCTTGTCCAGGGACTTG
>SMUZ01062377.1_pt1 | contig 11317 bp, 8 predicted proteins | sample 2456421 | NCBI WGS metagenome assembly SMUZ01 (sample SAMN11095932, study PRJNA526329) | marine sediment metagenome | biome: Marine sediment; feature: Surficial sediment; material: Deep marine sediment; isolation source: Hadal surficial sediment | place: Pacific Ocean | collected 2014-11 | depth 0-1... | reverse complement strand
CTGTTTGTGGGCATCGGGTTTTTATTGTGGTTGCTCGATCTTGCTCTGTCTTCCGAAAGTGGATTTACCGAGGCAGGCAGCGTGATGAGTCAACCGCTGGCGAAGCTCGTCGTGCTTTTTATCCTGGCGAACCTCGTCTATCACATCCTCACAGGGGTCAAACACCTGCTGATGGATTTTCATATCGGAGTTAGTTTCGAGGCAGCGAGTCGAAATGCGTGGATTATTTTTGCACTCACCGCGCTCGCTGTCGCTGCTCTGGGGGCGTGGTTGTGGTAACAAACGTTACCAGTCTCACCCGCAGCGGTCTTGCGGACTTTGTAGTTCAACGGGTGTCTGCTGTGATTATCGGGCTGTATGCGCTGTGTGTGTTCGGTTTCTTTCTAGCAAACCCGAACATGAGCCATGGTGATCTCGTCGGCTACTTCGGTTCGACGACCATGCAGCTTTTCAGTACTGTAACAGTCCTCGCGACCGTCGGGCACGCGTGGATCGGCATGTGGACGATCGGCACGGACTACATCCAACTGCATTATTTCGGCGAGCATGCTACGGCCTTCCGGTTTTTGTACCAGAGCGGTTGTTTGCTCGTATTGTTCGTGTACGCCGCTTGGGCACTGCCGCTTTTCTGGGGACAGTAGCATGGCGCGCATGAGGAAAATGGAATTCGACGGGATCATCGTCGGCGGCGGCGGCGCCGGCATGCGCGCTTCTTTGCAGCTTGCTCAGTCGGGTCTCAAGACCGCGGTTATTTCCAAGGTGTTCCCCACGCGTTCACATACCGTGTCCGCGCAAGGCGGGATCACCTGCGCGATCGCTAGTGATGACCCGGATGACGATTGGCGCTGGCACATGTACGACAGTGTCAAGGGATCGGATTACATCGGCGACCAGGAAGCCATCGAATACATGTGTAGCGAGGGACCGCAAGCCGTTTTTGAGCTCGAACACATGGGGCTGCCGTTTTCTCGAACGAAAAGCGGGCGTATTTACCAACGACCGTTCGGTGGCCAGACAAAAAATTACGGCAAAGGGGGTCAAGCAGCGCGAACCTGTGCGGCCGCGGACAGAACCGGTCACGCTCTGCTCCATACCCTCTATCAGGCTAATCTCAAAGCCAATACCACCTTTCTCAACGAATGGTTCGCCGTGGATCTGGTGCAAAACCAGGATGGCATTGTAGTGGGTGTCATCGCGATCAACATCGAAAACGGTGAAACGGTCTATGTGGCTGCAAAGGCGACCGTATTCACCACCGGGGGTGCTGGTCGAATTTATGCGAGTACAACCAATGCGCTCATGAATACCGGCGACGGCGTCGGGATGACGCTGCGTGCCGGGTTGCCGGTTCAAGACATCGAGATGTGGCAGTTTCATCCGACGGGTATCGCCGGGGTCGGGATCTTGATTACCGAAGGCAGTCGTGGTGAAGGTGGATATCTGATCAACTCAGAAGGCGAGCGGTTCATGGAGCGTTATGCACCTACGGCGAAAGATTTAGCCGGTCGCGATGTAGTCGCTCGCTCGATGATCATCGAGGTTCGCGAAGGGCGGGGTTGTGGTCCGCAAGCGGATCACGTGATGCTGAAGCTCGATCACCTGGGCGCGGATGTGCTCAACAGCCGATTGCCGGGAATTCTAGAGCTCTCCCGCACGTTCGCTCATGTTGACCCCATCCGTGAACCCATACCGGTTGAGCCCACCTGTCACTACATGATGGGCGGGATCCCCACCGGCATAAAAGGCCAGGTCGTAACCCAGGACGCGTCTGGTAACGACGCGTTCGTGGAAGGGTTTTATGCCGCGGGGGAGGTGGCCTGTGTTTCGGTTCACGGCGCCAATCGTCTGGGTGGCAATTCGCTCCTCGATCTCGTGGTGTTCGGAAGAGCTGCTGGAATGCAGATAGAACAGGTGCTGCGCCAGGGCGTGAGTTACCGGGATGCGAGCGACAGCGATCTCGAACGGGCGACGGCACGTCTGGAACGTTGGAATGCCTCGGCAGGTGGCGAATCAGTACCGGGGCTGAAGAAGGAATTGCAGAGTGTCATGCAGAACAATTTCGGTGTGTTTCGTACTGAAAAGCACATGCTGGAGGGAATCAAGCTACTCGAGGAACTGCGCGGGCGCATCGCGCAAGCACAGCTCGAAGACAAGTCACAGGCATTCAACACAGCGCGCATGGAAGCGTTGGAACTCGACAATCTCCTCGAGGTAGCCGAAGCGACCGCAATTGCCGCGGAAGCACGCAAGGAGACTAGAGGCGCCCACGCCCGGGAAGATTTTACCGAGCGCGACGATGAGAATTGGCTATGTCACTCGATTTACCACCCGGGGGAGAAGCGGGTAAGCAAACGGGCGGTAAACTTCTCACCGAAAACTGTAGAAACTTTTCAACCTATGGAACGCAAGTACTAGTGCTGTCGTAGTAAGTACTAGTGCTGCCGTATAGAGGAACCAATGCAGGTTAGCGTATATCGATACAACCCGGACGTCGATGAAGTGCCCGAGATGCGCACAAGCGCGCTGGAGCTTCCCGAAGGCAAAGATCTGATGGTGCTCGATGTTCTGGAGCTCCTGAAGATAGAGGACCCGACACTCTCTTATCGGCGTTCTTGCCGGGAAGGGGTATGTGGTTCGGACGGGATCAACATGAACGGCAAAAACGGGCTGGCTTGTATTACGCCCGTCTCGCAAGTTGCCAAACGGGGTAAGTTGGTGCTGCGGCCGCTGCCCGGTCTACCGGTAATTCGCGACCTGGTGGTGGATATGAGCCAGTTCTACCGGCAGTACGAGAAAGTTGACCCTTTTCTGCAGAATGATTCGCCACCACCCGCCCAGGAACGGCTGCAGTCACCTGAAGAGCGGGCAAAGCTGGATGGTTTGTACGAGTGCATACTGTGTGCCTGCTGTTCGACGGCGTGCCCGTCATTCTGGTGGAATCCTGACAAGTTCATCGGTCCGGCAGGCCTGTTGCAGGCATACCGTTTCCTGGCTGACAGTCGCGATACTGCCACTGCCGAGCGGCTTGCCAAGCTTGACGATCCGTTCAGTGTATTTCGCTGTCGGGGTATCATGAATTGTGTCAGCGTCTGCCCCAAGGGGCTCAACCCGACCCGCGCCATCGGTAAAATCCGCAGTTTGCTCCTACAGCAAGGTACCTAACGGCCGCGACTTACAGACTATAATCAAAGCTGACGAATAGCAGCGTGTTAACGCTGTGCTGGTATGCCTTCGACAATTTGTTGGCGGAGTAGCACGTGTTGCCCATAGGTGGAGGAGCCCTGGATGGCTGAGTCATTTCTCGAACGGATGCAGCGCAGTTCTCATCTGGCCGGTAGTAACGTCGCCTATGTAGAAGAACTCTACGAATCGTTCCTGGACGATCCCAATGCTGTGCCCGATGAGTGGCGAGATTATTTCACGGCTCTTCCTGTGGTTGAGGGTACCGTGCAGGCTGATGTGCCACACAGCACGGTGATCCAGCACTTCGAGCGTCTCGGGCGCAACCGCTTGAAAGCGCGCCCGGAACGAGAGAGCACGCTGGTGCAGAATGCTCATGAGCAGAAACAAATGCGCGTGCAGGATTTGATCTCAGGTTACCGTCACCGTGGTCACAAGAAAGCCAGTATCGATCCGCTTGGCTTGATGGAACGTCCTCCTGCACCGGTTCTGGATCTTGCATATCACAACTTGTCTCGTGTGGATCTCGAAGAGACTTATCACACCGGTTCGTTTCATTACGGCGAAGGGCAGGCGAAGTTGCGCGAACTCGTGGTTGCGCTCGAGAAGACCTACTGCGGTTCCATCGGTTTCGAATATATGCACATCGTCGACGCCGGCGAGCAATTGTGGGTTCAGCAACGCCTGGAGAGTGTTCGGGCCAAACCGAAATTTTCCGACGCGCAGAAGCGGGTGATCGTCGAGCGACTCATTGCGGCGGAAGGTCTGGAAAAATATCTACACGGGCGTTACCCGGGTACGAAACGGTTTGGACTCGAAGGTGCTGAGAGCTTCATACCGATGCTGCACGAGATGCTGCAGCGATTGGGTTCCCACGGCGTGATCGAAACCGTCATCGGCATGGCCCACCGGGGGCGCCTTAACGTACTGGTCAATATTCTTGGCAAGGATCCCTGGGACCTGTTCGATGAATTCGACGGCAAACTACCGGAATCCCAGGGGACCGGGGATGTGAAATACCACCAGGGATTTTCCACCAACATCATGACCCCGGGCGGCGAGATGCACCTGGCGTTGGCCTTCAACCCTTCGCACCTGGAGATTGGCGGTCCCGTCGTCGAGGGTTCGGTACGTGCACGTCAGGATCGTCGCAAGGATTATTCGGGCGACCTCGTCGTACCCATCAACGTGCACGGTGATGCCGCGTTCGCAGGGCAGGGTGTCGTGATGGAGACCTTTCAGATGTCTCAGACCCGTGGCTTTAAAACGGGTGGCACCATTCACATCATCATTAACAATCAGATCGGTTTTACCACTCACCGACAAGACGACGCACGTTCAACCGAATACTGTTCCGAAGTTGCGAAACTCGTGCAGGCACCCATCTTCCACGTCAATAGCGACGATCCCGAAGCGGTTGTCTTCGTTACTCAGCTCGCAGCCGACTACCGGATGGAATTTCACAAGGATGTCGTGATCGATCTCATCTGTTACCGGCGCAGGGGACACAGTGAGGCGGAAGAGCCGATGAAAACCCAGCCGATGATGTACCAGAAGATCCGCTCGCACCCCACCACGCGCAATATCTATGCGGACAAACTCGTCGCCGAGGGTGTGATCAGCTCGGATGAAGCCGACAAGCTCTCAGGCGACTACCGCACGACCCTCGATGAAGGGGGTCATGTTGCTTTGAGTCTCGTGCACGAACCTGATACGAAGCTCTTTGTGGATTGGGGTCCCTACCTTGGCCACGATTGGAACGTGCCGAGCGACACCCGTGTAGATGTCGCCAAGTTCAAAGATGTTTCAGAGAGGCTTTCCCGGTTGCCGGATGGTTTTGTCCTGCAGCGCCAGGTACAGAAGATCATGGAAGATCGGCAGAAAATGACGGCAGGCGAGTTGCCGATCAACTGGGGACATGCGGAAGTCATGGCTTATGCGACACTCCTGGACGAAGGTAATGCGGTACGCCTCACCGGGCAGGATGTTGGTGTGGGAACTTTCTCGCACCGCCATGCGAGCCTTTATGACCAGCGCGACGGCAAACGATTCATCCCGCTGAACTCTATATCCGATGATGTGAACTTCGACCTTTACGACTCATTGTTATCCGAAGAAGCGGTGTTGGCGTTCGAGTACGGTTATGCAACCACCACCCCGAGTGTACTTGTCATTTGGGAAGCTCAATTCGGAGATTTTGCGAACGGTGCGCAAGTGGTGATCGACCAGTTCATCTCCAGTGGCGAGATAAAATGGCAGCGTCTTTGTGGGCTGTGCCTGTTGTTGCCACACGGTTATGAAGGCGCCGGTCCCGAACATTCGTCAGCCCGGCTGGAAAGATATCTGCAGCTGTGTGCGCAGCACAACATGCAGGTCTGCGTGCCAACCACACCAGCTCAGATGTTCCATATGTTGAGACGCCAGGCAATTCGTCCCTCGCGGATGCCATTGATAGCGCTGACGCCCAAAAGCCTGTTACGGCACAAGCAGGCGGTATCCACGCTGGAGGAGCTTTGTGAAGGGTCTTTCCAGACCGTGTTAGGGGAGGTTGATGACCTCGATGCAGCGCAGGTGGATAGGGTGGTTCTGTGTAGTGGCAAGGTTTATTACGACCTGTTGGAGACGCGTCGGGAACGGGAGGCGAACAACGTTGTCTTGATTCGTCTGGAGCAGCTTTATCCGTTCCCGGAGGCCGCACTCGGTGAGGTGATTGGACCTTTCAAGAACCTCAAAGAAGTGGTCTGGTGTCAGGAAGAACCAATGAATCAGGGCGCCTGGTACGGCAGCCAGCACCACATGCGCAGGGTCATACTGCGCCATGATGATTCGTTGTATATGGCGTATGCCGGAAGAGAGGCCTTAGCCGCTGCGGCAGGCGGTCACGCTGGTATGCACATCGAACAGCAGCACCGCCTCGTTGAAGACGCATTGTTCGAGTGATGGCTCGGGTTCAATGGTTACAACACGAAACGCGGCCGATGGTTTAAAACTGTTAGAGGGTCTATATCGATGACCATGGAAATCAAGGCGCCTGCCTTTCCCGAATCTATTTCCGAGGGAACCGTCGCCGTCTGGCACAAGAACCCGGGCGATTTGGTTGAACGCGATGAACTCCTGGTTGATATCGAAACCGACAAGGTTGTGCTCGAGGTGGTTGCACCCGCTAACGGACGGTTGAGCGACGTCGTCAAAGATGAAGGTGACATCGTGTTGAGCGAAGAGGTTATCGCCCATTTTCAGGAAGTAGAAGCCATAGCCTCCGTACCAGGTAGCGCCTCAGCAATGCAGCCGCAGATTGTCCCCGCCGTCACCCCGCCCGACCCGGTCGGTGAAGTAAGTGCCAGTCCCGCCGCGCGGAAACTCGCCGAGGAGAATGGGGTAGACCTCAACCAGGTCATCGGTTCAGGCAAATCGGGCCGCATTACCAAGGATGACATTGCTAAAAGAATGGCGGCAGTTACGCCATCCGTACCAGACACCGGACTTGCTGCAAACGTCGCGCTCGTCGCTGCAATCGACCCTGGTGAAGTTAGTCGGGCAGGTGGTGAGCGTGTTGAACGGCGAGTGCCGATGACCCGGTTGCGTGCAAGCATCGCCAAGCGGCTGGTCGAAGCTCAACACAATGCGGCGATGTTGACCACCTTCAACGAGGTCGATATGTCGCCGGTCATGGCGCTCAGACGAAAGTACCAGGATGAATTTCAGGCCCGCCACAACGGGACGAGGTTGGGTTTCATGTCGTTTTTCGTCCGCACTTCGGTGGAAGCGCTCAAGCGTTTTCCTTCGGTCAACGCATCGATAGACGGCAATGATATCGTCTACCACGGCTTTTATGATATTGGCGTTGCAGTAACCACCGACAGGGGACTTGTGGTCCCGGTCGTGCGCGATGCCGATGCGCTGAGCCTCGCGCAGATCGAAGATCAGATTAGCGAATATGGGGTCAAGGCACGCGATGGAAAGCTCTCCATCGACGAGATGACCGGTGGCACGTTCACGATCTCGAATGGGGGAGTATTCGGTTCTTTGTTGTCGACACCCATTCTCAATCCACCACAGACTGGCATTCTTGGCATGCACAAGATCCAGGAGCGGGCGATGGTAGTTGACGGTGAGGTCGTCATTCGGCCGATGATGTATCTGGCGCTGTCATACGATCACCGCCTGATTGACGGTCAGGAAGCGGTAAGGTTTCTAATAGCCATCAAGGGACTATTGGAAGATCCCGCGCGAATTCTTTTGGAACTTTAACTATGAGCGATAATTTCGACGTGGTCGTCATTGGGGCCGGCCCTGCCGGATACGCAGCAGCCATCCGTTGCGCGCAACTCGGGCTCAACACGGCCTGCATCGACAAATCGCTGGGCAAAGATGGTAAACCGGCTTTCGGGGGCACCTGCTTGAACTGGGGATGTATCCCCTCCAAAGCTCTCTTGGATGCTTCTTATAAATACCTGGATGCGAAAGAACATTTCTCTGAGATAGGCATAACCGTCGAGTCGGTTGGCATCGACGTGCCTAAGATGATCGCGCGCAAGGATAAAGTTGTTAGGGGAATGATCCAGGGCATCGCGGGTTTGTTCAAAGGAAACGGTGTGACGGGGTTGACGGGTACGGGTAAGTTGCTTGCCGAGCGCCAAGTGGAATTTTGCCCACACGAGGGCGACGTCACCATCCTGCAGGCAAAACACGTCATCCTCGCCCCGGGATCGGTTCCGGTCGAGATCCCACCGACGCCCATTGACGACGATCGTATTGTGGACTCCACCGGTGCGCTGGAATTCACTGAGGTGCCGGAACGCGTCGGGGTCATTGGCGCCGGGATAATCGGGCTGGAACTTGGCAGTGTATGGAGCCGCCTCGGTTCCAAGGTCGTGGTACTCGAGGCGCTCGAAGAGTTCCTGCCAATGGCCGATCAGCGTATCGCCCGCGACAGCCTGAAGATATTCAAGGGGCAGGGCCTCGACATCCGCCTCGGAACGCTGGTGACGGGTTCCGAGGTAACTGACCAGGAAGTTGTGGTTTCGTATCAAGACAAGGAAGGCGAGCAGACCGTTACTTTCGACAGGCTCATCGTAGCCGTCGGCCGCAAACCTTATACAGAGGGCCTGTTAGCGCCTGACAGTTGCGTAGATCTCGATGACAACGGCTGTGTGAATGTTAACGAACTCTGTGCCACAAACGTGTCCAACGTTTTTGCCGTGGGTGATGCCGTGCGTGGACCGATGCTGGCCCACAAAGGTACCGAGGAAGGGGTCATGGTGGCCGAGCGCATCGCTGGATTCAAACCCCTGGTCAATTACGCGACTGTTCCGTCGGTTGTTTACACCCATCCTGAGATTGCCTGGGTTGGCAAGACCGAACAGGAGGTCAAAGCGAGTGGCGAAAGTTACACCGTTGGCCAATTCCCGTTCTCGGCGAGCGGCCGGGCACAAGCCGCCAATGATACCCAGGGGATCGTGAAGGTGATCGCGGATACCGAAACCGATCGAATTCTCGGTGTCCACGTGTTGGGCCCGCAGGCGTCCGAAATTGTCGCACAGGCCGTAATTGCAATGGAATTTGATGCGAGTGCAGAAGATCTGGGGCTGACCATGTTCGCCCACCCCACCCTGTCTGAGGCGTTTCACGAAGCGGCGCTGAGTGTTGCGGGACACGCGATCCACATGGTCAACCGCAAAAAACGAAACTAACAGAACTACAGGAAGAGCATGAACTTACATGAGTATCAGGCGAAAGAACTATTCGCCGATTACGGCTTACCCGTTTCCGTCGGGCATGCAGTTGATACCGCCGATGAAGCAGTAGCGGCTGCTCAAGAGATCGGCGGTGAGCGCTGGGTGGTTAAGGTGCAGGTACACGCAGGTGGGCGTGGCAAAGCGGGTGGCGTCAAATTGGTCGACTCTCTCGATGAGGTGCGGGCCTTCGCAGACAGCTGGATCGGCAAGAATCTCGTTACCGCGCAGACCGACAAGCACGGCCAACCGGTGAGCAAGATCTACGTCGAAGCCTGCGCGGACATCGATCGGGAACTGTATCTTGGTGCGGTAATTGACCGTAGTTCTCGACGCGTCGTGTTCATGGCGTCCACCGAAGGTGGTGTCGAAATTGAAAAGGTTGCCGAAGAAACGCCGGAGAAAATCCTCCGTGCGACCATTGATCCCTACGTGGGTGCACAGCCATACCAGGGTCGTGAGTTGGCATTTCAACTCGGGATGAAAGGTGATCAAGTCAAACAGTTTACGAGTCTTTTCATGGGGTTATCGAAACTATTTGAGGAGTTAGATTGCTCTCTTCTGGAGATCAATCCGCTCATCGTCACCAAACAAGGCAACATCCACTGTCTGGACGCTAAAGTTTCTATCGACGGGAACGCGCTTTATCGTCAGAAACGACTTGCTGCAATGCACGACCCGAGTCAGGAAGACGAACGGGAGGCTGAAGCGGCGGCATTTGAACTCAGCTACGTTGCGCTCGACGGCAATATTGGCTGCATGGTCAACGGTGCCGGGCTTGCTATGGGTACGATGGATCTGGTGAAAATACACGGGGGTAATCCAGCGAATTTTCTTGATGTTGGGGGCGGTGCGACGAAGGAGGCAGTTGCCGAAGCGTTCAAAATTATTCTCTCGGACAGTAACGTCAAAGCGGTGTTGATCAACATCTTTGGCGGTATCGTCAGCTGTGCAACGATTGCCGAGGGGATTATCGGCGCAGTGGAAGAAGTTGCCGTGCAGGTACCCGTGATCGTGAGGTTTGAAGGTAACAACGCAAAACTTGGCACCGCAACACTTGCCGCAAGCGGTTTGAACATCATCGCAGCCGAAAGCCTGAACGATGCCGCCGAGCGCGCGGTCGCAGCGGTGGGGGCGCAAACATGAGCATCCTCATCGACAAAAACACCAAAGTACTCTGCCAGGGTTTGACCGGTTCTCAGGGCACGCTGCATAGCAGGCAGGCCATTGACTATGGTACGCACATGGTGGGTGGGGTCACTCCGGGCAAAGGCGGTAGCGAACATCTCGGCCTGCCGGTATTCGATACCGTACACGAGGCGGTGGAAGCCACCGGCGCGACTACCTCGGTGATCTACGTACCGGCTCCGTTCTGCAAAGACTCCATTCTGGAAGCCGTCCATGCTGGCATTACTTTGATCGTGTGCATCAGCGAGGGCATTCCCACGCTCGATATGCTCACCATCAAAGCCAAGCTCGATACGACCACGACGCGTCTGGTTGGTCCGAACTGTCCGGGGGTGATTACCCCGGGGGAGTGCAAGATAGGCATCATGCCCGGGGAGATTCATCTGCCTGGAAAGGTGGGTATCGTTTCCCGGTCCGGCACGCTGACCTACGAGGCAGTCAAACAGACGACCGACCGGGGTTTTGGTCAGAGCACGTGCGTTGGCATCGGTGGCGATCCGATTCCTGGGAGTCATTTCATCGACATCCTCGAACTTCTCGAGGAAGATCGTGCAACCGAAGCCATCGTGATGGTCGGGGAAATCGGTGGCACGGCGGAAGAGGAAGCTGCCGAGTTCATTCAGTCGAACGTGAACAAGCCCGTTGTCGCCTATATTGCCGGGGTAACCGCACCACCGGGCAAGCGTATGGGCCATGCGGGTGCGATCATCGCCGGTGGTAAAGGAACAGCCAAGGACAAATTTGCTGCTCTCGAAGCGGCTGGTGTCAGGACGGTCAAGAGCCTCGCACAAATCGGCGACGCGTTGGCGGAAGTGACGGGCTGGTCTTGATTTCCTCTGCGCGCATCGCCATATAGACGCCCATCAACAATAAAAGGTTACCGAGGTTCGCGAGCGAATCAGGTATCGCGTATGGCAGAACAGAAAACGTCCGAAACCTTCGGTTTTCAAACTGAAGCGAAACAGCTTCTGCAGCTGATGATCCACTCCCTGTATTCCAACCGGGAAATTTTCCTGCGCGAACTCATCTCCAATGCATCTGACGCGATTGACAAGCTCAGGTTTCGTGCGATCGCCGATCCGGAACTGGTGGCCGACGATGCGGATTTCCAGATAACCATCGATTTGGATGCAAAAGCGAACACGATAAAAGTCACCGACAATGGCATCGGTATGACCCGCGAGGAAGTCATTGATCAGCTCGGCACCATCGCG
>SMUZ01054616.1_pt1 | contig 11322 bp, 15 predicted proteins | sample 2456421 | NCBI WGS metagenome assembly SMUZ01 (sample SAMN11095932, study PRJNA526329) | marine sediment metagenome | biome: Marine sediment; feature: Surficial sediment; material: Deep marine sediment; isolation source: Hadal surficial sediment | place: Pacific Ocean | collected 2014-11 | depth... | reverse complement strand
CGTTGTGACAAAAGTCTTCTGGTATAACTAATTCTGCCATAAATAGATGATTTTAGAATATTATTTAAATCTAAACAAAATTAGTTGAGACTAAATCTCTTATAGTATAAAAGATTAGAAAAAGATAAAATTTCTTTAGTCGTGTGAGTGTGGTCCGCCACCACTTGAAGGCATTACCACAAATGTACCTGCTGCCTTTTCATGCCATTCCTGGTAACCTTGATCAACTAGAACAGCCTGAGGAGGACAAACTGATACGCATGCCATACACCAAATACAATCGTGTTCTCTGATTGGATCCGCTTTATCTGAGAAATCTTTTCGCTCTTCTTTTACATCACTGCCTGTTCCCTCAAATGTCTCATTAATTGCATCAATTGCTGGAATATTTTTTTCGGTTCTATACCATTGGAATACCTGTACTGGACATGCCTCAATACATGCACCATCACCTACACAAGAATCCCAATCAATTGCAACACTTGTACCGCTAACACCTAGTGGTACCATCTCTTCTCCATTTGCTTTGTAAGCAGCTATGGTCTTTTCATCCTTTGATGCTTCAACTAGTCCTTGTGATGGCCAAACAAAATGAAAATGCTCACCGTCTGAATGCTTTATCTTACCAATTGGTTTTTTGTCAATACAAAAGTCTTCTAATATTGGCATACAATTATTTTAATTTTATTTTTATTTAAGTGTAGACGAAATTAGTTTGGACTAAGTTTCAGATCGCATCAAAAATCAGAAAAAGATAAAATTTCTTTGATCGTTTGTGTTTTCAAAATCGTCTATCTTTACAGAGTTCTAGCTGCTTTCTCATGTGCTTCCACATTTGACTGATCAACTTTGATTGCCTGAGGAGGACAAACTGACACACATGCCATACACCAAATACAATCGTGTTCTCTGATTGGATCTGCCTTGTCAGTTAGATCTTTGCGTTCGTCTTTTACATCACTGCCTGTTCCCTCAAAGGTTTGACCAACAACATCTTTTGCTGGAATGTCTTTTTCGGTTCTATACCACTGGAATACCTGTACTGGACATGCCTCAATGCATGCACCATCTGCAATACAAGAGTCCCAGTCAACTGCAACCATTGTACCGCTAACACCAAGAGGAACTTGTTCTTCTTTTCGTGCTTCATATGCTGCTACAACATCTTCATTTACTAACGCTTCAGCTTTTGAGCCATCAGCATTTGTCGTTTTACCTGGCCCCCACATTAAATGGAAGTTTCCGTCTGAGATAGAGATCTTCCCTACTGCTTTTAGGCCTTCAGGAAAATTTTCTACTATTGGCATAAGCGGGTTGCGATTTAGATGTTATTTAAAGCTAGACCGAAATTAATAGGAATGTACCTGTCAGTGTGAGATCAATTAGAAGGAAGATTTCCTTACGTTCATAACGATGAACGATCAATTTCGTGGATATGGATATTTTCAAATTTGATGTATATCGTGGACCAAACCTTGGAGTCTACATTAATGTTAATGATAGTGTGGTTTTAGTTCCAATGGGTTATGCTAAATCAAAAGCAGAAAAGCTTTCAAAATATCTTGAAGTAGATTGTCTTTACACATCAATTGCAAACACCAGACTGATTGGAATATTATCTGTAATGAATAACAAGGGAATCCTGCTACCAAAGACTGCATATACAAACGAGTATGACTTGCTAAAAAAAGAGACCAACCTTGAAGTTGGTGTGTTAGATTCAAAATTTACTGCACTTGGAAATATAATCTGTACAAATGACAAAGGAGCAGTTGTGTCTCCTAGGTTGTCAGAGAATGATTGCCAAACCATTAAGGATGTGCTGGGAGTTGAGGTAATTCAGAAAAGAATAGCAGGATTCAATCAGACTGGAGTAGTCCTTGTTGCAAACAATACCGGCGCTGCAATACATCCAGAAGCTGATGAGGAAGACATGAAGACTTTTGCTAATCTCCTAGGCGTAAAAATAGAGCAGAGCTCAATTAATAACGGCACTCCATATGTCTCATCAGGAATTCTTGCAAACAACCATGCCTTAGTTGTAGGATCATTAACTACTGGTCCTGAGATTATGATGTTGACTAGGGCTTTTCTAAATTAAGAATAGAGTTTGGATCTTCGGTAAGTTTCTCAAGTGAGATTACTTGTTCTGTTCCATCATTCATATCACGTAGTACGACATTTCCTTGCTCTAGTTCCTGTGGTCCAACTATAATTGAGAATCTGGCATTTGTTGCTATCTCCATCTGTTTTTTTAGGTTACGTTCTGCCAAGTCAATGTCAGTTGGGATATTAGCTAGTCTAAGTAATGATGCAATTGAGAGTGCAACTTTTTGCATCTCATTATTGATGTACAGAACTGCAACTCTATTCTGTTTTGTTTCAGGAATGATTCCTTGCTCTTGCATTGTTAGAATAATTCTTTCAACACCTCCTGCAACTCCTGTTGCTCCAATGTCTTCCCTACCAAATGCTTTAGTTAGGGAGTCGTATCGTCCTCCACCAGCAAGAGCTCCCAATGTAGAGTTTTTATCAAATACCTCAAAGACCACTCCTGAATAGTAATCTAGTCCTCTAACTATTGCGAAATTAATTCGGACATTTGATACTCCGCGATTTTCTAGTGAGTCAATTAGTTGTTTTAATTCATCCCATGATTCTAGTTGTGATACATCAAATGCTTTTTCTACTTCTGAAATGGTTCCTTTAATTTGTGAGAACTCTAGAATCTTTTCTAGCTTGTCTGTTTCATATCGGTCTTTGAATTCTGATAGAATTTCATCTTTTGATTTTTTTGCAATCTTATCCACTGCTCGTAGAATGTCAGCTACTAGTTCTGAATCTTTAGAGTCAAAGATTTTGTTGATATAAGACTCTACGAGATTTCGATGATTAATGTCAATTGTGATATTTTTGAGTAACAGTGAATCAAATAGTCTGGATGTTAGTTCTATGACTTCAGCTTCTGATTCAAGGGTTGGTTTTCCGTAAATCTCGATATCCCACTGGTGAAAATAGCGGTATCTCCCCTTTTGAGGCTCGTCGTATCGAAATACGCCTCCAAAGCTTGAGATTTTGGCTGGAAGTTTCATTGATTTCTGTGCTGCTGCATATCTTGTTAATCCAATTGTAAAGTCAAATCGTAGTGCTACTTCTCTGTCTCCCTTATCTTTGAAATAGTAGATTTCATCTTTAATGGCAGGACCAGACTTCGTCTCTAATACTGATAGTAGCTCAATTGGAGATGGATCCATAAATGAGAATCCATACAAATTTGAGAGTTGCTTGAAATGATATCTAATATGTTCGATGTTTGCGGTTTCTGTTCCCTCAAAGTCCTTCATTCCGCGTGGTAAATCCAAGATGATTCTTTGTTGAATGGTTGTGATTTAGATATTTCTGTGAGTATAACTATGCAGAACTAGGCAGTTTTTTTGATCGCAAATTGTTGATTTGCTATTAACTCAAAGTCGCCATTAACTAGATAGATCTAGTGAATCTGAAAAAACTATAATAGAATCATTTTTAGTGCTTGTTTATTGCATTAAAAAAAATAGTTTAATTTTGATTTTTATAATAAAGTTTGATTATTTCGTCTGTTACTACATTTGTATCAGCATCTTTTTCAGTACTTACAAGAAGTAAATGATCATCTCCCAAATAAAAGGAAAAACGTTTAACTTTATCATGTTCTGCCAAGGTGTATATCGTTTTACCAAGCCATTTTGACATATCTTTACGTGCTTTCCAATTAATAATGGAAAGATTTACCAATTCATTTTCTGCATGCTCTGAAAGTAGGTTATGCAAACCCTTACGCAAACCTCCTGCAACGCGCTCAGCCCATGAATCATAAACTACAGCAAGTCTGATTTTAGGGTCAGTCTCTAAAATTTGTGAACAAAAATTTTCGTAATCCAATGGTTCTTCTACGCATCTTTAATTATTAGAGTTTTATTTGTCTCAAACTACTCTTCTTGTTCTGAGAATGGATTAGTCATTTTTTAGAATGATTTGGTTAATGCCATGTTAATTGTGGAAGTATTATAGAAAATAAGATACCAGCACCGATTAATGATACACCAACAATAAGCCAGCCCCAAAGACCCAATACTAAATTATCATAATTACTTTGAATTAAGAGTTTTAACAAAAGTCAGTATAAAGTACTAAGCAAACTAAATACCTCATTATCCACAAGAAATTGTATGAATAAATTTCTCACGGCTACATCAATTGATCATGTAAATATGAAAGTCAAAGATCTGGAACAAAGCGTAAAATTTTACAAAAATCTTTTTGGCTTTGAGATAAAGCAAGAAGAAAACGCGAACAAGCTTAATGCGCCATCAAAAATCATTGGAAATGATGCAATCAAGCTTTGCTTGTATGAGGTGCCTGATATGTCACCAGAAGGAGGAATTGTTCACTTTGGTTTCAATGTTACAAATTTTAATGAAATAATTGAAAAATGCAATGAACTTGGTGTTGAGATACTTTATGGAGGTCCTGTAGAGTGGGAAAAATCAAAATCAGTCTACATTGTAGATCCTAGCGGTTATGAATTAGAACTAGGTGAGGTTTCTGGTGGCGGATTATAGAAAATAATGTTGAGGTATGTTGAGGATGGGATTTACTTTCCATCATGATAAATTGAGAAAAAATCTATATCAATTGTCGTTCAAAAACAAACTAATGATTATCACAATAGCTAACTAGAGGCATGGCTAAAAGAATAACAATAACAATTGATGATGATCTGAACATGAAGATTCATGAGTTACAAGCGATGCAAATAGATGACTCTAAAAAAGCTATAAGCTTCTCTAGAGTTTTAAATGAAACGTTACGCCAAAGCGTAAAATGATAATAAAAAAAATAATCACACTAGTTGTTTAGTGTGAATGGGTTTATCCATGATTGGATTATGTTTTTATTTAATTCAGCAAATGCGTTTACGTTATCGTTGAAGGTATTGATGTTTTGTACGGTTGCATCAATTGTGGTTTTTACCAATTGATTGTTCACAATAGTTGCTTGAACAATTTGCTTGTTGGTATCTATAATTGCAGTCTTTGCAGTATTTGGAATTTCAGTTGTAATTCCAGTCTTTTTTGCAAATTCTTGTTGCATAGATACTGAAGCATTGATTGTTTTTTCACATGTTTTGATACATGCGTCTTGCAATTCTGTTATAGATTGAAAATACTGTGGGGTTATTTTTGAAATATTTTCAAAGTATTTTTGAACATTTTGCTTGTACACTGTGTATACATTGCTTGATTGAGTTTGTGTGCTCATACTCCCATCATTCTAACACCCGTATATATACTATTGGTAATGAGTGGTAATGATTGGTAATAAATGCCAATATTTTAATCATGATAGAAATTCCCTTTGATATGCTCTCTCAGGTACAGCAAATTAAGGACATATAATTTCAAAAAGTGTCAAAATGAAGAAAGGAAAAATTCTATTATTTGCTTCAATTAGTTTTCTTTTACTTTTCATTTATGCTAGTATCATATTTCCAATCTTGGAGGATTCAATAGATTTACCAGAGATTCCAGGAGGAGTTGGAATCAAGACCATCTTTATGTTGATTTTTAGTTTATTTCATGCATGGTATTGGATTGGATGGCGTAAAACACTAGTTTTCTTTGTAATTACTGCAGGTGTATCTTGGGGATATGAGCAAGTCGGAGTTGAAACAGGTCTGATCTATGGCAATTATCATTATACAGATTACCTAGGTGAGAAAATTGGACATGTGCCAATAATTATTCCTCTGGCATGGTTTATGATGATTTATCCTAGTTACATCATTGCAAATATGATTTTTTCAGGCAAAGCACTTTTGCGCCAAAATAAAATCTCACAAATTATTTTGCTGTCTTTATTGAGTGCAATAATTATAACTGCTTGGGATTTTGTTATTGATCCATATCTTTCAGGTCCTACGGTAAATGCTTGGGAGTGGGAAAAAGAAGGGGCATACTTTGGAATTCCAATTCATAATTTCTTTGGTTGGATTCTAACAACGTTTTCAATTTATCTGGTGTATAGAATTTTTGAAAGTAAAACAAAATTGATTCAAAACCAAATTACAAACTATTCTGTGATTATACCAGTATTTGGATATGGATTAATGTTAGTTGCCAATCTGATTCCAGGTGAACCAGAGGAACTTCTAATAATAGGTCCTATAATCATGGGAATTCCCATGATTTTGGCAATAATACGTTTTAAACAAAAGAGAATTGTTAGTGTAAATTAAATTCTAAACTCTTTGTTTTCCAACACTTGATTTCAGAAATAGTTTCTAAATCTCATCAAGCCATCTGAGCAGGGGCTTGCCCATCATATCCTTGTTTTTTGTGAATAGAATCAATAACTGACCTTGTAAATCTATCAAAGTCTTCGTTTTTCATAGAATCAATGACTTCATCTACAGTTTTGTTCATGTCAATTTCTTTGCATCTACGATCAGCCTCAGAACAATAAAACTCGATGTAACTTTGGATGTAATCGTATTCGGGTCCTTGGATTCCTATTTCCAATCTCCTTCGGCTCAGTCTTTGTCTCCAGGTTTCACTCATTCTAACACCAGTAATACTTCTTTATTGCATTTAAAGAAAAACATTTTTTATTTTATTTTCATAACTAGGAATTCAAAAGGTTTGTTTTTTATTAAAAGAAAAAAATTAGTTTGCAGGAACTGCAATACCACGATCTATCATTTTGAGTGCTGTATCTGCTTTGAGACACATTGCCACTCCGTTTGATGCTTTCATTACATGGCTAAATCCTTCACGACATTCAATGTCTGCAGCATCAATGCCTGCATGCATTTGATGACGTGGTGATATCCATGCTAGTTGCATGTCTTTTGCCTTTTCAATGAATTCTGCCCTTAGTCCTTGTTTTTCCTCGTCAGTCATGTCTGAATTCTCACGAAGTTCTGCCTTGAAGACCTTCATCTCTGCTACTCTATCATGAATTGCAGATTTGCGCTCATCAGACATTTTGATTTTGACTAAAGCCATGTGTTTATCAAACTTCATTTTGAGTTCTGTTCTTTTCTGGTCAGTTAAGTCACCATACTTTTCTTTGTATTTCATCTTGATTTCGTCCATTCTATCGTCTGAGATATCATGCTTTTCCATGATCATTGTTCTGAGGCGTGGTGAAAGGTCTTGCTTTTCTTTCATTCTCTCTAGTGCAGCTTGGCGTTTCTCTTTGAAATCCATTGCAGCATCACGATGCTTCATCATGAAATCATCTCTCTCTTCTAGTGTCATTGCACACCATTCAGAGATTTTCTCAGATTCCAATACATCAATTGCTAAAGGACGTATCTTATCAGCCATATCACAGTATTTGGTATAGTCATTTTGGTCACGAATCTCTTTGTGCATGATTTGCATTTCATCAACATTCATCATGTGTTCTTTTTTGAAATCAGTCATCTTGTCTGTCATTTGAGACTTGTACTTGTCTTTGTACTCTTCAATTAACTTCATTCTTCCATCTTCGTCTAGCTCACAATATTCATTCATCTTTGTTGCATGATCTTCTACTTTATCATGTTCAGCTAAAAATGCTCGCTTGTCTTCATCAGACATTTCACAGTATCTATCTATCATGTCTTTGAGGTCTTTGTCATGTTGCATTCGAAATTCATCTTTATGCTCTTCTATGTATGCAGCTCGTTTGTCTTCATCTAGTTCACAGTATGCATCTATCTTTGCAATATGTTCTTCTGATTTATCATATTTTGAAATTAAATCTTGTTTTTCCTCGTTAGTCATTTCACAGTATCTGTCTAGTTTGTCTCCAAGTCCGTATTCATCGTCATATGATGCAGCAAATGCTACGCTACCAGCAGTAACGCCAGTAAACATAATCAGCGAAAAAACTATACTTAGAAGTTGTCTACTTTTCATTATGACACTTCAATTCTTTTGCATATAAAGAATATCGGACGAGATCATCGTAAGCATTAATAGCAATGAACCAACAAAAGTCGATTCGTGTGTGCTTTAGATAGAAAGTACAGTCTTTAATTCCAGATTCATTTACCTTTTACTCTAGTGATTCAGGATGTCCTTTTCCACGTAACGCAAACAATACTATTGCTAGTGTGATTGCAACACCCATTGCAGTACCATATGCTACTATTCCAGCTTCTGCCGCGATACGGTTAATGCAAGATTAACAATAAAGATAATTGTATCAAAATGAAAAATCTGTTTAATTTCTTTTTATTATCTTTACAACAATTTAGAAATTTTAGCTAATATTTAAATTAGAAATTTTCAACTAATTAAATTAATGTCAAAAGCATATGTATTGATTAGTGGAAAATTAGGATTAGAAAAAGAACTAGTTTCCAAATTAAAAACAATTGAAAATGTTAAAGATGTACATGGAACATTGGGTACGTTTGATTTTATAGCTAAAGTAGAAGCTGATACGGAAGAGCAAGTTAATCAAACTATCTTAGAGAAAATTCGTAAGATAGACAATGTTAGTTCTACTATTACATTGATGACTGTAATGGATACCAACTTTTTTGTAGTAGATCCAGACAAGTTAATGGCTTCAATTTTGGGAAGTGCTGCTGCCCAAGCTTATGTGGTATTTCATACAGATCGTGGAAAAGAAATCTTGGTAGCACGAGATTTTAACAAAATTCCAGAAGTAAAAGAAGTAGATGTTGTATTAGGTTATTATGATGTTATTGGAAAAGTAGAGACATCTAGTCACAAAGAACTTGAAAAAATAGTTACAAGAGATATCAGAAAAATAGAAAATGTCCAAAGCTCAATGACACTTATAGTTAATCTGTAGAACAAAAACTCAATCCAGCAAACCCTGCCTCTAATCTTAAAGACAAAATACTTTACTTGATTTCTTACTAATATTCCAAAGTAATGTTAGGAATTCTTATAAAGTAATTTGTGATTGTTTGATTTTTTAGTCAATTATCAAATGATTTTAAATATTTTTTATAGTTTTGCTTAAATAATTTTTTCACATACTTAATCCATGCAAACTGCTTATGTTTTAGTTAATTGTGATCTTGGTTCTGAAGAGTCAATAATTGAAGACCTAAAGCATATTGAATCAGTAAAGGAGGTTCATGGTACATTTGGGGCATATGATATAATTGCAAAGATAGAGAATTCAGATGGAGAAAAACTCAGAGAAACCATTACTTGGAATATCCGAAAACTTGAACATGTACGCCATACTCTTACCTTGATGGGAATTCAGGGACAAAATTAGGAGAAATTATGGCAAAAGCCTATGTTCTAATTTTAAATGAATCTGGAACTGAAGATTCAGTACTTTCTAATCTAAAGCACATACCAAGCATAAAAAATGCATTTGGCACATTTGGATCATATGACATCTTAACAAAACTAGAATCTTCTGATGAACAAAAAATTCAACATGACATTTCAAAAGGAATAAGAAAAATTTCAAACATCAGATCAACTTTGACATTACTAGTTGATAAAAAACCAGGAATCTCAAAAATAAATGAAATTGAACAAAAAGTACTAGATACCCATATGGCTCAAGCCTTCATCACTATTCATTGCTCAAAGTCAGATGAATCAAGAGTGTTGAAAAACTTGGAAGAAATCACCGAAGTTATAGAGGCTGATGTATTAGTTGGAAACTATGAGATAATCTGTAAAATTGCAGCCCCTACATACAATGAAATTTCTGAAATTATTAGCAAAAAGATTAGAAAAATACCTGGGATAAAGTCTACAGTCACAATTAATGTAATAAACAATCAGGGATTTAGTAAATAATTTGTTTTTTAGGTAAAGACCAACACTTCGCCCTTTGCAATTCTTTCTTTGAATTTTTCTTTGTCTTTTTCTCTTTCTTCTGTCTTCTTTGACATAGTTAGAAATAATGATTATTTGATTTATTGTTGCTTGTGCGAATAGTAAAAAAATGTCTAAAAACGATTAAAAAAATAAACATCCTTTAAGATTTTCATTAATCAAACCATTTGAAAAGAACAACTAATGCTATTACTCCCAGCAGTACGGGTAGAAAAAACCACGAAAGATTCCTAGGTTTCTCAGAAGAAAATATAGAATCTTTAGTGTTATCTTGGTTCATACTACAATTAGGCTAGCATAATCTTTAACATTTTCCAAGCCCTATTGGTATTTTCAAAAGAGTATTTTTATGGATATGAATTAAGATTCTTCCAGTTGAAGTCAATTGAATCACTAAACAAAAAGATTGTAAGCTGCAAAAAATGTCCTAGACTTGCAGTATACATAAGAGATGTCGCAAAAAACAAGGTAAGACGATTCAAAGATGAGAAATACTATGGCAAGCCGCTTTCAGGATTTGGTGACGTAAATGCAAAATTATTGATTGTTGGATTGGCCCCAGCTGCTCATGGCGGAAACAGAACAGGTAGAATGTTTACGGGTGATTCTTCAGGGGACTGGGTAGCTAAAGTCATGCACAAACACGGATTTGCATCTATTCCTACAAGCCAGAGCAGAGATGACGGATTGATACTCAAAAACGCCTACATTACTGCTGTACTGAGATGTGCTCCACCACAAAACAAACCAACACGAGAGGAGATGGAAAACTGTTTTGTGTATCTGCAAGCAGAATTAAAAATGCTCAAAAACATTTCAGTGAGTTTATGTCTTGGAACAATTGCATATGATGCAAAATGCAAATTGGTTGAGATAAAACCAGAAAAGTTTGGACACAACAAGCTCTTCACGTACAATGACTACAAGATTTTGACATCATATCATCCATCAAAGCAGAACACACAGACAGGAAGACTAACATGGATGGACTGGTCTGCAGTATTTGCAAAAGCAAAGAGATTGACTAGAAACTAGATTTTCTAAAATTACTGCTTTGAAATATTGTTCTGTGTCTTACCATTTCCAAAAGATGTAAAAATTTTGTCAATTTTCGATCTTTGGGATGATTCCAAGTTAGTGTGTTCTCTGCCATCAGAACTTATAACTAATACGTTAATCAACTAACAAATTGATTTAATCTGAAATATAATCAAAGGTTTGATTAGTAAGAATTGAAATTACAGATTATGGTTGGCATGGTTGCGGAACATCATTGTCATCAATATAGTTACAATCAGATTGTTCACCAGCAGCAAAAACATCACTCCAGTTAGTAATTGTTGCAGTATAATCTTCATTAGATCTTGCTTTCATTAGTTTGAACGTCACAGAACCAGATTCATCAGTTATTCCAGAGAAATTCCAGCTAGCATCAACTCTTGACAGAGTTAAT
>SMUZ01040152.1_pt1 | contig 11324 bp, 6 predicted proteins | sample 2456421 | NCBI WGS metagenome assembly SMUZ01 (sample SAMN11095932, study PRJNA526329) | marine sediment metagenome | biome: Marine sediment; feature: Surficial sediment; material: Deep marine sediment; isolation source: Hadal surficial sediment | place: Pacific Ocean | collected 2014-11 | depth 0-1... | reverse complement strand
GCTGGGATCCGCGACGCGCGTGTGACGCGATGGATCCGTTGGCTCGTCGAGCTCGGCCGCTCGCGCGCTGTCCGACCGAACGGCCACGAGCTCCCTCTGCCGATTCTGCAGGAGGCGCAACGAGCCGTCTTCTTCGAGCGTCACTTCGAGGAGCAGCGGCCGCGCGCCGGAAAAGTGACTCATGACGAACGTGCCATCCCGATACGAGCCGGTGAGCGTGCCGGTGTCGCCGTCCACACGGAGAATCCCGCCCTCCACCTCGGCACCGGTTTGCCGGACGATGAAGCGCCAGGCCTTCTCGCCCTTGCTGCTCTCGGTCGGAATGATCCAGACGCCGGCGATGGACGGGGCCTCCAAGCTCGCCGCAACGGACTCCGCCGCCCGAACCGCCCGGAAGGGATACGGGCGGCGCGACCCGCGCACGTATTGCCCCTCGAGCCGTCCGTTGGCATACGTCGCTTCGATCGTCGACGCGTACTGGGCGAAGGCCAGCTCGAGCATGCCGTTCTCGAACGTGCCCCCTGTCGAGGTGATCGCCAGCTCGCCATTGAAGAACGACCCGGTCACCAGGCGACCGTCCTCGGCAATCTCGAACGGGAAGGGAATCTCGAGGTCGTTGACGACGACCGTGGCGTCCCACCGCCCGGCGAGGGACGGGCGCTCTTGCGGGGTGGCACAGGCGGCCGCGAGCAGCACAAGGGCCACGACGATGCGATCCCATCGGACGATCCGCTCGAATCTCACCCGCGTGCCTCCTACCTCGACCCGTTTGTCGCGCCCGCTCGGGCCGCCTTTTCCTGGGCGCGAGCGCCAATGAGCACGTTGACCATCGCGTAATTCCCCTCGTGACACGCGTACTCATACAGCACGTAGCCGGGGGGGGTTGTCAGGGGAAGATCGACGGTCCACGGTCGCGTATACGTCGTCGGGTCGTAGATGGTGAACTGGTAATCGATCGTGTCGGCATCGACGCGCGTGAAGCGCTCGACCGCACGCAGGGTGCGGCCAGCCCCCGGAAATCCTCTCCAGGTCGTCTTGTCGCTGTAGTGTGTGGTCTCGACGACCAGCGTCTCGTTCTCCCAATGGCCACGCGAGTCTCCGTTCCACTGACGGATGTGCTGGCCGACATGCGGACGTCCGTCGAGCGGGATGAAGCGCACATCGTGGACCATCTCGTTGAGGATGGCCACCTGCCCTGGAGTCTGGAGGATGTGATACGTGTTGTTGTAGCCCGACGGAACCGGCGGCACGCGCTGATACGTCATGCAGCGCTCCTGGAGGGGTCGGTCTTCCCATGAGTCAAACTGGTGCGCGCGCCTGTAAGCCTGTCCGTCCGCCCGTCGCTGCTCGGCCTCGGGTGTCAAGGGAGGCAGTCTCCCGTCAGGCGGATCCACGATCAGCGACGTCCGCCCGGTCGATGTGCCCCGGTCCCACCAGACCTGGTTATACGCGAGGCCGAGGTCGCGTTCGGGCGTCAGCTCGGCGCGGCGTTCCGAGGAGGCACGGGTTGCCGCGTCCTGGTTCTGTTGGGCCACCTCCTCGTCCGTCAGATACTGTCTGCCGGCCAGCGCAGTGGGCCGTTGCAACGGTGTGATGGTGGCGTACGACCAGATGCCCTGCAGGTCCGGATCACCCCACGGTGTCCGGAACGCCGCAGGGGCCGCCGCGGCCGTCGGGTCCTGGCCGGCGACAGGGGCCGGCGCCAGCAACACGACCGCGAGCATCGCCGCCAACGGCCCGATAAACTTTTTTGGACGGCTCATCTCACTCGCCTCCCTCCGTTCGTCAGCACCCAACGTGCGACGCAGAGCGGCCAGATCCTTGACACGGAGATTGGTCGCCCCCTGCCAGCCTGACCGCTTCCAGGGCGCGGCGCACTGTGTCTGAGACGTGGGTCTGGTCCTAACTCCGACCGATCCGGCGCCGATGAGCAACGCGTGGATCGACATGCAGCCGACCAGCGAATGCCATTCGCAGACCTGCCGCGCCGCGCGCCCGCGAAACCGCATTGTCGTCCCCCGGAGCGCGAACGCTACGCTACGCCCCTGTTCCATGAATTCTGGTATGTTAGCACCCTCTCCGAGACCGGGGCGCCTCCAAGTCAGGAGTTCCATATGCGGCAGGACATGCGAAGGGCCGTGACTGGCGCGGTGGTGCTCGCGCTGCTGGGGCTCGCGGCATGTACGCGCGAGACAGCAGACCGTGCGACCGCGCCGCAGGAGCCGGAAGTGTGGTGGCAGACGGCGGGGACCTTGCCCACGTTTCCGACGGGGCCCGGGGACTGGGCACCCACCCGGGAGCCCTTCTTCCCACCGGATGAGGCGTATCCGCGCTTCGCCCTGCCCGCCGGCCAGGAGGCGTATGCGGATCTCGACGCCCACCGCCTCAAGGGCTACATCCACGAGCTTGCCGGCATCGCCCTGCAGAGTCGGAACGACGGACACCAGTACTGGGGCCGGATCACGGGCACCGAGTACGACCACCAGACGACCCGGTGGGTCGCCGAGCAATTCCGCCGGCTCGGACTCGAGGAGGTTCGCCTCCAGGACTTCGACCTCCCACCGCAGTGGTATCCGACCTCGTGGGAAGTCTCCCTCACCGGCGGCGGACAGACGATCCCGCTCCAGACGGCATACCCCTGGTGGGGATCCCGCACCCTGGAAGGGACACTGCAGCTGGAACCGGTGTGGGTGGGGCTGGGAACTCCGGCGGATTTTCTCGGGCGTGACGTCCACGGCAAGGCGGTCTTCGTCTACAGCTTTCCGACGCCGGGCGGTCTGAACCATACGGCCCGCTGGAGCGGCGCCGTCGAGCGCGCGCGAGCGCATGGGGCGGCCGCGGTCTTCATGATTCTCGGGATTCCCGGCAATGTCACGGCCCACCCCACCGGAAAAGATCCACAGCCGTGGACCGACCTCACCTTCTCACTCGGCATGGAGGACGGGAGAAGGGTCCGGCAGATGATCGAGAACGGACTATCGCCTCACGTGAGCATGCGGCTCCAGGTGGAGGCCCGCCACGATCTCGACACCCAGAGCGTCTGGGGGGTCCTGCCGGGCACGACCGACGAGAACATCCTTGTGATGGCCCATTCGGACACGTTTTTCCAAGGGGCGTTGGACAACGCGTCGGGCGTGGGCATGCTGCTCGAGCTCGCGCAGCACTACGCGAGCATCCCCCAGGCACAGCGTCGTCGACGCATGACGTTCCTCACGACGTCGGCGCACCATGCGCCGCTGCCCGATGGCGGCATCTATTGGATTCGGGACAACATGGACGCCTTCTGGGAGCACACGGCGCTTATCGTGAATTGCGAGCATGTCGCGGTGTCCTCGACCTACTTCATCGGCCCGAACCTGGTGGGATCGACGGCGGTCGCCGCCCGCCGGTGGTACATGCAGGGGAGTGACGAGCTCGAGGCCATTGTCGCGAACGCCTTCAAGATGTTCGGCGTGACGACCTACACACCGCCAGCAACTGGGGCTGGCGGTGAACTCGGACTGCTCCGTGGCAAAGCGCCGGGCTTCCATGTCCTCGCTGACATCTTCTACCACACAGAGCTGGATATTCCCGCGCTGGTTCCCGAAGCCGGAATCGAGTCCACAGTGCGTGCGTACGCGAAGATCATCGACGACGTCAACCACGTCGAGTTGAGCAGACTGCGAGTCAAGTAACTGTTTTCCGGGTCGGCTAAGCTGTCCCGGGACCCAGTTACCGTCACTGCTCGTCCCATGTGGAGCTTCTCTTTCACGAACCGTATCTGAGCGAGCTCTCGATGAGGGGAGCACAGGTGATTCGCTGGATCTGGATGTATGCGGTCTGTGATAATTGCGGCGTCGATACACCAAATTGATCGTCTTTCAACTCATCCCAGGAGCATCCTGATGAAGCGATTGTTCGCCGTTGTCGTCACCCTGACCCTGCTGTGCGTCGGCGCGCCGGCCGAGGCGCAGTTCGACAGCGTCGGTGCGCTCGATTTTCCGACGTCCGGCTCACCCGAGGCACAGGAGCACTTCCTCAGGGGGGTCGCCATTCTCCACAGCTTCGGCTGGAAACAGGCGATCGCGGAGTTCCAGGCCGCGCAGCGGATCGAGCCCGACTTCGCGATGGCGTACTGGGGCGAGTCGCTCTGCTACAACCATCCGCTCTTTGGCGAGCAGGACGGCGAGTCGCCGCGGCAGGTCCTGGCGCGTCTGGCGCCAACGCGGGCAGCGCGGCTGGCCAAGGCGCCCACGGAGCGGGAGCGGGGCTTCCTCGAGGCCGTCGAGATCCTGTGGGGCGAGGGCGCCTGGCGCGACAACCGGGTCGCCTACATGGAGGCGATGCAGCGGCTCTACGAGCGGTATCCGGACGACGATGAAGTGGCCACCTTTACCGCCGTCGCGACGCTCAGCGCGGCACGGGCGATGAACGACCGTAGCTCCCGGTACGAGATGCGGGCCGGCGCGATCGCGCTGAAGGTATTCGGCAGCAACCCGGATCATCCGGGGGCGCCCCACTACGCGATTCATGCGTTCGACGACCCGACCCATGCCCCGCTGGCGTTGTCGGCCGCGCTCCGGTACGCCGAGATTGCGCCGGCGGTGGCCCACGCACGGCACATGCCGACGCACATCTTCATCCAGCATGGCATGTGGGACTACGTGTCGAATCACAACCAGATCGCCTACGATGCCGCCCGAGCGTTGTGGGAGCCGGATGACAGCGTGGGTGACACCGTGCACCCGCTCGACTGGGGGCAGTACGGCGATCTCCAGCTCGGTGACTACGCGAAGGCCCGGACCTGGATCGAGCGGCTGGAGATGGTGGCCCGGGAGAGCGACGGGCAGGCGCGCGCGCTGAGCAGCCTGCCGCTGCTGAACGCGCGTTACGTCGTCGAGACCGAGGAGTGGAAGACGCTGCCGGTCACCGATGACTCGTCGGCGCACGAGCTGCTGGCCACCGGCATCAGCGCCGTCAAGACCGGCGACCTCGCGACGGCTGAACGGGCCGCGGCGAAGCTGCAGACAATGGCCGAGGGCAACAACGCCAATCAGCTCATGTATCGCGAGGTCGCGGCGCTCATCCGCCTGGCCAACGGGCAGGGCGACGCCGCGATCGCGCTCATGGACGAGGCGCTCGAGATCGTCGACGGGATGCGTCTGCCGAACGGCGCCGCCAATCCGGTCAAGCCGCCCTACGAGCTCTACGGGGAAATCCTGCTCGCGCTCGACCGGCCCGCCGAGGCGGCGACCCGGTTCGAGACCTCCTTGGTGCGAATGCCCGGCCGCGCCCGGTCGCTGTTGGGGCTCGCGCGCGCCGCGGCTCGAAGTGGCGACCGCGCGACCGCGGCCGAGCAGTACGCCACGCTGCTGTCGAACTGGCAGGGACGCGACGACTTACCCGGCTACCAGGAAGCCAGCCGCTTCGTGCGGCAGAGCAACGATCACTAGCGCTGGCGAGGCGGAGCCACCCGGGTCGGGACGGTCTGAGGCGGAGCCTCGCTAGTGCTGTGTCGGACGCTTCTGTGGCGGCGGCACTCCAGATGCGCCAGCGGGCGGGCGAACACGGCAGGGCCGTTGCGTCGTACCGGCGGTGACCCGGAGAACTCTGTCAGCGGGTCCGGCTCAGAACCTCGACGCCCGGATCCAGGTATCCGCCCGCGCCCAGCTCGCGTCGAAGTCGTCGTCGGCCTCTGGGGCCGATCTCCCCTGCCCCGCCAGCGCGGCCTTCAGACCGAACAAGGACCATCCGTTGTGCGGGTGGTCGGCGAGCTCCTCGCGGTAGACGCGCTCGGCATCGGCGAAACGCTCCGCCTCGAGCAGCGCGGCACCCAGCCAGTGGCGGGCGCCGAACGGCAACGGCTCAGGCTCGGAATACTCGAGCTCGTCCTCAATCGAGACGGCCCGCTCGAACGAGGCGATGGCCGCCGCGGCGTCACCCGCGTCCCGATGAATCTCCCCTTCCAGAATTGCGCCGACGGTCCCCAGCAACAGCTTGGCCGAGTCGAAACGGAAACGCGCGGTGGTCGACTCTGCCGTCGCCAGCACCCGATCGAGGTAGACCTGCGCGAAGTCGGCGTCGCCGTGTCGCAAGTGCGCATACCCCTGCGCGAAGTCCCACAGACCGCCGGACGCTTCCTGCCCGGGGCGGTCCGTCACCTCCAGCACGTCATCGAACCGGCCGAATCGAACCAGTGTCAGCACGTGAAACACGCTGTCGCCCGTCAGCTTCGCGTAGTCCTTGCCCGCCTGGACGGCAATCGCCCCCTGTCCATCCATCGACGCCGCAAACAACAGCATGTGCAGGTTGTGCGACGGGTAGATCGCCAGCCCCTCGCCGACTTCCGCTTTCAGATCGGAGTGCCACGCCTGCAGGTTCGCGCGGACTCCGTCCGCCCACCGGCCAATCTCGTTCCAGGTATGCGACGGCATGTGGTTGATGTGGCTGGCACCAGGGATGGCGCTCCCCAGATACTCGGCGCACGCTACCGCCTTGTCCGGCCTCACGGTCGATTCGGTTGCGTGGATATACAGATGACACGCGCCGGCATGCCTGATGTCCTTCGCTAGGACGCCTTCGAGCACGGCGTGCAACCGTTGCACGTTGGGATCCTCGAGGTCGCGTGTGCCGCGTCGAGGCTCCAGCAGAAACAGCGCCTCACCGTAGAGCGTGACCGCATCCAGATCGTCGGGGAACATCTCGGCCACCCCGCGCATCGCCTCGGCGTAGGCGGTGTCCTGGTCGCGCCGTGTATCCGGATCGAAGTCCTCGACGTAGCGGACCGCCATCGCGTTGATGTAGGCTCGCTCCCTCGCGCTCGCCCGATCGATGCGGGCCAGCGCCTCCTGAATCGCCGCGTACGCGTGGGGCGCCTCGAAGGGGCGCATCGGCCCGTTCAGATACGACCCCCACGCCCACGCCTCGCCCCAGTAGCAGATGGCGCAATCGGGGTCGCGCGTCCAGGCCTCGCGGAACGATCGGGCCGCGTGCTCTTTGGTGAACGCGTACATCAGCCGAAAGCCCTGGTCGAAATAGGCCTGCGTCTCCGCATTCGACGAGGAGATCTTATGAGTCAGATCGCCGAGGACCGCGGGGGGATAGAGCGGAATCGGCTCGTCGAAGCTCTCCGGCAACTCCGGGGCGTCGTCCTCCTGGGCCGAGACCACGGACATGGTGAGCGCGAGCACGACGCCCGCCAGCACGGCTTCCCGAATGGTCGTTTTCATCATCGACACTCTAGCAGCCCGTGGTGATAATCCCCCTGCATTCGACCGCGCTGCATCCTGCCTGGCTGCGTTGCTCCGCGGTCACATACTGCCGGTATGTTCCCTCGTCGCGCCTTGTCAGACAGCGCATCACCAGTCTCGGTGCGACGCGGGACTTTCACCACGGACTGCTCGACCTCCCCGCCGAGTCCGTACGGTCCCCTGATCACACGCACCAGCAGACGTAAGTATAAGGGCCCGGGTGCAATATCGGCCCATACGTCAGCGGGACAGTGTCACGTTGCCGACGAGAGCGCGTTGCTCTCCCTGGGCGCTGAGCGCCCGCGTCGGTCAGCAGGCGCACGTCACTTCGTGCCAGATGCCCAAGGAGCGCGTTCTCATTCTCAATAGACGGTCGTGCACAGCGCGGCGCAGATGTCGGCCGACGCGGAAGAGATTCTGGACGACGGCGTGACTGATGATTTCAGGGGACACTCGGTTTCCGCGGTAGATGGGCCGCTTGCTCGTCATCGGCCGACACCGTCACGTGCGGCTCAACTTGACAATGCCCCGGGAAAGCGTCGTGCCCGCTCGTTGTCGGCCGCGAGAATGTGCTTGACAATATTCCACTTTGTATAACAAAGTTCATTACATGAATGATGCAACGAATCGTTTCAGCCGCCTCCTGCAGTGCTCGCCAGCCGCGATCCTCATGCTGGCCACACCGCTGCTCGCCGCCTGCGCTCCGATATGCGGGGTAGTCAACTCGTGGAGTGCCTGTTACCCCGAGATACACGGCGACGACTCCTCGGCGGTGCACTCCGAGATCGACGAGCCCCCGGCAGCCGAGCACGCCGACGCCGTCGATCGGGCTCGCCCGTTCGTCCGCGCCTTGGTTGTCGAGGAGAACCTCCCCGGCCTGTCGCTCGCCGTGGGCATCGCCGGAGAGGTCGTCTGGGCCGAGGGTTTCGGCTGGGCCGATATCGACGAACGGCGCCCGGTGACGCCGAAGACCTTGTTCCGCATCGGGAGCGTGGCAAAGCCGATGACCGCCACGGCTGTCGGTGTGCTCCACGAGCGGGGTCTGCTCGATCTCGACGCGCCGGTGCGCGACTACGTGCCCAGCTTCCCCGAGAAGGAGTGGTCGGTCACGACCCGCCAGCTGATGGGTCATGTCGCCGGCGTGCGCCACTACGGCGACGACGAAGAACTCCTGTATATGCGCGATCACTGCGAGAGCCCGCTCGACGGGCTGGAGCGCTTCGCTGACGATCCCTTGCTCTTCGCTCCCGGAACCCGGTACCAGTTCTCGAGCTACGGGTGGACGCTGGTGGGCGCCGTCGTCGAGGCGGCCGCGGGCGAGCCGTTTCTCGACGTCATGCAGCGCGAGGTCTTCGACCCGTCGGACATGCGGGATACGGGCCTCGACGACGTCCTCCGGCCCGCGGCCCGGCGCACACACTTGTACTGGCCATTTGCCGATCGGAATACGCGCTACGGCGTCGAGCACGCCAACGACGCCGACAACTCGTGCATCCAGGGAGCGGGCGCACTCCTGTCGACGCCGTCCGACGTCGTCCGCTTCGGCCTCGCGATACTCGGCGGACGCCTGCTGCGCTCCGAGACGCTCGACATGTTGCGAACGCCGCTCGAGCTCGAGTCCGGCGAATCGACGGGGTACGGCCTCGGCTGGTTTGTCCGGTCCGCCCCCCTCGGTCCGGAGGCGCAGACGACGATATTCGGGCACGGTGGAAGCTCGCCTGGTGGCTTCACCTCGTTCATGACGCTGCCCGAGCACGACATCGTCGTCGCGGTGACCACCAACGTCTCCTACGCCGAGAACCTAGGCTCGCTCTCGCTGCGACTCGCGCGCATCTTCGCCGGGGTCGAGGCAGGTGCCTCGCAAAAATTCCGGGAGTCCGCCCCTGTCAGCACCTTCACCCCGCGAGCCTGGTAGTCCTTGTAGAGGGACACGACGCGGCGTGAACGGCGTCGGTGCGCGAATACGGCTCCTCCGGCGCGCACTGTCCAAAGTTTTTCTTGATGAAGGCGGCAACCCTCTGATTCGATGGAGTTTCGATGAGGTCGTGATGTCACGGTTCTGGCTACAGAGTCAGCCGGACCTGCAAGAGTTCGAACGCGCGGCGCTGAAGATTCGTCGGCGTGGTCAGCAGGTCAAACTCCACTGGTTGGGTCGAGCCCGCCACCATCTGAGGACGCATGCGGTTCGTGGCCAGCGTGGCCAGATCGTGGAGTAGCGTGTGAAAACTGTGGACCGGCTCGTTGGCCGCGGTGCGTTTGGTGCGCGCCTTGCGCGCAGCCCCTGGTGAACGCACCGCCGGGGCTACCACGGATCGGCGCAGCGTACGCGCCAGATCTCGGTCCTCATCATCAAACAGCATCGGCGACAGGGACCGGCGCATGTGCCACTCGACGTAGTAGGCCAACATGCACAAGAACACGTGGGCCCGCACCCGGTCTTCCAGCCGATGATGGATCGGACGGACCTTCAAGTCGACGGTTTTGAGGCTGCGAAAGGCGTGCTCGACCACCGCCAGGTCCGTGTACGCCTGCACGGCGGCCTCTGCATCGAAGTGGTGCTCGGACACCGAGGTGCGAATGATATAGATCCCGTCCAGCGCCGCCTCGGCGGCGATCTGCTCGGCGTTGCGCTGGTAGGAAAAACTGGTGTCGGTGATGGCCAGGTGAAAGTGCTTGGCCATCTTGTGACGATTGATCAGCTTGCCCACACGTAGCGCGATCCTGTCTTGGCCGGTGAGGGCTCGTTGTCTGCGCCGCGTGGCCGCCACGATTGTGTCCAACTCCTTCTCGGTGGCCTGCAAGAGCACCTCGCGCTTGCGCGTTCGCTCCGCGGCCAACAACGGATTGCGGCAGGCAATCAGTCGTTCCCCCGGATACTCCGGTGCGTGAATCTCCGCCAGGTCCCGATCGTCGAAGAGTGAGGGCTGTACGATCCCGGCTTCGGCCAGCTTGCGGATCGCCGGGGCTCGGAGGGCCGTAATCCAGTCCAACCCCTCGACGGGCTTGAGCTCGTCACGAATCCGCGCCGACGTGATCATCCCCCGATCCCCGACCACCACGACGTGACGGATCCGGAACCGCGCACGGATCTTCTGGAGCTGCGGCCCCAAGGTCGTGGGATCGCCGACATTCCCCGCAAAGACCTCCACGGCCACCGGGCACCCGTCCCGGTTGCACAACAGGCCATACTCGATCTGAGGAAACCCGGTCTTGCGGTCCCGGCTGTGCCCAAATTGAGCCAACGGACAGTGCGTGCCGGTGTAGTAACTCGAGCTCAGGTCGTACAGCACAAGGCACCCCTCGTCCAAGTGCCGGTGAGCCAGCTTGGTTTCGATCCGGGCCTGGCGCTGCACCAGCCAGTCCATGGCGGCGTAGAGATCCGCTTCGTCCACCGCCTCGACGCCCAGCTGCTGCCCCAGCGACGAACTGGCGGTGTCGGCGTGCAGCGAGCGAGCCGTGGCCAGCTTGGACGCCGGTTCCAGGATACGACTCGCGATCATCGCCACGGCCAGGTCGCGCTCGACACACCGGCGGGACGCGATCAGACGGTCCAGGCCGACCTTTCGGAGCGTGCCGAGCACCGCCGCCACGTGCCCATGGGGCAGGCTGCGACGAATCTCCAAGGCGTGGTCCGCGACCACATAGTGCTCGCCGCGCAGGGCGCCGCGGATCATGGCAATCACGTCGGGCGGCAGGTGCGAGATGTTGCCCAGTGTCTCGTGCTGGACTCGGCCGTCCTGGCGAAAAGTCCGCCGCAGGAGATGTGTGGAGTACACTTTCCCTTTGTAGCGTCGTATGGTAGTGGCTACATGAACTGGTCCTGATCGACGAGACATAGCACTATAATAAGTATATACAGCGCCTTTGTCAAGGGGTTCAGATTAATATTAGTGGCTACATATTGCACCGCGCACCAACGCTTAAGTCGAGGACCCTCAAACGGTTACGGAAGAAATCCGCCTTATTCCAGAGGGAACTTTGGATTAGCGAGTGCTCTCAGAAGTCAGGAGGCAGAAGACAACTCGAGGCCGCCGCGGGTGTCACAGGCGGCAACGCCCAGAACCGCTCCGGGCTGCGGCCTACGTGAGCAGCAGG
>SMUZ01004029.1_pt1 | contig 11351 bp, 9 predicted proteins | sample 2456421 | NCBI WGS metagenome assembly SMUZ01 (sample SAMN11095932, study PRJNA526329) | marine sediment metagenome | biome: Marine sediment; feature: Surficial sediment; material: Deep marine sediment; isolation source: Hadal surficial sediment | place: Pacific Ocean | collected 2014-11 | depth 0-1... | reverse complement strand
TGTGTCTACATCCTGCCAAAACGAGTCCCCTATATTGAACGAGCACATTCTGCCTTCTTCCGCCAATACTCGAACACCACCGGACAATGAATAGTCTCCTTGCTCCTGGCTTCGTCTTAGTGCATCAAATATAAGTGGCGTTTGGATGAATATACCAACATCAATCGCGTTAAAATCTGTCAGACTTTTCCCTAAATCTAGTAACTGATTGTCAACTGTCCTAACTTTAGTTGCGTCATCAAGATTATGAACTGTATTGAGAGCGTAATCCACGCACAACAGGCCACATTCTTTGCCCAGCTGAACACTTTTGAGTTTTTCAAGAATATTGACATTAAAGACATGATCGGACATAAACAGCAGAAATCTGCCATCTACAAATTTTTCAGCTTTCAGAACTGAAACACCATTCGGTTTACGCCAATCAAGGTTGCGGACCCAGGTAATTTTCACCCCTAATTTCTTTGAGTTTATTGTCTTCCGAATCCGTGCTGCCTGGTACCCCAAAATAATAACGAATTCAGTAATTCCAATCCTCTTTGCTGACAAAATGACTCTTTGAAGAAGGGGCATCCCGCCAACTTTTACAAGAGGCTTGGGACAACCATTCTGATAACCCTCCAGCCGACTTCCATTGCCAGCAGCTATAATGACTGCTTTGGTTATCTTCTGGTTGTCATTGAAAGAGGATCCTGAATTGAGGGATGAGGTATGTGTAGAAGGCGTACAAATAGAATAAGAATCTTCGTGCAGATTCAAGCCCATTTCTTTCTCCACTCCGGTATGTGTAAAGCGGCTAGAGACTCAGATCAATTTATTGTACAGCTTAAGAGTCTTCTAATCCTAATTATGTTAAAACTTAATTAATTTGAAGTTACAGACAAATTTAAGGTCGTGAATATACAAAATCTTTTTCTGTATGTCAAGAAATCTCTTGAATAAATCAAAACTGAATGTGGCTCAGATCGAGTGTAGCAAATTATTGTTTTTATAGTCTTTGGGTTGAACGATTTCTCGCTTTGTCATTCAAATATAATTCTTTCTAAACAAAGCTTTAATTGTTGCCGGAATTGCCTTTATTTTTCGCCAAATGGAGTCACCATGTAAAAAATCATTAAAAACTCTTAAATCATTCACTAATTTTTCGCTGTATTTGTACCACCAAATATTATTGTTCACAAAATCTTTAGAAAAAAGTTTCAAAACTGACCTTGCGATTAAACGGTCTGTATTGATATATTTTGGCCGCACAACTTCCATAACTCCCCAAGGTCCGTGACTAACACCTATACCACTGGTCTTGAAGCCTGTATATGGCGCCTCCATTTGAGCAATATGGATCTGTAAATCATTGACGATCACACTGCCAGCGTGAATTTGGTTCGCAATTTTGACTCCTCTTTTTAAGTCTTGTGTCCAAACACTGGCCGAAAGTCCAAATGAAGAATCGTTTGCCAGAAAGATTGCCTCATCTTCAGTAATAAACGGCATCATTGTAATTACAGGCCCGAAAATCTCGTTCTTAACAACATCCATATGCGAATTTACATTTGTTAAAACGGTAGGCTCAAAGTAAAGGTCACCTAAATCCTTGAGCGGTTTTCCGCCGAAAAGTACCGTGGCCCCTTTATCAGATGCATCTTCAATGTAAGAGCAAATTTTTTCAAATTGCCTGTCATTAATGAGGCACGATAGATCAATATCAGTTTCACAATCTGGCTTTGCCATAAGCTCACGTGTCTTCTCACCGAGTTTCTCACAGAACACTTCAAGAATCGATTCATGGACAAAGAGTCGTTCGACAGAAAGACAGGCTTGTCCGGCATTAGAAAAAGCGCCCCATACAGTTGCGTTAACTGCTCGTTCAATGTTGGCGTCTTCGAGAACAATCATTGGGTCGCTACCACCTAATTCCATATTGACCGGAACCAAATTATCAGCCGCAGCCTGATATACTTTTTTGCCAATTTCCGTACTTCCGGTGAACATGATTTTGTCAAATTTCGATTTAACTAAAGCCTGTCCAACGTCAGATAATCCAGTTACAATATTTAAAACATTTTTCGGCAGATAAGCTCGATCAAATATTTCGAGAATTTTCAGACCTGTCAGCGATGTAAGCTCTGAAGGCTTGTGGATAACAGCGTTGCCAGCTAAAATCGCCGGTATGATGTGCTGCATCGCCAAAAGAAAAGGAAAATTCCATGGCGAAATAACTGCGATAACGCCAAGTGGTTCATATTTCACCAATCCCCTTCTCAATTTAAACAATGGATTTAAAGAACCGGTTCGGTGGCTTTTCAAAAACTTCGGAATATTCTTCAAATAGTATTTGAAGCAATCTAAAATCGGTAAAATTTCGCTTGAGTACGCTTCAGCGAGAGGTTTACCGGTTTCTTGTGAGATTAGTTGAGCAACTTCATCTTGATAAAGATAAAATTGGCGATAAGCCTTTCTGAAAAGTTCAAGACGAGTCTTAAGCGTTAAATCGGACCAGGTCTTAAAAGCAGATTTTGCCCTTTCGAAAATTTCAGGAATATCTTCCGGATTGGTTGCTGAAAACTCTGAGATAGTGTCCCCGGTTCTCGGGTCAGTAGAATATAACGTATTTGATACAACTTTTAAGGCCATATTTTGCGGTTCCTTAAACCGAGAGTTTTCAGCTCAGAGCGAGGAATTTAACCATTTCGTCGTCCAAGAACTTGCTGTGCTCGTCGTTAAGTGGATCCAGCCGGTACTCGTTCATCAGCATTAACTGCTGACCAACCCATGCTTTCCAGCACTCATCACACGTTTGCTCAAGAACTTTTTGGCCTAATTCGTTATTAAAGGGCGCTTCTGATAAACCTTCTTTCTCTTGTTGGCATCTCGAACATTTAACCTTTGCCATGTAAACCTCCAATCAGTCTGACTGAAAGTGTATAGCAAATTTGCCAAAAAGTCAAGCGAAATTAAGGACCCCTGCCATGCAACAATTGTCAATGAACAAATAGAACAAATCACTCGCTCAAGCCGAAACCTGAAACGTTGGCTATTCTTTAGCAAGTGATATGCCATAAATAAATTCAAACAAACAAACAAACCCAAGTCATTTAAAATCATGAAATTAAAACAGAAACAGTTGCAAGGGAAAAGAAAAAAAACGTGAAGTTCGTTTACGTTCTGGCTGTGAAACGAGAACAATATTTACAGTGATTTTCTAAAAGTGACAGAGGAAAAAATGGCTACTCGGCTAAAAAAAATTCCATGTTTCAGCGTGAGACAGTGTAATAAGCTATAACGCCATTATTTGCGAATTTCAACAGCACTATTCAAGGTGTCAGAAATCTAATTCTGGTTTTAACTCCCAATATTTTATTACGTTTAACTAGGCTGTCAAACTATAAATACAGGTTGGCACAATAGTTGATTAATTTACGGATGCATATAAAAAAAGCAAGGTGAACACCTTGCTCAAAATTGAATCCAAAGTTCTCCATCCACCCCTCCTTTCCCTAAACGGCGGAGCACAAAGTTCCGCCGTTTGGTTTTTACTGCTCTAAAATTTTTATCCCGCCATTGGTTGTGTGCAAAACGATTCTTCCGCCACCACCATTTATTTTACCCTTGAGTCTTCTCTTGCTGAATTTGCCCCGGACCTCAATGGGAAAATCAGTTCGAACCGAACCGTTCGTCGTTCTCGCGTCAATATCAGCTCGGAGATTTTCCGGAAAATACACTCTGATACTACCGTTGGTCGTTCGGAAATTCATATCTTCGTCTTCTTCAAATTCTAATAATTCCACATCGATACCACCATTCGTGGTTTTCGCTTGAACACTTCCTTTGCCCTCGCGGACATCGATGCCGCCATTGGTTGTCTTCACTCGAATATTTCCGGCAACGTTCGTGATCCCAACTTTGCCATTGACTGTGGAGATGTCCATGTTGGTTTCATTTGGTACTAAAATTCGATATTTTACACTTATACTGACTCCATTGCCAAATACTGAATCCCAAAAGCCACCCCTACGTTTAGGATATTTGGTTCTAATTTCAAGGTAGTTTCGACCCTGCTTAACTTCAATTCGAACCCGCTCCATGATTTCCTCAGCCTGCCGGCGGCTGCGAGCTTTAACTATCTTTTCCGCCTCGACCCGCACTTCATTTCTGTCCCAGGACTCGACATATACGCTGCCATTCGTATTATTAACAATCAACTCACTTCCTTTTTCGAATGAGTAGGTTTCTTGAAACTTTTCCCGATGAGTTCCCGCAATTAAAGAAGTGGCGAGAAAAAAACTACAGAAAATATGAAAGATTTTGATTCGCACAGGATTCACTCCAAATTTATATGATCAATTCTTCTTGAATGTTATATTTCCTTCCTCAGTGTAAACACTTAATCGAGCCAGGCCTTCACCTAAAACGTCATCTAATTTTTCGCCTTCATCTCCCCACCTTCTTACCGAAACCGGGAAGTCAGTTCGGATCCTGCCTTCGCGCGCCTGAAATCTAAGTTGAGCATTAAAATCTTCCGGCACGCGAATGAAAATATCGCCTTCATCGGTGCGCATCTTACACCTGCCATTGGCCAAAAGGGAAAAATCTGCTTCAATATCCCCTTCGTCTGATTGAAGATCGCCATCTTTGATCACCAGTCCGTTTAAAATAAAATCACCTTCGTCGCTTTCCAGATCAATGACTGCAAATTCGCAATTGCTTAATCGAACCGAGCCCTCGTCAATGTTCACAAACAGCGTTGAGGAAGCTCCCCGGGCATTTTTACAAACCAAATCACCCTCGTCAAGAGCGACATCGATTTTTGAGGATTCCAAGTTATTCAAAATAACATCGCCTTCATCAAGCCGGAGTCTCAAACTGCCGGTGATTCCTGTAATCTCCACGTTGCCTTCATCATTTTCTATCTTAAGATTAATTTCCCTGGGTACCGTCAAATCATAATCCACTTGATGCTCGGAGTGCCGGCGCCATTTGTCAGAGTGGAAGATATTCGAGAACCTAAAATGCTTGTCAACATCAATCTCCCGAATGTAGAGACGGTTGCCTGAGTGTTCAATCTCAACTTCAAGATTTTCCATTATTTCTTCAGCTCGTCGACTATTTCGATCCCAAACTCGTTTGGTTATTTTTAAATAAACTTCTTGTTTATCCCAAGATTGGATCCTAATGCTTCCCTCATCGCCAATGATTGTGATTGAGCCGCCTGACTTCATTTTAAATGTTTTTTCTTCTTCAGATTTTAGTTCACCGCCTAAAAGGCTTTGGCAGAAAAAGAGGGTACAGGTAAATAAGCAGAAGACATTTTTTGTTTTCATAAAATTAGTCCTTAATAAACCATGGCTTTTAATTAATATTAAGCTCTCCAATTCCGGGACTCACATGTAAACTAAGCGCATATTTCGCGTCGTCATAATTTTTGCTGTAATAGTATCTCCCGGACTTTCTGAAATTGCGAGGGACTTCAACGTCGGACAAAAATAAAAACTTCGAAACGGAAAGCTTTACGCCAACATCATCATCCGGTAAATAGATAGTTGTCTCACCAATGTCCAAATCAACATCCGCCATCGCCTCATTTAACATTCGGCCGCGAAAGTCAACGCGCATCTCCCCGATTCCGCCGTTTATCTCAGCTTCTCTGAATCGGGCATTTCCAAGTCTGACGATTTTCGTTTCACCGACTTTTGTGTTGATTTTGAGGTAGTCCATCTCACTCTGGTTTGGTTCCGAAAACTCAACCTGTACTTCTCCGGCCCATGTGGTCAACTCCATACCGACTATAGAAAGACCGCCTAAATCAATTTCAATTACTCCCGCTTTTATTCTCGCTTCTAAATAGATCTCAACATCTGGGGGCAACTCCAGGACAAACTCCGCTTTTAAATCTTTGCTATCGTTGTTTGTCCAACCTTTTTTGTCAAATTCAATATCCAATCGAGAACGCTTCCGGTCATAATCTTCATATATTTTGAATTCATCCCTGCTGAAATAAATCGAAAGCCGAACTTCTTTACTTCGAGAAGATTTACTAATTCTCACTTCTGCTGCGTCAATATCAATGTTTACATACAGGACTTTGTCAGAATTGATTTCGTATTTTTGCTTAAACCTTTCGGTTCCATAGCGTTGAGCTAAAAGTGTATGAGAGGAGCCCAAAAGCAAAAAACACACAAAAGAAAAAATTAAAAGTCTGAACGGTTTTGCTGACATGATAAAATCCTCAAACAAAATGAATTTAAAAATTTCGATGAATTCTAAATGAAACATTGAGGCCACCGCCATCCAGGCGATGGGCAAAATTAACCCTCATATCGCCGTCTCGGTTGGCAATGGCAATTCCAACGTCGGTTTTAAGATCGGAGAATTCAAAATTATCGAAATTAAGGGGCGAAGAGGTGTCTTGAGCAAACCAGGCAAGGCCGGTATTTGCGAACAAAATATAGTGAAAAAGGTTCAGAAACCAAAGATCATCAAAAAGGAATTCACCGTCTGTTCTGTATTCAGAATTAAACATCACCATCCGGTCGCCGGTGAATTCTTTGAAATGATAGCCGGGCAAAGTAGAAATACCTCCTAAATCAAAAAGGAATTGTTCAGGAACATTTCCCCGACCTGATCCAACTCGAAGCCTAAAATCGAGACTTTCGAAGTAACTCAACGTCTGATATCTACGCAAGTCGATAATATAGCGATCGAAGTTAAAATCACCATTTAATTCCTGACCGGCAACCTGGCCGGCAAATTCGGCGGTGCCGTTTAAATACCAGCCACTTTCCGGAACTCTGGCGTCGTAGCGGGTATCCAAATTAACACTGAAAATCAAACTGCGCATATTTCCTTCATTAATCAGGGGATTCAATCTGAAGTCTTGCCCTCCTCTGAACAATGACCAGTTCGACGTATTGAGCATATTCGAGTAATCATCATTTCTGTATTCCACTTTGACTTTAAAATCGCGAGTGAATTCCTGAACAGCGAAAAAACTAAACCCTTTTCTTCGATAGTAATCTAAAAAGTCTTTTTTTACGAAAAGTGCGTTTGCGCTGTTTTCACTTTCCGAAACCAACCACGCATCCTGGGTATCCGTGAAGTCGTGATATTCGCCGCCTAAGAATAAATTGAGCGAACTTAAAGTAGAGAGCTGCCCACCAATTTGGTAGCGCAAATCCTTATTCTCAAACCCATAACCTATTTCCCCGAAAAGGTTTAAGTGTCCCATCCTCCAATTATGGTAATGATCCCGGGGTTGGCGGAAGCCAATAAAACCGCCCTCCACTCTATTATACCTGAGAATAAAATTGTCGAGCTCGTTCACCGACCAGTAATTTTGAAACGAAATGCCATGTCTGTAGCGGCTGTCTCGCCGAAATGATCTTCTGGAATAGCTCCTCGTTCTACGGATCTCACGGTTGGAATATCCGGTGTGGTGGCGCTTCAAACTTCTCGAAGATATCTCCAAAGCGTCACCTTTGACCCAAGCATTTCCGGATTGATCTATCCAACCGTCAACGCTAATCACATCGCCATCGACACACCCGCTCGATTTCACTCTGACATCGCCAAAAAGAGCGACTGCGCTTCCTTCTATTTCGCCCCGGATTGTCAAATCGCCCCGGACTACAACAACGTGATAAGGCAGCCTTTCCTTTTTTTTGATAACCTTGTTACCCGAAAAGTACTTAATTTCCATCCGACCGCGATCATCCAGATACTTTTCCTTGACCCGGTCGAGAGTCTCTTGATCGCTTCTGTCAAGGTCTAATTGTGAAAAAAGATTTGGGGTAAAAAGCGTGGCAAAAAGAATCACAGTCATCAAGCCCGTTATTACTTTCATCATGCACCTCAATAATTTAAGGGTTTAATAAAAAAACTGATAACTTGCAACAAACTGCTGATTATTCATTCGAGGTATATTATATCAGACAGTTTCTCTTGTGAAATGTTGCCAACAAAAATTTAGAATTGAATAAAAAGGGAAGAAATTTTAAATCTAAAAAAATCACTTTCTTTGATTACGGATACTTTCCAGCAAAAGTTTCATATCTTCAGGCAGGTCCGAATCAAATCGCATGAATTCATTTTTGGAGGGGTGAATAAACCCAAGCACTTTTGCGTGCAAAGCTTGCCGGTCCATCTTTAGAAGAAGCTTGCTGGCAAACTCCCGTTCATCGTTGGGTAAATTTCCCAATTGCCTGTTGCGACCGCCATATTCTGCATCGCCGAAAACCGGGTAACCGAGATATGAAAGATGCACCCTGATTTGATGGGTTCGCCCGGTTTTCAAATTTAGCTTGACGAGGGAATGTACCCAATGCGTCTCCAGAACTTGATAATTCGTAATCGCTAACTTACCGGACAACTGCACAGTCATTCGCTTTCGATCTTTAGGGCTTCGCGCAATAAACGTTTCTATCTTGCCCTTCCTCTTTTTAAATCTCCCCCAGCAGATGGCTTGATATTCCCGTTCCGTTTCCTTCTGCTTAAATTGACTGGAAAGACTTTGGTGGGCAGCATCGTTTTTTGCAACCACCATTAATCCGGATGTGTCTTTATCAAGCCGGTGGACGATTCCGGGTCGTTGCCGACCTCCGATTGACGAGAGATCGCCGCAATGATAAAGCAGAGCATTCACAAGTGTACCCGTATAGTTGCCAAACGCCGGGTGGACGACCATTCCAGAGATTTTATTTAAAACCAACAGGTGCTCATCTTCATAAATAATATTTAACGGAATATCTTCCGAGAGGATATCAACCGGAGTGGGTTTGGGAACGCAGACCTCAACCTTTTCGCCGGGCGAAACAAGATGGCTGGCTTTGGCAGGCTGGCCATTCACCTTAACCAAATCTTCCCGAATTAATTTTTGCAAACGCGCCCGGGAAACCGAAGCGATTTGCTGAGTTAGGAATTTATCAAGGCGTTGTTTTCCCTGTTGAGACGGGATAACTACTTCAAAGTAATTTTCCTCTTGCATAAAAATTGGTGGGTGAACGTAATATAAAACGAGGGATTTATGCTTTTTTTTCGGCGGCTACTTCTGTGGTTTCGTCCGTCTGTTTGGAACTTTTATCAAACACAACAAATACGATTAGTATCATCATCCCGATTGTTACGGCACTATCCGCCACATTAAAAATCGGCCAACGGGCATTTCCAAAACCAACATCGACAAAATCGACTACTTTACCATAAAGAAACCGATCAATCAAATTACCGATAGCACCGCCTAAAATCATTGCGAGTGCAAAATTCAGAGACATTTTTTCGTTACGGGCCTTCAGAATGTAAATGAAAATTATGACCGTAGCGATTACTGCAAAAATGGTAAAAAAGGGCTGGCCACCGACTTGAATGCCGAAAGCCATTCCGGGATTTTCAATATATGTCAGGCGTACCCAGTCGCCAATTATATTATGGGGGATACCGTATTCAAATGAATATCGCACTGATAGCTTGGTAATTTGATCGAGAATAACAACAATTATAGAAATCAAAAAAACTTTCACACGTAACTCTCGTGTTAATTAAAAATACATTGAATTATAAGTCTGCCTTTCCCTTACAGGGAACGCATCTTGTCGCAGTCGGCACCGCCACTAATCTTTCCTGAGGAATAGGCCTCTCGCAATCAATACAATTGCCATAATCACCGCTTTCAACTCGTTGCAGGGCTTCCTCAATGTGGTTGAGAAATTTCCCCTCTCGAGTCGCAAAAAAGAAAGCCTTTTCACGTTCCATATTATCGGTTCCCACATCCGCCATATGAAAGGAGTAGGCAGAATTCTCCCCGGAAGCGTCTTTTAAAGTCGATGCCATTTCTCTGTCTTTTAATTGCCCTAAATCCTTGAGCATTTCCTCCCTCTTTTCGAGAAGCAGTTTCTTAAATTTTTTCAGGTCCTTCTTTGTCATTTATACCTCCGTATGTCTGAGTTTCAATTTCACTTATATAACTTTTTCGATTCCGATTGCCACTTCAGAACCGTTGATCTCCCAATTTTCCGTGAACGAGGCTTTCTGAAAATTCGGAGATAGGGATTCTGCCAAAGTCTCATTGCAAATATACTCCGAACGCTGTGCGATTGCTTTTAAGAGTTCATCCGAGGTCTCATAGTAAATTTTAATACGATCTATTACATCAAACCCGGCATTTTTGCGCATATTTTGAACGCGATTGACAAATTCTCTCGCTAAACCTTCAATCCTGAGATCGTCCGTGATTCGAGTATCTAAGGCAGCGGTCAATACATCATCGGCCTGTACAACAAGACCTTCAGCGCTCTGTGAGACAATTTCGAGATCGGTTATTTTAATTACTTTTTTCTGCTTTTCGATATCGATCGTAAATTCACCTTTCTGTTCTAATTCAGTGATTTCTTTTTCACCAAAGTCGCGGATCATGTTTGCTGCCATCTTGGCATTTTTTCCCAAGCGCGGGCCTAATTGCTTAAAAAGAGGATTTGCTTTTTTTATAGTCAACCCTGCTGTGTCGGAAACAAACTCAATATTCTTAATATTAAGCTCTTCCGTAATCAAACTTGCCATACTTAGGATATGATTCTGCGCGTTTTGATCTTTAGCTACTACGACAATTCTCGACAACGGTTGCCTAACTTTAATTGCTGATTCATTTCTCAGCGCTCGGCCAAGAAACACAACACGCCGGACCAAATCCATTCTCTCCTCTAATTCAGTATCTCGATACGTATGTTCGCGGGTATTCTTTTTTGGGTAAAATGCCAAATGCACGCTCTCAACATTAGCATCGCCGTTTTGGGTCAGATTTTTGTGAATTTCCTCCGAAATAAATGGGGTGTAAGGCGCTAATAATTTAGTTACAGCGATCAAAACTTCGTACAAAGTTTCGTAAGCAGCAAGCTTGTCATCCCCCATTTCGGATTTCCAGAACCGACGCCGGCACCGGCGTACATACCAGTTGGAAAGATCATCGATGACAAATTCGGAAATCAAGCGTGCAGCTTTGGTCAGATCATAACGTGACAAATGATTTTCAATTTTCTCGACAAGTCTGTTTAAGGAACTTAAAAGCCAGCGGTCAATTTCCGCGCGTTTTTCGACTACGATTTTAGATTTTTCATATTTAAACTTATCGATATTCGCATAAGTTGTAAAGAATGAGTAAACGTTAACCAAAGTGCCAAAGAACTTTCGAACGACCTCATTTACCCCTTCGACATCAAATTTGGTTGGAACCCAGGGTGGACTCACTGTCAGCAGATACCATCTAACCGCATCGGCCCCGTATTCATCGATAATGTTTTTCGGATCGATGGTATTTCCTTTCGATTTGGACATCTTCTGGCCAAATTTGTCTAAAATCAAATCATTGG
>SMUZ01011582.1_pt1 | contig 11362 bp, 6 predicted proteins | sample 2456421 | NCBI WGS metagenome assembly SMUZ01 (sample SAMN11095932, study PRJNA526329) | marine sediment metagenome | biome: Marine sediment; feature: Surficial sediment; material: Deep marine sediment; isolation source: Hadal surficial sediment | place: Pacific Ocean | collected 2014-11 | depth 0-1... | reverse complement strand
GCAAGCGTCGTGCGCGAGACCCAAGTGCAAGAACCAGTTTGTCATAAGAAATTCTCTCGCCACCTTCTGTATGCACAGACTTGTTATCGCGGTCGATTGTCGTGATCCTGGTACGCAAGCGAATTTCGATATTTGGTTCGTGATAGAAACTTGCCGGCTTGAAGTGCAACCGCTCCGCCGGTATCGCACCTGCGAGAAATTTCTTGGACAGCGGTGGTCGCTGGTAGGGCAAATAATCTTCGTCGCCAACCAGCACAATTTGGCCGGCATATTTGAGCTGTTTGAGTGTTGCAACAACCTGTCCGGCCGCATGGCCAGCGCCGGCAATAACTGTTCTTTCGGTCACTCGGCTCTCCTAAGAAGAAACCTGATCCGGACTACGCAAAGCTCGTTCGCTGCATTTTGTCATACTGGCGCGAGCGGCCATATGACAGGCAGCAGGACCATGACGGTGATGAATACCACGATCGTCAGCGGTACACCGACATTGAGGTAATCGACAAATTGATAGCCACCCGGTCCCATGACCAGAATATTGGCAGGATGCGAAGATGACTTCGCTGACTAAAAGTATTAACGAAACAATCAGGATTCCGAGGACCAGGGCGATGTCAATCGTCATGCGATCATTCTATACACAACCCAACAATGAAGGTTTTCCGCCACAGACCTTGTAAATACATCCAGTACTGTATAAAAATACAGACTTTTGCGAGGGTCTGTTGTGCAGCTTGCCGAGCAGGAAATTGATTACCTGGGGATTCTGAATCCAGCCCAACGGCAGGCAGCGGAGTACGGTGATCATACCGACGAACACGCTTTTCGCTCGGGGCCCCTGCTTGTCATTGCGGGAGCGGGGACGGGAAAAACCATGACCCTGGCGCATCGTGTCGCGCACCTGATCATTTCCGGTGTGAGTGCGGAGCGCATATTGCTGCTGACCTTTACGCGCCGGGCGGCACAGGAAATGACGCGGCGAGTCGAGGCCATTGTCAGACCCGCGACGCGCCAGGCGAATACCCCGGCGTTAGCCGCGGGTGGATTGCCCTGGTCGGGCACATTTCACTCCATCGCCAATCGCCTGTTGCGCCACTATGCGCACAACCTGGGATTGGATCCGGGCTTTTCGGTTCTTGATCGTGGCGATGCGGCGGATGTTATGGACGTCGTACGTCACGAACTGAAATTCTCTCGAGCCGCGCGCAGATTTCCCAGGAAAGATACCTGCCTCGCACTCTATTCGCGCTGCGTGAATACACAAAAGCCGTTGCTGGATACTTTGAACGAAAGCTATCCATGGTGTATCGACTGGGCCGATGAACTCACCGAATTGTTTCGCCAATACGTGCAACGTAAACAGCGCTGTCAGGTACTCGACTACGATGACCTGCTTTTGTACTGGGGCCACCTTGTTGCCGAAGCGGAGTTCGCGAGCGAGATTGGTTCGTGGTTTGACCACATTCTCGTTGACGAGTATCAGGATACGAACCTGGTCCAGGCACAGATTCTCAACGCGCTGAAACCCGATGGGCTCGGTGTAACGGTTGTGGGTGACGATGCACAAGCGATCTATTCATTTCGGGCCGCCGAGGTTGAAAATATCCTGGGCTTCGCGGAGCAATACAGGCCACCGGCCCAGGTCATCACGCTGGAACAGAATTATCGCTCGACACAACCCATACTCGACAGTGCGAATTGCCTGATAGCGGAGAGTGAACGGCAGTATCGCAAGAACCTGTCGACTGATCGCAAAGACGGTGGCAAACCACGATACGTGACAGTAGAGGATGGTGATGCGGAAGCGGAGTTCGTGGTTGAGTCGATACTCGAAAATCGAGAGTTGGGGATGCAACTCAAGGATCAGGCCGTATTGTTTCGGGGCTCGCATCACAGCGATCGACTCGAGCTCGAATTGCTCAGGCGCAACATTCCGTATGTGAAGTACGGTGGATTGAAGTTTCTCGAGGCAGCACACGTCAAGGACCTGTTGTCAGTACTGAAGTGGGCGGAAAATCCGAAGAACGAAGTGGCGGCATTCAGAGTGCTCAAGATGTTGCCGGGTATGGGGCCAGCTCGCGCTGCGCGCTGTTTTGAGCATTTGGCGGGCGGCGATTTTCTGTTTTCAGCCCTGCGCAAATTCCGCGCTCCGGCGGGTGTCGAGTGGCCGCAGTTTTGCGAGTTAATGGAATCGCTTGCGAACGTCGAATTGGACGAGCATGGCTGGCAGTCGCAACTGACGCAGGTGCATCGCTGGTACCAGCCGCACCTGGAGCGAATGTATGACGGGCTAGATACGCGAGAGGCTGATCTGGAGCAGCTCGAACAAATTTCAGGGCGTTATCCAACTCGTGAACGATTTCTGACCGAATTATCGCTCGATCCGCCATCAGCGGCGGGTGATCTGGCGGGAGACCCGTTACTGGACGAGGACTACCTGATTCTCTCGACCGTCCACTCCGCGAAGGGCCAGGAATGGAAATCTGTTTTTATTCTGAATGTGTCGGACGGCAATTTCCCGTCCGAATTCGCGACGGGAAAACCGGAAATGATCGAGGAAGAGCGGCGCTTGCTATACGTCGCCATGACGCGCGCGAAGCAGTCGCTGTCGCTAATCGCGCCGTTGCGATATCACGTGACGCAGCAACGACGGGACGGGGACAAGCATGTTTACGGCGCGCGCAGCCGTTTCATGTCTGATTCGCTATTGGCCACAATGGAGAAATGTTTCAGAGGGCGCCCGGAATCCGAGACAGGTCGATTCGCGGTACGATCGGACAAACAGATCGATGTGGCGGCGCGCATGCGCGAGATGTGGTAGCCGACAAGGCAGGCAAAAAAAGGCGGTGGCACAGGCCACCGCCAAGTAGTACGAAACAAACAGCATAAGGGATACTAGGTTTGTAACGTAATCCTCTTTAGCGAATCGCACTTCTGCTTCGCCCGCATGTGTAAGCCAGGCATTTCGTGTAACTCGATAATGTGTTCCTGGTACTCGATATTCGAGCGATGTTTTTCGCTAGCCACCGCAGCACCGGCTATGACGCAAGCCCACAATATGACGATAGCTGCTTTCGGTGACATTACATTTTCAACTCATGTTCGGCTGTATGATGATTTGATGCTCCGGGCGGCGAAACGGTTGCAATCAAAATGGAATAAGACTAACTGTGTTGGGAGAAAAAAACGGGTTGCAGTCATAACCATCATCAAAGGCTTTGGGGACAGGCAATGAGCGCGGAAAATTCGGTACAAAATCAGGTATCTGCGGAGGAATGGCAGGTTCGAACGGATTTAGCAGCCTGCTATCGGATCATCGCGATGAACGGCTGGGATGACTTGATATTTACCCATATATCCGCGCGTGTTCCGGATGCCGATGATCACTTCCTGATTAATCCCTATGGCATGTTATTTGAGGAAATAACGGCGAGCAGCCTGGTGAAGGTTGACCTCAACGGTGACAAAGTCCTGGAGTCTCCGCATCCAGTCAACCCTGCGGGATTCGTCATTCACAGCGCCATACACGCGGCGCGCCACGATACCGCTTGTGTTTTGCATACCCACACGAAGGCGGGTGTCGCGGTATCGACACAAGCGGAAGGGCTCCTGCCAATTTCACAGATATCTCTGATTGCAATCGTATCGCTGGCCTATCATGACTATGAAGGTATCGCGCTAAACGACGACGAAAAGCCGCGCCTCGTTGCGGATCTGGGCGAAAATAACGCAATGATTCTGCGCAATCATGGTTTGCTCACAGCAGGTCCGAGTGTCGCGGACACGTACCTGCTCATGTATGCGCTGGAAACGGCTTGCCAGATTCAGATAATGGCGCAATCGTCTGGCAGCGACCTCATACACGTAGCGCAGCCCATTGTGGACGGCATCCAGGCGCAGGCTGCGCATGTGATGAAGGGGCTCGGCGGCGCACTGGCGTGGCCTGGTCTGTTACGCAAACTCGACAGGCAAGACCCTTCGTTTCGGGACTAACGCAGAAACATCGCATAGGCAGGATTGTCGCTTTCCTCCCAGTACGTGTAACCCAGTTCGGTGAGATGTGCTTCGAGCTTACTGGTTTCATCTTGGGGGACGTCAATTCCTGCCAATACCCGGCCATAGTCTGAGCCGTGATTGCGATAGTGAAACAAACTGATATTCCAGTCGGTACCAATGGCGTTCAAGAATTCGAGCAGCGCACCTGGCCGCTCCGGAAACTCAAATCGATACACGCGTTCATTTGCCAGCCCGGCAGAGCGTCCACCCACCATGTGTCGAACATGCATTTTCGCAATTTCGTTATCGCTCAGGTCTACCACCGGAAAGCCAGCATCATTCAGTTTTTTGATTAGGTCAGCACGTTCGCTTAAGCCGTCAGTCAATTGCACACCGACGAAGACATGCGCTCTTTTGGTATCGGCGTAGCGATAGTTGAATTCGGTAATGACGCGTCGCCCCAGCACTTCACGAAAATGCCGAAAGCTGCCGGGCTCCTCGGGAATCTCTGCAGCGATCAACATCTCGGTCTGATCGCCGATTGCCGCGCGCTCGGCGATGTGCCGCAAGCGGTCGAAATTGACGTTAGCACCACAGCTGATGGTGACAAATGTCTGGTCGGCCGCGTCATTGGCAACGATATACTTTTTTACGCCAGCCATAGCCAAGGCACCAGCTGGCTCGACGATCGAACGCGTGTCCTCAAATATGTCGCGGATTGCGGCGCAGCACTGATCGGTATCGACAGTGATGATCTCGTCGACAAATTCCTGACACAATCTGAAAGTTTCGTCCCCGACCCGTCTCACGGCAACACCATCAGCGAAAATCCCAACATGCTCCAGAGTCACTGGCTCGCCGGCTGCCAGGGAATCGCGCATCGCGGCGGAATCGTCAGGTTCAACACCGACGATTCGTATCTCCGGATTCTTCGATTTGACGATCGCCGCGATTCCGGCGATCAGTCCACCGCCACCGATGGGCACGAAGATGGCATCAATGTCGCCGTCTGCCTGGCGCAGAATCTCCGCACCGATGGTGCCCTGGCCGGCAATGACATAGGGGTCGTCAAAAGGGTGGATGAACGCCAGCTCCTGTTCGCGCTCAAGCTCGCGCGCATACTCATAGGCGTCGTCGTAGGTGTCACCGTGCAATATCACTTCACCGCCCAGCACGCGAACTGCATCTATTTTTATCGTGGGTGTCGTAATGGGCATTATGATTACCGCGCGAATGCCGCGTTTTTTCGCCGCCAGGGCAACGCCTTGTGCGTGATTTCCTGCGGAGCTGCAAATCACGCCGCTGGAAATCTCATCCACGCTCAGACTGGCGATCTTGTTATAGGCGCCTCGCAACTTGAATGAAAACACAGGTTGCAGGTCCTCACGCTTCATCAGGATACGATTGTTCACTTTTGCGGAGAGCTTGTTCGCGAGTTCGAGCGGAGTTTTGAGCGCAACGTCATAGACCTGTGCGTCTCGGATCAATTCAGGATAATCGGCGTTGTTCATCGTCTGGAGATTGTTGGTCCGAACCGCGGTTATCGCACACCACGCGACCGTCCGCAAAGGTTGTACAGTTGTTGCAATGGAAATCATTGCCTGACCGTTTCATAATGCGATCTCCACACGCGTAAGGACATCCGCTTGAAAAGACTGTTAATTGCCAATGCACGCATGGTCAACGAAGGTGAGGTGCGGGAAGCAGACGTACTCATTGAGGGTGATCGTATTGCGATTATTGGATCGCAAATCCGTGCGCAGGACGACACCGACGTTATCGATGCGGCCGGCAAGTACGTGCTGCCCGGCATGATCGATGACCAGGTGCATTTTCGCGAGCCGGGAATGACGCATAAAGGTGATCTCGCAACCGAATCGGCCGCCGCCGTCGCAGGCGGAATTACGAGTTTCATGGACATGCCGAACGTCAATCCGCAAACGACGACGCGCGCGGCCTTGAGCGAAAAATACGTGATGGCAGAGCGCCGCTGCACAGCGAATTACGGCTTTTACCTGGGCGCAACGAACAGCAACATTGAAGAAATCAAGGCACTGTCGGTGGGTGCCGGTTGCGGCATCAAAGCCTTCATGGGTGCGTCGACCGGGGATATGCTTGTAGATGACCCGCAGGCGCTCGAACTGCTATTTGAGCACGCGCCGGTTATCGTGCTTACGCACTGTGAACACTCGCCAACGATCTGGGACAACGAAGCGAAAGCGCGCGCCAGGTTTGGAGAGCAGGTCCCGATCACCGAGCATCCGCGCATTCGGTCCGCACAGGCATGCCTGGATTCGTCCACCCTGGCTGTCGACCTTGCAAGTCGCCATGATGCGCTGTTGCACATTCTGCATCTGACAACAGCAGTTGAGATGGCCCTTTTCTCGACAGCGCATCGTGCACAGAAACGGATTACGGCTGAAGTCTGCGTGCACCATCTCTGGTTCGACGAATCTGACTACGAGAAATTAGGCGCGAACATCAAGTGCAATCCGGCGATCAAGAGCAAGCAAGATCGTGAAGCGCTGGTCGCGGCACTCAATGACGGGCGACTGGATATCATTGCCACGGATCATGCGCCGCACACCGCTGCGGAAAAGGATGAAACCTACTTCAAATCGCCTGCTGGCCTGCCGCTTGTGCAGCACGCGATGTTGATGCTATTCGACCTGGCAGCGGCCGGACATATCGACATTAAAATGATAGTGGACCGAGCCTGTCACGCGCCAGCCGATATCTTCGGTGTAACCGATCGCGGCTACATCAGGGAGGGATGGTTCGCAGATCTCGTGATCGTGGATCCAGCGAAACCGTATCTCGTGAACGACGCCAATCTCCTCAGCAAATGCCAGTGGTCGCCATTGGCCGGGCATGAATTTTCGGCGTCCATCGACACGACGATTGTCAACGGCGAGGTGGTCTATCGCGACGGCGATCTTACGGGAATAATTGCCGGTCGGCGGCTTGATTTCACGCGCGCGCGTTAAGCATGGCTAACTGTTTACTTTCCCTGCGATCCCGTTATGCTTGCGCCAATACGGGATCGCTAGATTGATGCCGGATTAAGGTAAACGCCGGCCCGAACATCTGAATGAAGCCAACTGATACCTCCAAGCCCGAATATTTTCACAAGGTAGTCGACTGCCAGTGGGGTTGCCCTGCGCACACCGACGTGCCCGCGTACATACGCATGATTGCCCAGGGGCAATTCAGCGACGCGTACATGGAGAACCGCAAATCCAATGTCTTCCCGGGGATATTGGGTCGGGTTTGTGACCGGCCTTGTGAGCCCGTATGTCGCCGTGGCAGGGTCGAAGACAAGCCCGTTGCGATCTGTCGCCTGAAGCGCGTTGCCGCCGACCATCGCGACGACATCACGGATCGATTGCCGCAACCGCCCGAATCTGACAACGGCAAGAAAGTCGTTTTGATCGGCGCGGGCTGCGCATCGTTGACAGTGGCAAACGACCTGCGCCCTCTTGGTTATGAGGTGACGATATTTGAAGCGCTCAAGACGACGGGTGGCTTGATGCGGACGAACATTCCACAGTTTCGGTTGCCACCATCCGTCCTCGACGAAGAAATCGGCTACATACTCGACATGGGAGTGGATCTGCAACTAAACCACCCGGTTGAGAGCCTCAAGAGTTTGCTGGACGAGGGCTACGACGCCATTTTTGTGGGATCAGGCGCTCCGCGAGGCAAAAACCTGGAGCTCCCGGGCCGCTATGATTCAGAGCGTATACATATCGGCATCGAATGGCTTGAATCGGTTGCGTTCGAACATATCAAAACGATCGGCAAGAATGTCCTGATCATCGGCGTTGGTAATACCGCCATGGATTGTTGCAGGTCTTCCCTGCGGCTGGGCGCGGACGTCGTCAAGGTCATGGCGCGAAAGCCACGTGGCTTTTTCAAGGCTTCCACGTGGGAGCTTGAAGATGCTGAAGAAGAAAATGTCGAAATCCTTGTAAACCATTCACCAACTGAGTTTGTCATCGAAGACGGCAAGCTGGTTGGCATGAAATTCGAACTGATGGAATACAACATCGACGCGGAAGGCGGGATTGATCGCGGTACTGTGACTGACGAGATAGTCATTTCGTGCGACGACGTCATTCTCGCGATTGGGCAGGACAACGCGTTTCCCTGGGTCGAACATGACATCGGCATCGAATTTGATGAGTGGGATTGTCCGATCGTTAATGATTCGACCATGATGTGTACGCGCGAGGGTGTGTTTTTTGGTGGCGACTCGGCATTCGGCCCAAAAAATATCATCTGGGCAGTAGAACATGCCCACCAGGCGGCAATCTCGATTCACCGTTATTGCCAGAACGAGGATATCGAAGATCGTCTGCCCGACGGGCTGAATCTTGTAAGCCAAAAAATGGGCATGCATGAGTGGAGCTTTTCCAACGACTATGATGCCGCGCCACGCCGGCTCATGCCGCACGTTGATCTCAAGGAGCGATTCAAAAAACTCGATATCGAAGTTGAGCTCGGATTCACACTTGAGCAAACAATTAAGGAAGTGGAACGATGCCTCAATTGCGATATACAAACGGTGTTCTCCGCGAAGCTTTGCATTGAATGTGACGCCTGCCTTGATATCTGTCCGGTGAATTGTCTTACGATTACCCACAATGGTGATGAACAGGACCTGCGCAGCAGATTATCCGCGCCAGCCGAGAATTACGAACAGGCGCTGTATGTGTCTGCGGACTTGCCGCAGACCGGACGAGTCATGGTGAAGGACGAAGATCTCTGTGTGCATTGCAGTCTTTGTGCGGAACGCTGTCCCACGGGAGCATGGGACATGCAAAAATCGGAGCTTATCCTTGCCTACGCAGGTGACGAGGAAAACGAAGAGCGACTGAAATCGGCCAGTGGCGGGTCGGGCGCATAAAGGGTAATTTGTGGCAACAGTAAATGATGTCGTCATCAAGATTGGCACAGTAAATGGTACGGGTTCAGCCAGCGCGAACGGCCTTTTGAGAAAGTCGATCTTCCGCATGGGCGTGCCAGTTGTCGGTAAGAACTATTTTCCTTCCAATATTCAGGGATTGCCTACCTGGTATGAAATTCGGGTGACCGGCGACGGTTACCAGGCGCGATCGAATCGTGTCGACATCATGGTGGCGATGAATGCGCAAACATACGTGAGGGACATGGCCGATGTTGCGCCCGGCGGCTGGCTGATTTATGACTCGACCTGGCCGCGCAGCACCCTGCTGAATCGTGACGATATTACAGTCATCGGTATTCCATTCTCCAAAATGTGCAACGAGCGCTTCAACGGAGTGCGCGACCGAATACTGATGAAGAATATTGCATACGTTGGGGCTATTGCAGCGCTGATCGACATTGACATGGACATTATTACGACGCTGCTTGAGGAAACGTTTGCGACCAAGGTGCACCTGATCGGCTCCAACATGGAAGCCATTCATCTGGGATACGACTACGCTAAAGAGCATGTGTCCTGTCCATTGGCGATGCGCGTAGAGGCGATCGATGCAACCTCGGGACATATTGTCATTGATGGCAATACGGCCGCTGGTCTTGGCTGCGTATACGCAGGTGCGACGGTAGGCGCCTGGTATCCGATCACGCCGTCGACGTCGCTTATGGATGCATTTCGTGATTTCTGCGGCAGGTATCGCATTGACCCCGAAACGGGAAAGCGCACCTATTGCATCATCCAGGCCGAAGACGAACTTGCCGCACTCGGCATGGTTCTCGGCGCTGCGTGGAATGGTGCGCGATCATTCACGGCTACGAGCGGCCCTGGAATATCTCTAATGAGTGAGTTTCTGGGTTACGGTTACTATGCGGAAATACCGGCAGTCATTTTTAATGTACAGCGTACCGGGCCGTCGACGGGCATGCCGACGCGGACACAACAATGTGACCTTCTTTGCTGCGCTTACGCCTCGCACGGGGACACGAAGCACGTGTTGTTGTTTCCGGCAAACCCCGGCGAGTGTTTCCACACGGCGGTGATGGCCTTCGATTTCGCGGAACGCTTGCAAACCCCGGTGATTGTCATGTCCGATCTTGATATCGGCATGAACGACTGGGTGGTTCCGGAGCTTGAGTGGGATGACAGCTACGTGCCGGATCGCGGCAAAGTGCTCAGCGCGCAAGAGCTTGAGAATATGGAGTCGTTTTACCGTTACCTTGATGTCGACGGTGACGGCATTCCGTATCGGACGCTGCCGGGCGTGCACCCAAAGGGTGCGTATTTCACACGCGGCTCCGGTCACACGAAATTCGGCGGTTATACTGAGGATTCGAACGCCTACAAGGATGGCGTTGACAGGCTGCTGATCAAGTGGGAGACGGCGCGGTCAATCTTGCCGCCACCGGAAATTCGCTACTCCAAATTCAATCGAACCGCGTTGCTGACTTTGGGCAGTGGCGATGGCGCGTGCAAAGAGGCGCTGGATCGGCTCCAAAAACAAAATGTGAGTCTCAATTACTGTCGCGTTAAAGCCTTTCCGTTTAGTGATGAAGTGGGTGAATTTATTGAACAGCACGACATTGTTTACGTGGTTGAACAGAATCGCGACGGACAATTTCGGACGTTGTTGATCAACGACATTGAGGCCGATCAGAAAAAGCTCGTATCGTTGTTGCATTACGACGGTATGCCGATCCACTCCGGCTTTGTTGTCAGCAGGGTACTCGAGGAACTCGCCAGAGGGCGTGCAGCCTAGCAGGGAAAGAGATTGTGAGTTACATAAGAAAACCGAAAGTTACTCATCCCGGTCTGGCCAGGAACAAACTTGGTCTGACGGCGCGCGATTATGAAGGTGCGATTTCGACGTTGTGCGCAGGATGCGGTCATGACTCGATTACCGCTGCGATAGTTCAGGCAGTGTTCGAACTGAATGTCAAACCACACATGCTGGCGAAAATGAGCGGCATCGGATGTTCGTCGAAAACTCCGGCGTATTTTGTCAGTGAAGCGCACGGGTTTAACTCGGTGCACGGCCGGATGCCATCAGTAACCACTGGCGCAAATGCTGCAAATCGGGATCTGATGTACATTGGTCTGTCAGGCGACGGTGATTCCTTGTCCATCGGTGTGGGGCAGTTTGTGCACGCGATCCGCCGTAACCTCAATATGTGCTACATCATCGAGAACAACGGAGTCTACGGACTGACAAAAGGACAGTTTTCGGCAACCGCAGACATCGGTTCCAAGCCGAAGAAAGGTCAGCCAAACACTCAGGAACCGATCGATCCGGTGAGCATGGCATTGAGTCTTGGTGCGACCTATATCGCGCGCAGCTTCTCGGGCGACAGGGAACAGCTCGTTCCCTTGATAAAAGCTGCGTTGATTCACCGCGGATTTGCGTTG
>SMUZ01034385.1_pt1 | contig 11374 bp, 9 predicted proteins | sample 2456421 | NCBI WGS metagenome assembly SMUZ01 (sample SAMN11095932, study PRJNA526329) | marine sediment metagenome | biome: Marine sediment; feature: Surficial sediment; material: Deep marine sediment; isolation source: Hadal surficial sediment | place: Pacific Ocean | collected 2014-11 | depth 0-1... | reverse complement strand
TGTGTTGTCGGGCTCGCAGGCAAATGGCATTGATTCGCGATGGATCTTGCTCGGCGTAACGGGCGTGCTCGGCGTACTCGCGCTTGCAGGGCCGGCGTGGGAACGCATCGAACAACCGATGTTTCGTTCTGAACAAGCGCTTGTCGTGGCCCTCGATTTATCGCGCTCGATGGATGCGCAGGATGTTGCCCCCAGCCGACTGCTGCGCGCGCGGCTCAAGATTCTCGATTTATTGCAACGTCGTGCGAGTGGTCAGACGGCACTGATCGTCTATTCCGCGAACGCTTTTACGGTGACGCCGTTGACGACCGACAGCGATACCGTGGCCGCACTCGTCAACAGTCTCGGCACGGACATCATGCCGAGTCGCGGCAGTTATCCGCTTGCGGCCATCAACAAAGGCCGCGCTTTGCTCGAACAGGCCGGCATGGGTTACGGCGAAGTGCTGTTGATCACCGACGGTGGTTCGACACCCGCGACAGAGCGCGCCGCTCGTGATCTGCGAGATGCGGGTTATTCATTGTCGGTCCTGGGTGTGGGCACGACCGACGGAGCGCCAATTCCGCGCCAGACAGGCGGTTTCGTGACGGATCAAAGGGGTCAAATCGCGGTGGCACGCCTCGAGGAAACATCGCTGCGCGCGCTCGCAACTGCAGGCGGAGGCCGCTACGCGACGCTCACGTCTGACAATCGTGATCTCGATCTACTGTTATCTGGCGAAACCACAAGCCGATCGGCCACTGATGAAACTCAGGGCACGGACCGTTGGCGCGAAGAAGGGCCGTGGCTGTTGCTGTTGTTATTGCCGCTGGCGGCGATGTCGTTTCGCCGTGGCTGGGCGATCGTATTGCTGGTCTTCGTCCTGCCGCTGGCGCAGCCGGCACAGGCAAGTCTATGGGACGACATGTGGCAAACCAGAAACCAACAGGCACAAGAGCGACTCGAAGAAGGCGATGTGCTGGCCGCGGCTGAATTATTTGACGATGGCGAATGGCAGGCCGTATCGCGATACCGTGGCGGCGAGTTTGCCGAGAGCGCCGCAAAGTTTGCGGCCAAAGGCGACACGCGAAATCTCTACAACCTGGGTAACGCGATGGCGATGCAGGGTGAGTTTGAGTCCGCCCTCGATGCCTACGAGCAGGTTCTGGAAATGGAACCGGACAATGCCGATGCCAAATACAATCGTGACCTGATGGACGAGATGCTCCAGGAGCAGCAATCGCAGCAGGAAGGTGAATCACAGGACAGTGATCAGGAGTCTGGCGGCGAGAGCGAAGAATCGGACGGCGAAAATGAGTCCGATCAGCAAAATTCAGACAATTCAGAACAATCGGCTTCCGACGAAGGCGACCCGACCGAGCGTGCCGAGGATGACGATCAACAAAAGGATCTCGACGCCTTGCAAGAAGAGCTGGAACGCGCTGCAGAGGCACAGAACAACAGCGAGTCCGAGCAGCAACTGACCGACGAGCAGCTCGAGGAGTTGCGCCGCGCCCAGGAAGAACAACAGGCGATGGAGCAGTGGCTGCGACGTATACCCCACGACCCGGGCCGCCTTCTGCGCACAAAGTTTCGCTATCAATACAAACGTTTAGGCAAGGACCAGGACGGCAACGACCTGTGGCCCGACGATGAGGTACAACCGTGGTAAGAGCTTTCACAACTCGCACGCGCGGCAGGTTGGCGCTGGTTCTCGCAATGTTTGCTGCGTACTCAAGTGCAGGCGCAGAAATTCTGGCACGAGTCGATCGCGACCCGGTGGAGCAGAACGAGTCGTTTACGCTGGAAATCATCGTCAATTCGACGGGCGATCCAGCACCGGACTTCTCCGCACTTGAGACGGATTTCTTTGTGGGTCAGACCAGCCAGCTCAGCAACACACGCATTGTCAACGGCGCGATCTCGCGCAGCATGACGTGGACGGTCGCATTACGGGCCAGGCGGGCAGGGACGATCACGATACCGGCGATCATCGTGGGTAATCAGCAAAGCAACCCCGTCACGATTCGAATTTTGGAGCCGAGCAACAAACCGCCCGGTGAAGCTGATGTGTTCATCACCTCGGAACTCGATTTCAGCGAGACCTATGTGCAGGCGCAAGTTCTGTACACGATCAAGATTTACCGCGCCGTCGCGACGCGGCAACCTGCGCTGCGTGAGCCGGTTTTCAGTGGCGCCGAGGCGCTCGTGGAAACGGTGAACGACGAACGCAGCTATGAGGCGATATTGAACGGTCGCGCGTACAACGTCAGCGAAGTTACCTATGCTGTGTTTCCACAGGAAAGCGGTGAAGTGCAAATTTCCCCGGCGCGCTTCGAGGCGCGGGTGTTACGCGATGGACGCATCACGGGTCGCAAGGTGTTCGAATCGGAGCCGCAGACAATCACGGTCAATCCCGTTCCACCGCCGCCGGCCGATTACCCGAATGCCGCCTGGTTACCGGCCAGGGACCTCAGGCTCTCAGAAGTCTGGTCGCGTGACCCGGGTGAATTGCGCGTGGGCGAACCGATTTCGCGGCACATCACAGTCAGCGCATTGGGTCAGCTGGAAACACAGATTCCCGTGATCGAAGCCCCGCTTGCCGACGGCGTCAGGATCTACCCGGACAAGCCGAGTTTGCAGCGAATCATGGAGTCGGGTGGTATTCGCGGCGAGCGGACCGACCGCTACGCGATGATCGGAATTACGGCCGGCGAAGTCACTTTGCCCGGTCTCGATTTACCTTGGTGGGATATCGATGCGGGTGCATGGCGTGTCGCGAGCCTGCCGGCCGTGTCGATCAATGTCCTGCCGGACCAGGACCCGATCATCGTCGAGCCGTCGCAGGAAACAGCCGTCGAAATGGTCGAGATCGACGACGACGCGGAAGCAGCGCTGATTGTTGCTGCATTGCCCTGGAAACTCATTGCCGAAACGCTTGCGGCGGTGCTGGCGCTGACCTGGCTGTCGTGGTGGTGGTCGAGCCGCCCGCGGCGTGAGGAACGCGAACCACCGCCTGTTCCGTTGCACAAGCAGCAGGCCAGACACCTGAAAGCCGCACGCAAAGCAGCACTGGCCGGTGATGCGCGGGGCGTGCGACAGGCCTTGCTCGACTGGGGCCGGCTGCAGTGGCCGGACAATCCTCCGCGCAGCGTTGGTCGATTGGCAGAGGCTGTCTCCGCGCCACTCAGCGAGGAACTGCAAAAATTATCCGGTATCAGTTACGGGCCGGGCGGCGGCGACTGGAATGGCGAGGCGTTGGCAAAGGCGTTGCGCTCCTTCGCCATCGTGGAGAAGAGCGCCGCGTCGAAGCAAGCGGATCTGCTGCCGCCGTTATTGCCGAAGTTCTGAACTTACCAGTGACCGACACTGGGCATCGATGCCCAGGGTTCCCGGGGCGGCAAGGCGTCGCCTTTTTGCAGCAATTCAATTGAAATATTGTCGGGCGAGCGAACGAAAGCCATGTGTCCGTCTCGGGGTGGCCGGTTGATCGTGACGCCGGCATCCAGCAGTTGCTGGCATAGCGCATAGATGTCGTCGACCTCGTAGGCGAGGTGTCCGAAATTACGAGCTTCGCCGTATTCCTCGGGATCCCAGTTCCAGGTCAGCTCGACCTGCGCGTCCTCGTTGCCCTCGGCCGCAAGAAATATCAGGCTGAAACGCCCCTGCTCGTTGTCGTAGCGGTGCAGCTGAACCAGCCCCAGCTTGTTGCAGTAAAAATCCAGTGAGATATCGATATCGGTGACGCGCACCATCGTATGCAGGTATTTCATGGACAGCCCCGGTTGAACTGCTTTGCGATTAAGGCCCACAATGGTCGATCATTCAGCCTTGTCAGGCAACACGCGCGGGATTTTTAGACACGATGAGGTCCGTCCAAACGCCACTGATTCTGTACATACCGGGCTTGTTGCCCAAGCCCAGGGCCGAGGTACACAAGGCTGCCTTGTGGCGCTGTCTTCTGGCAGGCGTCGGCAAGGCTGCGCCGGATGTCGCCGCGCAGATTCGCGAGAGCAGCGATAGCTTCGAACTCGTGTCCTGGACCTGGGACTTCTACCATGAGCACCGCGACATCGCGCAGGACATGGCCGCGATAGAGGCGGTCATCGAGCAACCTGGGGCTAACGAGGCCGACGTGCGCGAGGCGTCGTCGGCGATTCGCAAAGCCACGGTCTGGCTGTACAGGCTGGGCGACCTGGTGCCGTTTCTGATTCCGCACCTCGCGACCGAGAGGATGGAAGTTCACATTCGGGACTTGCGGCGCTACGTACGCAATACGAACGGCATTGCCGAACACACGCGAGACATGCTGAAGGCGCCGCTGCGCCACGCCAGTGAATCGGGGCGGCGGGTCTTACTGGTCGCGCACAGCATGGGATCTGTTATTGCTTACGACAGTCTCTGGGAAATGTCGCATGACGCGCACGAAAGCCTGCATGTGGATCGATTGCTGACGCTGGGAAGCCCGCTCGGCCAGAGCTATCTGCAAAAACGAATACTGGGTCGCGAGCGCAGCGGCGCCGCGCGTTATCCGCACAACATCCGCCGGTGGAGCAATCTTGCAGCGGCCGGTGAACTTACGGCGATCGATCCGGTACTCCGCAACGATTTCACGGAAATGCTGGAACTCGGCCTGCTCGAGTCAATCGACGACATTGAGGTCTTTAATTTCTTTCGACTCAACGGGCAGCTCAACGTCCATGCCGAATACGGCTACCTCGCAAATCAGACGACGGGACAGATCATCGCCGACTGGTGGCGAGAGCAGCTGTAGCAGCACCCCGAGCGACCTAAACCGAGATGACTTTTCCGGCCGTACACGGGTGTGCTTGTTTGCTAGCTACTCGCTGTGCTCCTTGAATGCGTCGCAAACAAGCACACCCGCGACGGCTAATATTCGGCATTGTCAGGCGGGGTTGCTGACGGGGTGCTTTTCATCGGAAGTACAGCGCAGCGTAGCGAGCCATGACGATGAGAAGTACGTCGTCAGCAACCCGCTTATGAGGAATCAGCGGCGGGTTTTATGATGACATCGATGCGGCGATTACGTTCGCGTCCCGACGGCGTTTCATTGCTCGCAACAGGCCGCGTTTCGCCGTAGCCGACCGCGATCAGACGATAACTCGGGATTCGCATCGCGTTGATCATGTATTGCTGTACGGAGTCTGCGCGTTCCTGCGAGAGTTTTTGGTTGAATTCGTCGCCACCGTGAGAATCCGTATGTCCCTCAATGGTGAGTTCGCTGCGTGGGAAAACATCGATTGCCTTCTCGACTTTCTCGAGCAGGTTGAAATTATTGGATCTGATCTGAGATGCGCCGCTGTCGAACGTCAGGCCCACAAGGCGCAGGATGATCGTGTTGCCCTGGCGGAAAACCCGCGCCTCATCCGAGCTAAACATTTTCTCAACCTGTGCGAATTGCTCGCGGACGCGTTCTTGCGCGGCCAGTCGCTGCACCAACGCGGCACGTTCGACCGTCGCGCCACCCAGGCGCTCGTCGAGTGCGCGCAGTTCCTCCTCTAGGTCCGCAAGGCGAATGCTGTCCTCGGCCGATTCCTGGCTGAGTCGTTGTAAATCGATGCGTTTGCTTTCGATGTAGTCGACGAGTTCGTTGGCAAGATCGGCCGGGCCGTCGTCCATGTCGGGGACGATATCGGCAGCGGCGGCAATCGCTATCATCGGCTGTTCCCAGGCCAACACGAGTTCCTCAGTCGTCAGATCGCGGTCGCGGACGCGGCGGACGATTTCAGACAGGTAGATTGCATGTTTCGCTTCGTAATTAGCCTGCCGTGCGAGACTGCGCGGCAGGTCGGTGTCGTAGCGGTTTTCGTTGAGTTCGCGCTCGGCATCGGCCAGCAGTTGCTTGGCCTTGCCCAGCGTAATCGGCGCGTAGCGGCCGACACGGGCACGGTCGGCATCGGCTAACAACCGGCGCGTCTCGCTCAGGTACTGGGCCTTGATCGCGACCAGTTCGGCATCCCGGTAAAGACTCGTTGCTTCAATGTCGCGGCGTCTGGACCCTTTGAGGTCACCGCGCTCCAGCAAACGTACAGCGTCGCCAAACTTGCGTTGGGCACTCTGCCATATCTCGGGTGCCGGCTCAGGTGACCGGGCGTTCGCGGCGTCCTGGCGGCTCTTCATGACCTGGGTCAGCGCCGTTGCGGCCAGCTGTGCGGCTTCGGTTGCCGTATCGAAGAAGCGTGTCGCATCCGCGGCATTGGAGCGCACCAGCTCGATATTGCGGCCGCGTGAGAGGGCAGTTTCGGCGTCGCGATACTCTTTCATGCCGCGCCCGAAACTGCGGGGGGCGAGCAACTCCGCATTCGCGGCTTCTGCGGCTGCCTTGGCGATATCGGCGTTCTTGAAGAACGTGGCTCTGAGTTCGTCCTGCGCGACGGCATTCGCACCCAGCGCCAAAGTCAGGGTCAGCACCAGATATTGCGCTACACGTAGAAAACCCGCTTTTGCGACCATTTTTTCGTTCCCGGTAAGCCTTGTATAAAGGCCGATCTTACATATGCCACAGCAACAAATCTGTGCTCCGCGCCCATATTTTGCCCGATTGGAGCAATTGCCGGGTTTGTGCCGTAGCGCACAGTTGCGGGGCGGTCACTGGCGTAGTCTCGGGCCATGACCGCGAAATACTACACGCAGTTCATTTTGACCGACACGTACTACCGTGGCGGCAATGAATTCAGTGGCGTAGTGGAGTTGAGCCAGCCAATGGAAGGCGACAGCGAAACACGCGACATAGAGGCCGCACTGGCCCGCAATTTTGACCTGAACAGCAGCGCCGTAAAGCTCGTGAGCTGGTCCAGGTTGCACTAGACACTTCTGGCGTTAACGATTCCCCCTGATTCTCCCGGCTTCGGCCGGGATCTTTTTATTCAGGTCGGCGGCTTTTGCTCACGTCGACCTTTATGAGAGAATGCGCGTCCTGTTTTTCCCGCCTGTCGTCCCAAAATGAGCAAATCCGGCCAAATTTTCCGCGGAATACCCGTCGTTGCCAGCGGTCAGAAATACCAGACTGACGAGGGCTTTGCCGCCATTAAGAATGGCGTCAAACAGCGCCGCAATGCGGAGCCGATCGTGCATGGCCAGAAACCCAAATGGCTGCGCGCGAAAATGCCGTCGGGCAGCGGCTATTCCTCGACACGCGATATCGTCCACACGCATCGTTTGAGCACTGTGTGTGAGGAGTCCATGTGTCCAAATATCGGCGAGTGCTGGAATGCGGGTACAGCGACGATCATGGTTCTGGGGTCCGTATGCACACGCGCTTGCCGCTTCTGCGCCGTTGATACGGGAAACCCGCAGGGCTGGCTCGATCACGAAGAGCCCTTGAATACGGGTAAGGCCGTCAAGCTCATGGGGCTGACCTACGTCGTCATCACATCTGTGGATCGTGACGATCTCGAGGACGGTGGTGCCGCGCACTACGCGGCCTGCGTGCGCGAAATCAAGCGCCTGAATCCGGGCACGGCGGTGGAAGCGCTGACACCGGATTTCAATGGCAACAAGAAACACGTCGAGCTGGTTGTCGACTCCGGTATTGCAGTGTTCGCACAAAATGTTGAGACCGTTAAGCGCCTGACGCACCCGGTTCGCGATCCGCGGGCGGGTTACGAGCAGACCATCGACGTATTGCGACACGCCAAACAGCATCGTCCTGCAGTGCTCACGAAGACGAGCCTGATGCTGGGCCTCGGCGAAGAAGACGATGAGATCCTGCAAACGATGCAGGATCTGCGCGCTGCGAACGTAGACATAGTGACGATGGGCCAGTATCTGCGGCCCACGCTGAATCATCTCGTGGTTGAGCGTTACGTAACGCCGGCTGAATTCGACGCTTATCGCGAACAAGGCCTTGAGATGGGCTTCCTGGAGGTCGTCTCGGGGCCGATGGTGCGCTCGAGCTATCGCGCCGAACAAGTTTTGCAAAAGAATAACGTGGGAATTTCATGAGTCAGTTTTTTATCGAGTACGGATTGTTTCTGCTCAAAGCCGTCACGATCGTCATTGCCGTTGTTGTCGTGATCATCGTCGCTGTATCAGTCGGTCGTCGGGATTCCGCAAACGGCCTTGAGGTTGAGAGCCTGAACGAAAAATACAAATCGCTGGCCCACGGGCTGCGATCGGCGATCCTGAACAAGGATGAGCAAAAGAAAGAGGCCAGGAGCGAGAAGAAGCGTCGCAAGGCCGAGGAAAAGAGCGCATCGCGGCCGCGCAGTTTCGTAATCAACTTCAAGGGCGACCTGAAAGCCAGCGCGGTGCAGTCATTGCGCGAGGAAGTCAGTGCAATTCTCGATGTTGCGACAGAAGAGGACGAAGTTATTCTGTGCCTGGAAAACCACGGCGGCGTTGTTCATGAGCATGGCCTTGCTGCATCGCAGCTGGTGCGTATTCGTAATCAGGGCATTGCCTTGCACGTGTGCGTGGACAAAGTCGCCGCGAGTGGCGGTTACCTGATGGCCTGTGTCGCGACGAGGATCCACGTGGCGCCCTTCGCAATTCTGGGTTCCATCGGCGTGCTTGCGCAGATTCCGAATTTTCATCGCCTGCTGGACGATCACGGCGTGGACTTCGAGCAGATCACAGCCGGCAAACACAAGCGCACAGTGACGATGTTCGGTGAAAACACTGACGAGGATCGCGCGAAACTCAAAGAAGAGCTCGAAGAGGTGCACGCCTTGTTCAAAAGCGCCGTGGCGCAATACCGTCCGGACCTCGATCTTGAGCTGATCGCGACGGGCGAACACTGGTACGGCACGCGTGCACTGGAACTGGGCTTGGCCGATGAGATCAAGACCAGCGACGAGATGTTGCGCGAGCGCGCCAAAGAGCGGGACCTCTACGAATTGAGCTACAAAATCAAACAACCGCTGCAAAAACGCCTGCTGGCCAATATCGACAGTGCGCTGGAAAGGGCCGTGGCCATTCGCTGGCGGCAAAAATTCGAGTCTCGCCTGCCACGCTAGCCGCGCCACCCTGACCAGCCGGCGGAACCGTCGAGCGCGCGGCTGGTCGAATTTCAGTACGCCAAGGGCTAAAATACCGTGATTCGAGGAGCTCCCATGATTCGTAATCTCAAGATTCTACTTTCCCTCGCCATAGCCGCGAGCATTGTTGCAGCGTGCTCGACGTCGCCGACAGGCCGCAGCCAGATAATTTATCGCTCGGACGCAGAGCTGGCAGCAGAGTCCGCGCGTCAATTCGCGGAGATGCGCGCGTCAATTCCGCTGGAAACCGATCGTGCTGTCATCGACTATGTGCACTGCGTCGCGACAGCCATCATTGAGGTGCTCGAGCCTGAATATCGCGACCTCGATTGGGATATGGCTATTTTCGATAGCCAGGCAGTCAATGCATTCGCAATGCCGGGTGGCAAAATCGGCGTCATGGTCGGTATTCTCGAAGCAGCCGATAACCAGCATCGACTGGCCGCCGTACTGGGCCACGAAGTTGCGCATGTCACAGCGCGCCATTCCAACGAACGCGCGTCACGTTCACCTGTTTCCAATATCGGCATACAAGTGGCGGCGATCTTGCTGGGTGGTGGCCACTCCGGTGCAACGTATACGGCGTACGAAGCGCTGAATGCCGGTGCCGAACTCGGCATCATGTTGCCGTTCAGCCGGGGTCAGGAAAGCGAAGCCGATATCATCGGCCTGGAGTACATGGCGCGTGCCGGCTTCGATCCTCGCGAGAGCGTCGCGCTTTGGGTCAATATGGGCGGGGATGATGAGGGCGCTAAAGTGGCGGAATTCATGTCGACTCATCCATCGAGCGAGAGGCGCATCGAGGCTCTTATTTCAGAATGGCCAACAGTCCTGCCGTTGTACAACGAAGCGCTGGCAGCCGGCCGCAATCCGAACTGCACGATGTAGACAGGTTTCTTGATCCCTTACAAAAATATTCTTCAACTGCCGGCAGCATCGATGCTGCTGTTGGTTTTTCTGACAGGCTGTACGACGCTCGAAGATTTTTTCGACAACAGCGGCAGTACACGCCGCACTGTCGAATCAGTGCCACTCAGCGAGCGACCCGTCGAAGCGCCGGCGAAGCCCAATCGCTTCGTACTCGAGAGCGCGGATCAGGGTGTCATAGGCGCACCTCAGGTCGTGTTCCCGGGTCCGACGGATACCTTGTCGGACATCGCGCGTGAATACGGGCTTGGCTACGACGAATTGCTGGAAGCCAACCCGGGTGTGAGTCCGTGGTTGCCGGGCGAGAACACGCCGATATTGTTACCGACTCAGTACGTGCTGCCCGATGTGCTGCGCGAGGGCCTCGTGCTTAATATTGCATCGAAGCGCCTGTTCTACTTTCCGCAGATGACAGCAGGGCAGGATCAGATCGTATTTACCTACCCGATTGGTATCGGGCGTGTTGGCTGGGAAACGCCGTTGGGCGCGACGACGGTCGTGTCGAAGGCGCGAGATCCAAGTTGGTGGGTGCCGCTCTCGGTGCGTCGCGAGCATGCCGAAATGGGCAATCCATTGCCGGCGCTGGTACCGCCCGGGCCGGATAATCCGCTTGGCACGCGCGTCCTCAAGCTCGAAATGCCGGGTTATCTTATTCACGGCACCAATCAACCCTACGGTGTCGGCATGCGCGTCAGCCATGGCTGCATCCGGCTCTACCCCGAGAACATCGAATTTCTCTACGAGCTGGTAGAAATCGGCGAGCCTGTGCGGATTATTAACGAACCCTATTTATTGGGTCAGGTCGATGGCGATTGGTATTTCGAAAGCCATATGCCGCTCGAAGATGATTTGATCGAACCTGCAGAAAGACTGGCGACGCTGATGCAATCGGCCAGCGAAACAATTAACGGGTCACAACTGGAACACATGCGCACAATTGCGAGCACAGCCGACGGCGTGCCCGTGCGCATCGCGGCAGCCGATGTCAGCGAGGTCCTGGCGCGCGCGCGGCTTGTACAAAATACCGTTGAGCAGGATCCGGATGCGCCGACCTTGGAGGAGGTCCGGGAAATGATCGATGCAGCCGTTGCCGAAGCGAACGCCGAAGCTGCCTAGGCAGATTCGCTATTTGAAGTAGCGTGCGAATTCCGCGGGCATGTGCTCGAAATCCGGTTCCAGGTTTTCATCAATCTTCAATTCTCGCGAACTAAACGTGTTCCAGAACAAGACGGGTTCATCGAATCCCGTACTGACGTCATGCAAGAGCGCGGCCATGGCCTTGCCCGTGTACGTGGATTCCAGTGACATGCCGAGTTCGTCCCTGGCGACCTCGATGGCGCGCTCAGTCGCATCATTGGTTCGAGCATAACCGTCACCGACAAATTCGTTGCGAAACCGGACGCATGTCCGCTGCGCGAGATCCGCCGGAAAAGCCGGGTCGATCGCGTGCAGCATCGTAGCGGTCTTGT
>SMUZ01056749.1_pt1 | contig 11380 bp, 7 predicted proteins | sample 2456421 | NCBI WGS metagenome assembly SMUZ01 (sample SAMN11095932, study PRJNA526329) | marine sediment metagenome | biome: Marine sediment; feature: Surficial sediment; material: Deep marine sediment; isolation source: Hadal surficial sediment | place: Pacific Ocean | collected 2014-11 | depth 0-1... | reverse complement strand
TGGCCCGGTTCCAAGAAGATAAGAAACTCGGCTTCCCGTTGCTGCAGGACGTGGATGCCGCACACGTCAAAGCATACGGCGTCTTGAATACAGATTACGAACCGGGTCATATGGGATATGGGATTCCTTTTCCCGGTATTCTCTACATCAAGGCAGATGGAACGCTGGGTGCCAAATTTGCCGTGCTGGGTTATCGTGAACGGCCGCCGTTCGAAGACGTGTTCGCAGAGGTTTCCCGAATTATCAGCGACGGAGACTGACCAGGCGGTTGATAAAGCACGAACTCATCGCAAAAATAAATGACGCCGTGGGGCGCTTCGCAGTCATATTCTCGATTTTTACGCTCCTGGTGAGCGCCGGTTGCGCCACGCTCATGTCTTCAGTTACCGCAGGGCTTACCGAGAATCTGGCAAACGCGATTCTAGACAATGCGGATCTCGTTATGGTCCGCGATGGCGCACCCGCTTATCTGATCCTGATAGATGGGCTCGTGGCTCAGTCTCCCGACAACGTCAATTTGTTGAGTCAGGCGGCGATGTTGAATTCGGTTTATGCGGCGACTTTCGTCGAGGATGAAAAGCGTAACCAGGCATTGCAGAGTAAAGCGCTTGACTTCGCCTCAAGAGCAACTTGCCGCGGAATTGACGACGGTTGCGAATTCAGAACGCGACCCTATCCTGAGTTTGAGCGCTGGCTTGCAGGCCTCGACGGTAAGCAGGTTCCTTTGTTATACCGGCTCGGCGGTACCTGGGCGGGTTGGATTCAGGCTCATGGTGATGATTTTGTCGCGATTGCAGAACTCGGTCGAGTGAAGGCGCTCATGAGTCGCGTAATAGAGCTTGATGAGGGCTTTGACCATGGTGGGGCACATCTCTATATGGGGGTGTTCGAGACGATATTACCACCAGGCCTTGGCGGAAAACCCGAGGTTGGGCGCAAACATTTTGAGCGCGCCGTAGAGCTGTCCGGAGGACGCAATATGCTCACGAAAGTGATGTTTGCCGAGCAGTACGCCCGACTTGTGTTCGATCGTGAGCTGCATGATCGACTGTTGCAGGAAGTTCTCGCAACTGATCCTGTGGAACCGGGTCTAACCCTAATTAACGTAGTTGCGCAGGAACGAGCGGCTACTCTGTTGGAATCTGCCGATGCGTATTTTTAGTAAATTTCTTGTTGGAGCACTGTTGGCGTCCTTGTCTTGGACCGCTAACGGGGTGACGTTCAAAATAGCAACTCTTTCGCCCGATGGTTCGCCGTGGATGAAGCTGCTGCGTGGTGCTGGGGACGAGATTACCGAACGCAGCGAGTCCCGGGTCGCCTTCAAATTCTATCCCGGTGGGGTGATGGGTGATGACAAAACCGTGCTGCGCAAGATCCGTTTGGGTCAGCTTCACGGTGCGGTGCTAACGGCGGGTGGTCTGACACAAACGTATACTGATATTCAGCTGTACAACCTGCCTATGGTGTTCACCTCCCTTGGCGAACTCGACTATGTGCGAACGCACATGGATCCTTTGTTACTCGAGGGATTGGAAGCTAAGGGGTATGTCGCCTTCGGTATCGCCGAAGTCGGCTTCGCTTACGCGATGTCCAAAGCGGCAGTGGAAACTGTGAAGGAGGCTCGGGCGCAGAAGGTGTGGACCCCCTCTGGAGATCCGGGGTCGGCTCGCGCGGTGGCCGCTTTCGGCATAAAGCCGATTTCCCTGTCCATTGCCGATGTGTACAGCGGGTTGCAGACCGGACTGATCAACGGAGTGGCCGTTCCGCCGGTGGGAGCGATCGCCCTTCAGTGGCATACCCAGCTCGACCACGTTCTGGATGTGCCTTTGTTGTACGTGTACGGTTTGCTGACAGTTAGCGAGCGCCAGTTCAAGAAGCTCAGCGAAGCGGATCAGTTATTGGTTCGCGAGGTCATGGGGGACGTCGTGCGCCAGGTTAATGCCCGCAGCCGAAAAGACCACGAAAGAGCGATCACGGCGTTGAAAGCTCAAGGGTTGGTGTGGCACCGACCGGATGCGCAAGTTATTCAGGAGTGGCAGACTTATGCCGAACAGGCAATCGTGAAACTCGTGGACGAAGGATTCGTTTCGCGGCCGATGTATGAGTCGCTGTTACGACACCTGACAGACTATCGGGCCACTCTTGATTGAAAAAGCTTGATTGAAACCATAAGCGCGCAGCTCAGACGCCTGGAAAGTGGCGTTCTGGTGCTGCTGCTGAGCACTATGATCAGCCTTGCCGTCTATCAGGTTGTAGCGCGTAATCTGTTTGACACGGGCATCTTTCTGGGCGATGCGCTGGTACGAGTGCTCGTGTTGTGGGTAACCATGGTTGGAGCGATGGTCGCCTCCCGCAACGACGAACACATCCGCATGGATCTGCTCACCCGCTTCATCGGCGAAGACAAAAAGCCCGCCGTCAAGAGAATCGCCAATGCCTTCACCTGCCTGGTGTGTGGGGTATTTGCCTGGCACAGCTATTTGTTTGTGCTTTCCGAGTATGAAGTTCAGGTGTTGGCATTCGCACAGGTTCCAGCTTGGATTTGCGAAGCAATAATGCCTTTTGGTGCCGGAATCATGTGCCTGAGGTACTTCTTTCATACGATCGATCCCCCATGATCTGGTTGGGGATCTGCCTGGTCATATTGGCGGCACTCGCCGGAGCACCGCTGTTTGCCGTGTTGTTGGCTGGCGCAATGTTAGGTTTTCTCGCAGCCGATATTCCGCTCGCGATCGTTGCTATAGAAGTGTATCGGATCGTTGACACCCCGCTCCTGGTAGCACTTCCGTTGTTCACCTATAGCGGCTACATGTTGGCCGAAGCGAAAACCTCTGAGCGACTTGTGAATGTCGTACAGAGTATGGTTGGTGGGCTACCGAGCGGGCTTGCGGTGGTGGGGTTCGTGGCATGCGCCGTTTTTACCGCTTTAACTGGCGCATCCGGAGTTACGATCGTCGCTCTGGGTGCCTTGTTGCTTCCCGCGCTCAACCAGGCAGGCTACGACGAAAAATTCAGCTTAGGTCTGGTTACTACGTCAGGGAGCTTGGGCTTACTGTTGGTGCCTTCCGTGCCACTCATCATTTACGGCATTGTCGCCCAGCAGTTGGAGGTTGGAGAGCCCTTCACGATTGTGGATCTTTTCAAAGCGGGAGTGATGCCCCTCCTGCTTATGCTGATGATGCTCATCGGCTGGACCTTGTGGCGCCACCGCGGTGGTGTGATCCCAAAAGTTCCGTTCTCGCGAAAGAAACTATTGCAGGCAATCAAAGCAGCACGCTGGGAGTTACCGTTACCGGTTTTCATTCTCGGCGGTATTTACTCCGGTATATTCGCTATTTCTGAGGCTGCGGCGATGACGGCACTGTATGTCACGGTAGTGGAGGTGTTGTTGTACAAGGACGTGGCAGTGCGTGGTATACCCAAAGTCATGATCGATTCGATGGTCATGGTTGGTGGCATCCTGCTCGTGTTAGGCATGGCACTCGCGTTTACGAATTTCCTCGTTGATGCCGAGGTACCGCAACTACTATTCGAGCTCACCCAAGAGCATATCAAGAGCACGATCGGCTTCCTGCTGTTGCTCAACATAATGTTGCTGGTGCTGGGTGCAATGTTGGATATCTTTTCCGCGCTGGTCATCATGGTACCGCTGTTGTTGCCGGTTGCCGTGGGTTATGGCATCCACCCCGTGCACCTTGGCATCATATTTCTTGCCAATATGCAGATCGGCTACTTCACGCCCCCAATCGGAATGAATCTGTTTATTGCGAGTCATCGGTTCAAGAAACCGTTAATGGAACTTTATGCAGCTTGTTGGCCATTTATGGTGGTGTTGTTGATTGCGTTGTTGCTGATCACCTACATTCCCTGGTTTAGCCTGGCGTTTGTCCAATAACGGTGCTCGCCAGGTCATCGTTGATAGGTGGGTTGTTCTGGTGCGCTGCGCTGTTGGCGGGCACCGAAGTAGAAGCGGAAGTAGAAACCACTTCAGCATTGCTCGCGCAACAGAAGATCGAGGAATTTCATGAAAAGCTGTTGACCGTGATGCAGATGACGGGTGGATTCGATGTGCGGTTAGCTGCCTTGAGCCCTGTGATTCACGGGCTGTTTGACGTGACGACCATAGCTAGAATCAGCCTCGGGCGCACTTGGAAAACGTTGGATGAGAGCGCACAGCGTACTTTCATTGAGCTTCTGGAACGATTGATCGTCGTGACCTACGCCGCACGATTCGATAAGTACAGCGGGCAGACGTTTAGCACGATGAGCAGCGAACAGACGCGCCGTGGCTGGGTTGTAAGAACTGAGCTTGCACTCACCGACGGTGACAAAGTGACGCTGGATTATTATTTACGCGAAGGTTATGTCTACAACGTCGTTGCCGAAGGCGTTAGCGATCTGTCTCTACGACGGGCAGACTACAACAGCATCATCAAGCTGGAAGGGTACGACGCGTTACTTGCGCACATCTTAGAGAATATTGCAGAGCAGATACCTGGAGATGATTAAGATCTGGCCGCTGCTTGTCCTGTTTACGCTTGTCGGTTGCGTAAGCCTAGATACACCTGATTACGGAGTATTGGATCCCCATGAGGCTGGGAATCGCGCCAGTTATTCGTTAACGGACTGGGTAGATAAGAAGGCTATCGGTCCCGCAGCGCGTGCATACCGAGCCGCTACACCGGGTTGGATTCGTGCCGGTGTTGGCAATTTTTTCGCGAATCTACGCGGTATCGACAGCGCGATCAATGGATTCCTCCAGGGGAAGGCTAAGTCCGGTGCAACCGATTTGGCTCGATTGTTATTGAATAGCACCGTCGGAGTCGGTGGCTTTGTCGATGTTGCCGGTTCCAGCGGACTGCTACATCAAGAAGAAGATTTAGGCCAGACCTTGGCCACTTGGGGTATTACCCGCACCCGATACGTTTATCTGCCGCTGCTCGGACCGGCTACGCTGCGAGACCTACCCGGTAAGCTGATCCATGCGGCGTTGCCACGCCTGGTGTTGGGTGGTGGGTATGCCTGGTGGGTCGGCGGGCTCGATCTGCTCAGTACGCGAGCAGATCTGTTGACGGCTACAGATGCGCGCGATGCATCTGCGCTGGATCCATACGCGTTCACCCGCGAAGCATATTATCAGCGTAGAAAATATCTCATCTTCGATGGCGATCCGCCATTTGACGACTTCTTTGACGACGTCGACGAGGTCGATTAGTCGACGAGGTCGATTAGCCGATTAGTCGACGAACAAGACTAACAAATGTTCGAACGTTGGTTTACATCTGCACTCGTAAATTGGGTAGACCGAGTAGCAAAAAACGGTTGGCTAACCCTCGTGTTGCTCGCGGTAGCGACCACGGGTTTCGGCGCCTTTGCTTATGATCGGTTTCAGATCAACTCGAACTTGGATGATCTCATCAGCCAGGCCGGAACGTGGCGAGACGATTTTGATACGTTCCGGGAGCGTTTCCCAGATCTCATCGACACGGCCGTTATCGTGGTTTCGGGTACTTCCTATCAGCGCGTCGAAGAAATAACGGGGACGATTGAGATCCAGTTGCTCGCGCGGCCCGACACCTTTACGGCGGTGTATGCGCCGCAAAACGACCCGTTTTTCAGGAAACATGCGCTCTTGTATCTGGACGAAGCCGAGTTGGACGACATGGCGGATAGGCTCGCTGAGGCTCAACCTATGTTGACTGCGGTTGCCGAAGACCCGAGCCTTCGGGGGATTCTGGATCTAGTTGCAGAAGGTGTTGCGAACCGTCCGAATGCCGGCTTCGACACCGTAGTACGTCTGCTGGCTACTTCGGCCGAAGCAGTCGCCGCTGGCAGTGACCCCAAGGTGCGTTGGACCGATGAGTTTTTTAAGACTGACAAAACGCTCCATCGGCTGGTATTTCTGAAAGGGACAACCACTGACTTCGGCGAAGTGTTACCGAATGCCAGAATCATGCGCGAGTTGAGATCGCTGATTGCCACGCTTGATCTGGCGGGGGACCTATCGGTGCGGATTACCGGCGAGATCGCGCTGTCCCATGAAGAGATCGAAGCTGCAATGACCGGCGTAATAAACGCTGGTTGGCTTGCCGTGGTACTGCTTGTTGGGGTTTTAGTACTCGGCGTGCGATCGCTGAAGATTATTATCGCTACGTTTCTACTATTGGGCATTGGCGTCGTGTGGACTTCGGCTTACGCGATGTTGACCGTCGGTGAGTACAACACGTTGTCTATCGTATTCCTTGTCATGTTCTTTGGCTTGGGTGTCGATTTTGCCATTCATTATTCGCTGCGCTACCAGGAGGCGGTAAACGCCGGTTGGGAAACCGCGAACGCCGGTTGGGAAACCGCAAACGCCGGTTGGGAAACCGCAGAAGCCGGTCCAGGGTTGGCGATTCAGGCATTACACACGACGACGGAAAGTGTTGGTCGGGCGATTGCGATCTGCACGGTGACTACGGCGCTCGGCTTCCTTGGTTTTTGGCCGACCAACTATCAGGGGCTCGCGGATCTCGGAGTAATCTCGGCTGGTGGGATGGCCATTGCGGCGTTCCTGACGTTCACGTTGTTACCAGCATTTTACGCAATAGCCGGACCTATTCGGCCTCATGTCATGCATCTGCCAAGTGGCGATCGGCTGGTGCGCTGGTTGGTGGATCGGCGCATCTGGGTCCTCAGTGTGCTGTCTGTGTTGGGAATAACAGCAGGAGCCATCGCGAGCCAATCTCATTTCGATTACAGCGTATTGGCGTTGCGAGACCCGGATGCCGAATCGATGATCGCTTTGCGATTGCTGCAGGAAGAGAACATCGCCACCAGCTATGCGTTGACCGTATTGACCGATGGACCATTGGACAAAACAAGGGTCCGCGCTTTGCCAACGGTGGATTCGGTAACGACGCCTGAGGATTATGTTCCAAGTGATCAGGACGCGAAACTCTTCGTGCTGGAGGACTTGCAGGCGCTTTTGTGGAGCGCCCTGGAACCGGCACGGATGGTCGCAGAGCCGACTCTGGCGGAGCTGAAATCGAGCGCAGATCGATTACGCGAAGTGCTCGGCGAAATACGGGGAGACTCAGGTGAAAAGCACTCAGTTGAGCTTCGCCGACTCGATGATGCGGTGACTAAACTCCTCGAGCTTCCGCCACAAGCGCTGCTGATCTGGCAGCAGGGAGTAATCAGTAATCTGTTGAAAGAACTCGAGTGGCTGCGTGAGGCAGTCAAGGTTGGCCCTGTCGAGTTCAATGATCTGCCTGAACGGCTTCGATCACGGCTGTTGAGCGCTTCTGGAGACTACTTGTCAACCGTGATTCCTAAAGAGAACACCACACGAGTGGAAGCCTTAAGCCGATTCATCGAAAGCGTGCGTGAAGAAATTCCTTATGCCACAGGCCGGCCGGTAGTCGAGTGGGGCGTAGGTAACATTGTGGTGGACGCGTTTCGTCAAGCGCTACTTTTTGCCATCGCGGGGATACTCATCGTTCTCCTACTGGCCTTTCGGAATTTACGGAATGGTTTGTTGATTCTGATACCGCTTGCATTGGCCTCCTTGTTCACTCTGGCAGCCGGGGTAATCTTGGATCGGCCGTTGAACATGGCAAACATTCTAGTGCTGCCTTTGATATTTGGTCTCGGTGTAGATAACGGTATTCATGTGGTAGACCGCTATCGTGGAGAAGGTGATGTGGCGCACCTGATGCACTCGAGCACGCCACGTGCAGTTATGTTATCCACGTTGACAACCATTGGGGCGTTTGCGGCATTGTCGCTTTCGCCACATCAGGGAACGGCTTCCATCGGTATCCTGCTAACGGTAGCTGTTACCTTGTTGCTTGTTCTTACGATCTTTGTACTTCCGGTGCTGCTCTCGTTCGTCAGTTCTAGTGCTCGCTGATCCTCAGTTTTGAGACGATTTGTGCGTTTCCCGAGAGCATTTTGACAACTTCGCTCAACGGTAGTGCTTTGCTGAAAAGATATCCTTGCGCGTACTCGCACTTGTGCTGTATCAAAAAATCCAGCTGCTCTGTGGTTTCCACACCTTCGGCGACCACTGACATATTGAGTCCATGTGCCATCGCAATGACTGCTGCGGTGATTGCCATGTCCTTACTACTATCGGGTATGTCCATGACGAAGCAACGATCGACTTTTACCGTGTCGACGGGGAACTTCTTCAGATAGTTCAGAGAGGAGTAACCAGTACCGAAATCATCTATGGCGATACGTACACCGATCTCAGCAAGCCGATTGATGGTTTCCGATGCGGCTTCCACGTTGTGCATGAACATTGTTTCAGTGATTTCAAGCTCTACTGAGTCTGCACCCAACTTTGTTTCGCGCAAACACCGGCGAATGGTCTGCACCAGATTAGGATCGTGGAATTGTCGGGGTGAGATATTAATTGCGATTGTGATGGGAGCGCCGTTTGCCTCGGCAAGGATGCAACCCGCCCTACAGGCCTCTTCAATAACCCAGTTGCCGATATCAACGATTGCGCCCATCTCTTCAGCAACCTCAATAAACTCAACGGGCGACAACAGTCCCCGTTCTGGGTGTCGCCAGCGAATTAGGCTTTCCACGCCGACCACTCGCTGATCGTTCAGCCGAACTTTCGGCTGGTAGTAAAGCTCGAACTCTTGATGGTCCAGTGCTCTACGAAGTTCGTATTCTGTGTGTAAACGCTTTGCTGTGTTGGTGTTCATCTCTTCGCTGTAGAACTGGTAGGTATTGCGTCCGCGGTCCTTCGCTTTGTACATTGCGAGATCTGCATTCCTCATCAGCACGTTTGGATCGATGCCGTCGTCCGGGATAGTTACTATGCCGATGCTGGTCGTGACTACCAGCTGATGGCCGGAAATGGCTATCGGTTGTCGTAGCTCCTTGAGGATGTTCTCCGCAACGATGCTGGCATCCGCTGGCGTGCTAACGTCGTATAACAGAATGGTAAATTCGTCTCCACCGGGTCGACCAACGGTGTCTTCCCTACGCACACACTTCAGCAGTCGTCCTGCAACTTCCTGTAGCAAAGCATCGCCAACCTCGTGACCCAGCGTGTCGTTGACGCGTTTGAATTGATCGAGATCAAGATATAGCAGCGCGGCGATGTGGTTCCTTCTAACGCAGTGCTCAGTTGTCTGGGAAAGGCGATCGTAGAACAATCGACGGTTAGCGAGATTAGTAAGCGTGTCGAAGAAAGCCATGCGCTCCATTCGTCGCTGGCTCGTCTTCATCTCGGTGATGTCCGCAATCTGGACGATGCAGTACATCGCTTCGCCGTCGGGAGCGCGTTGCACGACGACGTGAAAGTTGGTCCAGATTTCAAGGCCGTCCCGACACAACATTCTTCGCTCTACACGCGATGTCGTTTCCTTTTGAGTGATGAGGTTGGTCATCAGTTCATTGAGATTGCTCCGTTCATCCGGTGGCACAAGTCGCGAGATATGCAGTTCCTGCAACGATTGAATATCGTAAGAAAGAAGTTCCGCCGCAAAGTGATTTACTTGAAAGATTTGTCCATCCAAGCCCACGAGTACTATGCCGATTGGTGCGTTCTCGAAGGTCCCCCGGAACCGCTCTTCACTTAGTAGGAGTTGCTCTTTTGTGTTGCGCAACTCTCGAATGTCTTTGGTAATACACAAAATGCAGGGTTCCTGGCCGAAGTCGAGTAACGTTGCGGACGTCAACACCGGTACGAGTTCGCCTGACTTTGTTCTCAAAATCATTTCCTGGTTTGCGAGATGCCCTTCGCTTGCGAGTGTCATTGCAGCTTTTTTGAATGCTTCTCTGTCATCAAAAACGTTGAGCTCATCAACAGTTTTACCGATGAGATCTTCTCGGAGGTAACCTGATGATTCGACAAAAACTTCGTTGATGTCGACAATCGTGCCGTCGACCTGACTCAGGATGACAATACCATCGGGGCTTTCTGAGAAAACGCGAGCGAACTTCTCCTCACTTTCTTTGAGAGCGGATTCGGCTAAGATACGCTTGTCGATATCGCGACCGATGCAGAGAATACAGAGCTTACCGTCCATCTCTATGTAACGTATAGAGATCTCCACATGCACCACACTGCCGGAAGTGGTGAGCAGCTGCGTCTCTACATCCGTACACTCTCGCTGTGAAGAAAGAATTTCAATGATGCGGTCTCGTTCGGCGTCGTCCGCCCAGAGGTTGAGCGCCGATTCTGGCTGGCCGATAGCCTGCTCTCGGGTGTAACCCAGTAGGCGAGAGAATCCGGCGTTAAAGTCCAGGATGATGGAGTCGTGTTGACGTATGATGAGGATCGCGTCGGGGCTCGAATGGAAGATTTGGGAAAAGCGTGCTTCACTCGCACGCAGCGCTTTGCGGAAAGCTACAGATTCAGTGAGTACGCGGCAGGAGATTATCGTTTCGCTGATACCTGGCGTTCTGGGTAATCCGACTAACTTTGCATCCACGACGATCTCTTCGTCGTGGCGTTTCTGTCCACGCCCGCGATTTTTCAAGTGCAGCTGTTCGATGTTCTGCGTCTGATGAGGATTGTTTAAGCTGGCTTTCAGTACATCGACAAATGTTTTCCAGTAATCCGGGTCGATGAAGTCAAGAACACTGCGGCTCAACAGCCCACTTTCGGTGCTTCCGAGGGTTTGCGCGGCATAAGAGTTGGCGCGGGTAATACGCCCATGTTGGTTCACGATGAGGATCAACTCATCGCTGAGTTCGATGATGTTGCGAAATCGAGAGTCCGCTTGTAGAAGCGCACGTTTGGTGTCCTGGGTCTCGGAAGTATCGATAACCTGGACGATGATGTGGCGCGGCTTGCCGGTGTCACTCATGACCAAACGGGCAAAGCCAGACACCACCGAAGTGCTTCCGTCGGGCCGCTCCAATGAGCCTTCGAGCTGCAATGATTCGCCTTTAAAGAGATCAGCCCTGTGAGATTGGATCGTGGACCAGATTTTGCTTCTCACCAGATCTGCGAGGAACTTTCCGCATACTTCGTCTTGAGCTTGGCCGATGATTGACGCAACGGCTGTGTTGGCCTTAACGATGCGACCCTCGAGGTCTAGGATCAGCAACCCGGCGGGAGGCTGGGCAAGTGCATCAAGTAGTTGGTCGACGGTTATGTGACCCCGTTTCGGGTTCCACAGCAGCAGAGCGGTTGCAAGCCAGATGCCAATAATCGCCAGCAGCAGAGTTGGGCTGAAGGTGGTGTTGCCTGCGAGGCCAAGCTGCGAGTGTTCTGGAGCAACGATACACAGGGTTGCGAGCGCGGCAATGAGCAGCGTAAAACCGGGCTTGTTGGTGAGGTTAGCCACGGCACAGCGAACAGAAAAAAGGCAGCCGGGCTCATCCCGCCAGGGTCGTAACGGCCAAGCTGGAGCCCAACCATGAGGCT
>SMUZ01000320.1_pt1 | contig 11385 bp, 16 predicted proteins | sample 2456421 | NCBI WGS metagenome assembly SMUZ01 (sample SAMN11095932, study PRJNA526329) | marine sediment metagenome | biome: Marine sediment; feature: Surficial sediment; material: Deep marine sediment; isolation source: Hadal surficial sediment | place: Pacific Ocean | collected 2014-11 | depth... | reverse complement strand
TTCCCTCGTCGCGCCTTGTCAGACAGGCGCATCACCGGTCTCGGTGCGACGCGGGACTTTCACCACGGACTGCTAGACGCTACTGGACGGAGATCCGGACCTCCACGCAAGTGGCCGGCGCAAACGGAGCGGTGACGTCGAAGCGCAGACAGGTGCCGTCCCGCACACCGGGCGGCACGACCAGTTGAAGCTGGTGAGGCAAGAGCCCCGCGCCACTCCCGGCACAGACGCCGCACGGCTCGAGCCACACCTCGCCACGCCCTCCGCACACCGGGCAGGTGTGACGTAGCGATACGTCGAGCGGCACCTTGACGCCGGCAGATGCCTGTTTCGGCGTCAGCCGCACCTCGGCCGACAGCGGGTGTCCGAGTGTCGGGCCGAAGAACGACTCTCGCATCCGCTCGACGAGACTCGAGATCGATGGAAAGTCGACGTCCACTTCGTCGGCGAACGCGGGCTCCCGCCCGGCAGCATCCCAGCGCCGACGGTCCTGGCCACTCAGCATCTCGTAGGCATGATGGAGCGAGGCCAAGCGGTCGGTCGGGCCATGGTTGCCCCGGCTCGACTGACACCGCCGCGCCAGCTCCCGATACGCGCGTCGAATCTCCTCGAGATCGGCGCCGTGCGGCAGCCCGAGCAGGCGGTAGTAGTCGCGCATCTGCACCTAACGATAGGAGTGGCTCTCGGGCCTTGTCAATAGACCGCCGCGATGGTACTGTCCCGCTCGTGCCCGACACACAACCGCCGCCAACCCCAGCCGCCGCACCGATACTACACACGTGCCCCGATTGCGGCGGGATTCTCGAGCCGACCAACCCACCCTGGCTGGCGTTCATGCATCCGGACGTGGTGCGTACCCCGCCGAGACACACTGATGGCTGGCAGTGTCTGATCTGCGGCTATCGCAAGCCGTAGCGTGCTCGCGCCGTCAGTGGGCGCCCAGCAGCAGGATTAACTCGCGACGAAGGTCCGACTCGAGGGCACCGAAATCGATGTCGGTCTCACATTCGTCGCAGAGCAACTCGAACACGGCGGGCCGGCTCTGTTCCGTCAACTCGAGCTCTTTTCCACCTGACTGGACCACGTGCGTCTGTAGCGTCTTGGCCAGGAAGCTTCGTTCGTTGCCACAGTTCGTGCACGTCAATCCCATGGACAGGTGACTCCTCTCGTCGCGGTCGAACAGTGGATACACCGGAGGCCGCGATCGGGCACGACCACTCGGTGGCCCTGTTCGCAACTATGGTGGCATTCGAGCGCCGGTGCGTCCCGCACCGCGGTGTTGGGCTTCTCGCTCAGCGGGGTCGAATACCTCCCGGTATTCTCCCACCTCGCGCGCTGCGGAGCCGGCGCGACTCCACCCGACGGGCCCTCGGTGCGTCACTGTAGGTACGAACCGGACTGCCAATGATTGTATGAGAATCTGGAAGAGACACGCAATCGGCGGAGGACAGCTAGACATCTCCACAGGGTGACACCGTGACACGTGAAGGAAGTCTTCTGATACACGGCGATGTCTAGTCCCCGCATAGCGGGGCTAGAAGAAAAGTTTCTGCGAGCGAGACTGCGCCGTCTTCTCTCGTCGATTCGAGGCGCAGCTCGCTCGCAGTCCGTGGCGCGCGGACCATCAGTTGAGATACGATGCGTCAGCTATGATGACCAACAGGATGGACTTCGACATCAAGACCGAGTCACGCGGTGCCCATTGGATCGCTTGGGTCACACGAGGTGCCAGCGACAAGCCGCTCGATTCCGTCATCCTCGTCGGTCAGACGCGTGACGAGGCGGCAGCCCAGGCCCGCACGTGGGCGGACAAGCTTACCGCCGACCCGGTGCTGATTCGCAGCTAGGCTCACACCCAAGAGGCGGCGGTCCCGCTGCCCTGTTCGTCCGGCGTCAGCAACGACCCGGGGGTGTGGTGTCCCACCGTGCAATGGGGCCCTTTTACCTCCACCGCAGCCACGTCGAGCGAGAGCAGTGTCGCGACATAGTCGGCGGCGACACACCCGCACGGCAGCGCCTCCAGACCACAGAACTCGAAGAGCATGAGCGGTGACGAGTGCGCGGCGCGCGGTGTCAACATCGATCACCTCCTGACGGGGTTTGCTTGCAAGTCCCAAGCCACGCAGTCCTCGAAACGCTAACAGTCCGTGGTGACAGTCGCGCGTCGCGCCGAGGGTCGTCGAGATCGACGCCGCGCCGGGCCCCTGCAAGGCGACACGAGGGAGCGTACCGGCCGTATGCGTCCGAGAAACAACGCAGGCAGGGCGGATGCAGCGCCGGCCGAATGCAGCGGGACTTTCACCACGGGCTGCTAGATCCCTGGAGCTGGACGCTGTCGCCCTGCCGCGCGTCGGCGGCCTGGACGATCGATGCGATACGTGCCCGCGATTGGACACACTGGATTCAAAAATGTAAGCCGGTGTGAACGGCCGCTGCCGTGTCCGGATGATACCGGTCTCGCATCTCGGCCGCCGCCTGCTGAAAGGATCTGATTGCGAGGATGTAGGACGGGTCGAGCCCGGCGCGCGCCCGCTCTTGTCGTCGATGACCCGGAGCCGGCCGCCGTCGATCAGATCGATGCGGTCGGCAAACCCACGCCGACGAACCGCCCGCGACCCCTCCAGCCCATCGAGCTGCTAGACGCCGTCGAACCTGAACTCCAGCAGCCGCAGTCGCAGCACCCCGAGGACCGGGACCCATCAAGCGCGCCGAACGTAGCGAGCTCGCGTCACGGTGCGGCTCACGTCGGCCTCAATCCCGGTGCGATGGCCCGGGCGCGCGGGCTCGTGTGTGGAAAACATGTGCATGGGGTGTGCATGAGGTGTGGATTACCCATAGCACGAAAATATTTTCTTGCGCGGAACGTGCGACCCTGTTCGACCGACAGCGATGTGGATCGGTCTTCGCGCTTTCCTTCGCTTGATCCCCCTCACGAACCGGCTAGAATTCTGTCATTCCACGTGTCGACACTCCCACCAGTATCGTGACGGTTCATCACTTCGAACAGACAATCAGTGGACGCACATACCTCATCGAGGCGATGTGTGTGGACCAGGACCGTTGGCGTGCGTATCTGGCCAGCATGCAGGGAGGCCCCACCGCGTTGATGCCGTTCTATGGCGCCACCGCCGAACAGGCCGTGCGCCGGCTTACCGATTGGCTCACCCTCGCCCATCAATCGCCGACAATTCCGGTATAGTACCGAAGACTCGGTAGCTCGCCCGACGGGTATCTGCAGCGAGCCGGAACGGCAACGGAATCATGTGGCGCCGCACGCTGCCGCTCGGACTTGCGCTGATTGTGGGGCTGTGCTGCGCCCTCGTACCCCTCGCGGTCGCCGCGGAGCTGCCGCGGGTCCGTCTGATCACGACCGGCGGCACGATCTCCAATCGCCCCGGTGATCGGCTCTCCCCTGCCGAGCTGATCGCGTCGGTGCCCGACCTCGATGAGCTCGTCGAGGCAGAAACCGAGGAGTTTGCCAACGTCTCGAGCAGCTCGCTCACCCTCGAGCAGTGGCTGCACCTGTCCCGCCGCCTCAACACAGTCTTCGCCGAGGACCCGGGCTTGGCCGGCATCGTCCTCACCAGCGGCACCGATACACTCGAAGAGCTCGCCTACTTCCTGCATCTCACCGTACGGCACGAGCGCCCGGTCGTCGTCGTGGGCTCGATGCGCCGACCGGAGACGCTGGGATATGACGGTGCGGCCAACCTGCACCAGGCCTTCCGCGTGGCCGCCGACCCCGGCTCGCGGGGGCGGGGCGTCCTGGTTGTCTTCAACGACGAAATCAACTCCGCCCGGGAGGTCACCAAGACCGACGCATTACGCCTGCAGACCTTTGAGACGCGGCGCTACGGCGCGCTGGGTGTGACAGCGCGCGACCGCGTCGTCTACTACCGCAGAGTGGAGCGGCATCACACGGCGGCCAGCGAGTTCGATGTCGACCAGATCCAACGGCTGCCGCGGGTGGACATCGTCATGGCGTATCAGGGCGCGTCCGGCGACCTCGTCCGGGCCGCCGTGGACCACGGCGCCGATGGCATCGTCATCGCGGCAGCCGGCGCGGGTACCACGAGCGGCGGGCAGCGTGACGCGATCGCCTACGCCCATGAACACGGCGTACTCGTCGTGATCACCACACGGACCGGCAGCGGTCGGATCGCGCCGCCGAAGCCCGTCCCGGAGGAATCAGCCCCCGACACCCCCAGGCGTCTGCGGGTCTCGGGTGAAGACCTGGCGCCAGTCAAGGCACGGGTCCTGCTGATGCTGGCGCTGACGGTGACCGACGAGGTCGACGACATCCAGCGGATGTTCGGGGAATACTAAGAGCCCACGCAAAAATAACGTCCCATGTTCGGCCGCCGATGCATTCCATCTGGCGGCGTTGCTCGTCGGTCGCATACTGCCCGTCTGGTCCCTTCTCGCGCCTTGCCAGCCGCGCGCCTCGACGCCCCACAACGGGAACTTATTCTTGCCCGGACCCTCAGCTCGCCGGCTGGATGAAGGATCTCGACCGCGCATCACCTTGTGGGTGCTAGGCTCCGGGAGCGCTTGGAGCGTTCCTGACAGCCGCGTCGTTCGGTGCCGCCGTGTGACAGGGCTAGGGAATACCTCGGCGCTCCTCAGTGGACCTCGCCGCCGGCTTCGGTGACCTGCCGCAGCATTGCTTGGACGGCGGCTGGGGACATAGAATGAACCGAATGGGCCAGTGGCGCAGTTGGGAGCGCGCGTGAATGGCATTCACGAGGTCACGGGTTCGACTCCCGTCTGGTCCACCAACCTTCGCTCGCGGGAGTAATCGACGAGGCTTCGGCCGGCAGGCCGGCCTTCCGGTCGAGGTGTTTTCGACGATCGGGGCTGGTAAGCCGGCAAATCGAGACTGCAACAGCTTCGGCGAAGGCTGCGCGCCCATAGCTCGTCGGCAGGGAATTGGGGCCGAGGAGCGACGCCGGGCCTCTCCGAAGTACCCGGACGCCTCTGGCACAGGGTCGAGTGCCGGCCGGCAGTGACATTACCGGCCGGCGGTCTCCTGTGATCCAGGTGCCGGAAGCGGCACACCGAAGACCCGCTCGTAGTCCTCCGGCGTGTCCACGTCGGCGAACGCCCCGTCGTCCTCGATCTCGATCTCCAGACCGTCGGCGGCATGCGCTCGCACAACCGGCTTCGCGCCCAGGTCCGGGTCGGCACGCCGCAGCTCGTCGAAAAGCGAGCGGTCGAAGAGAATCGGGTGTCCGTGCCGCCCATCGCGCGCCGGTCGCACGATCGGTGCGCGAGTTCGCCGGTATCCCTCCAGAACGGCGTGGACCGTCGCCGGCGACACCATCGGTAGATCCACCAGCGTGACGAGCATGGCCCCCACACCCGGATGGTCGATAGCCTTGAGCGCGACGAGCAGCGACGACAGCTGGCCCCGTTCGGGGGCGGGGTTGTGCAGCACGCGGACCGGCGTCGCCATCAGACCGGCGGCCCGGCTGATCGCCTCCTCATGGTAGCCGGCGATCACCACCACATCGTCAACCCCACCCTCCCGCAGCGCGGAGACGATACGGGCGAGAAACGTCTCGTCGCCGTGCCCCGTCGGCAGCAGCGCCTTCGGACGACCGCCCATGCGGGACGAGGCGCCCCCGGCCAGCACGACGCCCGGAATCAATCGCGCACCCTCCCGCCGAAGCGTACTGCAGACCAGCCGGGATGCCCCGCCAGCAAATCATGTTGCGCGCCACCGGGCGGGGACACTAGAATCTGGCCATGGACCATCCCGACGTCAGTGTTCGTTGCCAGCGATGCGGCACCCAGATGGACCTGACGGACCCTGGGCCAGAGGACCCGTGGCCGCCGAATCAGTTCTGGGAGTGCCCGACGTGCAATCGTCATTTCTGGACCACCTATCCGCCACTGAAGCCCGCGAAACCGGCACCGAAGCCGGCCGGCACCGCCGCGCCGATCAAGACACGACCCGCCGTCACGCCGCCACCGGCTGAATAGCGCCGCGCCCGCTCGTCGGTCCGGCTCGGGAGGCGGACCCGCGTCAGACCCGGCCGGAACAGCACCCGATCCGACCGTGCCAGCGCCAGGGAACAGACTGCGGGCGAGCCTACCATCTCGCTTGACTTCCACCAACAAACCTCACTAGACTGGCCTCTCTCAAGCTGGGTTGCCAGTCACATACGGCGCGCCCAACGCGTGTAGTGGCTCGTGGGCCCAGATTCGAGGCGGGTGTGTCGACTGTGATTTTCCGTCGCAGACGGCGCTCCTGTAACGTAACCCGTGCCTGTCAGGGGGTGCGGGAGATTCTGACGGTCACTCTGGGCTCCTACAAGTGAGGGGGGCAACCGATCGTCAGGTCCCGGGTCGGTCCGCGGCGCGTCTTTGCACCGTGGCGGCGGCAGGGGGGTTCGGGTATCGGAGGAGTACGTATGGCAAGCGGTACGATCGCACGTCTGTTAATCGACAAAGGGTTCGGCTTCATCCGCGACGAGGGCGGAGTTGAACATTTCTTCCATCGCAGCGCGGTTCGTGGAGCGGTGTTCGAGCTACTGCGGGAGGGCCAGCGGGTCGACTTCACCATCGAAGAGTCGACCAAGGGTCCACGCGCCGGTGAAGTTCGCCTAATCGAGGACTAGCGCGCTGCATCGCGCCGTCCCTGCCCGCCACGAGGACGGCGCTCCATCCGGGCTCCGGCCTCGGCCGGAGCCCGCGACTTTCGCATCGTTCTCAACGAAGCGTCGTCGGTGTGGTGATGCTCGGTCGATTCGCGTACGCCGCCAGGTCCAGCTCTCCTCGCTTGCTCCCTCCAGGGCTCTCCACGCATTCCCGGCCCGCGCCGGATGGGGGATGTGTGTCCTCCGTGCGATGATGATCACGCTAGCGAAGCTGCCCCACCCGCAAAGAACCCGGGTGCGACGACGCAGTATCGCTAGCAAGGGCTTCTCTTACAGCCCCGCGACGCGGGGGCTCGACATCTTCCCCGTGTCAGGAGAACGTGCTTTAGCGGTTACGATCTCACCCCGAGGAGATGTCTAGCACGGAAGCGAACGGGGCCCGGTGGCCCTCCCGGTCTTCAAAACCGGTCGCCCCCCGCCAACGCGGGGGGGCTGGGTTCGACTCCCAGGCGCTTCCGCCACTTAGTGGCCCCGGTCATAATTACGGTAGCATTCGGCTGGCGAGGCATCCCGCCTGGACGGCGTTGCGCGTTGGTCGAATACTGCCCGTCTGCTCCCTCCTCGCGGCTGGCACTGGCCGAGCGCGGCATGAGCACGACGCCCCACAATGGGAACGTATTCTTACGCAGACCCTGACGCGTCACCGACCGGGTTCGAGAAGCAGCTCGACGACTGCGTCGGCGTCGCTCAAATCGGTCAGGACGGCGTGCGCACCGGTCTCCCGGAGCGCCGCCTCGTCGTAGGACCCGGTCGCCACGGCCACCGACCTAGCGCCAGCGGCCGCCGCGCACTGGACGTCGAGTGGTGTGTCGCCGATGACGACCACATCGCCGGCTCTCTGAACTTCCACCCCGTTGCGCCGCGCCCGTTCCACCGCAATCGGCACCAACTGGTCCCGTACCGGCGCATCGTCCCCATACGCACCGAAGTGGAAGAAGCGCCAGAGTTCGAAATGCTCCAGCTTGATCTGCGCCGGGCGGACGAAGTTGCCGGTGACCAGACCGCACCGGACATCGTCGTACCGGCTCAAGGTCTCGAGCAGCGCCGCGACACCAGGCATCAGCCCCTTCCGGGGACCCGGGAAGTGGATCTCGTCGGCGAACAGCTCGCAGTAACGGGTGTGGAACCGCGCCCGGGTCTCGAGATCGGCCGCCACACCGGCACGCTCGAGCGCTGCGGTCAGGATGAGTTCGTCGGTCATGCCGGCGACCGGGATATCGTCGAAGCCCCGTGCCACACCGAAGAGCTCCTCGAACGTCCGGGATAGCGCGCGATAGCCGGCCTTCCCGGACAGCAGGAGGGTACCGTCGATGTCGAAGAGGAGGATCTTGGAGAACACCGGTGGGGCCACAGGCTTGGAGACTGGAAATTGAGGGTCGGGGATGGCGGGCACCCTGCGGTCACCTTCTGCCTTCTACCTTCTGACTTCTGACTTCTTGGGTATTCGTTACACCCCCAGCTCCCGGTTGACCTCGTCCACGATCCGGGAGGACCTGTTGAAGGCGTCCACAATTGCGCGCAGCGCGACGACGTTGGCGACGATGGCCAGCACCGCCAGCATTGCGTGGAACCCACCCGGAATGACATCGGTGTCGACACCGCCGCCGAAGATGGCGGTCACCATCGTCAGGGCTATCGCCACCGTCGCCAGCTTGAAGACCGGTCCACGCAGGGCGGACACCCTGGCCACGGCGTCGGTCGTCAGCCCGCCCTCTGTCACCGCGTCGCGAATAGCGCGTCCTTTTCCGATAAGGTAGAACATGGTCATCGAGTGCGCCAGCAAGGTGATCATCGTGAAGAAAAAGGCCAGCGTGGTGTGTCGGAACACCTCATCAGCGGTGCCGGCCATGTATCCCAGCGCGAAGCTGAAGATCAGGCCGCCGAGCGAGATGACGGTCGCGGTGATCAGGGCAGCGGACATCAGCCGTTCATCATATCAGTCGCCGCGGCGGGGCCGCTGGTGAGCCAGACGACGTCGCCGCTGGTCTCGCAGTGGCTGCCGATCCTCCGGGTCCGTCTCGGAGCCCGGCGTGACGCGCTCGATCTGGCGATGGGCGCGGGCCGTCACGCGCGGGTGGCGGCCGAGCACGGGTTCCGGGTGTTCGGTATCGACCGCGACCTTGACCGGGTCCGGCTGGCGAGAACCGGTGCGCTGGAACACGCGCGGCTCTGGGTCGCCGACCTCGACACGGTGACACTGCCGCGCGACCGGTTCGACCTGGTGATCTGCACCAACTACCTGCAACGGTCGATCTGGCCGGCACTCCGCGAATCGGTCCGAGTCGGAGGATTCGTCATCTACGAGACGTTCACCGTGGCACAGCTGGCCCACAGCACCGGCCCCCGGTCCCCAGACCACCTGCTGCGCCCTGGCGAGCTACGGGCCGCGTTCGATGGCTGGGAGGTGTGCCACAACGAAGAATGCACGGTCCCGGCCGGAGTCGCGCGGCTGGTCGCCAGGAAGCGAGCCACGCGGTCAGGACACTAGCGAGGCTTGCGCGTGGTGGTGCCGCGACGGCGCTTGCGCTGACGCGCGACGAGCGCCCGATACTCATTGATCAGCAGCTCGAGATGCTCTCGCTCCTCGTCGGCGAACTCCAGAAAGATCCGCTTGCCCTCGGAGTCCTCGAACCGCTCGCCATAGCGTTTGAAGAACTTGTGTGACCCGCGCTCGCACCGAATACCGATCATCAGCGCTTCCCGGTCGTCGACAATCTTGGCCAGCTTGTCGGCGCCGGTCGCGAACAGCCCGTTCGCGGCCCCTTTGAAAAAGAGAAACGTCGGGTAGGACTCGAGCTGCGGGTCCTCGGCAAGCAACCTCTTGTACCGCTCTTCGAGCGTCCCAAGATGCTCTTGCTCCTCCTCCCCAAGCGCTGGAAGACCTTCCGCGCCCGCGCGTCTTGCACCAGTTTCGCGCCACGGGTGTAGAAGTCGAGCCCGCTGCGCTCGGTGGCAATCGCCATCTTGAGCGCGTCACGAGCGAACAACAGCTCGGTCGTCGCAACCGGGCGCGGCGTGCGACGACCCGCCTGGCAGTCGTCACAAATCCCGTAGATCTGCAACACGCTCTGCTGCGGCTCGAAGCCACGCTCGACGGTGATCTCCTCGAGCAGCACCTCGATGTCAGAGCTCAAGAACTCCGATGACCGGTTGCACGACTTGCAGATCAGATGGAAATGCCGCGGATGGCGGTAGGCGTGCTCGAACCGGGACCGGCCGTCACCGAAATCGACCTTGCGGGCGATACCGGCATCGACCATCCACTGCAGTGTGCGGTAGACGGTGGCCCGGCTGATCTTCTGGTCTTCCTGACGCATCAGGTCGACCAGATCGTCGGCGCTGAGATGGCCGTCCTGGTGCAAAAAGACGTTGACGATCAGATCGCGCTTGCTGGACCGCTTGCCGCCGGCCGGGCGCAGACGTTCGAGGTAGGCCGTTTGTGCGTCCATGCCCTAGCAGTCCGCGCGGCTGAGGGCCGACCGGTGTACCCTACACGCCGGCGTACGGGGCTATACGTTGAACGACGAGCCGCACCCACAGGTCGACTTGGCGTTCGGGTTCTTGATCGTGAATCCGCCGCCGGTCAGGTTGTCCACAAAATCAACCTGCGCGCCGCCCAGATACCGTAGGCTGATCGGGTCGACATACAGACGGACACCGTTCGACTCGAAAACACGGTCGGCCGACGTGTCGCCCTCCCCCTCCTCGATCATCAGCCCGTACTGGAAGCCGGAACAGCCGCCGCCCTGCACGAATACCCGGAGCCCGCCGCTCGTCTTGTTCTCTTCCGCCATCAAGGCGACGATCTTAGACGCGGCGGTCTCGGTCACGGTGATCATCTCTGCCATTGGTCGAGATCTCCCCCCCGGCTCCAGAACGGAACCTGTGCGAATTATATAAGGACGCGCCGGACGGTTCAAGACCGCCGGCGCGGAGACTGCGCACGCCCACGCCACACACCTGGAAATGTTGGTGTTCTACAATGACCGGAGCACAGGTGCGGCCAGCCGGCCAGCACCGATACACGGCATTGACCACGCAGACACCCGCGTCGCTGCTCGAACGCGCCGAAGCGCGCTGGACCTCGATCGGCGCGAACCAGCCAGACCTGGTCCCGGCCATCGCGTTGCAGCGACTCCTGGTGACCCGCACGATTCAGACAGTGGATCGGCTGGACGGCGCCGACCGGCCGATCCTCAGCCTCGAGCCGGAACAGGCCGCCGAGAAGCTGCGAGCCGGCACCCCGGCGTTGCGGGGCGAGCCGGTGGCTTTGCCGGTCGCCATGCTGAGCCCGCTGGTCCTCGAGGCATGCGACGACCTCGCCCAGGGTGGCGCGGGCGATGTCGCACGCCGTGTCCGCGGTTGCCTCGACGAGGGTCGTATCGACATTGGCTCGCTGCTTGTCGCCTCCTTCGACCGCAACCAGAACGCCATCCGTCTCAAGGCGGTACACGAGGTCATCGCGCCGGATGTGCTGTGGCTCGCGGCGGAGCTGGCGGTCGGCCCGGCGGCGTACGTGGCGCAACAGACGCTGTTCGCCACGGCCGGCGCCGAAACACACCCGGCACTCATCGGCGCGCTCGCGGCGTGGCCACACGGGTACTGCCCGGCCTGCGGGTCCTGGCCGGCGTTCGGCGAAGATCCGGACCGGTCCAGGCAGCTCCGCTGCTCGTTCTGCGGCGTTGGCTGGCGGCCACGCGACCCCGGGTGCACGTACTGCGGG
>SMUZ01013760.1_pt1 | contig 11404 bp, 6 predicted proteins | sample 2456421 | NCBI WGS metagenome assembly SMUZ01 (sample SAMN11095932, study PRJNA526329) | marine sediment metagenome | biome: Marine sediment; feature: Surficial sediment; material: Deep marine sediment; isolation source: Hadal surficial sediment | place: Pacific Ocean | collected 2014-11 | depth 0-1... | reverse complement strand
GAGGAGGGCGGCCTGGGCGACGAGCTGCCGACTATCGAGGTGCCGCGGGAGCGGCTCGCGCAAGGAATTCCGGCTTATGAACTATTGCGCCAGAGCGGATTGACCGCGAGCAACGGCGAGGCCCGGCGTCTGATCAAGGGCGGCGGCGGGCGGATCAACGACGCCACGATCGACAACGAGGGCCGATCCGTCGATCTCTCGGACCTCGGCCCCGACGGGATCATCAAGCTCTCGGCCGGCAAGAAGCGCCACGCCCTGGTGCGCGCCGTGTGAGGCCAGGCCGGTTAGGGATCGGACCTTTCGGGCAGGGCGCGCGGCCGGTCATCTTCGCCACTTTCGCCGATCACGCTGAACAGCCCGCGCAGGAAACCGGGCGCCAGCACCGATAGCGGATTGACGCTGACCTCGGGATCGCCCAGGTCGCCGGTCATGTGATAGGTGACGGCGAGCAGCCCTTCGCCCTCGCCGCCGGTCAAGAGCCACCCGAGCACCGGGATCTTCCCCAGGATCTGGTTCACCCAATACGCTGGGACCACGGTCCCCTTCAGGTCGACCCGGGAGCTGTCGAAGTCGATCTCGCCCTTCGCCGTCAGGCCGAGCGAGGCCCCATAGGCCCGGATCAGATCGGTCCGCAGGGTGCCGTCCTCGAGCGTGAACGCGCCGATCAGACGCTCGAAGCGGACCCCTTGGCCGCTCAGCAGGTCGCTGATTCCGGTGAGCGAGGCGACCGTCAGCAGGCGTGCGAGCACCGGGGCGTCCATGGCGACATAGTCGCGCGCCTCGATGCGGGCCTCGAGCGGCGAACCGGGCAGGGGACCGTCGCTGTGCCCCACGATCGCGAGCCGGCCGCCGCGGATGGTGTCGAGGATGTCGAGCGCGCGCAGCACGGCGCCCGTGTCGTTGGCCTCGATCGTAAGGCCGTAGCCGTCATCGCCATCCGGGCCAAAGTCGATCTTGAGCCATCGCGGCGCCGGCGCCGGCGCCAGGCCCTGGTCCTGGTCCGGGCTTTGCTCCCGGCTCGGCGCGTCGTCTTCGCCGGGCCATTCCGCTGCGTTGCGCCGGCTCTGACCGGCGTCGCCGGACGGCCGCTCCGGGCTCCACAACGCGCGCGGCACCAGGGCCTCGACCGCGATGCGCTGCCAGCCGCGCCGGCCGCGCCGAAGCTCCAGCCCGACCGTCTCGAGAAACCGGTCGGGGCCAAAGGTGACCGTATCCAATCGCGGGGCGGACAGCGCGAACGGCGTATAGCTTCGCGGCGCCGGCTTGGGTTTCGGTTCGACGGCCGGTTTCGCCGGGGCCGCGCGCTCGTCCGCGGCCCTGCCCTTGGGCCGCTCGTTCTCGGCGGTGCTGTCGAGCACGGGATCCGGATCGGTTTCGCCGCCGTCCTCGGCGGGCCTTGGCTCTCCCGAGTCCGCCCCCGAGTCCTCGCCCGCGTCCCCGGTCTCGCCGCGACCGAGAAACGGCCGGGCGTCGAGCACGCCGCCACCGACGCGCACGGCGGCCCCGTCCCCGAGCCAGTCGACGGTCACCTCACTCAGGCGCGTGTCGCCGAACACCAGATCGTCGAGCGCGAGCGACGCGAGCTTTCGTCCCGTATCGTCGAAGCGTCCCCTGCCACTCGCGCGCAGCGTCCCGGCGCTTATGTCGAGCCGGTCGATTTCCGTGAAGCGATTCTCGACCAACTGCAAGATCAGGTCGGCCGTCCCGGGCACCCCCTCCGGCTTTTCCCAGACCAGCGGCTCAAGGGCGAACCTGGCGTTTTCGAGATCGACCGCGGCGCGCAGGGTGCCGCGCCCCGAGCCGTAGCCGGCATAGGCGATATCGGCCGACACCGGGCCGTACAGGTAGGGCCTGAAGTCCAGGCCAAAGGCGCTGCGTTTGGATTCCTCGAAGCGGGCGACCCGGGCCTCGACCTGGGTGCGAACCGGGGCCTCGTCGGTGAAGGATTCGTTCCAGACGGCGTCTATCGGCACGCCGCCAAGTTGCAGCGAGCCGCGGACCTCCATGGCCGCCGTGTCGAGGGTGAGCGCCAGGCGCCCCTCGGTGACGTCCTGGCCGAACAGGAAATCACGCACGGCGGCCCCCTCCAGCGCCACGCTGGCCGACACATCCAGGGTGTCGAAGGTGGGATCCACGTGAATCGGGAAGTCGAACGTCACCTTCGCGGCCATCAGGCCGTCGGTGCCGGCGGGATCGATGCCGAGCCGACGGATGAGCTTGAGACGCTCGTGGTCGAGGAGCTCGAGGCTGGCGCGCAGCGGACCGGTCACGTCCAGATCGAGGCGGACCGCCTCCTTGGCGATATCCAGACCGGCGATCTCGATGGTCCCCGTCCCTAAGGTCAAGCCCGCCAGGCGCCCGCCCCGGGTGCTGAAGGTGAAGCTGCGATGGTCGAAGACGGCGGTTCCGGAGACCCCGGTGATCGGCGGCATGGGACGTAGGTAATGGATCTCGAGGTCGTGATAGCGGAGCGTGCCGTCCAACCGTTCGATTTCGATGTCGTCGGCCCGGCCGCCCGGGATGCGCAGGGCGGTCCGCACGGTTATCTCGTCAACGGTGCCCCGGGGAACGTTGCGCAACGTCCAGCGCCGAGCGCCCTTTACTCCCAAGGGCCAATAGCGGTCGAGCTCGTGCATCGACACGCCGGTCGCGGTGGCCTCGGCTTCGACGGCGAGGTCGCCGCCGAAGCCGCCCGCCGAGGCGGTGAGCGTCGCGGTCCCGGAAATCCGCGGGCCCGGCCGCTCGGCCGTGCCGAGCTGAAGGATCGCTTCGAGATCGATACGGCGGTCGGGGCCGCTCACCTGGCCGAGCAGCCTGGCCTCGCGCAACGCCACGGGCTCGGCGAAGAATTCCGGCAGATCGAGCACGCCGTCGGCGCCCGCGACCTCGAAGCGCAGGGAGTCCACCACACCATCCACGGCGAGCGAGGCGGCGAGCGAACCGTCGAGCGATATGGCAAGCCCGGCGAGCGCCTCGAGCGGCGGCACCAGTGAGATCAGAGCCTCGGTGTGCAGGTTGGTGAAGTTGCCGCTCAGGTCGATCCGGTCGGTTCCCCGGTCGTAGAGGAAGCCGCCGCTCACCTTGGTCTGGGTCTCGCCCAGGTCGATGGTCAGCGCGACATCCCCGGCCAGCCCCGCCGAATCGCGGCGCAGCTCGATGTCGGCGAACGGCGCTTCCCAGACCCGCTGGAGCTTCCGGTCGTCGACCGTGACCCGTCCGCCCACGATCCGAAACGTGGTCAGGAAGGTGAGCGGCCGGTCGAGCGCGGGCTTCGACATGAGATCTTCGATCACCGTGGGCAGAACCCACGAAAAATCGGCCTCCGCGGGGCGCGCGTCGGTCCCGGCGAGCTCGCGCCCGAACCGGAAATTTCCGTCGGGCGCGCGCACCAGGCTGAGCCGGGCGCCGATCACCTCGATGGCGGTTGGCGCGATGGTGCCCTGGACGAGGGCGCGCAGGCTGAGCCGGATCACTACGTCGGGCAGCGCCGCGATGGTGACGCCCTCGCGGTCGCTGATGCGCACGTCGCGGGTATGAATCTCGATGGACCGCCGCTCGCCGGCCCAGGTCAGCTGGGTGCTCCCAATCCGGACCGACCGGCCGCTTTGCGGGTCGGCGAGGGCCGCCTCGATCCGGGGCGTGAGGAAGTCGAGCTGGACCGGGCCACTCGACAGACGCCAGATCGCCACCAGCATCAAAAGGACCAGAACCGCCAGGATGCCGGCCACGACCTCGAGGGCGATGCGCGACCTTTTTGCGATCATCTCGCTAGGGCGCCCCTTGGCGCCGACCATGGCGTCCGGCCGCTCTTGACCCTGGGGCCGGGCTCTCGCAGTGTGCCGCTAGACCGGACGGCACGCCATGATGGAACTCTTCTTTCGCGATTCACCGGACAGCCTACCCAGGGTGGGCGACGCCGCGCGCGCCGCCGCGGGGTTGGAAAACTGGGCCGAACGCAGCGCAAAGATCGAGAATCCGGACCTCGCCCGCTTCACCGGCCGTCTGCCCGACGATCCGGCCGGCCGCCGCCTTCTGGAGGCGATCTTTGCCAACTCTCCGTTTCTCACCCATTGCGCTCTTTCGGATATGGGATGTTTGGCCCGGATTCTCACCCGTGGGCCGGATGCCGTCCTAAGCGAAGTCATGGGGCGGCTCAAGGACGAACTTTCCCTGGAAACGGAGCGTGACCGCCTCATGGCCGGGTTGCGCCGAGCGCGCCGGCAGGCCGCGCTGCTGGTCGCCCTGGCGGACATCACCGGCACCTGGAGCGTCGAGCGGGTCACCGAGGCGCTGTCCGATTTCGCCGACGCAGCGCTCTCCGCCGCGCTCTGCCATCTGCTCCGGTGCGCGGCCGAGAGCGGCGAGCTGGCGCTCGCCCGGCCCGAGACGCCGGAGTGGGACTGCGGCTACGTGGTGCTCGCCATGGGCAAGCTGGGCGCGCGCGAGCTCAACTACTCCTCGGACATCGACCTCATCCTGCTGTACGACCCGGATCGGGCGCGTTACCTGGACGACCGGGGGCCGCAGGAGGGCTTCGTGCGCATGACCCGGGACCTGGTACGCCTCCTGGAGGAGCGCACCGCCGAAGGCCACGTGTTCCGCACCGACCTGCGGCTCAGGCCCGATCCCGGCGCCATGCCGCTGGCGATTTCGTTCACCGCGGCGCTCACCTATTACGAGAGCATGGGCCAGAACTGGGAGCGCGCCGCCATGATCAAGGCGCGCCCCGCCGCCGGCGACCTGGAGCTGGGTGCCCGCTTCCTCGACGAGCTGCGACCCTTCGTCTGGCGCAAGCACCTGGATTTCTGGGCGATCCAGGACATCCACTCGATCAAGCGCCAGATCTACGCCCACAAGGGCGGCGCCAAGATCGCGGTGCGCGGCCACGACATCAAGCTGGGGCGCGGCGGCATCCGCGAGATCGAGCTGTTCGCCCAGACCCAGCAGCTGATCTGGGGCGGGCGCGAGCCGCGCCTGCGCTGCGCCAGGACGATCGAGGCGCTGGCGGCGCTGGCGTCGGCCGGGCACATCGACGCCGGCGCCGCGGACGCCTTGAGCGCGTGCTACCGGTTCCTGCGCCGCCTCGAGCACCGCCTGCAGATGGTCGACGACCGCCAGACCCAGCGCCTGCCCGACGACGAGCCGGGCATCGCGCGCATCGCCGCCTTCATGGGTTACGACGGTGCGGCCGCGTTCCGCGCCGCCCTGCTCGCCACGCTGGGCACGGTCGAGGACCACTACGCCGAATTGTTCGAGGAGGCGCCCGCGCTCTCGCCCGGCGGCAACCTGGTGTTCACCGGCGGCGAGCCGGAGCCGGGCACGCTCGCGACGCTTCAAGCGCTCGGCTTCCGCGAGGGGACCAAGGTCTTCAACCTGGTGCGCGCCTGGCACCACGGCCGGCACCGGGCGACCCGCTCGACGCGGGCCCGCGAGCTCCTGACCGAGCTCATGCCGACGCTGTTGGAGGCACTCGGCAAGACCACGCAGCCCGATCTCGCGCTCGCCAAGTTCGACGAGTTCCTGGCCGGCTTGCCGGCCGGGGTGCAGCTGTTCTCCATGCTCTACGCCAACCCGCGGCTGCTCGACATGTTGGCCGAGATCATGGGCGGCGCCCCGGCGCTGGCCGAGCGCCTGAGCCGCAACCCGGCGCTCTTGGACGCCGTGCTCTCGCTCGGCTTCTTCGACCCCATCCCCGGGCGCGCGGCGCTGGGCGAGGAGCTGGACGCCGCGCTCGCCCAGGCGCGCGACTTCCAGGACGTGCTCGACCTGGCGCGCCGCTGGGCCAACGACCGGCGCTTCCAGGCCGGCGTCCACATCCTGCGCCACAAGAGCGACATGGACGAGGCCGGGCGGGCGCTGAGCGATATCGCGGACACGGTGCTCGCCGGCCTCTATCCGCCGGTGCTCGACGAACTCGCCCGCGTCCACGGGCGCGTCGCCGGGCCGGGCCTGGCGGTGCTCGCCATGGGCAAGCTGGGTGCGCGCGAGATGACCTTCGCCTCCGATCTCGACCTCATCTTCATCTACGATACCGCCGAGGAGGCCGAGCGGTCCGACGGCGCCAAGCCGCTGCCCACGAGCCAGTATTTCGCGCGCTTCGCTCAGCGCTACATCAACGCGCTGACCGCGCTCACCCCCGAGGGCCGGCTCTACGACATCGACACGCGCCTCAGGCCCTCGGGCAACTCCGGGCCGATCGCGACCACACTGGCCGGCTGGCGCCGCTACTACGAGCGGGAGTCCTGGACCTGGGAGCACATGGCGCTCAGCCGCGCCCGCGTGGTCGCCGGCGACCCGGACCTGGGCGCGCGCATCGAGGCCGCCATCGGCGCGGTGCTGACCGCCCCGCACGACCCGGACAAGCTCTTGATCGACGTGGCCGAGATGCGCGCCCGCATCGAGCGCGAGCGCCCGGCCAAGACGATCTGGAGCGTCAAGTTCCTGCGCGGCGGCCTGACCGACCTCGAGTTCCTGGCCCAGTACCTGTTGCTGCGCCACGCCCACGACCACCCGCAGGTCATCGACGCCTCGACCCAGGCGGTCTTCGCCAAGCTGGCCGAGGCCGGCCTCCTTGGCCCCTCGCTGGCCCGGCGCCTGATCGCGGCGACGCGCCTCATCCGCCAGGTCCAGGGCATGCTGCGCCTGACCGCCGCCCCCGCCTTCGACGCCGACAGCGGCACCGAGGGCCTCAAGGCCTCGCTCGCCCGCGCCGCCGGCATGGCGGACTTCGCGAGCCTGCGCGAGACCCTGATCGCGACCGCGGCCGAGGTCCACGAGGTCTTCATCGACCGTATCGAGGCGCCGGCCCGGGCCTTGGGCGCGGAGCTGGGATCGCTCGAGGAAAAGCGCGGCGCCGGCGCCTCCGGTAGGCTCTCTTAAGGTGATGAAATATAGGAGAAAAGTACGGATAAAAGTAGAATGTCCCCTTTTTCGCCGAGCCCGGTTCTAGAACTTCCGGTAGGCCTTGTTGAGCTGGATCAGGGGGTGGCGCTCGGACATCTGGAACTTGATCAGCAGCTCGCGCGCGATCATGTCGCGGTCCTGCTGGTTGCCGGCTAGTTCCATGCCCTCGGACACGCTCACCCAGCCGTTGATGTTGCGGTCGAAGACCGCCGGCTGGCCCTCCTCGTAGCCCATGTGCACGTCCTCGAGCCAATTGAGGTCGTCCCAGCCCATGAACTCCATGTACCTCTCGAGGAACGGCGTCAGGCGCGCGTAGTCGGGCACCAGGTTGACGTCGTAGCGGTAGCCGATGTGCTGGCCGATCTCCTTCTCGCGCTCGCTGTCGAGGCCGTCGGTCTTTAGAAAACGATCGATGTCGCCCTGCTTTTGGTCGCTCATGATCGGGTCCTAATAGCGCGTCATGCCGGGCTGGCCGACGGTGTGTTTCGTACCGGCCAGCGGCACCATGGCCAAGGCCGAGGCCTCCATGGTCAGCGCCGCCAGGTCTTCGGGCTCGAGGGAATGCACGTTGGTCTTGCCGCAGGCGCGCGCCAGCATCTGGCACTCGATGGTCAGGGTGTGCAGGAAGTTGTAGACCCGCTCGGCGGCGCTGTCCGGGTCCAGGCGCTTGCGCAGCTCGGGGTCCTGGGTCGCCACGCCGACCGGGCAGCGCCCGGTATGGCAGTGATAGCAGTAGCCGGCCTCGACGCCGATCTCGGCCTCGAAGTCGGCCTCGGGGATGTCCTTGTTGCAGTTGAGCGCCATCAACACCGAATGGCCGATGGCGACCGCGTCGGCGCCGAGCGCGAGCGCCTTGGCGACGTCGCCGCCGTTGCGGATGCCGCCGGCGTAGACCAGCGAGATCTCGCCGGTCTTGCCGACGTCGTCGAGCGCCTTGCGCGCCTGGCGGATGGCGGCGATGCCGGGCACGCCGGTCTCCTCGGTCGCCAGGTGCGGGCCGGCGCCGGTGCCGCCCTCCATGCCGTCCATGTAGATGCTGTCCGGGCCGGTCTTGGCGGCCATGCGCACGTCGTCGTAGACCCGCGCCGCGCCTAGCTTGAGCTGGATCGGGATCTCGCCGTTGGTCGCCTCGCGGATCTCCGCGATCTTGAGCGACAGGTCGTCGGGGCCGAGCCAGTCGGGGTGGCGCGCCGGCGAGCGCTGATCGATGCCGGCCGGCAGCGAGCGCATCTCGGCCACCTGGTCGGTCACCTTCTGGCCCATCAGATGGCCGCCGAGGCCGACCTTGCAGCCCTGGCCGATGAAGAACTCGCAAGCATCGGCGAGCCGCAGGTGATGCGGGTTGAAGCCGTAGCGCGACTGGATGCACTGGTACATCCACTTGGACGAATAGCGGCGCTCGTCGGGGATCATGCCGCCCTCGCCCGAGCAGGTCGCGGTGCCGGCCATGGTGGCGCCGCGGGCGAGCGCCATCTTGGCCTCGTAGCTGAGCGCGCCGAAGCTCATGCCGGTCACGTAGATCGGGATGTCGAGCTCGAGCGGCCGCTTGGCCTTGGGGCCGATCACGGTCTTGGTCTCGCACTTCTCGCGGTAGCCCTCGATCACGAAGCGGGTGAGCGTGCCGGGCAGGAAGGTCAGGTCGTCCCAGGTCGGGATCTTCTTGAAGATCGAGAAGCCGCGCATCCGGTAGCGGCCGAGCTCGGCCTTGATGTGAATGTCGTCGATCACCTCGGGCGGGAACATGAAGCTCTGCCCGAGAACGTGCGGATTGCGCTTGGGTTTGCGCGCTTCGGGCTCGGCGTCCCGCTTCGGTTTCGCGCGTTCGGCGGTCATGACTGGGTCACCTTTTCCATAATCTCTAGAGCACCAGCTTCTTCTCGGCTGGCTCGAGGTTGTCGTAGTTCCAGAGCTGCTTGCCGCTGACGATCTTGGTCATGTTCCTGGCGCCGCTGGGCGCCTCGAGGCCGTAGACGGCGAGCTTGCGCTCGAGCCACTGGGCCTCGAGATCGGTCATCTCGCCTTCGACCGCATCGACGCCCAGGCCGGCGATCTTGCCGCCCACGTAGATCGTGCCGTCGTACATGGAATCACCGAGATGGGTGCCGGCATCGCCGAGCACCACCATGCGCCCGCGCTGCATCATGAAGCCGGAGAAGGCGCCGGTGCGGCCGCCGACGATGATGGTGCCGCCCTTCATGTCGATGCCGGTGCGCGCGCCGACGTCGCCCTTGCACACCAAGTCGCCGCCACGGATCGCGGCGCCGAAGGTGGAGCCGGCGTTCTTCTCGATCACCACGGTGCCGGACAGCATGTTCTCGGCGCAGGACCAGCCGACCCGGCCCGAGATGCGCACGTTGGGCCCGTCGATCAGGCCGCAGCCGAAGTAGCCCAGGCTACCCTCGAAGTAGAGCTGCAGCCGGTTCAGGATGCCGACGCCGAGGGAATGCTTGGCGCCCGGGTTCCGCGCCACGATGGTGCCGTAGCCCTGGGACATCAACTCGCGGATCTTCAGGTTGACCTGCTGCTGGGTCATCTCCGTGACGTCGAATTCGCTGCGCTTGTTGAAGTCGACGTCGAAGGCGTCCGGCGAAGCGAAGTTCTCCGCCTCCTCCGGCGCGAAGAAGATTTGCTGGGTGCGGCCGGCGAGCTGCTCGGTGTGCATCCCCATGCGGTGGGATTCCTGCTCCCGGCTCAGTTCTTCCATACCCGGACCTCTCCCTCGTAGGGGTCGAAGGTGTCGATCTCGTGCGGGAATACACTGCGGATCGCCACCTCCTCGGACGCCAGCGCGATGATCTCGTCGCTCTCGTAGAGCACCATCGGCTTGGCCGCCATCACGTCCTTGGCCATGCCCAGGCTGTCGGAGGTCGCGACCAGGTAGGTGAACACCCCGTCGAGCTCATGGATCGAGCGCTTCATGGCCGCTTCCAGTTCGTCGCCGCGCTCGATGCGATCGGCGACGTAGACCGCGATCAGCTCGGAATCGCAGTCCGACACGAAGCGGTGGCCGCGCCGTTCCAGCGCCCGCCGGGAGCCCCAATAGTTGGTGAGCTGGCCGTTGTGAACCACCGCGACGTCGTTGAAGGGATAGGCCCAGTAGGGATGGGCCGAGCGGATGTCGACGTCGGATTCGGTCGCCATCCGGGTGTGGCCGATGCCGTGGGTTCCCTTGAAGCCGCCGAGGCCGTACTGGCTCGAGACCCGGCCGGCGTCGCCCAGGTCTTTGACCAGCTCCAATGCGTGGCCGATCGAGAGGATCTCGACCGCGTCGATGTCCTCGAGGTAATCGACCAGGTGTTTCAAGTCGCCGTCGAAGCCGAAGACATAGCGATGGGCGTACTCGGTGGCCTGGTCCTCGTGCTCGACGGTCGCGCCCAACTCGGCCAGGCGCGCATCGACCGTGGCCTTGCGGTCGCGCATCTGCTGGTGGATATGAAAGCCCTTGGCCAGATCCGCCTGCTCGGCGACCTTGAAGCGCATGATCTGATGGTCGGGGTCGGGTTTCCCATAGAGCGCGAAGCCGGCCGAGTCGGGGCCCCGATGCTTCAGCGCCTGAAGCATCGCGGTCATCTCCCGGCCGATGTCGCCGCTCCGGCCGCGATGGATGAGCCCGGCAATTCCGCACATGATCGCCTACTCCTCTGGTCTTTTGGCCCGCGTTACGGCAAGCAATCCCAATAGGTCTGCAGGTCCCATTCGGTGACGGTGGCGTTGAACTTCTCCCACTCGTCGCGCTTGTAGTGGGTGAACACCCGGTACATCTCGTCGGGCAGCGCGGCCTTGATCACCTCGTCGGCATCCAGGCGGTCGAGGGCCTCGCCGAGCGACATGGGCAACTTCTTGACCAGCTTGCCGGCTTCCATGGCCTCGTAAATGTTGCGCTCCTCGGGCTCGCCCGGGTCCAAGTCCCGGCTGATGCCGTCGTCGAAGGCCTTGAGCAGCACGGCGCCCATCAGGTAGGGGTTCACCATGGAATCGACCGAACGGTACTCGAAGCGGCCGGGCGCCGAGATGCGCAAGGCGCAGGTGCGGTTCTGATAGCCCCAGTCGGCGAACACCGGCGCCCAGAAGCCGGTGTCCCAGAGACGCCGGTACGAGTTGACGGTCGACGAGCCGATGGCGGTCAGGGCGCCGATGTGTTCCATGACCCCGCCGACGCATTGCAGGCCTATGGGCCCCGGTTTCCGTTCGTCGATGCTGGGGTCCGGCATGAACAGGTTCTCGCCGCCCTTGAGATAACTGTAGACGCCGTCGACGCCGGGCCGGACGTCGGTGTGGGCGGTGTTGACGAGTTGCTCCTCGCCGCCGCGCCACAGCGACATGTTGCAGTGGCAGCCGTTGGCCGAGACACCCATGAAGGGCTTCGACATGAAGCAGGCGATGAGGTTGTTCTCGCGCGCCACCTGGGCGCAGATCTGGCGGTAGGTGGCCAGCCGGTCGCTGTTACGCATGGGGTCGTCGTACATCCAGTTGAGCTCGAGCTGGCCCGGCGCGTCCTCAT
>SMUZ01060927.1_pt1 | contig 11436 bp, 9 predicted proteins | sample 2456421 | NCBI WGS metagenome assembly SMUZ01 (sample SAMN11095932, study PRJNA526329) | marine sediment metagenome | biome: Marine sediment; feature: Surficial sediment; material: Deep marine sediment; isolation source: Hadal surficial sediment | place: Pacific Ocean | collected 2014-11 | depth 0-1... | reverse complement strand
GTTAAAAAAAACTGACCCTAACTCCTTTAAATTTTGTACCCTCTAAAGGGTGGCCGGGGCGAGTATTAAATTTACTAGTATTGTACTGAACATCAACATGGTTTCCCATGAATGATAGGACAGAATTAGATTCCAATTGAGGATTCAGAATGAAAGCTATTTTCAAAAGCCCTGAAGATCTTAAGCCAAATCCATCAGTATCGTAAAAGACAGCGCCACCGGCATCCTCATACCGGCCGTGTCTCAGAGAAATCAATTCTAAAATGTTTAACTCCCACCCCCGGCTTGTTTCAATTCCGGGCTTTGAATTTCCTGTAATCACATTGTCAAACAACCCAATATCACTAAACACTCCTTGGTAAGTGATATTCCCTGTGGGGCTCCTTTTCACCAAGAGGTCCCGAGCCTCTGAAGACCATTCAAAATCAACCAAGCGAAAACTTATTTCTTCATTTGAGTAGCTGATCCCAGTATTGACACTAACCGCCATTCTTGCCACTCGAGGAAGCGGGTCTGCTTGTGCTGCATTAATGTAAATAATCTTACCACCCACATTGCTTATTGAGTAACCAAAGCCAGGCAGAAGAAATGGCCGGAATCGTTCACTTATTTTAGTGTTTCGGTGAGTAAGTTTAGAAAAAGTTTCAAGTAACGGCAGGTGAGCTATCAAACCAATGTCATAAGCATTTACGCTGGCTCGACCGGCCGCTATCCCGGGCGCAAGATTCGAGTCAATTCTCTTGTAATTAAAACCAAGACCAATTTTTATACCGAAGTCGGCACCCATACCAAGTGAGAAAATATCAGCATGTTCAGAGCTTTGAAAGACACCGATAATTTCAGGACTCGTTTCACTGGTAATATTTTGCGTCCCAAGGTTTAAAAAAACCCGGGTGTAACCTGCGCCTATACTGGCGGGTATTCGGTTGTGGATTTTGAACTTGTATCCAATAAGAAATGATTTGGCATCAAAATTTAACCCCTCGATGTTAAACTGCGGCAGCCAATTTGTTTTACTGGGATAGAACTCAAATTGAAAGGAACGACTCAGCGTGGCTAAACCAAGATGTGCGGGATTAAAGGAAACAGATAAAGGATCGTGCTCAGCGGAAGCCACAGAAGTGCCCGCCATGCCGTTCGCTCGCAAAGAGGGCTGACTCAAAAGAAAAAGTAAAGCTGCTTCGCTCTGGGATCTTGCATAGGGAATGATCGCAACGGAATTGAAGATTAAAGCTAAAACAAGTATCTTCATCATGACATCCTCAAAGGTATTCTCGCCAAGAAATAATTTAAATAAACTTTCAAGGAATGTCAAGACGGAAGAGAAATTGTCTGAATGTCCCCCATTTTTCCGGTGTTCAAGACAGGAGTGTAAAAATCAGTCCGAAGGATGTATTTTTACCTTTGTCAGAGCCTTGCAAAAATACGCTTCGCCGATTTTTGCACTCCAAAAAATAACATTTTCACCATATTTTTAATACATAAGGGTTAAATTATCAAACAATTAAACCGAATACCATACAAAATTTTTGGGGGACATCCTGGGAAGAGAAATCGTTAAATGATCACTTTAGCTTGCTCTTAATTCCGTCTCCTACCATGTTTTTTGTCAAGCTCTTTACGAACCGCGTTCGCCAATACTTTCTGGGATATTGGTTTTGTAACAAAAGAACCAGCCCCAAGTTTAATAGCGGTTTGGACTCTGTTTGACATCGCGTAACCGGATAAAATGATTGCTTTTTGCTTTGGCTCAAATTCCAGAATTCGCTTATATGCCTCCACACCATCTATTCCATCCATGACCATGTCCACGATTAAGAGATCGTAATGGCGCTTCTTCAGATGCGTAACCGCTGTCTCACCGCTTGAAACGACCTGGACACGATACCCTAAACGCCTAAGGAGTTGACCTGCAACTCTTCTTTGTATAGGATCATCGTCAACAATTAATATTCTTTCGTCGCCGGAGGCTGATTTTACTTCACTCATAAGAATTTTTCTATCCACAGCTTTATTTACCGGAAAATAGAGTGAAAAAGTTGTGCCTTTGCCTGGCTTTGAATCCACCTGGATATACCCATTATGATCTTCAACAATACCGTGAACAATACTCAAGCCCAAACCGGAACCCCTTCGGCGATCCATTTTTTTTGTAGTGAAAAAGGGATCGAATATATTATCCATGATCTCCGGCCGAATACCAGCACCGGTGTCCGAAATAGATAGCTTAACATATTCGCCAGGATCAATTGTTTGATAGCCCTTTAATGGAATATCTAAATAGGTATTTTCCGTCTTCACGGTCAAAACACCTTGGTTATTCATTGCCTCTACGGCATTATTAATCAGATTAGTTAAGGCACGGGTTAGTTGAGCAGCGCCTCCTTTAACTAAAAATATGTCCGGCGTAAAGGCTTCTTTGATAACTATTTCTTTTGGAAACTTGCCCAGGGTAACAATTCCGTGCAGCAATTCATGCAAATCTATCGGTTCCATTGCGTAATGCCCACGGCGACCGAGAGCCAATAACTGTTGATTTATTTCAGCGATTTTCTTGGCGGAATCCTCCATTTCATCGAGCATTTCCAAAGTCGGATGCCCTTCGGGTAACTGCTCACGTATCAGGACAGGGTAAGCTGCAAGAGGAGAGAGCAGGTTATTAAAGTCGTGGGCAATTTGTCCCGCTACCCTCCCTGCTGTTTCCAAGCGTTGGACACGTGCCAATTCTTCTTGTAAGCACTTTTGTTCTGTAATATCTTTAAGAAACCACAAATACGCAGGTTCTCCACGCCACTCACTAATTGTAGAAGTGAGTTCAACCCATTTAACTTTACCACGTTTATCAATAATTCTCAAAGAATCTAATCGAGAAGATTTTTTCGAAATTCTCTTACTATGTTTTTCTGCAACAAACTCGCGATCCTGTGGATGAAAAAGTTTCAAGTATGGCCGAGAAGTAAGATCCTTTCCCCGGTAGCCAGTTAGCTTAAGCGCCGTGGCATTAAAAAACTTAATATGGTCATTCTGAACGATGAAAATCGCTTCATTTGAACTACCGACTACCATGCGATATTTTTTTTCTGACTCCAATAGAGCCGCTTCCGTCATTTTCCGGGAAGTGATTTCCCGAACAATTGCCAGGACTTTGTCCGGACCATTGACAACCATGCGCGACTCGTAATCGTGAGGTTCGCTGTTTTGAATAATCTGGTATTCCAAGGTTTGCGGCTGCCCGGTTTTGAGAGCACATTTTATGGAAGCCATTACTCTTTCAGAGAGGTTTTTAGGCAATAAATCAGTCAACTTTTTTCCAAGAAATTCCTTGGGGAGCAGGAGTGGGGCAACTCCTTTTGCCGGAATGAAGTCCAAATAAGTTCCATCTTTGGATATTTGAAACATCATATCGGGAACCGCGTCGAGCACTGCTTTGCATTGAACTTCGCTTTCGTGCAATGCCTGGTTTCCCTTAATCTCAGCTTTTTTGAGTTCAGTTACCCGCTTTCGAAGGTACTGCAACTCTTTAATGAGTTGATCCTTGTTTTTTTTTCGATCATTCATTCCAGTCTTCAAAATTCATGAGTAGGTCTAAAGGTGCTGAATCGATTATCTATATTGTGGAGGAGCCAAAAGGGCCAATTACCAGGTGCCATTCTCTCCTCTTGAAAAGGAAGGTATTGCCAAAGTGAATTTAGTAGATTTTAACTAAATAATGCAAGGTTGGTGACAGGAATTTAACAAAAAGTTTTCACCGGTTAACATGGATAACCATTCTTGTTACATTGCCACCTCTGGGTATTTTTTTCATTTCAACTTCATCAACAAGATTTTTGATTAGAAACATGCCCCACCCTCTGGGATCATCGATACCGTTGATCTGTTTTTCAATTTTAGGGACCTTAACTTTTTTATTTAAGCCCCTACCCTCATCTTTAACATTTACTTCCAGGCTTTCTTTATCCATTTTTAAAGTTACCAAAACTGTGGTATCCTTTTTAAATTGATTCCCATGTTCCATGGCATTGCTGCATGCTTCAGAGATGGCGGTTTTCAAATCCTCAATCCGGCTTGTATGAAACCCCATAATTTTGGCGGCTGCAGCCGCCGACTCCATTGCTACCTTTTCATAGCCCATTACGGAAGGGATATGAACTTCGATTATTTTTTGTTTCTCAGACATGGTCGATCAAAAGAGACACAGAATTCACTGAGAACCACAAAAGCCCTCCCAAAAAATTAAAACTTTACCTAACCTGAAACTCTCAGATTCAATGGAATTTGTGTCGGCAAAAAGAAATCCTCCATGAACTTAGTACTTTTTATGCTTTTGGTCTCCTTCACAAAATGCGCTCATTCGAATTTCAAAATCACCAACGTAACATCATCTTCGATGTTTGAATCAGGGCTATACTGCTTCATTTCAGCAATTAACTTGTCAATCAATTCTGATGGCGGCAAGCTGGCGTTTTGTCTAATCGATTCAGCTAGCCGGTCAAATCCATAGGTTTCGTGGCTGCCATTCATCACATCGACAATTCCGTCAGTGTAGTGAATTAGCATATCTCCAGGCTGTAGTTCAATCGAGAGCTGTTCATAAACCGTGGCCTTTACAATTCCCAAAGGAAAGCGATCGGTTTTTTCCGCTTGAGGTAAGAAATCTATTTCCCCATTGCGTAAGAGAAAAGGCATGGTCTGGCCTGCGTTGGTGTAATAAAGTTTATATGTTTTCGGATCAAAAATTCCATAGAAAAGTGCCACGAACATATGATTTTGAATATCTTTGTTCAAGCGGGAATTAACCATATTTAAGACCTCGTCCGTACAGGTCTTTTCCTCAGCTGCAAATCTAACAGCACCCAATGCTGCTGTCATAACCATGGCCGCCGAAACACCGTGTCCTGAAACATCCCCAATGACAACTCCTAATCTCCCATCTTGAAACTGAAAAAAATCATAAAAATCACCGCCAACTTCTTTTGTGGGAATAGACTTCGCGCTTATTTGAATCCCATCTATTTCGGGAAACGAATCCGGCAGCATCTGTGCTTGCATATCACGTGCCACCTTAAATTCATGCCACATGCGTGCGTTTTCCCGCAACGATTGTACCATCTGATCAAAGGATTGAGCTAACATGCCAATTTCATCATTGGATTTATAATCAATAGAGATGTCCCAATTTCCTTTTGCCACTTCTCTAGTGCTGTCGGTCAAACGCTGAACTGGCTTAAACACTTGTCGAATGGTAAGATAGACAACAACGCCGCCGACCAACATAACTAAGAGAACAAGTGGATAGAAAGTTGCTTTCAGTTTTTCCCTGCTCGCGTAAATGTCTTTTTCGTAACCTGTCGCTAAGATAACCCACTGCCATGGTGCAAAATATTTATAACTAGCGATTTTTTTTTCGCCTTGCCGCCCTTTTGCTTTCGTTCCCTGCCGGTAAGAAGTAAGGTTAGAGTAACCTTGCACGCCATCGTTGAGATCGATCTCATCCAAAATATCCTTAATGTGTTGAAAATCACTATTGTATAGGGAGAGGCCGACATCCGTAGGGTGAACTATTAAAACACCTTTACGGGGTCCGTCCTCATTGTTAATCACCGCTAAATAGCCATCTTTTACAATAACAATATCAGCAAGTTCTTTTTTCAACTCATCTGAAGGTTCCAGGGAATTTTTGTAGTGATGATCACACAAGGCAAACGCCAGCTGCGTTTTAGCTATAAGTATCTCTCTCGCCAGTTTTCTGATTTCAACTTTTGATTCACGATAAATTATGGAGCTAACTAACGCTACTGCTAGAATAATCTCAAAAACAATTAAAAGAATGAGTTTTAATTTAAGGGACATTTTACTTTTTATTTTGGAGCGTGAACTTTAGCTTTGCTTAAACCGCTATCAAAATATTTACCAGTCATGTGAGGCAATGCTTGAACATTAAATTCATGGTTTGGAAGTCGCTAATTTTACCGCCGTATTCCCAGTCTATCCAGCTTTTTTTGCAAACCGAGGCGGCTAATCCCTAACTGGCGTGCGACTTCACTCTTGTTCCAATGGTACTTTTCAAGGGCTTCCTGAATCAGGTGGCTTTCTAATTGATCGACAGCGCCTCGCAAGGTATCGGCATGAAGTGCATTCGGCAATTCAATATTGGGAGACTTTTCATATATTTTTGGTGACAAATCTTCCCGTTGAATCACAGCGCCTTCACCAGAAAGTGTAATTGCACGCTCAACTTCATTCTCCAATTCGCGAACATTTCCGGGCCAACCATATTCAGTTAAAAGTCTCAAAGCTCCTTTGGAAAACCCTTTGATTTTGGTACCAAGTTTCTCTTCAAACTTTTTGACGAAATGATTCAACAGAAGCGGAATATCGTCCCGACGATTTCTCAATGGAGGAATATGTAACTCCAAAACACTCAACCGAAAAAATAAGTCCTTTCTGAAATTCCCCTCACGCATTTCATGTTCGAGATTTTTATTGGTCGCAACAACAACTCTAACATCTACAGAAATTTCTTTATTTCCACCAACACGCCGGAAGCTGCGTTCCTGCAAGGCTCGGAGAATTTTTGCTTGCGAACTCAAGGGCATATCGCCAATTTCATCAATAAAAAGGGTACCGCCATCTGCCTGTTCAAAATAGCCGATATGCTTTTTGACACCGGTCGCCACACCAGACTCGATTCCGAAAAGCTCAGACTCAACAAGGTTTTCGGGAATAGCTGTGCAGTTTACCGCCACGAAAGAATTATCTTTCCGCGGGCTCTGGTAATGAATTGTTTTTGCGAGCAATTCTTTTCCGGTTCCGGTTTCCCCGTAAATCAAAACATTGGTCGGGCTTTTTGCTACATTCCTCGCCTGCTGAAGGGTTTTCCGGATGCTCTCACTCTGGCCGATGATTCGACCGCCTTCGTATTCACGCAACACCTCTTCGCGCAAAGCGATATTCTCAAGCTGCAATCTTTCCTGAGCGTCTTTGAGATCTTCGTACAATTGCAGGTTTTCGAGTGCCGTGGTGGAGTGAGTGGCAACCGCCTCTAATAATTCGCTATCTGTTTCAGAATACATGTCCCCAGACAATTTTCCGCCCAAAAACAAACCACCGACGACTTTATCTCGTCCTGAAAACTCAAGCCAAAAAGAATGTTCGCCAGATAACTCTCCATTCTTTTGTTTTGAAATAAAGTCCAATATGAGCTTTTTCTTCATCACAGAAGACTTTGAGTCAAAGGCAGATTTAAGAAGGGTCTTCTCTAAACCGGGGCTTATTTTCTTTTCAAATCCTCTCTCAGCAACAACATTCCATTCCTTAGAAAAATCCAGAGATACACCATACTCCACACCCAAAGTGCCCATCAAAATGGAAAGAATTTCCTTATAAATTTGCGTACGGGTGCGACAATTATTGAGAGAGTGGGCAATTTCATAAAGCGTTTGCAGATGAAATACCTGCCGCTCTAAGTCAATTGAGTTTGCTTGTGATTTGTTCATTGGTCGTTGGAATTGAAGTAAGCATCAGAATGTTAACCGAGTTAACAACTAATTATAGTTACATCACCAGAAAATGTCAAGGGTTTTGAGTCGGAGATCAAATTTCAACTGGCGAAAATATCTTTGAAATCTTTCTATTCGAAAACTTTTTTTAGCTCTACAAGATCATCGATCATAAAATCAGGATTAGTTTTAAACAGCACCTCTTTTTTTTTGAGTCCGTATGTGACCGCGCAAGTCCAAATATTCGCGGCTTTTCCAGCTTCTATATCGGTGGTTCCATCACCAACGATTGCGGCTTTATCAGGTGAAACGCTCAGCTGACTTAAAATATGTAAAATCGGACCAGGATCCGGTTTCATCTCTGGCAGGGAATCGCCGCCGAGAATAATTTCAAAAAAAATATCTGCATTAAGTCTTTCTAAAATCAAACGCGTAAACTCATACGGTTTATTGGAAACAACTGCCATTTTTTTTGCCTGAAAATGGCACAGAATATTTTCGACATTGGGATAAAAGGTAGAAAAATCTAGCAAATGTTCTCTGTAATGGCTACGGAAAATAGCAATCACCTGATCAATTTTCTGCAATTGATTTTTGGAAAGAGATCGGTTTATCAATTTTTTCAAACCATCCCCAACGTAGCTCATGACTACCTCCATTTCTAAAGGAGGCAAATCTAAAGCCTTAAGAGCATAATTAACAGAATTGGCTAAATCACGGCGGGAATCGACAAGGGTTCCGTCTAAATCGAAAATGATTAGATCAACATGGGGCATTTAGTCTGTCTTAAGTAATTCTCCGAAAACATCTTTGCCAACAAATCGGCCGTTTTCAACCAGAGTGTGACCGCCCAAAATTGTATAGTCTAAGCTCCCGGAAATCGACATCCCTTCATAAGGGGACCAATCTCCATTTCCGTGCAGGTTTTCGGCGCGGACAACGTTTTCGGAAGCGGCATCCCAAATAACCAGATCTGCGCCTGCGCCAATGCGGATGCTGCCTTTCGAGGAAAGGTCAAAAATTTCAGCAGGATTTTTGGCTAATAATTGAACCATTTGTTCTAAAGTGATGCGTCCTTCAACGACCCCATAAGTATAAAGCAAAGGGAAAAGGGTTTCTACTCCAGCTAAGCCATTTGGAGTCAGTGGAAATCGTTTATTCCCCTCTTCTTTTTGAGCAATTGTAAACGGACAATGATCGGTCGCAACGACGTCGATCTCATCGTCTGCCAGGGCTTGCCATAAAGCTTCGCTGTCTTCTTTGGTGCGCAGTGGAGGTGTTGTTATCCAGTAGTAGCCATTTTCTTTTTTATAATAGTCTTCCGAGAGTACCAAATATTGCGGACAGGTTTCGAGGTAAAGCTTCACGCCCCGTTCACGAGCTTTCAGGGCTGCTTCAAGTCCGGCGCGGCTGCTCAAGTGCACGATGTAAAGTTGGGTATCAAGCTCGCCGGCAATCTCAGCAGCCCTGGCAATGGCTTTGGCTTCAGCCTCGGCCGTTCGGCTGCGAGGGTGGTAAATAGCTGCTAAATTTCCAGCATCGACATTTTTGGCAGTCATCGACTCAATGAGATCGTTGGCTTCCGCATGCAAACAGACCAGCCCGCCGTTCTCATTAACCGTCTTTAGAACTTGCCGAAACTCCTCCCAGGTGATCATCATGCCGATTTGACGGTAAGTAGAAAAGACTTTGTAAATAGAAAAACCTTCCTCGATTAGCTTGGGGATTTCACTCACTCGTTTTTCCGGCAGATCAGTGACATTCACGTGCAGGCCGTAATCAATGTGCGACTTTCCCCGTGCTTTCTCAATTCGCACATCAACGGATTCCCGCAAAGACTGCCCTTTCTCTTGCACGGTAAAATCGATGATGGTCGTCACGCCGCCGCAGGCCGCGGCAATCGACCCGGACTCAAAATCGTCGATGGAATGAGTATTCATAATGGGAATGCCCATGTGGGTGTGGGCGTCAATGAAACCGGGGAAAACCAGCCGCCCCTTTGCATCGATGGTTCGCTTCGCCGGCGCATCGATGGCAGCCTGCAGGAGGTCAATCTTGCCGTCTAGCACGCCGATATCCAAGCGCTGCTTACCGGCATCGGTTACCACCGTTCCGTTTTTGATTAGTAAATCCATGGCAATGTAATTACAAGTTACAAATTAAGAATTATGAATTATAAAAACCCAGACCATCAATTCGTAATTCCTAATTTGCAATTCTTAATTCTTAACTGTCTTTTGTATGCTGCCGAGAATCTTCAGTAGTTCCTCACAATCACTGCGAAGTGATTGAGCAACTTCTTTATCAAGGAAACTGCTATCACGCAATAAGCGGAGCCAGTAGTGGCTCTCCCTGGTTTCTTTGTATGCAATACTGATTTTGGCCAGAAAGTCCCTTCGGGACTGGCCGCCAATCGCTTCTTCAACATTCGCGCCGATCGAGGTGCCGCTTCTTAAAATTTGTTTGGAGAGAACATACTCTTTCTTCTCTTCAATCAGGTACTTGTAAAGTTTAATGATGCGCAGAGCAAATTTATAACTTTTATCCCTAGCCGGATTCTCTTTCCCATCCCTTCCCATGCCACACCTCCGGTTTCAATTACAAGTTGTAAATTAAGAATTACAAATTAAAAAAACGGGGCCTTGATAAATTTTCCAATTCGTAATTCTTAATTTGTAATTTGTAATTCATAATTACATAGTAAGCGCCATCAACGCTTTAGCGGTATGCAGACGATTCTCCGCTTCCTGATAAATCACCGACTGCGGGCCATCGATGACTTCATCTGTAACTTCGTTGCCGCGATCTGCCGGCAGGCAATGCATATAAATGCTATCCTTCTTTGCAATTTTCATCAGCTTTTCATCGCAAATCCAGTCCTTGTATTTTTTAGAAATCTCCAACGATTCTTCCGGTTTGTGAAAAAGCGACTCGATGCCCCAGCTTTTCGGGTAGAGGATATCGGCCTCCTCAAATGCGGCTTCCATCGAATCGACCACTTCAAACTTAACCCCGGCTTTTTCAGCATTTTCATGCGCGATTTTCATGGTCGACTCCATCAGGGTGTACTCCGGCGGATGCGCCAGAGTCACGTCCATGCCAAAGCGGGTCATGAGCATGATCAGGCCCTGCGGTACCGACATGGGTTTTGCGTAAGACGGCGCATAGGCCCAGGAGACGGCGATTTTCCTGCCGCGCAAATCTTTGCCGAACTTCTCGCGAATGGTCATCAAGTCTGCCAGGGTCTGGCAGGGATGATCGACATCGCACTGCATGTTGATGACGGGTTTGTCCGCCCATTTGGCGACTTCCCGCAGGTATGTGTTTCCTTCACCCGGCACCAAATCGTGACGAATGGCAATGCCGTGACCGTAGGATGAAAGAATGATTCCGGTGTCCTTCGCACTTTCTCCATGGGCAATCTGCGATGTGCCGGCATCAACAAAATGCGCATGACCGCCAAGCTGGGTCATGCCGGCCTCAAATGAATTGCGCGTACGGGTCGATTTATCAAAGAAAAACAGGAAAATGGTTTTATCCGGCAAAAGGCGGTGTGGCTCACCATTCTTGAATTTTTGTTTTAAATCAGCAGATGTTTCCAGAGCGATTTCGATTTCTTCATTGGTCCAATCTTGAGTGGAAATGTAGTCTTTGCCTTTGAGTGATTGGTTCATTTTAGACTCCTCGAGTAGAATTAATCTTGTAATCTATTCACCAAGTGAATGATTATCATTCATGTTCTGAATAATTTGCAAAGTTCGTGCGCAAATGCAAGCATTTTTTTTGCAAATATTTTATTTTTAAGGGGGATTATAAAAAGGTGACCTTTTCAAAAAAGGTCACCTTCTAAACGGAGCGACAAGAAAATGAAAGCAACCTTAACACAAATTCAGGGAACCACCTTTGCCGCTAAGGCCGATTCAAACCACTGGACAGT
>SMUZ01076596.1_pt1 | contig 11438 bp, 11 predicted proteins | sample 2456421 | NCBI WGS metagenome assembly SMUZ01 (sample SAMN11095932, study PRJNA526329) | marine sediment metagenome | biome: Marine sediment; feature: Surficial sediment; material: Deep marine sediment; isolation source: Hadal surficial sediment | place: Pacific Ocean | collected 2014-11 | depth... | reverse complement strand
GCTCGCGTGTACGCATGGAATACGGTCGGCGCGATTGTCGGCGCGGCGCTCGCGGGCTTTATCCTCGTCCCGCTGCTCCGCTACGAAGGGACGATCCAAGTTGCTGTCACGATCAATGTCGCTCTCGCCCTGGCCGCGAGCACACTGATCGTGCGAAGGCGATACGTCGCGATCGCTTCCACTGCCGTCCTTTTGGTGGCCGTTATCTTCGGCTACCGCCCGCTTCAGCCGGACGAAATTCTGCGAACCTCACCGATCGCGGACAGTCGAGAAGGCGAGATTCGCTACTACGAGGTCGGACGCTCCGCAACGGTCTTGATCCTCGAGGAAGACGGCTACTTGAACCTGCGCACGAACGGCCTGCCCGAAGCGTCAGCGAACCTCCGAGGCGCACCCCCCTACCTGGACAATCAACGCCTCCTATCGACTCTCCCGGTTCTCGCGAGGCCGGACACGAGAGACATGCTGATCATTGGCTTCGGCGCCGGTGTCGCCGTAGAGCGCGTGCCACCGTCCGTCGCCTCGATCGACGTCATCGAACTGGAGCCGAAAGTATCGATGCCAACCGCCTCATCGGGCCGGAACGGCAGACTGACCCTCTGCAGGATGATCGCGTCAAAATTTACATTAACGACGCCAGAAGCGCGCTGGCTTTGACGACAAAACGTTACGATGCCATTGTTTCACAGCCATCTCATCCCTGGACCGCCGGCGCTTCGCATCTGTACACGCGCGAGTTCATGGCGCTGACGAAAGAGCACCTGAACCCGGGTGGCGTCTTCCTACAGTGGATGAATACGCAGTTCCTGACCGAGTCCCTGTTGCGGAGCCTCTGCGCTACGCTCTTGGACGTCTATCCCTACGCGCGTATTTATCAGTGGCACCCAGAAATTCTATTCTTCCTAGGCTCCGATGAACCGCTCGACGTCGAACTCACGATGGCTCGGACGGGCAGGCCACTCCGGGACGACCCTCTGCACTACCTCGAGAAAGGCATCGGCTCGGTGGAGGATCTGTTGATCGCATTGGCAATGGATCAGGAAAACATCGAGCGATTCGCTGCCGGCGCACGCCTGCTGACCGATGACTTCAACAGGATGGCGACGGAGTCCGCAGTAGCAATGGAGCGGAACGAGACGCTGTCGCTCGGCAGCCTGATCGACCTCTTCGTCCCTTACGATCCGCTGTTACAGGCCGACAGCTGGATTCACGACGATTTCCCTGTCGAGATAGAGTTTTCCTATATCTCAGATCGACTCGAGCGCATGGGCTTCAAGAGGCACGCGGTTGACTTATCGGGCACGCTCCAGCGCCTCGACTCAACGGACTCGCTACTACTGATCGGCATGGGCCTGGACCGGCAGGGCGAGAGACTCGAGTCACAACGAGTGCTGTTGTCCGCGCTATTGGCGGACCCCGAGGACAGCCAGACACAGTATGCGCTCTTGAAGCACTGGCTGAGTGCCGTAGCGCGAGGGGACGCTCCGGAGTATGCGATGGACATTGCCGCAAGCGCCTCCGGCTCTGTAGCAGCCGTCCTGGAGGGTTGGAAGGCGGCCGGCGAGCAGGACTGGCAGGCACTCGTCGAGTTGGATGACGTGCTCGCCACCGCGCGGCCGACGGACCTGTGGTATCTGGAGGCGACCAAATTACGGGCTGATTGGCGCATCAAGGTGAACACCCCCGGGTTCCAGCCGCGATTCGCGAGGGAGGCCATGCGCCTGATCGACCACGCGATCGCCATATACCAGGACCACGATCTCTACAGCATGCGCATCGCCGCTGCGTTCGTCGCCGACGCTGCGATGGATGTCATCGAGACTGCCAGACGACTGATCTATATTTTCAACTACGAGGTGGACCGCGTCGAAGAAGGCATCTTCGACCCTCCTTCTGAGGTCTTCGATGTCAAACTGCGGCAGATAGATACCGTGCGTACCATCGTCGATCAGATCAGACAAAGCCACGACATTCCGACGTATAAGACCGAACAGTTGGACAGGGCCTTACGCGACATTGTCATCCGCCTCGAAGCCATCAGAGAGTGAGGCGTCACGTGATGCATCGAAGCCGATGACTGCCAGAACTTCGGAGAACAACATGGGCGTGAGAAGAGTGGTTACCGGACACGATCAGAGCGGCAAGGCTATCGTTATCTCAGATGCCGAAGCCTCGAACATCGTCAGACCGCTTATTAGGCCGGGCGTCGCCATCTACAATCTCTGGCAGATCGACACGAGTCCCGCTGAGGTATTCGGCGCAGATGAAACTACGGATCGGACGATCGGCCTCCTGCCTCCACGACAGGGCTCTGTCTTTCGGCTTATCGATTTCCCACCGGAGAAAGACTGGATCGATGACATCGATCCGGAAGCTGTAAAAGCTGCCTGGGCGTCGCTAGGCGCCGAGGACGTTGGCGTCAAGGGCAAGTCGCCTCACCCGCTGATGCATCGTACGGAAACGATCGACTACGCGCTGTGCCTCGAAGGCGAGATAGTCATGGTACTCGACGACTCCGAAGTCCTGATCCAGAAGGGCGATGCCGTCATTCAGCGCGGCACGAACCATGCCTGGAGCAACCGTTCGAACGCCGTCTGCAAAATGATGTTCGTGCTCGTTGACGGCGCCTTCGAAACTGACGCCTGACACTCACGGCAAGAAACTGTGAAGGCTCCGTCTTGCGAGATGTACCGAGGTATCGGGTCGCTCGTTTCAGTGCACGAGACAGTGAGATTGTGGCTCTGATTGCGCTCAAATCGTCCGTGTTGTAAAGTCCACCGTCGGCTTGCGACATTCATCGATGGACTCACTTATGGATCTGATTCCGACTACTGGGCCGCATCTCCACATACTCTTGAATCATTTCCCATCGATTGGGATGGTAATTGCGCTGGGCCTGTTCCTCGCCTCGTACTGCCTGAAGAGCGAGGACGTCAGACGGACCAGCTTGGTACTTTTCCTGCTGTTGGGCCTCCTGGCGATTCCGACCTACATCAGTGGCGCTGCCGCCAAATGGGCGATCCAGGGGAACGCGGGCATCTCCGTGGACGTGATATCGGCTCACCAGGATGCAGCGCTGTTGGCGTTTATATCTCTCGGGATTACCGGCTGCCTGGCCTGGCTCGCGCTGTGGCAGGAGCGAAGGTTTGCAAAGACACCCGATTGGAACCTGATAGCTGTCTTAGGCGTCGCGTTGATCTCCTTGATTCTGATGATGCGAACCGGAAACATCGGCGGCCACATCAATCATCCAGAGCTCGGGGTTTTCGAAGTCATGACCGCTCAGGGCGAAGGCCTGACTGCACGCGTCGAGGACGCCATCACAGGCGTTATCTGGGCCTGGCCGGCAATGGAGGCTGCTCATTTCATCGGTATGGCGTTGTTGTTCGGCGTCGTGCTGCTGGTGACGCTGCGAGCCTTAGGTGTAGCGAAGCAGCTGCCCTTCGGCGCCCTGCATCGGCTGCTGCCGCTCGGCGCCTTGGGATTTCTGGTCAACGTCGTGACGGGCTTTTTCTTCTTTATCGCTGACTCAGGCCGCTACGTCGCGATGGACGGCTTCCCGCCGAAGATTATATTCATGATGATCGGCGGAGTCGCCATCATCTATTTCACGATCTTCGATGAGATCTGGGATCTGAAAGCGGGCGATGACGCGTCACTGTTATCCAAAACGATGGCGTCGGTCACGATATCCTCGTGGGCCGCAGTCCTGATTTTCGGCCGCTTGCTACCCTACTATGGAGACGGAGGCTAGAGAATGGAAAACCTTGCAATACTCGCTTTCCTCTTTGTAGTTGGCACCCTCGTCGTAGTCGGCGCCGCGGCTTATTGGCTCGATACGATCGCGGAGCGTCACGATCGCAGTGACGGTCGATAGAGCTTTTTATCCTGTGAGGAATCGGGAGCGTTTATGGGGTTTCTAAACTGGCTGGAATCTACGGCCTACTCCCAGTGGATCGTGTCTGGATTGACCGGCTGGCCGCTCATGCTGTCGATGCATGCGGTCGGGCTGGCGATCATCGTCGGCGTCATGCTCGCGCTCAACCTTCGAGTTTTCGGGTTATTCAGACCGATTCCCTATACATCACTTCATGGTCTCATGGCCATCGGCTGGGTCGGCATCGGCCTGAACGTCTTCTCCGGAGTGTCGCTATTCGTGGCTCAGGCGAGCTTCTATATCACGAACTTCCCGTTCCTCTTTAAAATCACATTCGTCATACTCGGGATCGGCAACCTGTATCACATGCAGAAACTCCTGAAGCGGGACGCGGTTAGTTGGGAGGCCGCCGGCGCTGTACCACGGAAGGGCCTGGTGCTTGCCGGAACTTCACTCGCGTTCTGGACGACTGCCGTCGTCGCCGGCCGGCTCATCGCCTATTTGTAGCTATCGATCGAACCTGCCTATAACGATCGAACGATGCCCGGCAGCCAGACCGCAAGGGTGTGCGAGTCTGCCGGTAGCAGACGACAAGATCGTGTCATGACGGGTCCTTGACTCGAGCAAGCATTATCGCGAGCACTGCGATATTATCAACGCCTTGCGAGAACTCTAATACCAACACCGGTCACTTCGAAAGGGGAAAAGATGAACACTCAACTCAAGCTCTGGGCCGTGCTTGCCGGCCTGCTGCTGGGACCCGCGGTATTCGCTGCAACGATGGTCGAGGTCACATTGATCGATAAACTGGACGAGCCGCGCGGCTTCTGCTTCGATACCCTGGGCTTCCAGGCGCGAGCGCGACCTGAGGAAGGTTTGCAGACGCATAGCTGCTACAGCTACCAGGGCCAACTCGCGGTCGACCAGGCGTTCGACGGCGATCTGATTTCGGAGGGCACTTTCCGGCTGATCGAGTTCGACCTCTGCATGACGTTGACGGGGACCAGCGCCGGCAGCAAATTCGCCCTGGAACCCTGCGACGGCGGCGAGCTTCAGCAGTTCACGCACAGAGCCAACGGTCGGATCGTCGCGATAGCGGCGCCGGGCAACTGTGCCACCGCCGGAGAAGGCCCAAGTCGGCATGGCGGAGGCGGTGATCCCGTGCACTTGATTCGTGACCTGACGCTGCAGGTATGTGACGGCAGCCGGAATTCGCGTCAGCAGTGGCGCCTGAGGGAAGCCACGGACTAATTAGAGGTTTAACGTTATGGTCAAGGTTCTAGTCGCCGGTTATGGCGTGATCGGTCAACGACTCGCTGACGGCGTTGCGCTGCAAGACGACATGGAGTTGGTCGGCGTCGTCGATGTCGCTCCCACGCTGAGTGTTCTGTCTCTCAGAGACAAAGGCATGCCATACAAACTCTATGCCGCCTTCGACAGTGCGAGGACCGATCTCGAAGCCGCTGGATTAGAACTATCCGGCACTATGGAAGAGATCCTGCCTGAGGTCGATATCGTACTCGATGCCACCTCACCTGGCGTAGGCGCCAAGAACAAGGAACTCTATGCAAAGCACGGCAAGAAAGCGGTCTTTCAGGGAGGCGAGAAGGATGATATCGCAGACGTATTCTTTCACGGCTACGCCAACTACGAGAAAGGCATTAACCAGGATTTCCTGAAGCTAACGTCGTGTAACACAACGGGCCTGATTCGCACGATCGACTGCCTCGATCGCGCCGTAGGCATCGAGCGCATTGCGATCACCATCATCAGGCGAGTCGCCGATCCCGGCGACTATCACCGCGGACTCGTGAACGCGCTGCAGGTCGATAAGGCACCCAATCATCAAGCCGTCGATCTGATGAAGATCATGCCCCATGTAGACGCCACCGGCCTACTTATCCACACGCCCATCACCCATGGGCATTTCATCTCCGTCCTGGCTACGCCGAAGGATGATCTATCGATCGACGAAGCGCAGTCTTTATTATCCGCGCACGACCGGATCCGCTTGGTTTCGATCGATCAGGGCTTTCTCGGCAATGCCTCGATATTCAAGTATGCGCGGGACATGGGCCGACCGCGTGGTGATATCTATGAGGTTCCCGTCTGGACGGACACGTTCGTGAAATCGGGCCGGGACCTGATGTTCGGCATCCATATACCACAGGAGTCCGTGACGATTCCCGAGACGATCGATGCGATCCGCGCGGCCACCGGTATGGAAACCGATCGTCTCACCGCTGTGGGCCAGACCAATAAATACCTCGGTCTGCCCTATTGGAATTAACGGCGCCGCGCCGTTCGCGTACAACCGATGTGAACTAGGGCTTCCGACTAGCCCGCGCATTACACCAGACGGTCGCCGCGCTCGGTACAAGTGTTTGACGATGCGAGAGATTGACGACAGGTTCTTGCTATGGTCAACATGAAGAGGATCGACGACTTCGACTACAGTTCGAAGCGAGTCTTGTTGCGGGTCGACATCAACTCCCCCATCGACCCAGACACTAAGTTGATCGTCAACGAGAACCGGCTGCAGAAGAGTCTGCCGACCATCCGCAAGCTCCTGGATAAAGGGGCGATGCTCGCGATCATCGCCCACCAGGGCGACACGCTCGATTATCAGAACCTGATTCCGCTCGAAGAGCACGCAAAAAAACTATCCGCCTACCTAGGAACCGAAATCGCGTATATAGACGATGTCTCAGGCCCTGCGGCCCAGGAGAAGGTCAAGGCGCTGCAGCCCGGAGAGGCGGTCTTGCTCGGCAACCTGAGATATCTGAGTGAGGAAATTTCTACGTTCGAAAATGCGGTGAAGTTGAAACCGGCCGAAATGCTCGAAACCTATCTCGTGCGCGGCCTGGCACCGATCATCGACTACTACGTCAACGATGCGTTCGCGGCGGCACATCGGAATGCGCCGTCCATGGTCGCATTCCAGGAGATCAAGCCGACCGCGGCCGGCGACCTCCTTTTCGACGAAGTATCTGCACTGGCGAAGCTGATGGCTGAGCCTGAGCATCCTTCCGTCTTCGTGTTGGGCGGCGCAAAGATCTCCGATGCCTTCGGCATGATGAAACAAGTACTAACGTCGGAAACGGCAGATAAAATCCTCACTTGCGGTATTACTGGGGAGATCATGCTACTGGCAATGGGTTATCGGCTCGGGGAGACCACGGAACGATTCCTGAATGATCGTGGACTGAATGTGTTTATCGCCGATGCGGAGACTTATCTTCAGGAATTCGGCGACAGGATCGAGTACCCACAGGACCTGGCTTATGCCGTAAACGGGGTCCGGCATGAAATATCCGTTGAGGACTTGCCGGTCGAACAGATGTTCATGGATATCGGCGCGAAGACGATCGTGAAATATGCGCAGACTATCGGTGAAGCCAAGACGCTCTTCGTCAACGGTCCAGCCGGCGTCTATGAGGATGCGGTCTTCGAGGCAGGCACGAAAGCGATCTGGAACGCGATAGCCGATGCGGCAGGTTACTCGGTCATCGGCGGCGGCGATACGGTCACGGCCGCCGCCAAATTCGTGAACCTCGAGAAGCTCGACTATGTCTGCACGGCCGGAGGCGCGATGGTGAGATATCTTTCCGGAAAGAAGTTACCGCTAATCGAGGCGATGGAGAAAGCGTACCGGCGCGACTCGGCGTAGGCTGCACAACAGTTTGCCTACCTCCCGGAAAGCACCTAGACTGCGTCCACACGGAATTCGAAAGTTACGTGCCTGTATTCGCGTTTAATGCCTAATATTTACGGCCCCCAACAGGGCTAACGATGGACGCACAGCAATGGTAAGCGTAGACGTCGTCGATCGCTCCGAATTTCTGCAGAAGATGCAAAGGCTTCTGGAGCTCGACGCGAGCGACACCGCGATCGTCACCGTCGACATGCATCGTGGTCATCTCGATCAGGAGATCGCGACGATGCCGGCGACGCCCGAGGATTCGAAACGGGTAATCGACGCCGCCCGCGACGCCTTGAGTTTCGCGCGCGAGCAGGCCATTCCGATTGTCCACGTCACGTTGGCCTTTCGCAAAATACCGGGACTCGGCAGCGAGGGCATGTCGGCGCCGTTCTGGAGGGCTGTCTCATCAATCGCGAACGAAGAAGACCGCCTGACTCCGAATCGCGCCAGCACGGTAGATGAGCACAACATAATCGGCTCACCCGGCACCGAGATTATTCCCGAACTCTATGAGCCCACGGATTACGTCATCAATAACAAAAAACGCCTCGATTGTTTCATGGGAACAGATCTCGACATGCTCTTGCGCAACCTCGGGACGAAGAGCGTCTGCCTCATGGGAATTAATACGAATACCTGTGTGCTGAACACGGCATTTACTGCACACAATAATAACTATCGCGTCGTCGTATTAGCAGACTGTGTGGCCAGCATGTATGGCGATGATCTACACGAACTCGGCCTGCAAAACGTGCAGCGTTGCTTGGGCTGGGTAATTGATAACGAGACCTTCAAGAAGAAGATTCGAGGGGAACGATGACGGCCCGATACTTCAGATCCAAATCTGCGACGCTACTTCGATGGGATGATGGGTAGCAGTACGTACGCCGGCTGATCCGCTCCGGTATGTAATGTTGTCTCACCGCCGAAGACGTCAGCAGGCCGATCGAGCGGATCATCGTGTAAGAACGGGCCGCAACCACGCAACTCATTCTTGAAGTTCGACAGCCGCTCGCCGCTTGCATGCGGGTATTCGTAGTCCTTACCCCGCAGACTCAAACCAATACGGTAGCCGGCCGGCACCACGATAGAGGTCGGCCAAACCTCGATATCGAGTTCCACCGGCAGACCGGGCGTAAGAGCCTCTATCTGCTCGTGACTGTGGTACGGGCGCCAGGGTTCCGACAGGGAGTGATCGAGCTTTCGGTGGGAAGCGCGCAACCATCCCTGCGCGATGGGCGTATGCGGATCGATCGCACCTTGAAACACAACCTCCTCTCCATCAGGGGAGAAGACTCGAAGCACGACAAACAGATCGGCGTCAGTAGTTGAAGACGAGACGAAGCACTTGACCGCGGCCGGACCTGTGAGCTCCGTCTCTTCCTCCAACGGAGACGTCAGAAATGTAAGCCCTTCACCGAAGGCGGAGAATCCCGTCGTTGCGATCCTGACAGGTGGCGTCCGCGACAAGACCATGCCGTCGGGGTCGAGATAAAATCGGGTCCATTGCGTGCGGGGTAGCGGCCAGTCGTCCTCATCTCGTTCCACGAATCCGTCGATATGCCGAACCTGTAGTTTGACCGGCGGTTGCTTATCCCAACCGTTGTCAGCGCCTTTAAGAAAAAAATCGAAAAACCGTTTCTGCAGCGTTAAGCCATAGTCCGTATAGAACTCGGTCCAGTGTTCGAGCCCATGCACCTCCAGCCATTTCTGTTTGGACGCCGCGCGCATATAACCTTCGAAGTTACCTCGTGGATGCAGTCCCTGGCCACCCCAGTTGGCGGCGGATAATAGCGGCACTGTTACTTTCGACCACACTGGTGAGCGTTCCCTGTGATAGTCGTCGTCTAGGGGATGAGCCCGGATATCGTCGCCAAAGCTGCTGCGGTTCTGTGCCAACTCATCGTCGCTGAGTGTCTCCGGGCCGCAGACGGGTTCACCGGTGACCCGGCTTCTCGGGCCTCGTTCACCTAACCCGTACTGAACCGTCTTCACCTGCATGTCGTACCAATTCGCCCAAAAGGTGTTGAGGATGCCCCCATGATGCGTCATATCTCGATACCAGTCTGCCGAGCCTTCCCAGATGCAAGCCGCTTCAAGATGTCGCGGCTGAAGTGACGCGGCGTGCCACTGATTCATCGCGTAGTAGGAGATGCCGTTCAACCCAACCTTGCCATTACTCCAGGGCTCGTTTCCTGCCCACTCGATGCAGAGGCAGAGATCACGTGTCTCCCGTGCGGAAAAATGGTCTATATATCCGGGCGAGTTACCGCAACCACGAGAGTCAACGCGAACACACACGTAGCCGTCAGGTACCCACTTCTCTGGATCGACAACTTCCCAGTTCTGGTACTGATTCGTCGAACCCGCAGTAATGTCCGGGTGCTGTTCCGCCATGCGTTCCCAAGCGCTGGGGTAGCCCTCCTGAAATGCGAGTCCTTTCGCGTACGGGCCATACGAGAGCAATACAGGAAACAGTCCTTCCGACACCGGGCGGAAAACGTCCGCCTTCAGCACCGTGCCGTCGTCCATCTTAATGTCGACATCCCAGTCGATCTGCATGCCATCTCGAAGTTCAGTCTTGTGCGCGCTCAATTCAACGAGCGTCCACGCGGTCAGGTATGCCCAGCAGCTGCGCCGCGTTTCCCCCGACGATCGCCGCCTTATCGCTTGCTGTCAGCGCGTCCGCGCCATCGACGAACCCAACCGGGTCGTCCATGCCCATGTCGAAGGGATAGTCCGTCCCGAGAACGATGTGATCACTGCCGTAAAGACTAACGAGATATTCGAGCTGATGCTCGGTGAACACCACCGTATCGAAATAGAGCTTGCGCAAGTAGCTGGAAGGCTTCTCTTTAATACGACGCCGGCAGTCCTCACGGTTCGCGTGTGCATGATCGATGCGTCCGGAGTACGCCGGCAGATAACCACCACCGTGCGCGACACATATCTTAAGGTTCGGATAGGCATCCAGGACGCCACCGAAAATGAGATGACTGACGGCAACCGTCGTATCCAACGGATTTCCGATGATGTTGGTGAAGTAGTGGTCGCTAAGCCGGGCGCCATCCGAAAAGCCGTTCGGATGCATAAATATCAGGGCGTCGAGATCTTCAGCCTTGGCGAAAAACTTCCGAAAACGGTCGTTGGACAGTTCTTCCCCAACGACGCTGGTACAGATCTCTACGCCGCGCATTCCGAGTTCTCTCACCGCGCGATCCAACTCCGCTACCGCCAATTCCGGCTCTTGCATCGGTACCGTGCCCAACCCGACGAACCGATCGGGATGAGCGTCGACAATCTCGGCAATATGATCGTTGATGATTCGAGCGGATGTCAGGCCAAGATCCGGCTCGAGCGCGTAGTAATACTGCAGCGGCGCGGGTGACAGGGCTTGGATGTCGATCGCCATTCCGTCCATGTCTGCGAGCCTCGTCTCGACGGATGTCAGTTTGCCGAAGATCTCCTGCGCTTGCCTCCGGTTGACCTCTCGAGTCGCCTCATTCGAAAATTTAAAAAGAAAGTCGGTCTCCATCTCAAACGCCTCGGCGACGGCCTCCTCGGCCGCCGGCACATAGACATGGCAGTGAAGGTCGATCGTCAAGCGTTCGCCCGACCGAGATTCCCGAGATGATCCTCCGCCGCTAACGGCTAACGCCGACGATCCAGAACTACACGAGTAAAACATCAATACCCCTCTCAATAATTAGAAAACGCCGAGGTGCTCCCGCAGATCGAGCTCCGCTCGCTCGATTTCGTCTACCGATCCGCTGACCGCGACTCGGCCACTATTCAGGATGACGACGTCATCCGCAATCTCGAACACCAACTTCGGATTCTGTTCGACGAGCACAATTG
>SMUZ01007442.1_pt1 | contig 11451 bp, 15 predicted proteins | sample 2456421 | NCBI WGS metagenome assembly SMUZ01 (sample SAMN11095932, study PRJNA526329) | marine sediment metagenome | biome: Marine sediment; feature: Surficial sediment; material: Deep marine sediment; isolation source: Hadal surficial sediment | place: Pacific Ocean | collected 2014-11 | depth... | reverse complement strand
TTTGTCTGATTCATCAAAGCAAATGGACATTTGTTTCATGTTTAGATTATTTTTTAGAAGAAAAGCAATGAATTTTTTGTAATTTTCAGTATCAAACCAGTCTATGTTTTTTTCTTTACTTGCTCCAATCCATATCTCAATAGAGTTTTGATATAGGACTTTTTTTCTTAATTCTTCTAATGCCATCTTCCTTTCACAATTAAAAATCAGCACGTTGCGTCTTTGATCCACAACGTGGACAAGTGCCGCCTTTGTGTTTGTTGTTACAAACAAGGCAAACATATCTAACTTTGATAGAATCCTCTGATGAACCCATTCCGAAAAATCCACCACCTCTTGTTTCAGAGTCGCCACCATAACCACGCATACGGTTCATGTATCTTCTTCTTAGTAGCATTGGAAATGCAATAAAGAGCCCTAGTGCAGCCATCAAACCATATGGAAATGGAAGGACCATTTGCAATCCAATACTGATAGCAAGGGATGCACCTAGAAATATCAAATAAGATTTGTATTTAAACAATTCAATGAATGTATCTTAAAAAAAGGTTATAAAGCTTTGTCAGTTTTCTTCAGACTTTTCAACAGATATTTTACAAATTTTATACAATTGAAAGAGGAATAGAATTTCCACTACTATCCCATGCAAAAATTGAATCATCATTATATGGGGATTTTACAATTATTGATACCAAGCCAAAGAAGTTATGCAGGTCAGTGACAGAAGGTTCTGCTGAACCGCTTGGATGAGAATGAACAATTCCAAGATAGCTCATATCAAATGGTAAAAATGAATGAGGAAATCCAGCAAATGTAGGCCCAGTCTCACTGAAAGGAGGAATTACAAGTCCATCTATTTTGATTTCACCATCTTTAGATTTTCCCTTTAGTATCAAGATTCCTTCATTTGGGTGCTTCATTTGGCAATAAGATAGAATGCTATCAAGAACACCTTTTTCTAACAATACTTTGCGCTCAAACTTTTTCTTCTTGAAAATCACAGAAACTCTTTAGTTCTTAACTAATTTAATTTTAAGGGGACAGTACAGTATATTTTGTATTTGAGAATTGTCTTAGTTTTTCTTCAATTTCAGATACAAGTTTCGGAATCTTTGAATCAATCTCATCTATCTCTCCTTGAAAAGTTTCAGATTTGAGCTGTGAATCTTCCTTAAATGAGATGTTTTTGGCCAGTTCATGTTCCAAAGATACAAGTTCATCAGGATTAAGAGAATTCAGATCATTTTTCATCTTTTCGTGTTTTTCTGAATATTCTGATATCTGTTTTACAAATCCGTCAAGTGCTTCCTCAGTTTCTGTAATTTGAGATAAAGACTTGTCAATGTCTTTTACAGAAATAGAGCCAGAAGATATTCCTTTTCTAACATTTTCTAAAATCACAATAATAGAATCTGTGTTTTGAGGAAGAAGTACATTAAATGGACCCTCAACTAATTTAACCAAAAGGTTTTTTTGTTCTTTATCTAAAGAAGATCCATACTGATATCTACTAAGAGGACGAGAAATTTTTGTAAATTGTGTATCAATCTCGTTTTTTATCTTTGATTTTTGAGCACTAAACGCATCTAATGTATTTTTCAAATCAACATATTTTTTATAATTATCTGAAGACTTTAATTCTTCAATTGAATTCTGTATTGATGAAATTTTTTTATCTAGTGACTGTGTAGTTTGATTTGCATCGTCAATCTTTTGATTTTTTTCTAATCGTTTTCCCCTAAGAGTTTTAATTTGATTTAGTGCATCTGTTATCTCATTAGAAGTTGATTTTGCAGAATCATAATTTTTTAAGAGTTTATGGATCTCGGATTGATTTTTGTTCATTACTGCAAGATTTTCTTTTAATTGAGTTGCATATTTTCTTGCAAAGATATGAATTACTCTGGTTTGTCTTCCCAAGACATCACCAACTTTTTTAAGAATTTGGTTTAGAGAAGAGTTTAGTTTTTTTGCATCATCAATTGATGAAATTTTTGGTAGATGGCTAACATCTTTTTTGATAACATCAATTACCTGTTTTTTACCTCTTATCACTATAATTGCAAGGTGCTTGTCAATATCGTCAACATTAAGGTTGTCTTTTGCAAGGACGTATCCTATTCTCATCAAATCATCTATCAGGGGTTCAGTATTGTTTCTCAGGTGCTTTATCTCAGAGATGATTTGAGATGTTCGTAATTGATTTAGATCAGCCATGATTTTTTGGACATCCGAAAGTTGGATTTCTTTTTCCTGAAGAGTTGCACCAACGGGTTTTTCATCATGTTTCTTCTTACCCCATCCAAATACCATTTAATATTATTATTTTGTGGGGATTAAAAATGGTTGTACAACTAAAATTTAAAATTCATATGATTTCAGGTTATGACATGACAAAAACTGCAAAAAAATCATTTCATACAGGTTCTGTAAAAAAAACAATTACAGTTAAAGTATCAAAAGACAAAGTTTGGAGAAAGATTAGCAATATTGCAGGATTGGCAACTTGGGTAGTTGATGTAAAAAAGACAGTTTATCTTTCTAAAAAGAAAAAAGGTGTGGGTGCAATTAGACTAATTACATTTGCAGATGGAAGTAAAATCGAAGAGCATGTTGTTGCATGGAAGGATGGAGAGTATTTTACATACATTGCAACTGAAGGGTTGCCATTAAGGGCATATGTTGCAACAATTTCAATTAAGGTAAAATCAAAAAAGAGTGTTCAACTAACATGGCAATCTTATCTTAACACCAAAAAGATGTCTGAAAAACAATTCTTAGAGTTTCTTGCATTTATGGGTTCATTTTATGAAGCATCTCTTGAAAATCTGAAAGCATCGCTTGAAAAATAGTAGAAGATTTTCAAGTTAAAGTGTAAATACGATAAATTGAAGAAAAAAGTATGAGTGATACGCGATTTACAATAATTGGTATTGCATTAATCTTTTTAGGGTTTATTATTCTTGGAGTGTTTGGGCATGATTATCAGGCAGCAACTCTAGAATCAAATGAATTTGGAACATGTTATGAGTACTCTAATGACAGGATACCAGTTGAAATCGATTGTTCATTTAAGATATTTAATCAGGCACTATTCTTTGCACTAATTATTGGATTTATTGGTGCAGGAATCATTGCTTTAGTAAAAGGTGTAAAAGGAAACTGGGACAACAAGATAAAACCAGAAGACATGGTAGGTCCGAGCAGAAGAGAAAACGAGAATTCTGAGGATTCTGACAAGGACTAAAGAAACAAGATTATGAGGATTTTTTAGACTTTAGTTTTTCATAATCTTCAGTATTATCTTCTTCCAATCTTTGAAAGTATACTTCTTCATATGGCATTTTTTATCAGCATATTATTGTCAAATTTGCATTTAACCTTAAGGAGCGATTTGTACTTGTTTAGACACAGTTTCAATGTAAAGGTTCAATTTCAAATCAATGCGTTAGGAGTCAGATTCAATAATATTTTTCATTGAAATTATCATCTCGCCAATTTCTGATACTCTTTGATCAAATTGCTCATTAGTTATCTCATCAGGTTTGTTCAAAGTAATCAAAACTTCAGAAAAATCACCGCTAGAGACCACACGCATTGGAACATTCCAAGAGGAATCCTCATCAATATACTTATGATCTAAGATTCCAAGTGCCTTGTTTTCATTGAATTTAAGTCGAGATTTACCATGAGGGCCAGTAAATACCCACCAACCATCATCATTGATTTTTGCATCAGGCATCAGTTTTGGAGGAACTTGCAAAATTGCATCAAACACGTCTCCAGTTTTCTTTTTTACAATAACGGAGATAGTTCTAGATCTAACCACAGTAAAAATCTCAAACAATGATTAAAAAAGATATAGTAGCAATCATAGGGAACAATGCTTTGAATCTATTTGTTGAGAAAGTCTTTGATTTTCTTTAGATTTATAACATTTGATTCATGAAACATAACCATAGATTCTGTAAGTGAGTTTGGCAAGACAGTTTTTAGATTGGCAACTAACTCGTCGCCACTAGTTATCATATTATCAATGAGTTTTTCAATCTCATTTTTCTCATCAACCATTTGGCTTGTATAGGAACTTATCTTAATTAAATGTAGGAAAAGTGTTAATTAAATTTAATCTAAATCAAATCTATTTTTTTTAATCCAATCCCATTCTGGTCGTTCATAATCTTCAGCCATTTTATTCTCATGGGATTTTTTGGCATTGCTCATATTTTCTTAATAAAATATTTTCAACATAAGTCAGTGTCTGTTATATGATAATACTTATTGAAAAAGATGTAGAATCTAAGATTTGATTTTTGGTTTATTCTAAGTTTGTCTTTACTGTACGGAGATTTGTTTTATCTTCAGAAAGAGTTCATTTGTCATTTTTTGCAAATCAGTTATGCTAGAATTAGCCTCAAATTGTTTTCCCATGAAAATAATTATGATGTGGTCTAGATAGTCTTATGTCTGTTCAAAAAGTGACACACATGTTACTCACAATAACAAATAGTACGTTTAACGTCCTTATTACTTTGAAATTAAACGATAATCAATAATTTTTGATTGATTTTCTAAATATTTTCTTATTAATCTAGGACAAAATGTTTTAGAATGTAAAAAAATAATAATATAACCTGCAGCAAAAGATCATAATGATTTATTCTGTTAAGGCTAGATACATTGAAAAAAAGATGGATGAGTTTTATCAAAAATTAACTGATGGCACAATCCAGAATCAGAAACCTGACGGTCAAGAGATCATTAATTCCATGAAACGTGCTAAAATAACTGAACCAAATGTTATTCAATGGTCTGAGATGTGTTTTTGTTCAACCCCCTTAAAGCACGAACGTGAAACTGTATACAGTAATTTTCTAACGGATATAGAAACTGAGGTCATTGATGATTATGTGGAGTATGAAGGAGTCTTTTTTATGGATTTTTTAGCAAAACAAAATAAAGAATAGTCCGTCTAGGCCCAAACTATTTTTTGTTTAATTCATTACAATAAAAAAAGACACATCATCATTATTACAAATTAAGCGATAATTATTAGAGGTTTCATTTTTCTTCAGGATCATTTGCCTTATCTCTAACCTTTTTGAGAATACAGTATTTACTTAGACTTTTGAGAAATCCCATAAACTTTCTTAATTATCCTTTTTTATTAGTGTTGAAGTAGAACGCACTTTGGCTAGTTTCTGAATATTCCGAGAAACAATCTCTCTTATTTTTTCAAAGTTATCTGCTTGTAATTTTACTAACATGTCATGAGTCCCAATTGTCTCAAAGACATCTGTTACTTGTTCGAGTTCTTTGAGCTTTTCAATAATCTCTGCCTCTGCACCTAATTCACAGTTTAACATCACATATGCATCAGTCATGAATTAAACAAGTATCCATGATTATTTAAATCTGGATAATTTTAGTGCGTCTTACCATGTTACATGAACTAGATCTTTGAGGTTTCGTCTTGGTTTTGGGAATTTTGTTTGTTCTGGATATCCAATGCATAGTACAGAAGAGGGAACCAGATCTGTTTCAATGATATCCATTACCTTTTGTTCATCAAACATGCCAATCCAGATTGAGCTTAATCCTAATGCTTGAGCTGCAAGCTGAGAATAACCTGCAGCCAAGGTTGCATCCTGTATTGCAAATTTTTTAAGAACATAATCAGGAAAATCAAATTTTACTCTAGACGGATTTTTGCAAAAAATCAACACAACTGGGGCATTAACATAAGATTGTTTGTTACATGCTTCAACTAAGAGTTTTTTCTTTTCTAGACTTCGAACATAAAAGATTTCAAACCCTTGATAGTTTCCTGCTGTAGGTGCAGTATCAGCTGCTGCAATAATCTTGTCTATCTTTGTAGTTTCGACAGGCTTGTCTGAAAATTTTCTTGTAGAACGTCTCTTTGCCATCACAGCAAACAAGTCCGTGTCTACAACTTCAGAAGGTCCAGACTTTAAGATAAAATCAAGTAGTTGGTTTGGTATATCATCATCAGATGATTCTGGAGAATCTTGTGGTTCATAGCCTTTAGGATAGATTTTGTCTCCAGTCTTTTTTGAATCCACAAATAATTTACAAAATATATCGTATTAAAGAATTGTAAACTAAATCATTCAGCTTCAAAACCATCGCAACCTGAATTGCAGGGTTTGTTCATTACGCCTTCACATTTTCCTAATTCGTTGTGCATTATTCTGTGATGCCCGCAGATTTTGCATTTTTCTCTAAAATGTGCAATTAGTTCAGCAGCTGAAATTCCTGATTCTTGTATCTTGGATTCTGTTTCCTGAGTCATTGTCTCATTTTATCTATAATTATGGTTTATTTTTCTTTTTTATTATTTTATTTGTTTTATTTTTCCATGCGAAAAAATGGATTTTTCAGGTACGTTTTCTTTAACTACTTCGTTTGCTGCAATAACTGAATCTTTACCTATTTCTATACCTCCAATTATTATTGCATTTGCACCAATTAACACTCCATCACATATCACAGGAGATGGTTCTTCAGTTGCATCCCATCCTCCTGAACGATCTCTTTGAGCATGAACTATTCGTCCAAAGTGTCGCACCCTATTTCCTATGATAGTTCTATCTGGTGCATTTCCACCAATTATCGAATCATGTCCAACAGTAACTTTCCAATGTACATCAGATGCAATTTTGCTATGTTTTATTGCAGAAGAAATACAACGCATCAAAATCTTTGGGCGATTATGTGTCAATAATACAATGAGGGTCCTAGAAGTCATACAACATCACGATATTCTATTCGCACGTTCGGATTTTAAATTAAAAGATCAACGCCGGGAAAGGGATTCGAGCCCCTGCACGCTTGCGCGTAGCCGTTTTCGAGACGGCCGCCTTACCACTTGGCTACCCCGGCATCTAGTCTGAGATTTTCTCCATAATAAAACAAATCAAATGCAAAGGACAAACACAAAATAGCGCAAATTACAATAAACTCTATGGGACTAAACCTAAAGGACTTGGTAACAAGGGAAAAAACAAGTCTAGAGGCATTTTCAACTAAGATAATTGCAATTGATGCGTACAATGCAATATATCAATTCCTAGCAAGCATTAGAGGTCCAGATGGATTACAGTTATCAGATTCCGAAGGGAGAATAACTAGTCATCTAAGTGGTCTTCTTTACAGAAATGTCAACTTTCTATCTTTGGGAATAAAGCCAGTGTATGTCTTTGATGGAAAGCCACCATCACTAAAAACAGCTGAAATTGAACGCAGAAAGCAGATCAAAAAAGATGCAACTGTCAAATATGAAAAAGCAATCGCCGAAGGAAACATGGAGGATGCAAGAAAATATGCACAACAGACAACCAGTATGAAAGATGGAATGGTGAAAGAATCAAAACAACTTTTAACATATTTTGGCATTCCATACATAGAAGCAGTATCAGAAGGAGAAGCAACAGCTGCACATTTAACAAACACAGGACAAGCATATGCTTCTGCAAGTCAAGACTTTGATTCCATTTTATGTGGTGCAAAAAGATTGGTAAGAAATTTTACTAACAGCGGAAGAAGAAAGTTACCAAATAGAAACACCTACATCGATATTGTCCCAGAGATAATTGAGACAAAAAAAACACTTGACGCATTAGGATTGACAAGAGAAGAACTTATTGACGTTGGAATTTTGATTGGGACTGATTTTAATCCAAATGGTTTTGATAGAATTGGCCCAAAAACAGCATTAAAAATGATAAAACAACATTCAAGATTAGAAGATATCCCACAAATTCAAGAACAATTACAAGAGATAGAATTTCAACAGATAAGAAAAATCTTTTTGGAACCAGAAGTTACTGACGTTGATGAGATTGTTTTTGATAAAGTTGATTATGAGGCAATTACAAACTATCTGGTAAAAGAGAGAAGTTTCTCAGAAGACAGAATCCATTCAACCCTAAACAGACTAAAAAAAGCACTGGAGAAAAAGAGCCAGAATCTAGAGCAGTGGTTTTAGTGAGATTTCAATTTAATAACTAGTCAATCTAATTTTAAAAAATGCAACAAACTGAAGCAAGAAAGACTCTCAAGGATGCTCCTGTAATGTGGAGAAGAATAAATTCAATTGGCATAATTCTTGATTGCAATTCCACATATGCTGCAAACCTAGGATACGTCAAGTCGGAGATTCTAGGCAAACCAATCTTCGAACATGTGCCTAAAGAATCATGGGAGGCCATGAATGATTCTCTAAAAACATGGTTTGAAACAGGAAAAGTATCTGACAGAAAGATCACATTCAAAAGACAGGACGGAAGTACTTTTCTAGGATTATTACAGGCAACAAGCCTTTATGATGAAAATAAAAATCTTCTTGGAAGTAATACAGTAATTTTTGATTTAACATTGATGACTGATGAAAAAATAAAAGAATATGAGAAATTTTTCAAACAAGTAAACAACAGACTAGATGAAATTAAAGAAAAAGATTATGGCAAGCTAGATGAGAATTCAAAATCAGAGTATGATGGACTCAAAGACATGTTTGACATGCTTGCTACTGTTGATTTAAAAGAATTAAAAAAGGTACAATAAATCATTAAAATTTTTCTTTAATTGATTTTTGAACCTCGTCAAATACAGTTTGAACTTCAGTTACTGCTGTACTATCTTCCAGAGTACTGACATCGCCAATCTTTTCATTGTTTGCAATCGCTTTGAGTAATCTTCGCATAATTTTCCCACTACGTGTCTTTGGAAGTTTTGAAACAAAATAGATTTGTTTGGGGGTTGCAATTGCACCAATATCATTTCGTATTTTATCTGAAAGTTCTTTTTCTAAATCATCAGAATTTTTTGTCACTCCATTTTTTAGAACGACAAATGCAATTATCACTTCACCTTTTACGTCATCTGGAATTCCACATACCGCAGACTCTGCAACATGATTGTGAGATACAATGCAGCTCTCAAGTTCTGCAGTTCCAATTCTATGACCTGCCACTTTTAGAATATCATCTGCTCGTCCAAGTAGCCACAGATATCCATCTTCATCTTTTAGTGCATAGTCGCCGGTATAGTAGTACTTCTCATATTTTGACCAATACACAGTCTTGTATTTTTTATCATCACCCCATAATGTCAAAAGCATTCCAGGCCATGGATTCTTGATTACAAGGTAGCCCTTTGTATTTGGAGAAACATCAGAACCATTTTCATCAACTACAGTGATATTTACGCCTGGAATTGGGCGAGTTCCAGAGCCAGGCTTTAGTGGGATTGTCTCTAATCCAGGTAATGGTGAAATTAGCAGTCCTCCAGTTTCAGTCTGCCACCAAGTATCAATAATTGGGCATTTTTCTTTTCCAATGGTTTTGAAATACCATCTCCAAACTTCCGGATTTATTGGTTCTCCAACGGTTCCAAGTAATCGTAATGAAGAAAGATCAAAAGAATTTGGAATGTCATCTCCAAATTTCATAAACATTCTAAGTGCAGTAGGCGTTGTATAGAAGATTGTTACTTTGTATTTTTGTAAAATTTCCCACATTCTTGATGCATCAGGATAATCAGGTGCACCTTCATACATTATTTCGGTTGCTCCATGAAGTAATGGAGCATAAACAACATAACTGTGACCTGTAACCCAACCAATATCAGCAGTGCAAAAAAATACATCAGAATCTTTAATGTCAAATGCCCACTTGAAAGTAGAATACAAATGTGTTAGATACCCACCAGTTCCATGCAAAACTCCTTTGGGTTTCCCAGTAGTTCCTGATGTGTATAAGATGTAAAGAGGATGTGAGCTCTCTAATTTTTCTGCGTCACAAGAATCAGATGCATCTTTCATCAATTCATTCCAAAGTTTGTCTTTTAATGTCATTGGGATTTTATTTTTTGTTCGCTCAAGAACTACAACGTGATCTACAAAGTCAAGGTCTTTAATTGCATCATCAATTACTTCTTTGAGTTTGACAATTTTTCCTCTTCTATATCCGCCATCCGCTGTAATGATAACTTTTGATTTAGAATCATCTATTCTATCTCTAATTGATATTGCACTAAAACCTGAAAAGATTACTGTATGGATAGCCCCAATTCTTGCACAAGCCAACATTGCAATTGGTAATTCAGGTACCATTGGCAGATAGATAGTAACTCTATCCCCTTTTTGGACACCCAATGACTTGAGAACATTTGAGAATTTTTGGACTTGAATTAACATATCACCATATGTTATTGTTCTAGATTCACCATTTTCTCCTTCCCATAATATAGCTGGCTTGTCAGCCTTGTCATCCTGGTGTACGTCAAGGGCATTATATGAGGCATTAATTGTGCCTCCAACAAACCATTTTGCAAATGGATGCTGCCAATCTAGAGTCTCCTTCCATGGTGAAAACCAAGAGAGATTCTTTGCTTGTCCATTCCAAAAAGATACAAAATCAGAGTTAGCCTCTTTTCTTATTTCAGAGTCATTGTTTCCAAGGCCAATATTGTAGGTCTCAGACATCAAAAAGTGTATGAACGTGGATCTTTCTAAATGTTAAAGAAAAATAAATTAAAAAAAATTATTCTACTTCCATTCTAGCAAGCCAATCATTGCCATTTTTTTCTTTTGAAGTTTCTGCGGTCACCTGTTTTGGTGGTTCTGGAAATGAAGATGTATCTTCAGATTGAGTTGGAGATTCAGAGATTGGGAGAGTCTCTACTTTAATTGGTTCTGAAGGTGTGGCTTTTGATTCTGTTGGTGCTTCTGGAAGTATTGTCCGAACTACTTGCTGTGGTTCAGAGGTGTCTAGATATGAAACGGCTGATTCTTGGATGTTTAGTTCTGGAGGAGCAGTTATTTCTTGCACTTCCAATTCAAGATCTGCAATTCTACTCTTTACATTTGCGATTTCTGCAGTTTCGTGAGTAACACGCTCAATTACCTCATTTGTGCATGATTTCACGGTATCAAATGTTGCATCAGAGATTTCATTGCTCTTGCATTGTACTTTTGCATCAAATAACAACATCTTTGCAGACTTGATTTGTTCTTCTAACTCTGTCAATCTTTCCTCAAGTTTGGCTTTGATTTCACTTTCTGTTTCATCCAATGTTACAAGTTTTGACTTGTATTTTTCATGAATGATTTCTGCATCTGCTTTCATGTGATCATTTTCAGAAACAATGTCAATCAATGCCTTTAGACGACGTAGAGTTAGTTGCTTTTCACGAATGAGCCTTTGAGAGTCGAGTCTCCATTTAGGAATGAAAATAACAACATCATTTTGGACTACTAGTTGCTCATATTGGATTTGTTGTAATCCTTGAGAACCGCAATCAATACCAATGGATTGTATGCTACCATCGATGTCAGTTATTGTTCCTACGACTTTACCCATGAATGTTCCGTACATGTCTTTGACGTTCTTACCGATAATTTCGATATCATCGTTTGTCATACGAGGT
>SMUZ01036869.1_pt1 | contig 11539 bp, 14 predicted proteins | sample 2456421 | NCBI WGS metagenome assembly SMUZ01 (sample SAMN11095932, study PRJNA526329) | marine sediment metagenome | biome: Marine sediment; feature: Surficial sediment; material: Deep marine sediment; isolation source: Hadal surficial sediment | place: Pacific Ocean | collected 2014-11 | depth... | reverse complement strand
ATTTTCTAAATTGAGGTATAAATATGGTCAATAAGGGTTTTCCAAAATTCGGTATGTCACAGGCAGGGGCATTTGTTGCTGCTCTAAAAAATTACAATTTACCTGATTTCATTTTAGTAATGATTGCAAAAGAATGCAAATCAGATCTTCTTGAAAGGGGCAGAATTGATGATAGATTACAGAGCATGAATGATGAGGCTTTGGAACTACTACACAGGGTTTTTGTTGGTTGTAAAGAAGATGATGCAGGAAAATTTGCACAGTATAGATTCTATGCATATGTTTCAAGCATGTATCATAAATGTGAAGTTCTAGTTAACGAAACAATTCCTGGCGCAACAGGAAAAAATCACAAAATTCCTGTAGCAGTAAAAAATAATGGAATGTATATTGCAGTTGCATACAACAAAGCAACTGGAAATCCTGTTAACAAAAAAGAGACCAGAAGGTTTTATGAAATGGTAGATGACATTAAGAAAGGAGAACACGGAACAATGCTAACGGATGCAATTTATGGTTCTTCAGTAGGTTTTAGGGGGGATGCATTAGTAGAACTTGAAAACTTGAGTAAATCAAGAACTGATGATCCTGAAAATAAGTTGGATTTTAAAACAGCAAACTTTGAAAACAACATATATTCTGTTACAAAGTGTTAAGTTGAAAGATTATTTTGCAGGTTTAGTTGTGAAGTGTCCATTGCTAGAAACATAGGTTTACCATCAGTTTTTTGAAAATCTTCACCATATTGTTCAAATTCTAATTGTTCAAAGAGATGCTTTGTCCAAACGTCATGAACATCTTGAATGAATTTTTTGTTTTTAGAAATTCGTAATAATTCATGGAGTAATTCATGAGATACTGTAGTACAGTTTTTTTCTGCAAGAAATAATGAATCATTTGGTTCTTTAGGCTGTTGCCAACACACCATTCCAAAATTTTCAGCATGATATCCTTCACAAGTACAATCAGTCCAAAATGGTCTGAAATGAGTTAGATAGAAATGGTAAATGTCTTTTCCTCTTTGTTCATGATCACGTAAAAGAGTATGTGTATCAAGTCTCTGAAAAAAACTTCTAGGTTTTGTAATCATTTCATCGCATTGAATTTCATAATCTTTTCCAAATTTTTCTTTAATCCATACCTTGTAAAACTGGCTCATTTTTTGAACATATTCAAATTCAAATTGTCGTTTTTCACGATCTTCTTCTTTTATAACGAAAATAAAATGTAAAATCATAATAAGAAAAAGTGGTGTTTATGTTTGGCCTTCAATACCCATTAGAGTAAGAGTTGAACGAATCTTCTCAATTTTTCTGATCTTCCAAGTAATGGTTTCTCTAAGTTTTTCCACAGTATCGGATTCAATCTTGGCCAAAATATCGTATGCACCAAAAGTTCCATGAACTTCTTTAACACCTTCCAAGCCCTTTAGTTGCTGAATTATAGCTTCTTCTGAACCTAATTCACAGTTTATTAAAACATAAGCTGTTGCCATGAATTAATTAAATAAATCGACTATATCAATAAATCTATTGTATTTAGTTTTGAGAAATCTTTAAAATTGCATCCCAAATTTGCTTTGGGACAGGCATTACAGACAATCTTGAAATTCTGAGAAGTTCCCAATCTTTGAATTTTTTTTCTTTTTTCATTTCATAAAGTGTTACTGGGCGTTTCAACGCTTTTTTGTATTTCACATCTACAACAATAAAACGTTCATTGTCTTCTTTTGGATTTGGAAATGGTTTTGAAGTAACTTGCATTATCCCTACAGCTTGCCGCTCATCACCTGTATGATAAAACAAAACAAGATCACTAGGTTTCATTTCTCTCATATGCTTTAATGCAAGATTATTGTGAACTCCATCCCAGATAGTTGTTTTTTCTTTTTTTAGTTGTTCAAAATTATATCCTCTTGGTCCACTTGGTTCTTGTTTTACTAACCAATAATTTACCATTTCAGTTTTCTGTATCACTAATGGATGTTTTATGGTTTTTGTAAATTGTTAATGTTCCCCGGTTCTGACTCGCACAAGCTCATTGGTATTTTAGCCAAAACCTCCTTGGGTTCTGAAACCGGGGTTGCCCATAATGTAGCACGCCTGGGTGAATTAGAAATCATTGGTATCATTACGATCGACATCATCCCAATCCGTCTGCGTGCCTGCTCTTGGGCAATTAATGATAATATCATCCTACTAAAAACTATTGAGAAAGATTACGCATTCATAAAATCATTTTTTGAAATGAAAATTAAATTTCACAACAAAATCGAAGGTATCTGGAAATCAAAAACGTAACCTGTTTTCTATTTGAATAGGAATTTTAGGATTACGAATGTCATTTACTAATTGTTTCATTTCTAAAGAGATTTCAGAATAGATTCAGACAATGATATTTCAAAGCCAACAACAGGAACACGAATTTTATAGTTCTCAATAATCTTTGAGTTAACTTCCCCGATTATACCAATTGATTTACTATTTTCAATTACAGTTGCACAACGTCCTTCTTCAAAAGTAGGATGAGTTGCTGTCTTTGTTTCAATTTTGATGCCAAAGCCAGTTTTCAATGCAGATTGCAGTATTGATTTTATTTCAGTGAAATTTGCATCCTGATGAGCGCAAATAACAGAAAAATTAATTTTTTCAGATATAGGATTATTTGTGGTAAATACAGTACCAGTTTCAAACAATTTTTGAGGATATGATTCATGAATATTTTTTGAAAGGTTTTCTAATAGTCCAGGATGAATAGAGTCACGTAAAATAGTATGCTCTTGACTTTTTGAATCAAGTACAGAAATAATTTTTGTGGAGTCTCTGTTAGTCATATCATAAAGTACTCGTTTACTTGTTAAACTTGAATTCAATGCTTCAAGATATCCAAGACCAATCATGATCTGACTTAGTGATTTTAATTTAAGTGAAACAGGATTTGTTTGACCAAGAGTTTGAGAAGGTGACAAGGTAGGCTCAAGATTCTGAATTCCATATCCCAAAGCAACTTCTTCTACTAAATCCATTGGTCCAAAAATATCAAATCTATATGCTGGAATTATACAAATTATATTTTTGCCTTTAGTTGATGCATCTAACCTAGATTTTTTCAATGATGAAATGATCTTTGAAGTACTAAGATTCAAACCAAGGATTTGATTAATCAAGGAAGGATTAACAAGTATTTTCTTTTGTTCAAGTTTTGGTGAAGAATTTTTTGCGCCGGTTATTTGAACTGATTCTAAAGCAAATCCTGCACTTTGTAAAATGGTTGCAACAACTGAAAGCATGTCTTCAGCATCCTCTTTATTAATTCCAGTTACCTCAACGAAGAGATTTTTTGTTTTAGTCGTGACAGTTGTTGCAGCAGCATTAATTATTGGAGGAAAAGAAACTGTTTTTTGATTTGCATCTATAATTAGTGGTGCTAGGGAAAAATTTCCAAGTATATGACCATAATCTTTTCCCACATCAGTGTTCTTGAGAATTTCAGAAATTGAAAGCTCTTTTTCAGAGTTTAATGGAATGAATTTATGATTTCTATTAGTAGTTGTGTAAACTAAAGGAAAGGAGATCTTATCAAAGTCATGTATGCCAATAGATGATTTCTTTCTCTTTCTTCCTATTCCAAAATGGAGATCTTCTTGCATTGCTATTAATTGCTTAAGGGATTTGTCATCAATTTTTCCATTTTTTGCAACAATTCCAGTTACAAAAGGACGAATTTTTGATACATTGGATTTTACAGATATAGTATACATTCTTGATTTTTTGACATTCAGTTTTATTGCTCCAGTTTTGATTCCGATCAACCCTTGCAATCCAAGTGCAATTCCAAAATCAGTTGAATAATCAGGTCTATTTGGACTGTATTCAATTCTGACTAGATCTTTGTCTTCAGATTCAATATCTAATCCAAGAAAAGGTAAGGAATCAGAAATTTGCTTTTTTGTTACTTTACCAACTAATTTTTGAAGACGTGTGTATGATAGTTCAACTACAGGCATTTTGTCGCACTCCTTAGCCATTTCAGATTATTATTGTAAAACTCTCTTACATCATCAAGACCATACTTTAGCATTGCAATTCTTTCAATACCTCCTCCCCATGCCAAAACAGGTTTAGTGATTCCTAGAGGTTTAGTTACTTCAGATCTGAAAATTCCCATTCCAAATAATTCAACCCATTTTCCTAATCTTTCATTATACACCATTGTTTGAAGTGATGGTTCTGTGTATGGAAAAAATGTAGGCCAAAATTTTATTTTTGTAATTCCAATTCGTCTGTAAAATTCTCGTTGAATTCCCATTAAATCTCGCAGAGTGGTATTTTTTCCAACAACAACTCCTTCAATTTGATAAAATTCTACAAGATGTTTGTAGCTAACCTTTTCATTTCTAAACACACGACCTAATGAGAAAACTCTGGCCTCATCAGGTTTGTTTTCAGCTAGATGTTTGATAGTAACACAAGTAGTATGGGTTCTTAGAACCATTTTCCGTGCTTCATTGATATCCCAATGATAGCGCCAATTCTTCTTGTGAGACTCGGAAACTTTTCTAATTTGCTCTGGTGTTCCAATTTTTTTTGCAGAAATACCATCCAGATAGAATGTATCCTGTAGTTCTCTTGCAGGATGATCTTGTGGAGTAAATAAAGCATCAAAGTTCCAAAAGCTTGGCTGAGTCATATTTCCATTGATTTCTGAAAATCCTAATGTAACGAATATTTCACGAATTTCATCAATAGTGTCTTTTAATGGATGAGTTCTTCCAACAGAAACGTCGGGTACTTTTGCTTCTACATCTATTGCCCCAGAAGACTCTAAAAGTTTTATTGATTTTGCAGAATCAGTTAAAGAAATTTCTTTAGTCTTAATCACATCCTCAATTATAAAATCAGGTCTTTTCAAAAGTTCTGATAAATCATTTTTGTCAATTTTGTCTTGAGGTAATTTGTTGTTTCCAATTTGTTTGAGAGTTTTTTCACCAGGGAATTCTGAAGGAAAATTCTTGAGGAAAATTTGTTCAGTGGATGCCTCAACCCAATTATTTTTTCTAGATAATCCCATTGCAGGTCCAAAAACAGGTCCAAGTTCTTTTTGTAAATCAGATAATTTTCTAGGACGATCCTTTAGTAAATCTAATAATCGTCTCTCAGGCAATCCTTTTTGAAAAGATTCAATGCCATTTTTTCCTAAACTAATGATACTTGTTTTAGATTCATTGACAATTGCCAGATCTTTCAGTTTAAGCCATTCAATTCCTCGTCTAATCTGATCTGGTGAGAGTTTTGTATTTTTTTCAAGTGTCTCAGGAGTTTGTTTTGGGTTGTCTTTTAATGAGGTAATAATTTTTTTTTCAATATCATGAAAAACTTGTGACAACAGAGAAAGTTCGAAAAAGACTTTTTAAACCTTAACCTAAGTCAAATTGAATGTCAGCTGATGACTTTATTGTAACTCCTTGGCATGTTGAAGGAGATATTGATTATGATAAATTAATCAAGAGGTTTGGTACAGAGAAGATTTCTTCAGAATTACAAGAGAGGATCAAGAAAGTTACCGGTGAAGACCATTTCATGCTTAGAAGAGGTATTTTTTTCTCTCATAGAGAAATGAACAGAATTCTTGATGATTATGAAAAGGGTAACAAATTTTTTCTATATACTGGAAGAGGCCCTTCTGGTCATACTCATATTGGGCACCTGGTACCATGGGTTTTTGGAAAATGGTTACAAGAAAAGTTTGATGTCAATATGTATTTTCAATTAACAGATGATGAAAAATTTTATTCAAAACCCAACCTGACGTTAGAAGAGACTGGAAAATTTGCATATGATAATGCACTAGACTTTATTGCATTAGGTTTCAAACCAGAAAAAACAAAAATCATTATCAATACAAGAAATATTCAAACTCTATATCCAATTGCAGCTAAAGTAGCAAAGAAAATTAACTTTTCAAATACAAAAGCAACATTTGGATTTACAAATGAAACAAATATTGGTATGATTTTTTACACATCATTACAGTCTGCACCATGTTTTATTGAAGACAAACCAGTTTTGATTCCGTTAGGAGTAGACCAAGATCCTCACTTTAGATTAACAAGAGACATTGCACCAAAGATTGGAAAACCAAAACCCGCATTAATTCACAATATAATGATTCCAAGCTTGGAGGGACCGGGTGGAAAAATGTCAGCTTCTGATGAAAACAGTGCAGTTTACACAACTGATGAACCAAATGTAGTAAAAAAGAAAATTAACAAATATGCATTTTCAGGAGGACAGCCAGATATTGAACAACATAGAAAGCTTGGTGGAAACCCAGACATTGATGTATCATATCAATATCTCAGAATATTTTTTGAACCAGATGACAACAAGTTAAAGTCAATCTATGAAGATTACAAATCTGGAAAATTACTTTCAGGAGAACTAAAAGCAATTTTAATTGAAAAAATTAACAAGTTTCTTGCAATTCATCAGGAAAAAAGAGAAAAAGCAAAAGACCAGATAGACCAATTTCTTTTTGAGAATAAATGAAAATTATTATTACATGTGATAGCAAATATGAGGCTCTGAAATTTGCCAGTTTAATTTTCATAAAGGATGGAAAAGAAACATACATCAAATCAATTCTTAATGTGATTGAAAATGAACTGGTGATTTCACTGAAGGATGGATCTGCTCACAGTATTGTATTAAAGGATAAAGTAAATGTTGAAAAATTTGCGGATTTTATTCAATCAGTAATTGACAAAGAACATAGACTAGTTTCCATTAAAATTTCAGAATACAATATAGAAATTGTGAAGGAGTGAGGTTATAGAGTAAACACAGCATATACTGTTACAATTACAACCATAGCAACCAAAGAAATTGCTAATGCCTTCAAGTCGCCATCCATGATTTGATTTCACAATTATTATAATTAAAGTGTTAATAAATTTTCAAAGATGATTTTAAAGATCATCTAGGAAAATGCCTACTTTTTTTCTGTTTGGGTTTTGAACTATCTTTTTTTGGTTTTGAAGTAGGTTGTCTTATTTCGTTACAGTTTAAGCACAATACAAAAAGTTCTTCCCTAGCAAGTTCTGGTTCTGAGATGTATTTTCCCCAAGAAGATGCTACTCCTCCACGTCTAATATTATCAAAAGATTCATCGTCATATTTGTTACTAAATCCTAAAGCTTTTTCATCTTTAAATCCGCAGCTAGAACAAACTTTTCCTCCTAAAATTTCAAATAATTTTTCTTTTAGAGATGCATAGAATTTTTCTGAACCATCAGAAAAGAAACTTTGCTGTTTTTTCAAAAATTTATCATTATTTGATCTTCTAGGTCTAGAATCACCTCTACTTGAACGTGAACTTCTATCATCTCTGGAATATCCTGAACTTCTATCATCTCGGGAATATCCTGAACTTCTATCATCTCGGGAATATCTATCATTTCCTGAATCTTGTGGTTTGTTTTGTCTGAAACAATCACTACAGAATACTGGTCTATCAGTTCTTGGAACAAATGGAACTTGACATTCAGTACCACAATCAGCACAAGTTACAGTTGTAGATTCTCCTCTTCTGTTATCTCTGAAATATCTTGAACCTCGATCATCTCTGGAATTTCTAAAAGAACGAAATGGTTTTTTGTCTCGATCAGAATTTCTTCCAGATTTTTTTCTATCAAAATACTTTGATTTGTAAAGTTCCATTGTACTATAGAATTTCAAATTTATGGGATATAGATAGTTAGAGCTTTCATTTGTGCCTAAAACAAAAAAATCTCATTAAACTAGAGATTTATCCATTTCAGTTGACATTATCTCTTGGACTTTGAGAAAATAGAGTTTTGTGGAGTATGGCATATCATCTAAGTTATTGTCAACTACAATCATAAAGTATCTAACCGCACGTTTTGAAATATCCAAATTAAATTTCATTGTAAGTATAGGATCTTGATGAACTTTGATTTTATCTTGAAGCCAAGGAGGTGCCATCTCAATTGTTTCTTTGATAATTTTATCATACCAAAATGAGAGGTTTTGGGGATGTAGTCCGTGTTTTAGATTTGAGACATCAGTATCAATTTTTTTCATCATGTTATTGATGATTCCCATGAGGCACAATTCTAGAATTTTGTTTTATTCCAATTACTCAAAGTTAGACAAGCTATTAGTCAATTGATAACAAGTTTCCCTCTGTGTCAATCTCAGAGTTTTTGATTCGCGTTGTAGAAATTCTTATGCCATCTTTTGCCAAAAACATTGGAACAGTGATAATTTTAACAGGAGGCATCTTCTTTCCTGCTCTAAGTTGGTTTAGAACAACACCTTGATTACTTGTTTCATCGCTAACTACCAAAGCCTCAACTTCTTTCTCTAAAACAGCAGGTCCAAAATCATTGTCTAGTTTGCTAATTTGGAATGAAGGATTTGAAAATTCTTTTGAAATAACAGCTGTCAAATTCTCAAGTCGCTTTTCATACTTGTTGATTAGAAGTTTTCCCTTTTTTTCAGCAAGTTCATCACTAGTTAATCCAATGATTACTTTGTCAGAAATTGTAAATGTTACTGAAAGTAAAGTTAGATGACCTCTATGAATTATGTCAAATGTACCACCAGTAGCAATAAGAGAGAATTCAGACATGCAAATGTATGGAGTTCTTTGAAAATAAATCTACTAGTTTACATTAATTAGAACAAAAGGACCCTGTTCTGCTATTGGAACGTTGTTCCTATCCCAAACAAATGTCTCAATGAAAAATGAACCCTTATTTTTTGGAATCCAGTCTATGGTTTGAGATTCAAGTCCTGTCCCAATGAATCGTCCATCAAATTTTCCAATATATTCAACATAGGGGAATTCTCCAAACTCTTTGATTTGTACATAATAGGTATATGCAGTTTCATTAGATTTTTGATCTGCCACAAACTGTATCAAAGTTTTACTTTTTATGTTAACAATTGAATCTACTTTGATTTCAGATAATTTATTTCCCATTGTATCTTCGACAGTCACATCAGAAATTATTACTAATTTTGTAATGACTTGAAAAGGAGGAATTTTTACATCAACAAAATCAGAATAAAAAACACTAGATTCTGCAAATAACAAAAAACCTACAGCTCTTGAATCAATTTTCTCATCAAGCTCAAAAGTAACCTCAGTGTTTAGTCCCATATTACCAAGTTCTATTGTAGAGACTCCAAGTATTCGTGGTGGCTCAAAACTATCATAGAAAGCAAGATGAACCTTAGTATCAGCACTGGGAGCATCACCATTTTGTAAAACTCCTGAGAATCTAAATGAAGTATCTAAAAAGACATCAGTAGAAAATACTGTTAATCCCGGTTGCTTTGGTATTGAGGAATCAAATGGTAAAAGAGATACAGATGCCTGAGTGATGTCAGGATTTGGGGTTTCAGAACGTATAGCAAATGGAGACAACCCATTAGGAGGAATTACTTCTAGTGTTGTATATCCCTCTACTACTTCTAATGGTTCGGGAGTAAATTCATCAAAAAAGTTTACTTGAATTCTGACATTGGTTATATAGGAGAGCGAGTTGTTTTCAACTGCCCCAACTACAACGGTATATCCCTCAGAATCCTGATATACAAAAGGAGTTTCATTTCTTAGAGATACAGTAAGTGTTGGAGCAGTATCTGTTACTTGAGAGAATGCTTGTGAAAATGGAATTAAAAGTAAAATCAAAAATGCACTTAGAATAAGTTTCTGCATACAAGTTTCTTTGAAATAGTAGTTTAATTTCGTGTAGCATATCATATAGTGAACAAGAAAGGTAACAAGGTTTAACCTAGTTTACATTTAGTCATGAGATAATAAAAAGAAATTAAAAATAGATTCAAGTTTTATTTTCTCTTAGCGGTAATAGCTATCCAGTATATCAAACCTGGAGCTAGACCAACAATGAGTGGAATAAATACTGGCCATCCATCTGCTGCACTTGTCATAGAATAAAACCGAAACTTATCCTATTTAAATCCATCCAGCAATCTGAAATTCGGTATAGATCGAGAATAGTTAGAAGTGGACCGGACGGAATTCGAATCCGTGACCCCCCGCGTGCAAGGCGGGTATACTACCAGGCTATACTACCGGCCCATACGAGGAATGCTTAATGTGTGGATTTTAATTGTTGTCTTCTTGGCAAGAATTTTATTTGAAAACAAGATGGTTTCTTCATGGTACTTTTAGAATCACAAGTTAAACTGAAAGCAGGAGATATTGCACCTGATTTTAAATTATTAGGAATTGATGACAAGAAACATTCACTAAATAATTACAGTGATTTCAAAGGGATTCTAATAATTTTCATGTGTAATCATTGTCCATATGTTAAGGCAAAAGTAGAAGCATTAAATGAGCTCTATGAAAAATTTGGAAAAGAAATTGCCATTATAGGAATCAACAGTAATGATTCTACAGATTATCCTGAGGATAGTTTTGATGCAATGAAACAAACAGCAAAAGAGAAAGGATTTGGATTTGATTACTTGGTAGATGAGACACAAGAGGTTGCAAAGAAATATGGTGCCATGTGTACTCCAGACCCATTCTTGTTCAATAGCCAAAAGCAATTAGTTTTTCATGGAAGAATTGATAATGCCATGAAACCAGATGATGTAGTTACAGAAAAGACAATGATTAACAACATACAAAAATTATTGTCAGGTGAAAAAATTGAAAAGGATTTTGATCCATCAATTGGCTGTTCAATCAAGTGGAAAGAAAATTAAACTTAAATGACTCCAGCTTAGAGAATTGTTCGTGGGCTCGTAGCTCAGCTTGGCTGGAGCGTTCGACTGATAATCGAAAGGTCATGTGTTCGAATCACATCGGGCCCATTTTGCCATTTATTTCATATTTTCAAATACTGTTTGAGACCACTGCAAGATATCCGCAAATTTTTCAGAAAATAGATCAGAATCAATTTTAGTTTTTTTGGATATTTTTCCACAAAGTGCCAATCTCAAATTTTTTCCAGATTTTTCTTTAATAGAATTAATCGAATCTGCAAAAAAGTTCAGACCTTCATCAGTTTGTGAGAATACAACTACTATCAAAACTCCTGGTTTTTGTTTCCAAATTTTTCCAATCAATTTTTGAAAATCAAGATCAAACAAGACATTGATTACAGAAGACATATCACCCAGATGAGAAACCTTCCAACCGTCTGAATGGTAAGCAGATGATGCAGCTTCAGAAAACAAGAGGCTTTGTGCATCAGCTGCTATTACAACTACGTTCTTTTTTGGATCTGAATCAATCTGAAGCTGATTAAAGATTTGAAGAGATTTTGAAATTGTGGTTCTAAGAAGATTTTGTTCAGACGTACCAATCTTGCCATCATCATACAAATTCTTGACAGAATTAATTGCAGGTAAAATTACTTCAAGTATCAAACGATTTACTGTTGCTCCAGAATGCAGACAGTTATGAATTAGAGAATAAACTTGGTCTTCAGAGCCTTTGGCTAAATAATCAAAATACTGCGGTGTTATTTTGAAAT
>SMUZ01073421.1_pt1 | contig 11557 bp, 11 predicted proteins | sample 2456421 | NCBI WGS metagenome assembly SMUZ01 (sample SAMN11095932, study PRJNA526329) | marine sediment metagenome | biome: Marine sediment; feature: Surficial sediment; material: Deep marine sediment; isolation source: Hadal surficial sediment | place: Pacific Ocean | collected 2014-11 | depth... | reverse complement strand
GCGCTCGTAGGTAACGCCCCGTAGGGCAGCGCCGATACCGGGGATCTGCACTGACTCATCCAGATCGTAAACGGTGTGAAACACCGAGTCGCTACGGGGAATGTCGACAATCTTCCGATCGGGAAGGACGCGGCGCAGGCCTGCTGCGAAGCCATGCCATTCCGAGGTGCCGTGAAAATCGTCTACCAACAGAAAGCCGCCCCGCAACAGATATTCGCGCAGCCGCACGGCTTCTGCGTTGCTGAACTGCCACGAACCGGGCTCCACGGCGTACAACAACGGATAGTCGAACAGGTCCTCGTCCATGACGGATACGAGACGGCTTTCGCCAGCCGCTCGTATCCTGGTCAACCGATTGACGCCACGCAACAGATGTTGTTCGGCTGCCGGCCAATCGGTGAGCCAGCGTTGGCGATAAGCGCCATCGCGAGCGGAATGGTGTTGCAGGCGCGCGAATTGAAACTCCGTGTGAAAGGCCAGCGGACCCCTGGCGTCCCAGCCGATTTCGTACGCCGCCGTCCTTGCTGGGCCTGGCGTCGTTGCACCGGAGGTATCGGCCGCGAGCACCGAGACGACCCCTACCCAGAGACCCAGCCCCGCCCAGGCGCACACGCAGCTTGCCAACCTGTCACGCCAGCTCGATGCGAGTACTGGACTGGGTGGCGGAGACAAACATGGCGCCTGGTTGCGCACGGGAAACACTCCCTCGCGGCGCGGCGCGCCAAGTAAAGTGAGTGAAAGACGCAGGGAGCATAGCAGATCTGCTCGTGACGGCATCAGGAAAACACCTGCCATCAATCGGGCACCGTAGGGCGGAAGCTGCCCGATAGATAGCAGTTTTATCCCCTTGAGTATTCGTTGAGAACTGTCTCTATTAAATGCAACTACGGGTGAGGCTAATCGCAGTTCCCCGTCCGGCTTATGACTTCCGAGAGGTTAGTGTGGGCAATATCCAGTAGGTCGTGCAGCGTCGTGCGCTGTCGTTCGGTCATATTCCTGGTTGCTTCGATGCAGATTCCTTCCACGAGTTCTGCGAGTGGATCAATCAGCGGCCCTACCTTGGGGGTGAGAAATATGCGTTTCACCCGGCGATCGTTTCCATCCTCCCGCCGTTCGACCCAGCCCTCTCGTTCCAGGCGGTCAACCACCTTGCCCAGAGGCGGTCTGGCCATGACCAGCCGTTCGGCGAGCTCAGTCTGGGTCTGGCCGTCCTTCCTTCTCAACATGAACAGGGTCTGCCACTGGGTACGCGTCAAGCCAAGGTGTTTCACACGCTGGTTGAAAATCCGCGCAACCATGAGATTGAGTTCATGGATCTGGCGGGTCAGGGGGTTATCCAGGATTTCAGAACTTGCCGGGGCCATATATGGTAATGTAGGAAATTATATCCACAGTTACTATAATTAAAATTATAGTAACTCGTATATCAATTATCGATCAAGCTTTTGACCGAGGACTGCACCATCAATTCATCGAATCCCGCCGCGAAGGATCATGGGCGCCCTGCAGTGGGATCAGGCCTTCCCATGGGTGGGATGGCGTTGTGCTCGCTGTTTGTCTACATCGCATCGGTCTTCTTTGCGACCTCATCTTATGCCAGTTCCGGAGCTGCCGTGATCGGCAGTTACAAAAACCCGGCAAACGCCCAGGCGATTATGGAACAGGTCAATCGGAAACTCTCACTACATGCAGAGGTGAAACAAGCGGTTGTCAATGGCACGCTCTGGCATCGATTGCTAGTGCGCGGACCCGACGCAAGCGCTCTGGTCACCCGGTTGCGCCGAGCCGGTTTTGCAGACACTTGGCTTCTGCCGGATCCGGCCATGACCCCTGTCGCATCCAGCAGCTCAGTCCAGCAGGATTCCGATCGATCGACTCCGGTCGTGCAACAGACGGAGGCTGCTCCCGAAACGCAAGCGTCCGAACCAGTAACACCACCCGCTCTGGCTCCGGTGCACACCCGATTCGCGGACAGTCAAGGATCTCAGCGGCTCATAGATACCATTCAGGGTATCCCCGTGCATCAGATTGTCGTACCCAACCTTCCAGACGACGAGGTGTCCATCATCCTCGATGGCATTGTCAACGAGCCTGTCTGGAGTCAGGTACCAAACTACGACAACATGCTGGTAGCGGTGCCGGGGACCGGCGAGCCGGGGCACTATCCCACCGAGATGCGGATGCTGGCTACAGATCGGGGAATCTATGTAAGCGCGGTCATGTATCAGCCGAAAGACACCCTGGTATCGCGGCTTTCGGTCCGCGACGATTTCATCGATCGGGATACTTTCGGGATTACGCTGGATACCTCGGGTCAGGGCCTGTTCGCGTATTGGTTCATTGTCGCGCTGGGTGATTCACTGATGGATGGTAAGGTTCTGCCTGAGAGAAATTACCAACGTGATTGGGACGGACCCTGGATCGGCAAGTCAGCCTCGCTCGACGATGGCTGGAGCGTCGAAATGTTTCTACCGTGGTCTATGATGAACCTCCCGGAAACCGATGGGCCGAGGAAGGTAGGATTTGCGGTAAGCCGCCAGGTGTCGCATACCAACGAGCGTTATCAGTGGCCGGGCCATCCATATGCGTCGTCCCAGTTCGTCTCTGCGTTGAATACGATGGAAGTGCTCGGCGTAGAGCCGCGCCAGCAATTCTCAGTCATCCCTTATACGTCGTCTACCATCGATCAGGCCCGCGACGAAACCGAATTTAGAGTAGGTGCGGACCTGACCTGGAAACCTTCCCCGAGTTTCGAGGTAGCCGCCAGCGTAATGCCGGACTTTGGCGCCGTCGAGGCAGATGACGTGGTACTCAATCTCACCGCCCAGGAAACGTTTTTTCCCGAAAAGCGCCTGTTTTTTCTGGAGGGGAATGAAGTATTCGAGAGTACGCCGCGTTCCAATCCGGGCAATATCATGCGCACTATCACCAACGACAATTTCGCAACCACATCCCGCAAAGTTTTTTCGTTGGCCCTCGGACCCACACCGATCTCGCTGATGAACACCAGACGTATTGGCGGCACCGCAAACCAGGTCACCGTACCGGGTGGCGTGATCGTCAATCGAGGCGAACGTAACTTGCCTACCGATCTGCTTGGAGCCGCTAAAATAACAGGCGCATTGGGTCATCTTCGCTACGGAATTCTCGCTGCCACCGAAGACGATGTGGAATGGCTTGGACGGGCTGTGGACGGACGTGAGGTGGATATCGAAGACGACGGCCGGAATTTTGGCGTGGCTCGTTTTCTGTATGAGAGAGTAGGTAGTAGCCGCCAGTCCTTGGGGTATATAGGCACACTGGTGAGTGGTCCACTCTACGATGCGGAGGTTCATGGTGTGGATGCCCACCATACGAGTGGCAGTGGCCGCGTGATAGCCGACGTGCAGTTCATTGCCAGTAACGTCGATGGTCTCGCTGGACGAGGTGGGTTGTTCGACCTGAAATACTCATCGAGCGCCCGTATACAGCACAAATTCGAACTCGACTATTTCGATGAAGATGTGAACTTCACCGATCTCGGGTTCCTCGCGCGCAACGACTACACGGCCGCGCAGTATGCTTTCATCTACAACAACACCAAGGGTACCGGCTTCTTGAAAGACATCCGCGGTACGGTCATCTTGCGCGAACAGCGCAATGTCAGCCAACACCGTAGAGTTGGCGACAGCGGTATTTTCTGGCGCAATTCGATGGTTTTGCCTGGACGCAATACCGTCAAAACCGGCATTGGCTGGTTACCGGAACGGTGGGAAGACATCGACAGTCGAGGTAACGGTTCGTATAAAACCGAAGACCGTTGGTGGTGGGATGTGCTGGTGGCCACGGATGCCAGCCGTAAACTGAGCTATTCGGTAAGTATTGGCGGGTTGCAGGAAGACCTCGGAGACTGGACCTACAACCTCAGTGCGGGCGTTACGTACCGGCCTAATGACAATCTGTCACTCGATGTGGACGTCAAATATAAACGCCGGGATGGTTGGCTGGTCTATCAGGGCGGGCGAAATTTCGGTGCCTATCATGGTCCCGACTGGCAGCCGAGCATCAAGATGAACTGGTTTCTGGCGCCCCAGCACCAACTCAGTTTTACGCTGCAGTGGGCGGCGGTACGCGCCGACGAACGCGGGTTCTTTGAGATACCCTTAGGCGATGGTGATCTCAGAGCAGCTTCTCGCACGCTGAATAATCATGACTTCACAGTCAGCTTGATTACCGTTCAATTACGTTATCGTTGGGAGATCGCGCCCCTCACGGATTTCTATGTGGTTTACAACCGAGGCAATAACGTGGAGAACCTCATCGACGCCGACTTCGGCGATCTGTTCGAAAGCGCCCTGCGCGACCCCATATCGGACAACTTCATCATCAAGCTGAGATACCGGTTCGGCAACTGATTCTCCGTTCTAACACATTCGCGGCTTGGTGGTGCTTCCCGAAAGCGGCCATCCAGAATTGGCCGTGTTACGATGGCTTGTCTCTTGAACTCAGCAACAAATCCCGCGAATCGTATTTACCCCCTCTCCCCTCGGTCAAGGACGGCTCCTGTTTCCAACGCCAACGTATTGTGGCGTGTATTCACGAATTGACTGAACCCTGCAACGAGCCTAGATATGCGTACGGGGCTGGTCTGCTGACGAAACGGTCGTGACGCGGGGCAAAAAAAACGCTGCAAAAGGCAGAGTGAAACTCCTCAGCATGTACAACTGTGCCGGTGGTAAGCGTAGACTGGCGATGGTAGCGAGGACGCCAACCTGGCGAACAGTCGCCGCCCACAACACGTCACGAACATGTCCTATTCGCTAACTCAAATGACACACACTGTAAAATTCCCAGTTATCCTGAAATATTCGATGCCGGATGGTTCGCTTGCAGTGGAAATGCTAAGGCTCACTGGAGGTACATTTACGAGGGTCGATGATGTAAGGGAGCACGTCAGCGAAGTCGAAGTATCTGAATTCACGATGGGTCGTTATGCCGTAACTTTTGAACAATATGATCGGTTTTCTAAAGCAACGGGTAGAAAGCTTCCAGGTGCTTGTGGTTGGGGAAGAAGCAATCGACCTATCATGAAAGTAACCTGGTTTGATGCGACAGCTTATGCGCAATGGCTAAGTGATGTCACAGGAGAATATTTTCGTCTTCCTACGGAAGCCGAATGGGAACATGCATGCCGAGCAGGAACCAAAACAGATTACTCTTTTGGTGAAAACATCACTAAAGAACAGGCTAATTTTGATAGAACAAATTGTAAAACAATGCCAGTTGGAAGCTATCAACCGAACGCGTTTGGTCTTTATGAAATGCATGGGAATGTATGGGAGTGGTGTTCTGATTGGTACGACAAATATCCCACGGGGAAAGTGAAAGATCCTAAGGGACCAGTTACTGGTAAGTACCGTGTATTGCGGGGTGGTTCCTGGTTCGTCAATGCCGGGTTAACGCGTTCAACGAGCCGGGCTTGCGACGAGCCGGGGGAGCGCGACCACAGCAGAGGCTTTCGACTAGCCGGACGTTAAGTACTTGTACGCGGTTGGTTAATCGGTCTAATAACGCAGAACGGATTCGCGGTGTGCGAGCGACGGGGAAACCGAGGCGTGTCAGTGAATCGTGCGCGGGTCCTGTCTGCGCAATACTACGGCTGCTTGACGAACCGAGTCCAGATTCGGGTTGACCGCCACTGCCTGCTCGAATGCCAGCAGCGCGGAGCTAACGTCGCGCGCGCGCAGGCAGATCTGCCCGAAGCCGCTGAGCGCGCCGAAATGGCGCGGTTCGAGTTCGAGCGTGCGCCCGATGTCGTCGAGACTATCGGCGTCGCGCTCTTCGACGAATCGTAACGTGGCACGTTTGTTCCACGCTTCCGCCCAGTTCGGCCACCGTTCGACCATCATGTTCAGCTCGTGATCCGCGGCAGTTGGATCGCCGGTTTCGAGCGCTGCTATGGCGCCACGCATTGCACGAGCGGCATCCGCGTCTTGGTGACCACTCCAGATTGCCCAGATGCGTCGTTCCGCGTCCGCGCGATCACGTGGATCGCTAGCTCCGCGAAGCAGATCGAAGAGTGCGTCGAGTTTTGGTGTGCTTGGTATGGAAGCCGTCATCATCGTTACGAGCACCTGCTCGATACGCATCACAATCGGGTTGAACATTACCAGTCCCCTACAACGCTTCGGCGAACTTGGCCTCGGTGCGGTGGTAGTTCTCCTGCCCGGGATTGCGTTGCATGATCGCACGCCACTCGTCGGTCGCGAACACCTTACTCATCACCTCGTGCCGCGTAGCGATATGGTCCCAGCGAATAATCCAGGTCACGGTAGCCGGACCGAGGTCGTCCTGCGGTTTGCCGTTGACCTGAACGGGCTCATCGATATTGACCCAGAAGCCTACAAGATCCAGATGCTCACGGATGTAAGGTAACGCCATTTCATTTGCCCAGGCCTTGTATTCCTCCATACAGCTGGGCTCGTAGTGGTAGTTGCGGATCTCGTAGATCATCCCATGCCCTCCCGAAGATCCCGCCGAGTGTATACCTGTCAGTGGTTTGTGGTGAGTAAGCGCGACGTTCAGATCACCCGCAGTGATACACTTCGTCCCATGGCGATCTTCGATCTCGGACCAATTCGTTTTGTGGTGGAGCACCGGGCAGTGGGCGCTGATGGCGGACCCACCTTGCGGGTATGTGACCAGTCCGGGGGACGCGAGCTGCTTCGCTTCGACTGCTTTGCCAAGAACCCACACTGGCACGTCGACCCGAGCGGGAATGAAGTGATCCAGAAAATCGAGACGGTAGGGAGCCCGATCGACTGGACGCTCTCCGAGTTGCGTGGCGGGCTCTCCGCCTTGCTCGCGCGCGCGGAGTTCACAGCCGAGCTACCAGGCGGGTACGATAGCGTACTGGACGCGGTCGAGGACGCGCTACGGAACCCGCCGACGAATTGAGCGCGCAGGCGGTCTGTCGACCCACACGAACATCACGAATGGCAATGTATGCAACGCTGTCGAAACAAGATGAGGCATCACACCCCACCTCATTTTGAGACCGCTTCCAGCTAAGCTGGTATCTTTCCTTTTCATTCACGGCGAAGGATACACACTGTGACCGCCGTCGATACGCAACAGGCGCTCTTCGCAAACGAGGCGTTTTGCCTCGCATTCACGCAAAAGGACGCCGATGCGATGGATGCATTGTGGGCGCGGCATGCACCGCTGATCTGCGTTCATCCCGGTTGGCCGCGTCTGACAGCAAGAGAAGAAATCATGGAAAGCTGGCGGAGGATCCTCGCAAACCCGAATCAACCTGGCATGGACTTCTACGATCCTCAAACCCACGCGCATGCGTCAATAGTGCTGGTGACCTGCTATGAGCAACTGCCTGGGGGAGTGTGCTTGGCAACAAACGGATTTATCGAAGAAGACAGCGCGGTGCGGATGGTGCTCCACCATTCAGGGATGTGTGGTAACCCACCCGCAAGCTAATGAGATAGAGGCCCCTGGACAGCTCCATAATTTAAAAAGATAATAGTTTCTATATTTTTTGGGAGAAGAGACAATGGCAGTCGAGTTAAACCACACCATCGTTCCGGCCCGCGACAAAGAGGTGTCAGTGCGATTTTATGCCGACATGTTCGGCTTCACGTACGAAGGCCCATTCGGGCATTTCGAACCAGTCCGTATTGAAAGCCAACACCTGACGCTCGATTTCGACAACCGAGAATCGTTTGCGCCTCAACACTACGCCTTCAAAGTGAGCGAAGACGAATTCGACGAGATATTCGACAAGATCAAGAAACGAGGATTGGTATACGGTAGCGGCCCCGGTACCTCGGAGGACATGGACATAAATCACTGGGATGGAGGTCGAGGCGTTTACTTCCGTGATCCGAGCGGGCACTTACTGGAGCTCCTAACACGTGACTACACGCCGGAACTTTTTGAGCAGCACGAATAACTGATACACGGGCGTCGTGTGACGAGCTTGCCAGGAACACGGACAATGTCGTCCCGACATCGGCGTCTACGGTTACCTTGATGGCAACGAAGAAGGCATACAATAGAACCTCGTTTGGAAATGAGGAGCCCGCATGAACTTTTTAGACCAGACGTTTAACAACGAGCGCATCGATCTTCATGGCAAGTCGTTTCACGGTTGCACCTTCAACAACTGTGAGCTCGTCTACGACGGCGACCGATCGCCGACATTCAAGGACAACCAGTTCATCGACACGGTGTTCGTCTTCACGGGGGCCGCAGTGCGCACACTGTACCTACTCGGGAACATCTACCATGCTGGCGCGGGCGGACATGAAGTGATAGACAAAACCTTCAACGACATCCGTGACGGAGCGATCCACGGCCACGAGGTGCGCACCATCGCACCACATACGGTGGATCACAGTTTGGCTTGAAGGTGGCAGTGGACTCACCCCCTGGGTAAGGAGGCCGCTCACATCTTCTCAGAAGCCACTCACAAGCCAAGCCTGTTAGGCCGCAGGGCGGTAACAGAGGGATACCGTCTCAAGCAGCAAGATTGCTCCCGCAAGTAGTGTCCGAGACAATGGTAACGCAACGGATCAACTCAATGAAAACAGTCCCTGAAGTGACAGGCAATAAACGGCGTCCGGTTGGCCTTCCCTTGACTGCACCAAGGCGCTTCCCGTGCTGCGTACGCTTCCGTTGTATACGCGTTGCCACGATGAACCCAATCCGAACAATCCAATCGAGTATTGCTTGATCTTCTCGGGACATAGAGGCGTATGATTGTGCCGAGCCTAGATAGACAGGAGCGTGCGCCATGCCATCAATCAGGTTTCGCTTCAATACCGAGTGCCAGTTGACGATAGAAGGGGGCTCTTATGAAGAAGCTTATCTGAGGTTCAAGGATTTCATGCACGGCGAAACGCCTATTTCTACCCAAGAGGGGCTGGAAATCTGTCCACCTGAAGATCCTATAATTTTCTTTGAGGTTGACGACCAAACCGACTACAACACCATCGATAATTTCAAGGGTGATTTTGTCGAGGATATCGTTGCAAACTGCTCAGACGATATCCAAGCAAGAATAGATCATCAGGCTATTCGTTAAGTCGCAAGTGGAGCCCACGACCTAACGATCTCCTTCACTTCTTCGTGGCTAGCCCAAGCGCTGCGCGATCCGGATAGCCGAGTGCAACCAGAAACATGACGCTCTTGCCCGCCGCGTGGGGTGAGAAGAATTCCGTCACTTCGTCATCGAAAAAAGTTAATCCGGTAGCGCCGAAACCCTGAGCGTAGGCAGCGAGATACATGCGACCCCCCGTGATTCCTCCCTCGAGCTGTGCTGCGCGATAGCCGCGGTTGCCAAAGTGTTCAAGCACTGCCGGTAGCGAGCAAAGGGAATAGACATTCACAGCCGCGTCACCCGCGAGGGCCTGGCCGAGGTCCAGCTGACCGGCAATCGCGCGGAAATCTCCTTCGCGCAGCAATTCGAGGGAACGCTCATCGCGCTGGTAGTAGTACGCACCGGGCGCGAGACCTTCGACCGCGTGCACGATCACGTAGTAATCGAGCAACGTGGAACCAGGTTCCAATACGTCGGCTGCAACTCCTCGGGTGGCGCTGTCGAGCACCGTGGACAATGCCGGGAACGTGATTGCGCGAGTGCGGTCAAACGCACGCGTGGATCCGCGTCTGCGAATGACATCGCCGAGCGAACGCCGAGACCGCTTTGTTTTCTCAATAGGTTCGAGGGGATAGTGCGGTGTTCCTGCAATCTTGGGTTTTGCTGTTGCCAACGGGCATCGCCAGGCCGCCGCCGCCGCCCCGTCCACCAGCGAAGACGCTCGATGCATATCGCGAATGGACGGATAGTCGACTTCCGAGCGCGACAGCGGTTCCGTCTCGAGCGTAAGTGTCGGCATCGGTGGCGCCGCCGGCATTGGTATCTCGCTGCAGCCGAGGGGTACGATCGTGAGTGCCGCTTCACGCTCCGCGTCGAGCCCCAGCAGCGCCTCGACGCGCTCGTCAGCAAACCCCAGCACAACCGTTGGACGTAACAACTCGGCATCCGCAACGGCGAGAAGATTGGCATGCAGGGTACCGGCATCCCAAAAGCAGTGCCGATAGGTCCGTGCCTGGTATTTCCATGCGTTTCGCCAATAGGTGGAAACACTCACCAGGGTGGCGGGGGCTCGCGCAATCGGTGCGTAAGCGCCAGAGGCGTCCGCCAGCACGGAACGGTAATCCCCCGTACGCAGTCTGTGCAACGCATAGTCGTTGGGACCGAAGTGGTACACGCCAGCGGCAAGGCCCGGCAAGTTGCCGGTCACGAGATAGAGGTCAATATGGTAGAGGGCCCCGGTGTTGGGATAGGCGCGAAAAACCATCTCGCCACCACCGGGATACTGCTTGCGCTTGATGATGCCGGCGGCCAGGTAAAGTGTGCGTGCGAGCACGTCGAGATCCGGAATCCGTTGCACGATACTTTGATCTTCGACTGCGGCCGGGGGGTTCCCGATCATGTCCAGCGCCGGGGGCGTCGCGGCCGCTAGGACTTTCGGATCAGACGGCAACGGTAAGGACTCGACGTCGCAATAGATCTTGAAGGGCCGGGGTTGGTTGCTCCAGTCGAGAAAGTGCGGGTCGCTGCGCTGCTTGGTCTCGCTGTGCTTGGTCGCCTCGTGATAACGAAGGGCAGCTGCGAACTCCAGATTTGAACTGGAATGGTTCATCGGCGTTCCGAGGCGTCCCACATGGGTTCGCTCAACTTCTCCGCGAGCGAAGAGAACACCAGGTTGGCGCTGATTCTCTGTTCACGGTACCGCCCGTATCATCCCTTGCTAGGTTCCTTGAATTTGGCTGCTTCCTCAGATCCGCCGGTTGCGTCGCCCTCGCTATAGGAGTGAGCGCCAGCGCCCGCCAGTTTTCCACCTTCTACGATCAGATACTCTTCCCTTATCGGTTTGTCGTCGAACCAACATTCCAAAATCTCCCGAACCCCTGCCGCATAACGAGCTTGCGCTGCAAGTGAGGTTCCAGACGTATGTGGTGTCATTCCATGGTTTGGCATCGTTCTCCAGGGATGGTCTCTTGGTGCGGGCTGCGGAAACCAGACGTCACCTGCGTAACCCGCCAATTGACCACTCTCGAGCGCCTTGGCGATCGCATTCCGATCACAAATTTTCCCACGCGCGGTATTAACAAGATAAGCCCCACGCTTCATCCTGTTGATCATCTTCTCGTCAAACAGATGTTCCGTTTCAGGATGAAGCGGGCAATTAATCGTTACAACGTCACAGACCTCAACCATGGACTCGACGCTGTCATGAACTGTCACCCCAAGTTCTCTTGCCACGTCCTCTGGCAGTCTGTGTCTATCGTAGTAGTGAAGTTTTACATCGAAAGGCTTCATACGTTGCAGAACCGCCAACCCAATTCGACCAGCAGCAACAGTACCAACATGCATGCCTTCGACATCGTAAGATCTGGACACGCAATCAGCGATATTCCATCCGCCTTTCAAAACCCAGTCGTGCGAGGGAATGTAGTTTCTAACGAGCGCCAAGATCATCATGACGACATGCTC
>SMUZ01050475.1_pt1 | contig 11582 bp, 9 predicted proteins | sample 2456421 | NCBI WGS metagenome assembly SMUZ01 (sample SAMN11095932, study PRJNA526329) | marine sediment metagenome | biome: Marine sediment; feature: Surficial sediment; material: Deep marine sediment; isolation source: Hadal surficial sediment | place: Pacific Ocean | collected 2014-11 | depth 0-1... | reverse complement strand
ATCCCCATCGCCAATGCAGCACCACGAACTTCCAACCGTGGAAAACCTAACAAACCAAAAATCAGAACCGGGGCAAGTAAAGCATTAAGGAGTACAATCGACAAATTAATCATCATGGCAAAACGAGTTTCCCCGGCGCCCCGGATGATACCGAGAGCTACAAAATTTGTCAAAACCAAAGGACCAAACAAAGCAATCGTTCTTAAATAAATGATTCCTGCTTCCCTTGCTCCGGAACCGGGTTCTTTAATCAGTTTGAATATCGCCGGTGCGCCGAAAAACCATACAAATGAAATCAGGAATGCCATCATTATGCCAAGCATCAATGCTTGACCCAAAATGTGATTCGCTTCCCATTTGTTATCTGCGCCTAAATAACGATTGATAATGATCGAGCTACCCACGATAAAGGGTAAAAGAATCGTTAAGATAACAACGATAATTTGAATGGCCATTCCATGACCTCCGAAAGCAGTTGCACTGATTTTCCCGATTAGAATCGCCTCAAATGTCAACATAAAGGTTGGAGAGGAAAGGTCTATTACGGCCGGCAGAGAGGTCTTTAGAACACTTTTTAAGGGAGACTTTTCAGCCAAATTGCTATCCGATACCTAAATCACTATATACGTTTACAAGAAGTATTGACTGCCTTTGGAAGCCTGTCAATCATAGTATTCCAAACCGAGGTGGGTAATAAGCTCTTCGCCTTTCAAGTGCCGAAGGGTGTTTTTTAATTTCATAAGTTGGATAAAAAGGTCATGTTCAGGATAAAGACCCTCCCCGGACATGGGACTTTTGAAATAAAAGGACAACCATTCCTGAATACCTTTCATTCCGGTCCGGCCGGCCAGGTCCAGAAAAAGAATGAGGTCCAAAACAATGGGAGCCGCTAAAATACTATCGCGGCAGAGGAAATTAATTTTGATCTGCATCGGGTATCCCAACCAGCCGAAAATATCGATACTATCCCACCCTTCTTTGTTATCTCCTCGCGGTGGATAATAATCAATTCGGACTTTATGATACATATCACCGTACAAATCAGGATAAACATCAGGTTGCAGGATGTGCTCCAGCACGCCGAGTTTGCTGACTTCTTTACTCTTGAAAGATTCGGGATCATCCAACACTTCGCCATCGCGGTTACCTAAAATATTCGTTGAGAACCAGCCATTCAAACCGAGGTAGCGGGCTTTTAGACCTGGCGCAAGAATGGTTTTCATAAGGGTCTGGCCGGTTTTGAAATCTTTACCGCAAATGGGTACGCCTTTGCTCTTTGCAAATTCGATCATTGCCGGAAAATCCGTCGACAAATTTGGCGCGCCATTGGCATAAGGCACACCTTCCGCAATTGCGGCATAAGCATAAAGCATGCTCGGTGCAATCCCGGGATGATTTTCTTTCATGGCCTTTTCAAAGGATGCCAAATCCTGATAAATCGGATTGTCTGGCTCTAAATAAACTTCAGTGCTGCCACACCAAACCATGGCCATTCTTTGTAAATCATTCTCACGTTTAAAATTTTGCATATCCTCGCGAACTTGTTCAGCCAATTCCCACTTGGTCGGCGCGGATTTTACATGTTTACCCTCAAGTTTCTTCACATATTTCTGATCGAAAATAGCCTTCCAGGGTTTTACGGCTTCCAATTCAGGCTTTATCTGTTCCAACAGATATCTATCTAACACGCCTGCATTCTTCGCTGCCTGATAGCAGTTATCTTCAAAAATATCCCAGCTGCCAAAAACCAGGTTGTCCAAATCTGTCAGTGGAATAAAATCTTTAATCTTAGGAACACGGTTATCCGTCCGTTTACCCAAACGAATCGTTCCCATTTGAGTAACAGATCCGATAGGTTTGGAAATGCCTTTACGAACCGCTGCAACGCCAGCAATAAAAGTAGTGCTTACCGCTCCCAAACCCGGTAATAAAACGCCTAGCTTTCCCTTAGGCTCCTCTATTTTAATCTCTTTTTTCTCCAAAATTTTTTCTCCAAAATTTACAATATTAAAAACTTCTCAAAATTTGCATTCCGAGCATTAATCAGCCACTCTATCTACTTCAGCCTGACTAAGCTTCTGGTCCTTTTTACCGCTCTCTGCCACCCAAATATGATAAACCCGCTGAGCCGCCGTGATATTTGCAAAAACCGCAATGAGTAGAATCGCAAAAATCAGAGTACCGATATGAAAAATTGAAAGAATGGCGCCAAAGCCGATGTAAACAACCCGTTCGGGCCGCTGCATGATACCAACTTTGCATTGAAGTCCTAGCGCCTCGGCCCTGGCGCGAACGTAACTTACCATAACCGAACCGCCTAATGCAAACGAAACCGCGATGGAAGTGATGAACATGTCCAACTTGACAAAATAAAACGCCATACCAAAAAACATGATAACTTCCGAGTAGCGATCTAATGTGGAATCATAGAGTGCGCCAAATTTGGTGACTCGCTTGGTTGCCCGCGCCACTTTCCCGTCGATGATATCGAATGTTCCGGCGAGCAGTATGATCCAGCCGGCAACGGCCAGATGCCCTAAAGCAAACAGCACCGCAGCTCCGATGGTTACAATAAATCCAATGGTTGTAAAAAAATTGGGGTTGAGCTTTAATCTAACAAAAAATTGAACGACCGGATTGATAAGATTCAAGTACCAATTCTTAATACCATCGGGCAGAACGTTGATTTTCCATCTAAAAATATTAAACGAAGCCAATTTTAGTACTCCTCCTATTTACCCTTTTTACCCTTCCCTTCAATAACGAGTACAAACTCACCTTTTAATTTGATTTGCGCAAGGTTTTCATTTAACTCGCTTAAATACCCCCGATGCACCTGTTCAAATTTTTTTGTAATCTCTCTGACAACAGCCACTTTTCGATCTCCAAAAAAAATCAGCAGATCAGAGAGTGTCCGTGGAATCCGGTGGACGGATTCGTACAAAATTATCGTTCTTGTCTCTTCTTTTAATTTTTCTAATCTGGTCTTACGGCCTTTTTTTACCGGCAAAAAACCTTCAAATACAAAACGATCGGTCGGCAACCCTGACAAAATCAGGGCCGGGACAAAAGCCGTCGCCCCGGGAATTGTTTCAACTGCCAAACCATTTCTTAAACACTCGCGTACCAGTCGAAAGGCCGGGTCGGAAATACCGGGAGTTCCTGCGTCAGAAACCAGGGCAATTTCTTCACCGTTCTGAAGTTTCCTGATTAAAACAGGAGTCTTTTTTTCCTTATTAAAATCAAAATAGCTGGTGGTTGGTGTTTTAATCCTATAATGGTCTAAAAGAATCCGTGTGTGCCGAGTATCTTCTGCGGCAATCAAGTCCACTTTTTCGAGTACTTCAATAGCCCTGAGAGTAATATCTTTTAGATTGCCTATTGGTGTACTGACAATAAATAACGTACCCGGAGACAAATCATTTTCTGTGTCCGCCATCAAGTATCAAAGCTCAGCGTTTGTTTCCTCTTCAATTCTGGCGAAAGAAGCTCCGTTCGTATTCAAAACTTCGGCCAAACTTTTCCTGAGAATTCTCAAAGTTTCATCCACCAGTTCGCGGGGCAAATTCAACGACGGCCGGAAGCGAATTGCACGCTCTCCGCTTGGCAGTGCGATCAAACCATTTTGATAAGTTTTGCTTAAAAAGTGATTGCGAATTTCACTATTCGGCAAATCAAAAGCAATCATGAATCCCCGACCCCGCACGCCGTTTACGATATTATCAAACTCGACTTCAAGCTGCTGTAATTGGGTCAGGAAATATTCACCGACATTGCGGGCATTTTCAATGAGTTTGTCTGTCACAATAATTTCAAGGTATTTTCGAAACCTGACCATGTCCACAAGATTGCCACCCCAGGTCGAATTCAAACGACCCGATTCCTGGAAAACATTATCATCAACTTCATCAATTCTTTTGCTGCATAAAAAACCACAAACCTGGGTTTTCTTACCAAAGACCAGTATGTCCGGCTTGACGCCAAAATGTTCATAACACCACATTTTGCCGGTTAGTCCGATTCCGGTTTGGACTTCATCAAAAATAAGTAAAATGTCGCTTTCGTCAGCGACCGCGCGCAACTTCTGAAAAAACTCTTTCCTGAAATGACTATCGCCGCCTTCTCCCTGGATAGGCTCGATAATAATTGCCGCGATATCATCACGACGCTCTTGAACAGCGGCTTTAATTTCATGAATAGCTTTATTTTCAAGGGCGATTACTTCATCTAAATTTGCTTCATTAAATGGAAACGGAATTTTCGGATTGGTAATCCTCGGCCAATTAAATATCGGAAAGTATTTTGTTTTTCTCTTATCGGTATTTGTAAGCGACAAAGTATAGCCGCTTCTGCCGTGGAAAGCCTCTCTAAAATGAATGATCTGCGAGCCCTTCTCCTCTTTGATGCCCTTCTGAAAATTCTTGCGGACTTTCCAATCAAAGGCAGCCTTCAAGGCGTTTTCAACAGCCAAAGCGCCACCGCTGACTAAAAATAAATATGGCAGATGCTCAGGAATGGCGTACTTTGAAAATGTCCGCACGAACTCAGCCATTTCAGTGGTGTAAAAATCCGAGTTTGAGGGCTTCATTATAGCAACGCTGAGAATTTTTTCTTTAAATTCCGGGTCGTGCATCCCCGGGTGATTGTGCCCGATGGGAGCCGTGGCAAAGTAACTGAACATATCCAAATACTTTCGTCCGCTCAGAGAATCGTAAATATAATTGCCCTCGCTCTTCTGCAAATCGCCGACTATTTTGCTGTAGCCGTCAACTAACATATGTTCATTCAATGTTGGAAAGACGTCTTGTGGTGTAAGTTTTAACACAGGTGTTTCTCCTACGATTTCAGTAATGGATCTCTTGTCTTTCTCTGTATTCAGCTGTCAGCTAAAAAACTAAACGCTGAAGACTGACAGCTCATTATTAATAATTATCGATCTGGGCGCGTTGCAACTTGCCGGAATAATCCACAAAAACGGTTTTAGTTTCCGTGTAAAACTCATACACTTCCCAACCGCCCTCGCGATGGCCATTACCGGTTTCCTTCACACCGCCAAACGGCATGTGCGCCTCCGCACCGATTGTCGGACCATTAATGTAAGTAATGCCGGCTTCGATGTCACGCATGGCCTGAAAGCCCCGATTTACATCATTGGTATAAATTGAAGAGGAAAGTCCGTAAGGCGAGTTGTTCAGGACTTTCACCGCTTCTTCATAAGAACCCACACGCAAAACCGACAGCACCGGGCCAAAAATTTCCTCCTTGGCAATTCTCATCTCCGGGGTCACTTCCGAAAAAATCGTCGGCTCATGGAACCAGCCTTTGGCACAGTCGCCCTCAGAGTAAACATTTCCGCCGGTCACCAGCTTCGCCCCTTCGGATTTACCGATTTCAACATATTCCTGAACGGTTTTTTGCTGATCCTCGTTAATCAGGGGACCGACTTGAGACTCCGGTTTAAGCCCGTCGCCTAATTTCAGTTTTTGCGCTGCCGAAACCAGCATACCCATAAATTGATCATGAATTTTTTCGTGCAAAATGAGACGGCTGGTAGCCGTGCAGCGCTGGCCAGTGGTACCAAATGCGCCCCAGAGAACGCCCTCTAAAGCCAAATCCAAATCGCCATCATCCATGACGATCTGAGCATTTTTACCGCCTAATTCCAAAGAAACTCTTTTCAACGTCTCACTCGCCGATTTGGAAATGGATTTGCCGACTCCGGTTGAACCTGTAAAAGAAATTAAGTTTACATCCGGGTGAGTTACTAACGGTATACCCACCCCGTTTCCACCGCCGTGCACCAAATTCAGTACTTTAGGCGGTACGCCGGCTTCCAACAAAATCTCAACAAAAGTAGCCGCGGTCAAGGGTGTATCACTCGCCGGTTTAAACACCACGCAGTTTCCACAAACCAAAGCCGGGAAAATCTTCCAGGTTGGGATGGCCATGGGAAAATTCCAGGGTGTGATGATACCGGCAACGCCTATCGGCAACCGAATTGACATATTAAATTTATTAGGCAATTCTGAAGGAACTGTGTGCCCGAACATGCGGCGGCCTTCAGTTGCAGCGTAATAAGCCGTATCGATGCCTTCTTGAACATCGCCCCGGGTTTCATCGAGAACTTTACCCATCTCGCGGGTCATATTTTTAGCGATCTCCTCTTTGCGTTCGGCCATGATGTCACCGACTCTGCGAAGAATATCCCCGCGCGCCGGGGCTGGCGTTAACCGCCATTTATCAAACGCTTCGCGGGCAGATTTAACTGCCGCTTCGACGTCAGGTTTAGCGGAGCTAGGAAAAGTGCCAACCACCTCATTCCAGTTAGCGGGATTGCGATTCTCGAAAGTTTCTCCACTCAGTGCGTCCACCCACTCGCCGTGAATATGATTTTGATACTTCATGCTCATTCGTGAACCTCGTTTACATTTGAAATTGAATAACCAATAGATGTTAAAAGTAAAACTCTAAAAGATAGAAAAAAATAGGTTAAAAGTCAACCCAGATTAACGGCTGTTTTTTTAAAATCGACACGATTAAGGTAATGAATTTACAACTTTACACTAAAACTAGTCGAGGATAAAATTATTTTCTTTCGCATGTGTCTTAGACGCAATTTTTAAGCCGCGCTCAACAACATTATAATCAAATGTGCAATTTTCGTCAATTTCAACGTCGTTCCAAACAACTGAATTTCTTAAGGAACAGCTCTGGCCTACCCGGCAATTATCACCGATTACAGAATTATTAAGAATCACGTGATCGTCAATTTTGCAATTATTGCCGAGCACGACATTCCCTTCAATCGAAACAGCACGACCGATCTCACAATTTTCTCCTTGCAAAATACCGTCCTGCAATTCTTCTTTTATACTTAAATTAATCCTATTCTCAAAAAAATCCCAGTGAACCTGCTGATAAGCGGCAAAATTGCCAACGTCTAACCAGTAACAATTATCATTAAAACCATAAATTCGTTCCTGCTTTTTAACTAACTCAGGGAAAACATCTTTTGCGAAAAAGTACTCCCGCTTTTCAGGAATCCAACCAAAAATCTCCGGTTCTAGTAAATAAATACCCATATTTACCTGGTGACTAAATATCTGACCAGCTGCGGGTTTTTCTGAAAATTGCGTAATTTTGTCCTGCTCGTCTGCCACCGCAATACCAAATGGGCTGGGATTGTCAACACTGGTTAACCCGACCGAGGCCAGCGCTTTCTTTTCGCGATGAAATTGAACAAAATCAGAAATATTTAAATCGGTGATCACGTCTCCGGAAACCACCAGAAAAGTGCCGTCAACCAATTCGGAGGCTAATTTCACAGCACCTGCTGTGGGGTAATCAACATCGGCGGTGATGTAGCTGATTTTAGCGCCAAACTGCGAGCCGTCCTTAAAATGATCTTTAATAAGATCCGGTAGATAATAAAGAAGAAAAACGATTTCCGTAATATTGTGCTTTTTCAAGAGGAGTATCGTGTGCTCAAGCAGAGGCCGGTTAACAATGGGGACCATCGGTTTGGGTAAATTGCGCGTCAGCGGTCGTAAGCGAATTCCTAAACCGCCGGCTAAAACGAGGGCTTTCAATATATATTCCTAACCCGGATAAACCGGAAATCCCAAACCTGTGGTGAGTTAAGTCGAATCCATCCCAGAATCAAATCCCAAAGTGAACCGACAAGAGAAAGGCAGCGACTGTAGATCCTAAATCGATGATCGTAAATAATATATCGTCTAGCAGAATTCCGGACCTGGACTCGAACATATACGATTTACGATATGCGATATGCGATTTTAAAAAAAAATTCGACTTCTCCAATCGCAGATGATCAATCAAATTATCGACAAAAGTTTTGTCGATGTCTGGCGCTAAACGCCTAGCGTGAGGGACGAATGGTTTCCCCAGGTCGGATGTCACTGCTGGCGTAATCTTCGGGGGATAACTTCGGGTGCAATATGCTGTTCTTGCCAATTCTGAAATTGGGAGGAATTTCGGTGTCTTTTCCGACCACAACCATTCCGTTGGACAAATGATGCGGCTTTTCTTTATTAGGAGTATCGGCAGATCCGGTTCCCAAAACAGCATTTTCTCCGACTCTAACAAGTTTATCCAAAATGCTTTCTTTGATTTGTGCCCCCGCCGAGATTTGTGAATCATGCATGATGACTGAATCAACTACACTAGCGTCTTTAGCTACAAAAACGCCGGGCGAAAGGATTGAATTCTCCACGTGACCCTCGATGGTGCAGCCGGGTGAAATAACCGAATTCTTAACGGAGCATTTCGTCGAAAAAAACGTCGGCGGACGATCGCCCAGGCGGCCTTCCTCCTCAACATTTGTGTGTACATCCCACTTGTATAAATTTAGACCTGAATTAATGCCCAACAAATCCATATTTGCTTTCCAGTAAGCTTCCAGGGTGCCGACGTCTCGCCAGTATCCTGCAACCGGATAGGCAAAAACACGGTCATTTTCAATTGCAGCCGGAATAATATTTTTGCCGAAATCGTGTTCCTTATGACTCCGCAAAGCATGCAGCAAATAGTTTGTATTAAACACATAAATACCCATCGAAGCTAAGTTGTTACGGGCTTTCTCCGGTTTCTCCTCCCAATCGGTTATGCGGCTGCCTGCATCTGTTATGGCAATGCCAAAATGAATCGTATCTTCCCAGGGAACGGTCATCATGCCGACAGTAAGATCTGCTTTGTTTGTGATATGAAAATCGATGAGCAGCGAATAATCCATTTTGTAAATATGATCGCCGGACAGGATCAAAACACGATCAGATGCATTTGATTCGATAAAGTCGATGTTTTGGCGTACAGCATCGGCGGTGCCTTTGTACCAGTCGTAATCTTTTTGTCCGGTTCTTGGCGGCAGAATCTTCGCTCCTCTTGTTCGTCCTATAAAATCCCACGGCGCACCGGTGCCAATATGTTCCATTAGCGAGAGCGGGTTATATTGAGTCAAAACTCCTACTGTGTTCAAACCGGAATTCATTGCGTTGCTCAAGGTGAAATCGATGATTCGATAGATGCCGCCGAATGGTACCGCAGGTTTGGCGCGCTCATGCCCCAAAATGCTCAGACGGCTGCCAACACCGCCGGCCAATAACATTACAAGGGTATCGTTCATGAAAGAATGGTACCTGATTCCATTTTCATTTCTTTAAAATTGTTTTCTTTCATTTCAGGATGGATAATGCAGTTTCTGCCAATTTTAACATTGGGCGGTAAACTCACATCTTTGCCAATTAAACTAATTCCTGATTTAAGCAGGTTGGGATATTCTTTATTTGGAGTTTCGTTACTTCCTTCACCAATCACACAGTCTACGCCCACCTGAACATCAAAATCAGTAATCGTCTTATCCAAAACCGCGCCGGAGTTAACCACTGTATCAAAAAACAACACGGAGTTTTTTACAACCGCCCCTTCTGCAACTTTGACTCCGGCGAAGAGAACGCTATGACTGACTTCGCCATCGACCTGGCAGCCATTATGGACTAAAGAGTTTTCTATGACAGCGTTCCTGCCAACTCTGGCCGGTGGTCGATCCTGAACAGAGTCATGATCCAGATTTGTTCTAACTTGCCAAGATTCTAAATCGATCTTTGGGGAATCACCCAAAAGGTCCATATTGGTCTGCCAAAATTCATCAATAGTGCGTGTGTATCCCCAATAACCGCTGAATTTATAGGCGTAAACTTTCTTTTTCTCAATCATTTTTGGAATAATATCCCGACCAAATTCATGAGAATCGCTGTCCGCGTTTTTTTTCAGTACAGCCATCAATACGGACGGTTTAAAAAGATAAATTGTTAAGCTGGCCCAGCTAAATTCAGAATCATGCGGCTTCTCCTTATACTCTAAAACCCGTCCACCCGTTGCGCCGTCTTCAGAATCGATTTCAGCCACACCAAAACGGCTGCTTTGTTCCGGTTTTATTGGATAGAATGCTAGGGTCAAGTCAGCGTCCTTTTCACGGTGGTAATCAAGCACCGGCTGGTAGTCCATTTTATAAATATGATCGCCGGAGAGCACAAGCACCGTTTCGGGGTTTTGCTGCTGAATAAATTCAAGGTTCTGGTAAACAGCGTCAGCGGTTCCTTTGTACCAGTCTCCAACTCGATAACCCGTCGAAGGCAGGAGCATGGTAGCCCCACGATCCCGGCCGACGAAATCCCACCACGAGCCGATGCCGATATGATCAACTAATGAAAAGGAACGATATTGGCTCAGAATCCCGACTTTTTCAACGCCGGAGTGCATGAGATTGCTCAAAGGAAAATCAATCACGCGGTACATGCCGCCAAACGGCACTGCAGATTTCGGACGCGACAAGGTAAGAACACTTAACTCGCCTACACGACCGCCGGCGAGAATGAGGGCGAGAGTATTTTTCATCAGTGGTGTTTTAGGTTATTTTATTCAGGCGCATCAAGGGTATAAGGATATAAGGGAGTAAGGACATTATAGCACTATCTCTCATCTTTTGCGTTTTTTTGCAAAAGATTGATTATATCGTCGATCCAGCTGCAAGATTCAGGGAATAAGGAAATATGGAAATAGGGCACCGTCCCACCCTTATACTTTGATACCCTTATACCTTATTTCCTTATACCTTTCTTTTTGTTCCTGACATAGGTGATGTAGCTATTAAGCGTTCTCTTAGCTTCCTCAATTAATTCTTTACCTCTTCCAATTAAAGCTTTATCAATATATTCGAGATCGTAGCGACTTATTAAATGATCTTTTAGTTCATAAAGCGAAGCACGTGAGATTCTGTAAAACTGTATTCCTTCTTGATAATTGTATCTGCCATAACCCTCGGAAATATTAGCGGTGATACTGACTGCAGCTTTTCTGATTTGTGTATCTAAGTTAAATTTCTCCTCACGAGGTAATTTAGGAATAATCTTATTATAAAAGAACAGTTTGACATCTCTGGCTTTTTTCCAAGCAATTAACGTTGTAAAATCTTTGTTTTGGTTATAAGATTCTCGGAAGTCGCTAACCAAATAAACTAAATTCTTAATCTCACCATATTTCATTTCACCGCCACCACCTTATACCCTTCCCTTATATCCCTATACCCTATTTCCTTATAACCTTATACCCTATCCCTTAGTAAACCTCTGTTCAACCAGTCGGCCGATCAAAAAAAAAGCGATGCCAATAGCGGCAATTTTGTATTCAGTGGCCAAATTATCCTGTGAGATACCGATAAAAACGCCGATAAGAACTTGTGCTAACCCGATTGTCTGCAAAGCTTTTGCAAAATACCACATAGAAATTGAGTCTGATTTAAGGAGGAAAATTCTTTAGTGTATAATTTAATTATAGCTAATACTAAGAAGATAAGCAAGGGAAATAAAGTGTGAAAATCCAGAATTGAACTTGAAATTTCACCAATCACAGAGCGCTATCCCTTAAAATTAAACCCAAAAAAAATCCCGCCTCAATGAGACGGGATTTGAATAGAACTCAATATGTTATTAAACCTAGCCCGGACAAGCCGGAAATCCCAAATATCAAATAACAAAAATCCCAAATAAATGTCAAATCTCAATGAT